>ERZ869909.2160-NODE-2160-length-13833-cov-23.735243_pt1 | contig 13833 bp, 14 predicted proteins | sample MGYA00520892_ERZ869909 | MGnify/ENA primary metagenome ERZ869909 (study PRJEB32215, sample SAMEA104723947) | bioreactor metagenome | biome: bioreactor; feature: anaerobic bioreactor; material: water | place: China | collected 2015-03-12 ... | reverse complement strand
TTTCCAACCGCATGGCCGCCGAGCTCGACGACGTCGCCGAGAAGGTCTACACCCGGGACCTGTTCGGCAGCGATTGACCAAGCTCCCCAGGGCCAGAGTCAGATTGCCTAAAGAAGTAATAAATGTATGAGCAGATCGAGGCACAGGCCGCCCAGCTGCTGATCCTATAGCCTGTGCAGCTCTGGGGGGCACTTCACCTGAAATTGCGCTGTATGCTGGCGGCGGCTGTGCTGATGCTTGGCGCATCTACCCATCGCTCCGCCAGGCGGCGACTAGCTCGCGGGCCTGCCGCCCGACGAGCTCGGGAGCCTGGCCAGGACGATAGAGCGCGCCGCCCAGCCCGGCGCCATCGATGCCGGCGGCTCGCCATGCCGAAAAATTCGAGATGCCGATGCCGCCCACGGCGTAGAGCCGGGTACCCGCCGGCAGCACGGTGCGCAGCGCCTGCATGCCGTCGATGCCGACCTGAACCGCGGGGAACAGCTTGAGCCCATTGGCACCGGCCTCCAGAGCGTCGAAGGCCTCGGAGGGTGTGACGATGCCTGGCCAGCTCTGCATGCCGAGGTGACGGGTGGTCTCGATCACTGCCTGGCGGCAGTTGGGCGAGACGATAAGCCGACCGCCGGCGGCGTGAACCTCGCGCACCTGGCTTACCGTCAACACGGTACCGGCTCCGACCAGGGCACGCTCGCCCAGCGCCTCTACCAGGCGGCGGATGCTCTCCAGGGGCTCCGGCGAGTTGAGCGGCACTTCCAGGGTCGTGATGCCGGCGGCCACCACCGCCTCGCCCACCGCCACCGCCTCTTCAGGGGTGACGCCTCGCAGGATGCCGATCAGGGGCAGGGGCTCAAGCAGGGGCATGGGGACGTCTCCCGTGTCGTTTCTCACTCGGCCAGGGGCTGGCGGGCCAGGGCTCGATGGGCCAGGGCGAGGCCGTCGAGTACGGCGCGTTCCCCGTCCAGGCAGCGACTGGTGTGACCGACGGCCTCCAGCGCCAGGGCATAGCGTTCACAGAGCGCTGCATCGCCAATCAGGGTAACGGGCCCAACTGGTGTGACGCCGGGGTCGGGTAGTCGCGTGCCGGCCAGCTCCAGGCCGATGACGAGACCCGAGAGGCGCGCGGCCAGGTGAGCGGCTCGGCCTTCTCCGGCCGGCAGGTTGTCGTCCAGCAGGTCGGCGGCGCGCAAGCCGAAGAGATGTGCTGAAAAGTCCCCGGGCGATGCCAGGCTTTCACGGACGGCCGCGACGAAGGCCTCGTGACAGCCGGGATCATCCAGCAGCTCCGCGCTCTGCCCGTGAGCCACGGAGTGTCTCAGGACCGACTGTCGGGCCAGCAGTGCATAGAGTTCGCCGGTCAGAAAGGTGGTGAAACGAGTCATGGCGCCACGTTCGAGCCGAGCCCACTTGGCATGGGTGCCGGGCAGACAGACGAAGCCCGAGGTGTCAGGATCATCTGCGATCAGGCCCGCGAGCTGGGTCTCCTCGCCGCGCATCACATCGAAGTGGCCTGGAGCGGTCTGGCAGAGCCCCGGGAGGAGCCGGACCCGCAGTCGCGGATCCTGGCACGGCGGCGACACGGCGCTTCGTGCCAGGGCGTCCAAGCGGGTCGGCACCGGCAGATAGGCGGCTTCTCGCCAGCCCTGCCGCGCGCCGGCCATGCCGCAGACCAGTACGTCCCGGCGGCTGGTGTCGGGGAGCCAGTCGCCGATCACGTTCAGCAGGGCGCTTTCATACTCGTCCGGGGTCAGCGAGAGCATGCCGCGTTCGCTGCCTCCTCGTGCCAGGACCTGGCCTCTGGCGTCCAGCGCCCAGGCGCGCAGATGGCTGGAGCCCCAGTCGACGCCGATCCAGCAAAGACTTTCGGCCACCATGCCGCTCACCATTCGGCCACCGAGCCGTCCTCATGGGTCCACAGCGGATTGCGCCAGCGATGGCCGACCCGGGCGCGCTCCTCGACGAAGGCCTCGTCGATCTCCACGCCGAGACCGGGGCCCTTGGGGATATCACAGAAGCCCTCCTGGATAGCCAATGCCGATTTGTCGACCAGGTAGTCGAGGACGTCGTTGTCCCGGTTGTAGTGAATGCCCATGCTCTGCTCCTGGATGAAGGCGTTGTGGCATACCGCATCCAGCTGCAGCGAGGCGGCCAGGGTCAGTGGGCCGAGTGGGCAGTGGGGCGCCAGCGCCACGTCGTGGGCCGAGGCCAGGGCGGCGATCTTCAGGCCTTCGCTGATGCCGCCGCAGTGGGAGAGGTCGGGTTGGATGATGTCGATCATGCCCTCGGCCAGCAGGTCGCGGAACTGGAAACGGGTGTGCAGCCGCTCGCCGGTGGCGAGGGGGTAGCCGAGCCCGCCGGCGATCTGGCCGAGGCAGGGCAGATGCTCCGGGGCCACCGGCTCCTCGACGAACATCGGGTGGAAGGGCTCCAGCTCGCGCAGCAGCGCCTTGGCCATGGGGCGGTGCACTCGACCGTGAAAATCGATGCCGATACCGACATCGGGACCCACGGCATCACGAGCCTCTGCCACCCGGGCTACGGCCTCGTCGACCTTGCGGTGGGAATCAACGATCGCAAGTTCCGCGGTACCGTTCATCTTGAAGGCGGTGAAGCCCTGGGCAACCAGCGCCCGGGCGCCGTTACCCACGTCGCTGGGGCGGTCGCCACCGGTCCAGGCATACATGCGCATCCGGTCGCGTACCGCACCGCCCAGCAGCTGGTGAACCGGTACCCCGAGGTCACGCCCCTTGAGGTCCCAGAGCGCCTGGTCGATGCCGGCAATGGCGCTCATCAGGATGGGCCCGCCGCGATAGAAGCCACCGCGGTACATCACATTCCAGAGGTGCTCGATGCGGTAGGGATCCTGGCCGACCAGGAGATCGGTCAGTTCATGGACGGCTGCCTCAACGGTGGCGGCGCGTCCCTCGACGACCGGTTCACCCCAGCCGTAGCAGCCATCGTCGGTCTCTATCTTGAGAAACAGCCAGCGCGGCGGCACCTGCCAGGTCTTGAGTCGGGTGATCTTCATCGCTGTCCCTCGCGGGTGGCTGACGTCATCGGGTGTCGATCGAGGTGAGGTGTGCAATGCAGGCCTCGACCAGCGCGGCGGGCGACCGGTCGATATCCAGGGGGATCGCCTCGTCTGGTCCGGGGGGTTCCAGAGCGGCGAGCTGGCTGTCGAGCATGGCGTCGCCCTTGAAGAAGTGGGACTCACGCTGCCCGAGCCGCTGTCGTAACCGCCCGCGGCTACCCTTCAGGAAGAAGATCAGCAGCTCAGGGTCGCCGCGACGCAGAGTGTCCCGGTAGCGTCGCCTGAGAGCCGAGCAGCCGATCACCAGGGGAACCTGTCGCTCCCGGTGATCGGCCAGGAAGCCCGCCAGCGTCTCGAGCCACTCGCGTCGATCCTCATCATTGAGGGGGATGCCGCGGGCCATCTTGTCGATGCTGGAGGGCGAATGGTGGTCGTCGCCGTCGATGAACTCAGCCCCCAGTCGCGCCGCCAGCAGGCGGCCGACCACGGTCTTGCCCGAGCCGGACACCCCCATCACCAGGATACGGCGTGTCGTCGTCACATCCCTCTCCTCGGTCAGTTGCCGCGCACGGCGGCCAGGTCGGGCAGCCAGGTGACGATCCCCGGAAAGGCGATCAGGATCACCAGCACCACCAGCAGCGTCGCGTAGTAGGGCAGCATCGCCCTGACCAGCGCCTCCATGGAGACCTTCCCGACGCCGCATCCCACGTATAGGCAGGTGCCCACCGGTGGCGTCAGCAGGCCGATCCCGAGGATGAAGGCCATCAGCACGCCGAAGTAGACCGGGTCGACGCCCACCGATGTCACGATCGGTGTCAGCATCGGCGCCATGATGACCATGGCCGGGGTCAAGTCCATCACGAATCCCACCAGCAGCAGCAGGCCGGCGACGATCAGCAGCAGCAGGAAGGGCTCCTGGGTGATGGCCTGCACCTGACGTACCAGGGTCTGGGGCACCATGTTGATGGTCAGGAACCAGGCGATCACCGTGGCGAAGGCGAGAAGCAGCAGCACCATGCCGGTCAGGCGCGCGGTACGGATCAGCATCCCCCACAGGGCACGCAGCGGAAACTCGCGATAGACCACCAGTGAGATGAACAGCGAGTAGAGCAGCGCAGCCACGGCCGCCTCGGTGGCGGTGAAGACCCCGCCGATGATGCCGCCGATGATGATCACCGGCAGTACCAGGGCCAGCCAGGCGGCCTTGAAGGCCTGCCAGAGCACATCGAGACGGAACTGCCGGGTCTGACCGGAGTGCTGGACGGTGGCGATGATGAAGGTGGTGAGCATCAGGCCGGCGCCGATCAGCAGGCCCGGCACGATGCCGGCGATGAACAGGCGGCTGATCGAGGTCTCGGTGACGATGCCGTAGAGGATCAGCGGAATCGAGGGCGGGATGATGATACCGATCACTGAAGAGACGGTGTTGATGGCGGTGGCATGGGGCGCCGAGTACCCCTGCTGCTTCATCGAGGGAATCATCATGGCGCCGGTAGCGGCGGTGTCTGCCACGGCGGAGCCGCTGATGCCACCGAAGAACATGGACCCGGTAATCGCCACCTGGCCGAGCCCCCCGCGCACGAAGCCCACCAGGGCGCCAGCCAGATCCATCAGCCGCCGGGCAATGCCGCCGTGGCTCATCACCTCGCCAACCAGAATGAAGAACGGAATGGCCAGCAGGGGGAAGTTGTTGACCCCGCGAATCGACTGCTCGATGAGGATCGACAGCGGGATATCGGAGAGCAGGGCCATGACCACCGCGGCCACGCCCAGTCCGAAGGCGATCGGCAGCCCGAGAGCCAGCGACGTGAATAGAATGCCCAGGAAGATCCACAGCATGGTCTAACGACCTCCTTGGTGATGCGGTGAGGCCGGGCGACATATCTGGACGACGCTTTGCCAGGCGCGCCACAGCGACACGGCCAGAATGAAGGCGGAACAGAGCACCAGCGAGAAGTTGATCAGATTCCATGGCACACCGAGCAACGCTGTTCGACCGGTGGAGCGAGACATCACGACATAGCCTCCCCAGAGCATCACAGCCATCAGGCCGGTGATAACCAGGTGCTGCAGCAGGTAGAGGGCATGAGCGGCGCGCGGCCGCAGCCGGCGCACCAGGAAGTCCACGGCGATGTGCTCGTAGCGGGCGAACGCCGCCGCGGCACCCACGAAGATCAGCCAGATGAACAGCATACGCGCCAGTTCATCGGCCCAGGGCAGTGAACGGTTAAGCAACGAACGGCCGATGACATTGGCCGATACCGAGACGATCAGCGCCACCAGCAGCGTGGCAATCAAGTGCTCCATCGCCAGGGTGATCCAGCGAAAGATCGCAGGCCCCTTTCGGATCTCGGTGTCGATCTCCAGCGGGGCACGGTTGGGGTCATCGAGGTAGGCCTCTGCCTGATCGATGGCCGCCTGGATATCGATGGCCTCGACGGGACGAGGCGCCGGAGGGGGAGAGGCAGGCATGGGGCTACTCCATTGGCCGGACATGGTCCGACCGTCAGTCCGCCTCCGGCCCACCGCGGGTGGGCCGGAGGAATCGCCAGGGATCAGTCGTTCATCGACGCCTCGACGATGGCCTGGATCTCGGCGATCAGATCCTCGCCGATGCGCGGTGCCCACTCGTCGTAGACGGGTTGTACGGCCTCCTGGAAGGCCGCGATCTGCTCGTCGTCGAGACGGGTGATCTGCATGCCGCGAGCCTCGAGCTGATCGCGTGACCAGTCGTCATACTCGGTGGCCAGTTGGATCTCGTATTCCGCCGACTGGCGGGCGGCTTCCTGGACCAGTTCCTGGTACTCGGGTGCCAGACGGTTCCAGGTGCGCTCCGACATCATCATGATGAACGGGGTATAGACATGGCGGCTCTCGGTGCCATAGTCCTGCACCTCATGGAAGTTGGAGGTGAGGATGGTGCTCCAGGGGTTCTCCTGGCCGTCGACCACACCTTGTTCCATGGCCGAGAACAGTTCGCCGAAGGCCATCGGCGTGGGGTTGGCGCCCAGCGCCTGCCAGATCGCCAGGTGCACGGGATTCTCCATGGTGCGCACACTCAGGCCGCGCACGTCCAGACCGGCGACATCCTCGGGGGAGGTCACCGGGCGGGCGCTGTTGGTGAGCTGGCGATAGCCATTCTCGGAGAAGGTCAGCGCCTTGATGCCGGTACCCTCGAAGGCATCCAGCATGGACTGCGCCACGTCGCTCTGCATCACCGCGACGGCGGCTTCGCGGGTGGGAAGCAGGAAGGGCAGATCGAAGGCTGCCAGCTCGGATACGTAGGTCACCGCCGGCGAACTGGAGGGGTAGCTGAGGTCCAGGGTGCCGGTCTGCAGCATCTCCATCATCTGCACATCGTCGCCCAGCTGGCTGTTGGGGAAGATATTGAGAGTGATACGACCCTCGGTGCGCTGGCTGAGGATCTCGCCGAAATACTGGCTGGACAGATATTGCGGCGAGGTCTCCGCCAGGCCGATACCCATGCGCAGGGTGTGGCTGCCGTGGTCGCCGACCACCTCGCCCTCTATGGCGGGGGGATCCGAGAGGTCAGGCGTCTGCGCATGAGCGGCCAGTCCGACGCCGAGGGTCAGTGAGGCGGCGCCGGCCAGGGTGAGGGTGCTGCTCCAGAGCGTTTTCATTGTGAGGCTCCTGTGGCATGTCTCGCAGCTGCGAGGCTGCGAGGGCAATCGTGGTTGTTGTTATGCAGGGAGAACTATGACGTGGTGTATGCTTGTATGACAAGTATGTTTGATGAAAGCTTGCTCAACGATTGAGGCCCTCTTCAGGGTAGACGCTAGACGGCAGGAGTTCCGGAACCCCATGAACAAGAATGCATTCAAACAGCGCCTGCTTGGCGGTGAGCCCATGACGGGTATCTGGCTGGGCCTGGCCAGCCCCTATGTGGCAGAGCTTGCCGCCACCGCCGGCTTCGACTGGCTGCTGCTGGACGGCGAGCATGCGCCCAACGATCTGGCCAGCCTGCTGGGGCAGCTCCAGGCCATCGCCCCTTATGCCAGTGCGCCGGTGGTGCGTCCGCCCGAAGGCAATACCGTACTGATCAAGCAGTACCTGGACATCGGCGTGCAGAACCTGCTGATTCCCATGGTGGAGACCGCGGAGCAGGCCGCCGAGGTGGTGGCTGCCACCCGCTATCCTCCCGAGGGCGTGCGCGGCATGGGCAGCGTCCTGGCCAGGGCCTCGCGATGGGGGCAGGTCGAGGACTACCTCGACCGCGCTGGCGAGGAGATCTGCCTGATCCTGCAGTTGGAGAGCCCCGTGGCGCTGGCGAACCTGGAGGCCATTGCGGAAGTGGCGGGGGTGGACGGGCTGTTCATCGGGCCGGCGGACCTCTCCGCCGCGATGGGCCACCGCGGCAATCCTGGACATCCCGAGGTGCGTGCGGCCATCGACGACGCCATCGTGCGGATCCGCGCTGCCGGCAAGGCGGCCGGGATCATCACCCTCGACGAGACCGAGGCCCGTGGCTATCTGGCAGCGGGGTGCGGCTTCGTCGGTGTGGGGGTCGATGCCCTGGTGCTGGTCGAGGGGCTGCGTGGGCTGGCCGGGCGGTTTTGTCCGGCCTGACTGGATTGCCCTGCGCGCCCGATCTCCTGATTCAGGCGCTCAGGTGCTCTCGCCCTCGAGAAGGGTGAAGCCGACGTCGTGCTGGCGCCTGCGCACCGGCTTGCCGGCCAGGCGCCGTAGCACCTCCTCGGCGGCCACCCGTCCGATGGTGGCGCGGGGGGAGAGGATGGTGGTCAGCCGCGGCGTGACATGCCGGCCCAGGGGCAGGCCGTTGAAGCCGGCGATGGCGATCTGACCGGGCACGTCCAGGCCCAGGCGCTGGGCATGGAGGAGGGCGCCGGCGGCGAGGTCGTCATTGGCAAAGTGGATGGCAGTGATACCGGGGTGACGCTCCAGGGCGAGATCGAGCCCTCGCGCCCCGCCGTCGAGGCCGCCTGGCCGGCCGATGTCCAGGCAGGGGGCGGTGAACCCCTGACCCTCCAGCACTTCGCGGTGGCCTTCGAAACGCAGCCCGGCACGGTAGTCGTCGCCCATGCCGGCGCCCACATAGGCGATGGCGCGGTGTCCGCGTTTCAGCAGGTGGCGGGCCATGCAGCGGCCGGCCTCCTGATGGTCGAGGCCGACGTTGAGATCCAGGGCATCGCCCAGTTCCATGACCTCCATGATCGGCTGGTCCCAGCCCTCGAGCAGGGTGCGGCAGGCGGGGCTGTGGCGAAGACCGGCGGTCACCAGCGCCGAGCATGACCAGCCGAAGAAGGTGCGGATCATCTGGTACTCCCGCCGCAGGTCGTAGTCGGTGTTGCCGAGCAGGATCTGATAGCCCTGGGCCTCGAAGGTCTCCTGCAAGCCCTGGATCACCTCGATGAACACCGCGTTGGCAAGCGACGGCACGATCACCGCGATGAAGCGCGAGCGAGCCGACGCCAGACTGCCGGCTACCAGGTTGGGTACATAGCCGATCTGCTCCACGGCCTGCAGCACCCGGGTACGAGCGGCTTCGCTGACAAGCTCCGGGGTGTTGAGAGCGCGCGAGGCGGTGATCGTCGAGACGCCGGCGGCCTCGGCGACCTCCTTGAGCGTGGGCTGGGTCGAGCCACGGCGCCGGCGCGGTTCGATTGGTGTGCGGCTAGACATTGGTCGCATCTCCCCGTTCGGTGCTTGCCGCCCGTTGGGCGATCATCTAGAACAGTTGTGGAGCAAATGATAGCGCTAACATGATAGCGCTACCAATGCAGAATCGGATGTCTCGGTGTGGAGAGCGTTTCGATGCATCGGACAGTTCCAGGCAACCAGCGGAGGCGGGCGAGTGAACAATGCGACGGGGAGCAAGCCCAGGGTAGGGGTGATCGGCCTGGGTGCCATGGGATTGGGTACCGCGACTGCCCTGCGGGAGGCGGGACTGGAGGTGATCGGCTGCGACATCTCTCCTCAGGCACGTCAGGCGTTCGAGGCCCGTGGCGGGCGTTGCGTCGCGGCCCCGGAGGCGCTCGCCGAGCTGTGCGAGGTGGTGCTGCTGGTGGTGGTGAGTGCCGATCAGGTGGAAGCGGTGCTGTTTGGCGAGCAGGGCCTGATTGACAGGATGCCCCCCGGAGGGCTGGTCATGCAGTGCGCCACGGTGGCACCGAGCTTCGCCCGGCAGCTGGGGGGGCGTCTGGCAAAGAACAATCTGCTGATGCTCGATGCGCCGATCAGCGGTGGCGCGGCCAAGGCCCGCAGCGGCGAGCTCTCGGTGATGGCCTCTGGCACCAGTGCGGCGTTTGCGAAAGCGACGCCGGTGCTCGACGCCATGGCCGCCACCGTCTACCGCTTGGGGGACGAACCGGGCATAGGCTCTAGCATGAAACTGGTCAACCAGCTGCTCGCCGGCGTGCATATCGCCACCGCCGCCGAGGCCATGGCGCTGGGGATCCGCATGGGGCTCGATCCTGCGACGGTCTACGAGGTAATCACCCACTCGGCAGGCAACTCCTGGATGTTCGAGAACCGCGTGCCGCATATCCTCGCCGGCGACTACACCCCGCTCTCCGCCGTGGACATCTTCGTCAAGGATCTGAACCTCGTGCATGAGACAGGGCGCGAGCTTGCCCTGCCGACGCCGGTGGCGGCCAGCGCCCTGCAGCAGTTCACGGCGGCCCGGGGCGCCGGCTTCGGCCGTGAGGACGACGCGGCGGTGATCAAGGTCTACCAGCGGCTCTCCTGCATCGACCTGCCCGAGGCGGCCAACGACGACGGGGAGGTATGACATGACCATCGTGCTCGGGGCCATCGCCGACGACTTTACCGGTGCCACCGACCTGGCCAACAACCTGGTGCGCGGCGGCATGCGCTGTGTGCAGACGATCGGCATACCCGATGCCCCGCTGTCACCTCAGGAGACCGAGGCGCTGGAGAACGTCGATGCCATCGTGGTGGCGCTGAAGTCACGCGCCTGCCCGGCCGCCGAGGCGGTGGCCGATTCCCTGGCGGCCCTCGACTGGCTGCAGGCCCGCGGTGCCCGGCAGATCTTCTTCAAGTACTGCTCGACCTTCGACTCCACCGACGCCGGCAACATCGGCCCGGTCAGCGATGCCCTGCTGGAGCGGCTGGGGGGATCCCGGACGGTGATGGTGCCGGCCTTTCCGGTCAACGGCCGCACCGTCTACCAGGGTCACCTGTTCGTCGGCGACCGCCTGCTCAACGACAGTGGCATGCAGGACCATCCGCTCAACCCCATGCGCGATGCCGACCTGGTGCGGGTGCTGTCCCGGCAGACGCCGCATCGGGTGGGCCTGGCGGCGCGTCCGGTGCTGGAGCGTGGCGCCGAGGCCGCGCGCCGTCATCTCGATGCCCTGGCGGAACAGGGGGTGCGTCACGTGATCTGTGACACCCTCGACGAGCATGACCTCGAGGTGCTGGCCGAGGCGGTGGTGGACTACCCGCTGGTCACCGGCGGCTCCGGCCTGGGCCAGGCGCTGCCCGGGCAGTATCGACGGCGCGGGTGGCTGGCCGATGTGGCCGAGCCTGGCCGTCTCGAACCAGCCGTCGGCGGTGCCCTGGTGCTGTCGGGCAGCTGTTCCCGGGCCACTCTTGGGCAGGTAGCGCACTTTCTCATGCATCACCCGAGCTTTGCCTTGGACCCCCTGGCCCTGGCCGAGAGCAACGACCACCTGGGAGAGGCGCTGGCCTTCGCCCGCGCTCACCTGGCCGACGGTGGGCCGGTGCTGGTGTACGCCTCCGCCGACCCCGCGCGAGTGAGGGCGGCGCAGGCCGCGCTGGGCGTCGAGCACGCCGGGCGGCTGGTCGAGGAGGCCCTGGGACAACTGGCCAGGATACTGGTCGATGAGGGCGTGGGGCGGTTGGTGGTAGCCGGTGGCGAGAGCTCGGGAGCGGTGGTCTCCGCGCTCGGCGTCCGTCAGCTGCGCATCGGCGAGCAGATCGACCCCGGCGTGCCCTGGACCCAGGCACCGCTGCCGGGCCTGGCAGCACCGCTGTCGCTGGCACTCAAGTCCGGTAACTTCGGTGGCGAGGACTTCTTTACCCGGGCCTTCGAGGTGCTGCCGATGGAGACGACGCCATGAGCGCTCACGACGAGAACGGCCTGCGCGAGCAGATGGCCAGCCTGGGGAAGTCGCTGTTCGACCGCGGGCTGACCATGGGGTCGAGCGGCAACATCAGCGTCCGGCTGGACGACGGCGGCTGGCTGATGACGCCGACCAATGCCTGCCTGGGGCGACTGGACCCGGCGCGGATCTCGCGTCTTGATTGCGACGGGCGGCTGCTCGACGGCGATGCGCCGACCAAGGAGAGCTTCCTGCACATGGCGATGTATGGTGAGCGGCCGCAGTCCGGGGCGATCGTCCACCTGCATTCGACCCACTCCGTTGCCGTCTCCTGCCTGCCCGAAGTGGATCCCTGCGATTGCATTCCGCCGCTGACCGCCTACTACGTGATGCGGGTCGGCCGGCTGCCGCTGGTGCCCTATCACGTGCCTGGTGACCCCAGTATGGGCGATGCGGTGCGCGGCCTGGCGGGCCGGCACAGTGCCGTGCTGCTGGCCAATCACGGTCCGGTGGTGGCCGGCAAGTCGCTCGAGGCGGCGGTCTACGCCACCGAGGAGCTCGAGGAGACCGCACGGCTCTATCTGCTGCTGCGCGGCCAGAATCCGCGCTGCCTGACGCCCGAGCAGGTCGCCGAGCTCGAGACGCGCTTCCCGCGCGACTGACGACACTCGAACAGGACACGATCATGATCCGACTGGCCGCCAACCTCAGCATGCTGTTCACCGAACACGACTTCCTCGACCGCTTCGCGGCCGCGGCCGATGCCGGCTTTCGCGGCGTCGAGTACCTCTTCCCCTATGCCCACTCGCCAGAGGCGATCGGCGCGGCCCTGCGCGATGCCGGGCTGGAGCAGGTGCTGTTCAACTTGCCCCCCGGCGACTGGGAGGCCGGCGAGCGCGGGCTGGCCAGCCTGCCCGGCCGCGAGGCCGAGTTTCGCGACTCGGTGGTCGAGGCGCTGCGCTATGCCGAGGCCCTCGACTGCCCGCGCATCCACGCCATGGCCGGCCTGCTGCCGGCGGACGCCGATGTCGAGACCCGGGCGGCGCATCAGGCGACCTATCTGGACAACTTGCGCTTCGCCGCCGGCGAGGCGGCCAAGTCGGGGCGCGAGGTGCTGATCGAGCCGATCAACACCCGCGACATGCCGCGCTACTTCCTCTCCCGCCAGCCTCACGCACTCGCCGTGCTGGAGGCGGTGGGCGCCGACAACCTCAGGCTGCAGTTCGACCTCTATCACTGCCAGATCATGGAGGGGGACCTGATCCGGCATCTGGAGCGGCAGTTCGAGCGGATCGGCCATGTGCAGATCGCCGGGGTGCCGGAACGCCACGAACCGAACGTCGGCGAAGTGCACTACCCGGCGGTGTTCGAGCGGCTTGAAGCCCTGGGCTACCGCGGCTGGGTGGGGTGCGAGTATCGCCCGGCCGGCGGCACCCGCGAGGGGCTGGGGTGGGGCAGGGCATACGGCCTGCGTGATGCCTCTTCGGGAGCCTGACCTCGGGCCGCCCCGACAGCATCGGCACAGCAACGCCGCGGTACAACAAGCACACAAAGACAACAGGAGCCAGACATCATGCATATCGCCATCACCGGCGCCGCCGGTTTCCTCGGGCAGCGCCTGGTCAAGCACCTGGTCGATCTGGGAGAGCTCGAAGGTAGGGCGATTCTTCGCCTGACGCTGATTGATCAGGTGGAGCCGCCCGCACTCGATGCCGGCGAGATCGAGGTCGTCTCGCGGGCTCTGGACATCACCACGTCCGGTGAGCTCGATGGCGTGCTTGCCGAACGCCCCGATGTCATCTTTCACCTGGCGGCTGTGGTCAGCTCGGCGGCCGAGGCGGATCTGGACCTCGGCATGAAGGTCAACTTCGATGCCACTCGCTCCCTGCTCGAGGGGTGCCGCCGCCACGGGCTCGCCGAGACACGGCTGGTCATGGCCAGCTCCGTGGCGGCCTACGGGGGCGAACTCCCCGACGTGCTCGATGACATGACCGCCGTCCAGCCGCAGACCTCCTACGGGACCCAGAAGGCGATGTGCGAGCTGCTGATCAACGACTACAGTCGCCGCGGCCTGATTGACGGACGCGTGCTGCGCCTGCCGACCATCGTCATCCGCCCCGGACGGCCCAATGCCGCGGCGTCGAGCTTCGCCTCGAGCATCCTGCGTGAGCCCTTGAACGGCGAGGAGGCGATCTGCCCGGTGCCGCTCGATCAGGAGCTGTTCGTGATGTCGCCGACACGGGTGGTCGAGGCCCTCATCCTTGCAGCCGAGCTGCCCGGCGAGGCAATGGGCGCCTTCCGAGCCCTGATGCTGCCCGGGATCACCGTCAGTGTGGCGCAGATGCTCGACACCCTGCGAGACGTCGCCGGCGAAGAGGCGGTGTCCAGGGTTCGTCACGAGCCGGACGAACGGATTCGCCCTCTGGTTGCCAGCTGGCCGGCGCGCTTCGAGACCGGCAGGGCCGACCGCCTGGGGTTCCAGCGCGATGCCAACTTCCGCGAGATCGTCGAGGCCTACCTCGCCGAACGCGCATGAACTTGCCGCCCGGCGTGACCGGTGGGCATGTCGCCGGGCCGTTGCTCCCAACATGGATGCTCGGCCCATGATCCACGCATCACAACCACCATCACAGCAACGACTGTCACAACAACAATCGAGGATATTGCCATGACCACGCGTTTCGCACGCCGCGCCCTCACTGCCGCCATCGGCGGCATCGTCGCCACTGCGCTGATCCT
>ERZ869909.2159-NODE-2159-length-13840-cov-4.507593_pt1 | contig 13840 bp, 13 predicted proteins | sample MGYA00520892_ERZ869909 | MGnify/ENA primary metagenome ERZ869909 (study PRJEB32215, sample SAMEA104723947) | bioreactor metagenome | biome: bioreactor; feature: anaerobic bioreactor; material: water | place: China | collected 2015-03-12 ... | reverse complement strand
CGCATTCCAGCTACGGTCCCTACCGGGCGCGCACAATGCCATTCCAGCTACGGTCCACAATGGCATTCCAGCTACGGTCCGCAATGGCATTGCGGACCGGGGCTACAATTAGCTATCGTTCTTCTCGACTTTAGCGCCGGCTTCTGGGTCGTTGTAGACGGCTTCGTCGAGTTGTTGCTCGGACTTACCAATGATGGTGGTGACCATGGCGTCGCCGGTGATGTTGACGGCGGTGCGGGTCATGTCGAGTAAGCGGTCGACACCGATGATGAGGCCGATGGCTTCAACTGGCAGACCAACTTGTTGTAGAACCATGGCAAGCATGATTAAGCCCACGCCCGGTACGCCAGCTGTGCCGATAGAGGCTAACGTGGCGGTCAGGATAACCATGAGGTAGTCGCTCATGCTCAGGTCGATACCGTACAGCTGCGCGATGAAGACCGTGGCCACACCTTGCATGATCGCGGTGCCGTCCATGTTAATGGTGGCGCCCAGCGGCACGGTGAACGACGAGATTTTGTTGTCGACGCCCAAGCGCTTAGTGGTGGTACGCATAGTTACCGGAATCGTTGCGTTACTGCTGGAAATACTGAACGCGAAGATTTGGTTACTGAACATTTTGCGTATGAAAGTCATCGGGTTCAGGCGGGTGAGCAGGGTCAAAATAGTTGGGTAGACAATGAAACCGTGCACCAACAAAATCACCAGCACAGTAACGAAGTAAACCGCTAAGTCGCCGAGCAGATCGCCAAATCCGAGGTCGGCGAAGGTGCGTGCCAACAGGGCAAAAACACCATACGGCGCCACGTGCATGAGGATCATGACGAGCTTCATGATGACTTCGTTGACGTCTTCAAAGAACCCTTTCAAACGCTCGCCCGGCTTGCCGACGAGGGCCATGGCTAAACCGAACAGTAGGGCGAAGACGATAATTTGCAGCATGTTGCCTTCGGCCATGGCATTGATTGGGTTGCGCGGTACCATGTTGATGAGCACATCGACAAAGCTTGGCGCTGGTGCGGCTTCGAAGGTGACGTCTTGGCCGGCCATGGAGCCACCGCTGCCCGGTTTCACAATTGAGGCAACGCTTAAGGCGATGCTAATCGCGATACCGGTGGTAATTAGGTACAAGAACAGCGCTTTACCGCCGATGCGCCCGAGCTTGGACGGGTCGCTCATGGAGCAGGTGCCGACCACCAACGAGACAAACACGAGTGGCACGACGAGCATCATTAAACTGGTGATGAAGAATTCACCGACCACACGCAGCACGCCGTCAACAATAACAAAACGAACCCAGTTGTCTGGTGCGACAGCAAATTGATTCAGTAAAATACCGAATAGGATGCCGGCAAACATACCGATAACAATGCGACCGGTAAGGCCAATTTTCTTCGTTGGCATGACAGTTGTTCCCTAGGATAGATAATTTTAATTAGACCGATAGCGTACCAGAGTCTAGTAATTTGCCAAAGAGTAAGACGTTTAATTGCCCAAATAAAAAGAGGAGCGACAGCTCCTCTTCTCACTTTATCTTGTAAACCGCTTAACTCACAAACGTTGGAATAAATCCGTTGGTCCAAGCAATAACAGTTGCGGCCATCAGCACCACCATGAGGATTAACCCCGCAGTGACCACCGAGCTTGCGTAAATAAACCCGCGCTCTTCTGGAATGTGCATGAGAATTGGTACGCCTGCGTACAGCAAGTACACCGAGTAGGCGACCCCGGCTAAGAACACCATGGCCACGAACCACAGCTCAGGATACAGGGCTGCAATGCCTGACATGAGGACTGGCGTTGCTGTGTAGGCTGCAAGCTCTAACGATTGGGTAAAGGTTGGCGCCGCGCCGAAGGTTTTCGCCATCCAGTGAATGAGGTAGGCAAGTGCGAGCACACCGCCAATGAGGCCAATGTACATGAACACAGCCATCAGCATGGCACTACTTTCGGTCATGAAAATACTTTCGCGAGCACCGATATTCCAACCAATTTTTGCGGAAGCAAAATAAGCAGCGAGGCAAGGTATTAACGCGACTAACAATATGTGTGACAATGAAAAGCGTAAGCTCTCGTGACGCTGATCGATGGTTTTCCATTCTTCAACCGGATGAGCGTAGAGACCCCAAATATGATTTAATATCATTGATATAACTCCTTGAAGCCGCAGCTCCGAATGCCATTGAGAACCACAATGGTGGTACTCCATTATAGGTGCGGGAGCTGATGGAAAATCAAGACTGAAAGATTCTGAACAAATTCTGTTCATTCCTTTTTGTTATATAGTTGTTAAAAATGTTTAAGCGAGTGAGACCTGAATGACAGCGAGCCTCTTAACAAATGATCGGCTAACAAATTATGAATCGCTCCTAGCGCCGGTGAATGGCTTTTTGCTGTGCCGAACACCGCAGGCGTGGTTGGACGATGCCAAGCACCCAGAGAACCTGCCGCTGTTGTTGACGGATCACCTGCATTGCGAGCTGAAAGCAGCGCAAAGTGCTGGGCTGTTGTTGCGCCGTTATGCGCTGACGAATAGCGGTTTAGGTAGCGAGGCGGCGGAGCAAATCCTGACCTGGCTCGAGCCCTACGAGCATAAAGTGTATCGCGGCCACCGCGAGCCTAGCGTCGATTTGTCACAACTGGCGAAGAACGCCGCTATGCCGCGCTTGCGCTTGAACGAGAATGAAGGGGAGGCGTGGCAGCATCGGTTAGTGGACCGCATGATGGTGCTGATGAAAGAAGAGCTGCACCATTTTCAGCAAGTGTGGGAAATTATGGAAGCGCGCAATATTCCACTGCAACCGATTACCGCGTCACGGTATGCCGGCCAGTTACTGCGCAAGATTCGTGGCTCGGAGCGCGGTGGCTTGGTGGATAAGCTGATTATTGGTGCGATTATCGAAGCACGCTCGTGCGAGCGGTTTGCGGCCTTGGTTCCGTATTTAGATGAAGAGCTCGCGAAGTTTTATGTGTCGTTGTTGCGCTCTGAAGCGCGCCATTTTGAGGATTATTTGGCGCTGGCGGAGCAAGTTGCGGGTGACGACATTCAAGAGCGGGTGCAGTATTTCTTGGAGGCTGAGAAAAAGCTGATTGAAACCCCGGATAAAGAGCTGCGCTTTCACAGTGGGCCTGTTCGCCCGTTAAACTAGCGCCCGGTTCTCCAACGAAAAGCCGTCCGCAGTCACGGTGAGAATGCTACCTTGCTCGTACCAATCACCGAGCACAACGCGTTCGAGTTTCTTTCCACCCTCAGCAGCGCCCGCAGCAGCGCCCGCAGAAGCAACAGAAACCCAATGCTCATGCACCGCCGGCCGGTGCGTATGCCCATGAATCATCAGCTCAGTACCGGTTTCCTGCATCAGCTCGACTACGGCGTCGGCTTGCGCGTCGTAGCGGTCAATCTGCTCCGGTGTCATTGCTTTCTTTTCACTTGCCGTTTCCGCAGAACCAGCCCCCTCAGCAGGACTCTCAGCAGGATTGCCCGCCGACGAACTCCGCAACTTATTCGCTATCGCCCGTCGCCAGCTCAGCGGAAAGCGGGTGGTAACAGCGAGTAGCCACGGGTGGCGAATGATCTTGCGAAAACGCTGATAACTCACATCTTTGGTACACAAGGTGTCGCCATGCAGAATTACCGTTGGGCGGCCATATAAGTCAATCACCGAAGGCTCTGGCAGCAGCTGCACACCGGTACGCGCCGCAAAGCGCTCGCCGATTAAGAAATCGCGATTGCCATGAATAAAGTACACCGGCACCTTGCTGGCGGTAACAGCGGCGAGCTCGGTTTCAATCAAATCATGAAACGCGTTACTGTCGTCGTCACCAATCCAGTATTCGACCAAGTCGCCCAAAATATAGAGCGCATCGGCCGAACGTGCTTCGCCCCGCAAAAAGTCGACAAACAGGCCGGTGATATCCGGCCTGTCAGCGCTGAGGTGAAGGTCTGAAATGAAGAGTGTTTTCATGGGTGTCGGGCTATAAACCACGCATTAAGAATGCGAAATTGTCGCCTTGTTGATCACCACGTCTTCGACAGGGACGTCTTGGTGGAAGCCAACTGAACCGGTTTTCACGTGACGGATTTTGTCGACCACGTCCATACCGCGCACGACTTCACCGAATACGCAGTAACCCCAGCCTTGCATGTTCTCGCCAGAGAAGTTCAAGAACGAGTTGTCATTGAGGTTAATGAAGAACTGCGCCGTTGCTGAATGCGGGTCGTTGGTCCGCGCCATGGCAATGGTGCCACGCTTGTTCTGAACACCGTTGTTGGCTTCGTTTTCAATCGGCTCTTTGGTGGCTTTTTGTTGCATGCCTGGCTCAAAACCGCCGCCTTGGATCATGAAACCGTCGATAACCCGGTGGAAAATCGTATTGTTGTAAAAACCTTCGCGAACATAAGCGACGAAGTTCTCGACTGTCACTGGTGCTTTGTCTTCAAAAAGCTTCAGCTCGATTTCGCCGTGGGTGGTGTGAAGAGTAATGTTCATGCGCTGTCCTTATTATCCATGCTTTGATGTTTTGTCGATTTTTTGTCGAATAAAGTTCGATTAAATTCTATACAGCTGACCTTCTAGTGTAGGTCAGAATTTAAAAAGTGGGTATTTAACAACTGTCTTATTGCGCTTGCTTAATTTGCTGTTTTGACACGCAAACTTACGCGGACAATGTTTGTAAAATCGGCTCGATATGCGCCCAAGCTTCGTCAACGGAATTGACATGATGATAAAGCTCGAGGTCGGCTTGGTCGATCATGCCGCAGGCTGCTAAATGCTCAAGGTCGATGGTTTTATGCCAAAACTCGTCGCCGTACAAAAAGACAGGAACGCGGGGCATTTTACCGGTTTGAATCAGGGTTAACGTTTCAAACAGCTCGTCGAGGGTACCGAAACCGCCGGGGAATACTAATAATGCCTTGGCGCGCTTGAGAAAGTGCATTTTGCGCAAGGCAAAATATTGAAATTCAATACTGTGCTTGGCGGCAATGAACGGGTTTACCTGTTGTTCACGCGGCAGCACAATGTTGAGACCGATGCTGTTATGGTTGGCGCGGCGCGCACCACGGCTGGCCGCTTCCATAATGCCAGGGCCACCACCGGTAATTAAGCGGGTTGCGGCTAAGTCTTGGGCTTCTAAATAGGCACCAATTTTGAACGACAACTCTTCCGCTTCGGCGTAGTACTTGGCCATGCCTAAACACGGGTTGCCTTCGTGGCATTGGTCTGGTGCTGGAATGCGGGCACTACCGAAAATCGAGATCGTGTGTTTGACCGCTTCACCGTTAAATGTCGACTCGGCTTTGAGCCACTCGTCGGCCAGCACAGTGGCACGGTGGCGCTCTTTTTCTTCGAGGGTTTCACTGATTTTAATTAGTTCTTCATTGAAGTTGTTGATCGATGCAGACATAGACGATTCCAGCTGAAAATTCACGTAAGAGCTGCTAGTATACTCCCTTTCCAGCATGGCTGACACCCTCTTTGGCTCTGGTTTTGGCTTTGGTGTTGGCAGACATTCTAACAATTGAGACAGAGACTATGTTGAAGGTATATAACTCGCTGACCCAGCAAAAGGAAGAGTTCCGGCCGTTAACCCCCGGAGAAGTGAAGCTGTATGTATGTGGTGTCACGATTTATGACCTCTGTCACATTGGCCACGCGCGCACTTATGTTGCCTTCGATGTGGTGGTGCGTTACTTGCGCTATTTGGGTTACAACGTCACGTTTGTGCGCAACGTGACCGACGTCGACGACAAAATTATTCGCCGTGCACAAGAAAATAACGAGTCGATCGACAGCGTTACCGAACGTTTCCTCACGTACATGCATGAAGATTTTGCGGCGTTGAACTTGGTTGAGCCAGACATTGAGCCGCGCGTGACCACGCACATGCAAGAAATTATCGATTTAGTTGAACAGCTGATTGCGAAAAAGCATGCGTACATTAGCGACAGCGGCGATGTGCTGTTTGACGTGTCGAGCTTCCCAAATTACGGCAAGCTGAGTGGCCAAAACCTTGAGCAACTGCAAGCGGGCGCGCGGGTTGGCGTGTCGGAAGACAAAGACGATCCGCTCGATTTCGTGTTGTGGAAGCATGCGAAGCCAGACGAGCCGAGCTGGGAGTCACCGTGGGGTAATGGTCGTCCGGGCTGGCACATTGAGTGTTCGGCGATGAACGGCAAGCACCTTGGTGCCCACTTTGATATTCATGGCGGCGGCTCGGACCTGATGTTCCCGCACCATGAAAACGAAATTGCCCAAAGCTGCTGTGCCCACGACACCCCGTATGTGAATTACTGGATGCACACTGGCATGGTGCAGGTGAATCAAGAGAAGATGTCAAAATCACTCGGCAACTTTTTCACCATTCGTGACGTGTTGAAGTCGTACACCGCAGAAACTGTGCGTTTCTTCTTGTTGTCCGGGCATTATCGCAGCCAGTTGAATTATTCTGAGGCGCACTTAGAGCAAGCGCACGCCAGTTTGGAGCGTTTGTATACGGCGCTGCGTGGCTTACAGCCGACTGAACCGAGCGCGCTGGTACGGGACTTGTACGAAGAACGTTTCCGGACTGCTCTGAACGACGACTTTAATGTGCCAGAAGCCATGTCGTTGTTGTTTGATATGACCCGTGAATTAAACCGTCAGCGCACCGACAACCCAGTGGTGGCTGCGGAATTGGCTGGTTTATTGAAAGAATATGGCGCCGTGTTAGGGATTTTAGAACAAGATCCAGATGCATTTTTACGCGGCGGCGATAGCGACGATGTCGCTCAAATTGAAGCATTAATCGCAGAGCGCAATGCCGCCCGTGCTGATCGTGACTGGGCTCGCGCAGATGCAGCTCGTGACGCCTTGACGGCCATGGGTATTGTGTTGGAAGACACGGCTGAAGGGACACTTTGGCGTCGACAGTCTTAAGCTCTTGGTAGCAACACCGAGCGTACCTGCGAACACTTTTTAGAGGTTAATTTTATGATGAATACCGAATTAGTTTTAGTCGACAGCTTAGCGGCTGCCTCGGGCGAAGGTTACGACGCGTTAGTTGTTGTCGCCTCAGATCTGAATGCACTGCCTGCTGAAATTGCAGACACAGTTGTGAGAGCGCAGCGTGTGAACGCGAAAGTGGCGTCGTCGACGCAGGTGTTGTTTTGCGACAAGGCACCGGGACAGCGTTTAATTTTGGCGCCGACTGGTCCGTTAAATCGGGATTTCGACGACGTTCGCCGTTTTTATGATGCCGCGCGCAGTGCTGCAGCTGCAGCCATTGACGCAGGTGCAAGCAAACCATTGCTGTGGGTGCCAGAGTTGCCCAAAGCTGCTGATTTTACTCACGCCGTAGAAGCTGTGTGGTTTGGTTTTGCCCAAGGCATTTGGCAGCCACTCGAAGCCCGTGAACATTTTGGTGACGACGTGGAAGCGATTCAGCAGGTTGGGTTGATTCGTTCGAGTACTCAAGCGACTGGCGAAACAAGCGCTGAATGGTTACAAGCAGTTGAAGCGGGTCGTCGCGTTGCGCGTGATTTATGTGGCACCGAGCCAGAGCGGATGGCACCGATGCGGTTCGCCGAATATTGCCAAAAAGCCTTTGCGAATAGTCCAGTGAAAGTCACAGTTTATAACGACAAGCCCCAGCTTGAGCACGAATATCCGTTGCTTGCTGCAGTCGGTCGTGCTTCGTTTGGTACCCATCAGCGCCCATGCGTGATTCGTTTGGAATACACGCCAGAAGGGCCGGTGGAACAAACTCTGCTGCTGGTCGGTAAAGGGATTACCTATGACACGGGTGGCGCTGATTTGAAAACTGGCGGCCACATGGCCGGTATGAGCCGTGACAAAGGCGGTGCAGCTGGTGTTGCTGGTTTTGTTAAAGCAGTCGCCGGCATTCGCCCACAAGGCGTGAAAGTGGTTGCTGAGTTGGCTGTCGTGCGTAACAACATTGACGCGTTGGCATTTGTGAGCGACGAGATCATTGTTGGCCGTTCTGGTGTGCGTGTGCGCATTGGAAACACCGACGCCGAAGGCCGTTTGGTGATGGCCGACTGTTTAGCGAAGTTAGTCAGTGAAGCGGCTGACGAAACCAAACCAAGCGTGTACACGGTAGCGACCTTAACTGGCCACGCAGCACTGGCGAAAGGGCCATACACGGCGTTGGTACCTAATAAAGCAGCGCGCCAAGGCGGTCTTGTTGAAGCCTTATTGAATGCAGGCGAGCTGTGGTGTGACCCAGCAGAGCTGTCGCCAAGCCGTCGTGAAGACTTCGATTTTGTGCGCGGTCGCACCAAAGCTGACGACTTACTCAGCTCGAACAATGGCCCGTCGGCAACCACGCGCCGGGGCCATCAGTTCCCAATGGCGTTCTTGCACGAAGTGGCGGGCTTAAACAACCACGACGCACACAGCAGCAAGCCGATTCCTTACGTTCACATCGACATCGCCGGCAGCGGCGTTGAAGGCGGCGACTGGCAACACGGCAAACCAACCGCCACCCCAGTTTTAGCCTTCGCTGGCGCGTTCTTGCGTCAGTAGGTTCAGTCTGAGGTAGTAGGAAAAAGTATCGCGGCAAGTTTCTCAAGCGCAACTTGATGCTTGTCGTCTCTCATTTGATTGAGATGATGAAGCTTCCAACGAACAGCTGGGAGCTTTTTTATTTGCTCAGCTTGTTCAAGTCCAAGAAGCCCCCAGTTAGGATTACGAGCTTTAAACGTCAATAAAAACTCACGTTCCTTGTCAGTTAACTTCGTTTGAATTAGCTCTATCAGTTTCTTGCGCGTATGTTCTAGCTCAACAAGCGAAATGTCCATCTCTGTCATCGACTGAAACTCACTTTCATAGATTGATGAAATATCTTTCAAGGTGGGCTGCAATAACTCAGAGATGGGTCGGCTATGGCTAATTAGATAAATAATGAACGCCTTACGAACTTTCTCAGTCAGACCTTCCTGTTCTAACCAAAGTTTAATATCAAATAGATCCCTTGGGTGTTGGCGATCGAGTGCTGCGCAGATTTTTCCTGCATAAAGATCCGCTAAATCGACTACAGAAATTTCGGCAAAACCGAATTCACTCTCGACCATCTCTTTGACAGGTATAGTTCTTGGCGAATAAACGGTCCCGCGTAAAACGGGAGATAGTTCAACCTTTATCTGAACCTTGCGGTTTTTCGTATCTCGGTCGACTAAAAGGCGAAGTGCATCCGTACTTTGTTGGTAGGCTTTGTTTACTGAGACATTTCTCAGTTCATTAGTCAGGTCTGTTGCAATGACGTCAAGACTGGTCTTAATTTCGTGTAATGCAGCCTCGCGCTCATAATCTGGCAAAAAAACAAGATCAATATCGACCGAAAGGCGCGGTAAGTCTCGTACAAATAAGTTAATTGCTGTTCCACCCTTTAAGGCAAAACAGTCATGTCGTGCAATAAACGGAAGCACATCTATTAGCAGTTGAACCTGTTGATAGTAAATACTATTTCTATCCATGAAGTCTTACATCTCCCTCGGAACGGTGATTTGCCATTTACTTTCTAGGCGTCCTTGTGTAGCAACGACTCGTTTGCCGGTGCCTAAGTCATATTTTTCCGGCGATAGATATTTAAGCCACGGATGTTGATTTCGTTCTGCTAACCAAAAAAACAGACGCTTCACTTTAACATTCAGGCATACAGTTAGTAGAAGGTCTAATTTGCGGGGCGAAAGATTATATAAGCCTTGGAGTAAGGCGTCGGCGTGCTCAAAACTGACTTGCTTTGGGACACCGCTAAGTACTTCAAAGTATGCCCGCTCAGTGCAAGAGTAAGTGATTTCAGGCAGATCTTTAAACCATTCATGACTACGTAGGCAGCTTTTTTCATCAGCGAAGGAGTCAGGCCAAAGACGCTTTGTTCCGTGCCACTCAAATTGAGCGTCGACCTCTATTTTGCTCAACCATACAGGTAAGGTGGCCGGGGAAAATAGGGCAATTCGAGGCCTTTCTTTGCGATTAGCAAAATGCGAGACACCTTGTAACTCAAGGGCAGACAAGGCGCCAATATGAACTGGTGTGTTGGTCATTTTTTGTAAAGACGCGACGACGCCTTGCCAAGTTGGATGCATGTTGTCGCGATAGTAAACACCGGGAACTGCGACAGTTAAAGCGCCTCGGCGAACCGAGTTGTCGATGTAGTGCAAGCTTAACCCTTGGCCTTGCAACCATTGTTTCGTTGCAACCATGCCAAGCGGGAGTATTGCTTTGAGCACTTTGTCGGCTTCATGATTAAACATATTCGGTTCTCTTGGTTTACAAAGTTACTTATACACGTTAATTATTGACGTGAATTTAGATATTGTCAAACCGAAAGTTTAGGTTTATAAAATATCTATATACGGCAATAATCAACGTGCTCTACGGTTTTTGCAAACCAAGCTAGAACTTAATTCAGGCCTTTACTCTCAGTATTCACCACGCGGCGCGCGACGAACGTCACATGAATATGCTTGTTGTCGTTGCCCCAGCGACACTCGCTCGGACGTTGCATGTTGTCACACCACGTTGGCTCGCCAAGAATCGCTTGCACTTCGCTATAGTGCATGCCGACCGACAGTAAATTGTAATTGGTGCGGGTGACTTTTGGGTCACTACACGCAGTGAGTAGCAAGATACCTGCTGCGACAGTTAATGTCGCAAGAACACTTCTTCGCTTGAACATACAAACCTCCTAACGAGGCAAGTCGATCTGCTGTTGGTCGAGTTGCTCTTTGGTTTTACCATGGGGTTGCGGACGGCGTGTCTCTGGGTCGATGTGAACAAAAACAATATCGTCTGCAGTACAAATATTCTGCTTTGTGCCTTTATTGCGTACCACACAGGTCACAGTTAACGAACTTCTGCCAACCGCTTTCGTTGCCAAACCAAATTCCACCACGTCCCCCTGAAACGCTGACGCGTCAAAGGTAATTTCACCAATATGCTTGGTAACCAAGCTTTTTTGGTCAAGCTGGCAACTGGCATAAATGTAAGCCTCTTCGTCGATCCATTCGAGAATTCGGCCACCAAACAGCGAGCCAGCAAAATTAAGGTCGTTAGGCATGACCAAGCGACGAGACAGAAAGCGCATAGAAACTCCTTTGCATGTGTTGAGATGACTGATTTCAGTATAACGGAAATTTTTCAAAACCCTAGTCGCAACGGCTGTAAATCAAACAAAAAACGCCCGTAGAACCAATGCTCTACGGGCGTCCTTTTTTCAATGGCGGTTAACGCCGCGGCTCATTCACTTAGAACGATGCGCGGAAACCGATACCGAAGTTACGGCCTGGGAGTGGCGCGTAGTCACGAATGAACGAGCTATGTGCGTAGCCAAGTTCGTTGGTGATGTTGTCGACTTTGAAGTAAATCGCAAAGTCTTGGCCGCCCATGTAGCCTGGGTAGTAGTTCATACGCAGGCCGAGTAAGCCGAAACCGTCGGTGCTGTGCTCGTTTTCTGCTGTGCGGTTTTGCGCTAAGTAGTGGACGTAGTCGAGCGTTGCGTCCCACTTTTGCTGCGTGTACGTGCCGCTTAAACCAACGCGTTGGGCTGGAATGCGTGGCACGTTACCGCCGCTGCTGAATACTGCACGGGTGTAGTCTGAGAAACCGTTCAGTTTCCAGCTTTCGTTAAACACGTAACGACCTGAGATTTCGTAGCCGTACAACTCAGCACCACGCTGACGGTATTGGAATACCGGCAAGTTGTCGATGTTGTGGGCGTGGTCATCGTGACCATGATCATCGTGGCCGTGGTCATGACCGTGATCGTCGTGGAATAGCTCGGCGTCTAAGTCGCCTTTCATTAACCCAGTGTTGTGCAAGTAGATGAAATTGTTCACGCGGTTAAAGAACAAGTTGGTGTCTAAGTGCCACTTGTCGCCTTCAAAGTGGAAGCCGAAATCAAGGTTCATTGAACGCTCTTTTTCTAATGCACGCTCAGCGGCAGCTAAGGTGTAATGATACCCACCGTGATCATGCTCATGATCATGGAAGTTATCGTTGTGCTCAATGGTGTACACACCACCAATTTCGTAGTTACGCGTGGCGAAGTGCGGGCCGTTTGAGAACAGTTCGTTGGCGTGCGGTGCACGTTCGCTGTAGCTCACGCTTGAAGACAACTTCAAGCTTGGTGCGACTTGCCAGTTGAGACCCGTTGACAGGCTCATTGGCGTGTATTTTAAGTCTTCAAAACCATGGCTGTGCAGTTCGACAGTTTCGATACGGCCGCCCAATTCCCAGCTCATGCCTTGTTGGATTTCACGTTCACCAATCCAGAACACGCCCATAAGGTCGGTTTCTGTGTGTGGGGTGTACGCTTCAAAGCCGAACGAGTCGTAGTCTTGGTGGCTGTACTGCAAGCCTAACGCACCACGCCAGCCCGCAATTGGGGTGTGACGCGCGATAATGCGCAGTTCAGTTTGTTCAAGGCTAAAACCGGTTTCAACGAAGCCGTCTTCGTTTTCTTCGTGGTTTAATTCGGTGTAACCGAAGTTGAATTCAAGACGCTCAACGCCACGGAACGGGTTGATTAAACCACTGATGGCTTGGAAGCGGTCTTGACGCATGCGGGCAAAGATTTCGTCATCGTGGTCATCGTGACCATTGTCGTCGTGACCATCTGAGTGACCCGGTAAACCGTAGTCACGCTCTAAACGGCCAAACGAGACACCGGCAAAACCGTTGTCGAAGAAGATGCTGGCGCCAATGGTTGCACCTTGGTCGTCGGTAAAGCTGTTGTCGATGCGACGTGCGTATTCGCTGCCGTGATCGTCATGGTCGTCATGATGCTCACCACCTGGTACAAAGCGCGGTACACGGTAGTCGTTGGCGCGACGTTTGAAACCGTCTAAATGCCACGCAAAGCGGCCGTTACCGGCGTTTAATTCAAAGCTGCCGCTGCGCTCGGTGGCAACACTGTTGTAGCGTAAGGTGTAGGCACCTTCAATGCCGTCGATTGGCTGGCGAGGCACACGGTTGTCAACGACGTTGACGACACCGCCGCTGGCGCCGCTACCGAATAATAGGGTGGCAGGGCCGCGCAGGACTTCGATTTGACGTGCGGTGCTAGCTTCGGTTGAAACCGCATGGTCAGGGCCACCGCGAGAAATGTCGGCCACGTCTAAACCGTTCTGGACGATTTTTACGCGAGGGCCTTCAAGACCACGAATAATTGGGCTACTTGCGGTTGGGCTGAAATAAGTGGCTTGCACACCCGGTAAGTTGCGCAGGGTTTCACCAAGGGTTGCCGCTTCTGATTTGCGTAATTCGTCGCCATAAAGAACGTACACTGGCTGCGCGGTTTCAAGCGCGGTTTTTTCCAGTGGTGACGCGGTGACTACAATTCGCTCGTAGCTTTTTTCGGTGCTGGCGTCAGGCTGGTCGGCGAAGGCCAATGAGGGCACTAAAATTGCTGAAACAGCTAAAGCAATAGACGTTGGCTTAAACATAATCGGGACTGCGCTCCGTATTTTTAGTTTATAGAGTTTTCGTGCCGAGACACGCTATCTGATACTTATGATGTAATAATATAACATTACAGTCAAGCGAGATGTCGTGCAAGCAGTGCTCACGGTGTCTGCGATTAACGGTAATTAAACTGCGATAACTTTGCGGTGAGTGGGTTATTTCGTAGGCAAGACTGATATACTCTAGGGCTTGGAAGGCCTTCTTATTTCTCTGACTTGGATAATAACAATGACACAAACACCTCGTCTGCAGCGTTTGCCTGCGAGCAATCATGCGAAATTTACGTTGAGCTCGGCGGCGCTGTTAGCACTTGCTTTGAGCGCCTGTTCACCGGCTCCGGTTGAGCAAGTAAGTACCTACACTCCACCTCAGGC
>ERZ869909.2158-NODE-2158-length-13849-cov-4.243320_pt1 | contig 13849 bp, 13 predicted proteins | sample MGYA00520892_ERZ869909 | MGnify/ENA primary metagenome ERZ869909 (study PRJEB32215, sample SAMEA104723947) | bioreactor metagenome | biome: bioreactor; feature: anaerobic bioreactor; material: water | place: China | collected 2015-03-12 ... | reverse complement strand
TGCTCCCCTTAGCACACGCGGTAAATGAAGACGAAGGTTATGAGCAAAAAGGTCTATATCAAAACCTGGGGCTGCCAAATGAACGAGTACGACTCGGCAAAAATGGCAGACTTACTCCACGCCCATATGGGTTATGAGCCAGCTGCAGAAGCAGAAGACGCTGATTTAATTCTTTTGAATACTTGTTCTATTCGGGAAAAAGCCCAAGAAAAAGTATTCCATCAGTTAGGTCGTTGGAAGCTTCTGAAACAAGACAAGCCCGATTTAATTATCGGTGTTGGCGGCTGCGTTGCCTCTCAAGAAGGGGCCGCCATTCGTCAACGCGCGCCTTTTGTCGACTTGGTTTTCGGTCCGCAAACGTTGCATCGCTTACCAGCTATGATCAAAGAACTCGGTGAAGGCAAAGAATCCGTCATTGACGTGTCTTTCCCTGAAATTGAAAAATTTGACCGTTTACCCGATCCAAAAGCTGAGGGCCCGACTGCGTTTGTTTCCATTATGGAAGGTTGCAGTAAGTACTGTACTTTCTGTGTGGTGCCATACACCCGCGGTGAAGAAGTTAGTCGTCCAGTTGACGATGTCTTGTATGAAATTGCGCAACTCGCAAGCCAAGGTGTACGTGAAGTAAACCTACTGGGGCAAAACGTGAACGCGTTTCGTGGCGAGCACTTCGATGGCAGTATCTGTACCTTCGCCGAACTACTACACTTAGTCGCCGCCATCGATGGTATCGACCGCATTCGCTACACGACATCGCATCCAGTTGAGTTTACCGACGATATTATTGCCGCCTACGAAACAATTCCTGAGCTAGTGAACCATTTACACTTACCAGTGCAAAGTGGTTCTGACCGTGTGTTAGCGCTGATGAAACGTGGTCATACGGCCATCGAATATAAATCACAAATTCGTAAGCTGAAGAAAGTGCGTCCGAACTTAGCAATGAGTTCAGATTTTATTATCGGTTTTCCGGGTGAAACGGATGCCGATTTCGAAGCAACGATGGACCTGATTCAGGCAATCGACTTCGACCTGAGCTTTAGCTTTATTTATAGTGCGCGTCCGGGCACGCCGGCAGCCGACTTGCCAGACGATGTCAGTGAAGACACCAAGAAGCAACGTTTACAGTTGTTGCAAACTCGCATCAATCAGCAGGCACAACGGCATGCACGACAGATGCTCAATACCGAACAGCGTATCTTGGTTATTGGCCCATCGAAAAAGAACCCGATGGAGCTCAGTGGCCGTACCGAGAATAACCGGGTTGTAAACTTCGTCGGTCGCCCCGATATGATCGGTAAGTTTGTTGATGTCCTTATTACTGAAGCATTACCGAACTCATTGCGCGGTGATATTCTTCGCGAAGAACACGAAATGGGCTTGCGCGTCGACACGGCACCGCACGCAATTTTGGCGAAGAACACTGAAAACACCGACGCACTTGGCGTCACCACATTCAATCCAGCGTCATAAACGAGGAATCTAGTTGAGCACGTCTATTGACAGTTTTGATCTTTATTTAGAGCCAGCCGACTCACAACGGCTGGCAAGCCTTTGCGGTCCATTCGACGACAACATTCGCCACATCGAACGGCGTTTGGGCGTTGAAGTGATATACAAAGACAATCATTTTCGCATTATTGGCCAGTCTGCGGGCATTCAAGCAACTCGCGACATATTAACCAACCTGTATGTCGAAACTGCGCCAGTACGCGGCAAACAGCGTGACATCGAGCCGAATCAAGTGCATCTTGCTATTCAAGAAAGTAATGCACTAGAACAGGACGAATCACCTGATGATGATCCCGTCACTCTGATCAAAACCAAGCGCGGCTTAATTAAACCTCGCAATAAAAACCAGCAAGAATATGTGCGGGCGATCGTGACCAATGACATTAACTTCGGCATCGGTCCAGCGGGAACCGGTAAAACCTACCTTGCTGTCGCTGCCGCCGTTGATGCGCTCGAACGCCAAGAAGTTCGCCGGATTTTATTAACGCGTCCTGCGGTAGAAGCCGGAGAGAAGCTTGGCTTCTTGCCCGGTGACCTCGCCCAAAAAGTCGACCCGTACTTGCGCCCTCTTTACGATGCCCTCTTCGAAATGCTGGGTTTTGAGAAAGTTGAAAAACTCATCGAACGCAGCGTAATTGAAATTGCGCCGCTCGCCTACATGCGTGGCCGCACATTGAATGATGCGTTTATTATTTTGGATGAAAGCCAGAATACAACGACGGAACAAATGAAAATGTTCCTCACCCGGATCGGCTTTAATTCAAAAGCCGTGATAACCGGTGACATTACGCAAATCGATTTACCCCGTGGCCAAAAATCAGGTTTAAGACAAGCCATTGAAGTGCTCAACGATGTCGAAGGCATTAGCTTTACCTTTTTCAATGCCAAAGATGTTGTTCGCCATCCGGTTGTCCAACGCGTGGTCGTCGCGTATGAGAAATTCGACAGTGAGAGCCAAGCTAAGGCCGACGCTGCCGCAAAAGAACGCCAAGCCGCACAAAACGCAGCGACAGCGCAGCCAGTCAGTCGTGGAGCGCACAAAAATAATGGCTAATTATATTGATATCCAATGGCATGACGAGTGGCCGGAAAGCTTAAGTGCCGAAACACGTCAACGTCTGCCGAGCGCCGAGCAACTGACTGCTTGGGCCGAAGCCGCTCTAGCCGCTGTTGAACAAAGCGATGCCGAGCTGACTATACGCGTAACCGACAATGCCGAGGTGCAAGAACTAAATCGTGACTACCGCGGCAAAGACAAGCCTACCAACGTTTTGTCGTTTCCGTTTGTTGCGGAGCTCCCCGAAGGCGTTGAGTTCGATATTCCACTGCTTGGCGATATTATTATTGCCGAGCCGACAGTGGCAGCAGAAGCCGCAGCACAAGGCAAAGTTTATTGGCATCACTTTGCGCATTTAGTTGTGCATGGCACCCTGCATTTGCTAGGTTATGACCACATAGAAGAACAACAAGCAGAAGCCATGGAAGCGCTTGAGCGCATGATTCTTGCCGGTTTAGATATTCCTGACCCGTATCAAGACACAGAAATAGTGCGCGACTAAGTTAGCCTATGCTAATCTGCAATTTCGATTATTTTGCCACGGAGCGAACGACCATCGATGAACGATGACAAACCCCACCCAAGTAGCGGTTCACCAAAGCGCTCTTGGGCTCAGAAACTATTCCAAGCCTTTAATGGTGAACCGAACACTCGTGAGGAACTCGTTGATTTAATTCAAGATGCCGAGCATCGTGACTTAATCGACATCGATACCAAAGAAATGATCGAGGGCGTACTCGATGTTGCCGAACTGAAAGTTCGCGACATCATGATCCCACGTTCACAAATGGTCACTATCGACAAAAATCAATCGGTTGAAGAGTTTTTGCCGATTGTCATTCAAACCCAACATTCACGTTACCCAGTCGTCAGCGAGAACAAAGATCACATCGAAGGCATTTTGCTTGCGAAAGACTTACTCGCATACGGTTTTCACCTCGTCGATGAACCTTTCTCTCTCGAGCAAGTGATGCGCCCGGCCGTGATTGTGCCGGAAAGTAAGCGTGTAGACGCTTTACTGAAAGAGTTTCGTTCTAAACGCTACCACATGGCCATCGTTGTTGACGAATATGGCGGCGTTTCAGGTCTTGTCACCATTGAAGATATTCTTGAAGAGATTGTCGGTGATATCGAAGACGAAACTGATGAAGACGAAAGCCGTGGCGACATTCGCCGCATTAGTGCGCATCGCTTTAATGTGAAAGCGCTGACCGCAATTGAAGACTTTAACGACTATTTCCGGACTGATTTCGCCGATGATGAGTACGACACTATCGGCGGTCTTGTCGCGCATAGTTTTGGTCACTTACCAGAAATCGGTGAGTCAGTCTTTATTGGCGATTTAAATTTTAAAGTAACCGCTGCCGATCGTCGTCGAATTCAGCAATTGCAAGTGACCTTGCCAGCCGACGATAAATAAAGCCGGTAATCGTTTTCGCAAACAATGACAAAGGTGTCTTTGGTGTTGTTACAATCTGTGCAAAAGAAACTTATACAACCTCGTTGGCGATATGGGTTAGCGCTCCTTGCAGGCGCTTTACTAACCTTCAGTTATGCGCCCTTTTCACAAGCTTGGTTAACCCCTATCCTGCTTTGCATGTGGCTGCTTCTGTTAGTCCGTAGTCAGACTGCGAAGCAAGCTGCATTAACTGGGTTTAGTTTTGGTTTTGGTTGGTTTGCTGCTGGCATCAGCTGGGTTTATGTCAGTATTGACCAGTTTGGCGGCACGCCCATGCTGGTTTCGGTGCTGATTATGGCTCTGCTGTGCGCCTATCTGGCTGTTTATCCGACGTTAGCAGCTTGGACCTGGTTTAAACTCCGACGCTACACCAGCGGTTTGAGTTTGTTTGTCTTGCCACTCGTCTGGTTAGTCAGCGAGTTCTTGCGTGGCTGGCTGCTCACTGGCTTCCCTTGGTTAGGTCTCGGCTATACACAAACTTTCTCAGCATTAGGTAATCTTGCCCCGCACCTTGGCGAGCTCGGTATCACTCTCGCTTTGTGGCTGATTGCACTAGGTCTTGCATACTTTTTACTGCATCGCCGCTATGAATGGCTGTTTTTGCCATTGTTTGTCGTCTTGGTCGCTTGGAATGCGCCACGGCTCAATACCATTGAGTACACCGGCGAACAAACCTCTGTGGCTCTCGTACAAGGAAATGTTGTTCAAGACCTCAAATGGGACGCCGAACAACAGTGGCCTAATTATGACACCTATGTCGAGCTGACTCAGCCTTACCTCGAACATGACTTAATTATCTGGCCTGAGTCAGCCATTACTTTCATTGAGCCCCTAGCTCAACGGCCGTTGGCAAACCTAAATCAGTTACTGCTCGAGGAAAAGACCACACTGATTAGCGGGATTATTGATTTAGATCGCTACACGGGTGAGTTTTACAACAGTATGATTGTCATGGGTGAACAACCCAGTGGTGGTTGGTATTACGGTCACGAGAATCGCTATCAGAAGCACCAGCTATTGCCAATTGGCGAGTTTGTGCCGTTTGAAAGCCTCTTGCGTCCGTTAGCGCCGTTATTCAATCTACCGATGTCATCGTTCAGTCGCGGCAGTTACTTGCAACCAAACTTGAATGCCAACGGGATTAATATCGCGGCCAACATTTGCTACGAGGTGGCTTTTTCACGGCAAATTCGTGCCAATGTGAATGCCGACACCCATTTTTTATTAACCATTAGCAACGATACTTGGTTTGGTGATTCCCATGGACCGCATCAACATTGGCAAATTGCTGCCATGCGAGCGCGCGAATTGGGCCGACCTATGTTACGGGCAACCAACAATGGCATTACTGGCGTGATTGATCACACCGGAACGACGTTAACGAAGATACCTCAGTTTACTGAGGCAGTCGCAACAGCGAACGTTCTTCATGTAACCGGCATGACCTATTTTGCTCGTTTCGGTGACATCCCCGTGTGGTTAATTGCATTGTTTCTCACCAGTGTGAGTTGGCCCTGGAAAAAGCGAAATTCAGCGTAGTCAATTCACGGTAAAGATTATACACTTAAGAGCTACTCAAATTGAGGATATGAGCATGATGAGTCATTTGTTTGATGCGGTTTTATTTACAGGTCTGGTCGCTGCTGCAGGCTTAGGGATTGCCTATTTAATCGTCGGCTTTTTACCTGCGCCAGAAAGTACCGAAGAGCACGCCAAAGTAAAATACCGCATCGAGAATTTCTTTTTTGGCATTGGCGGTATCGTCGTTGCATTGGTTTTATGGTTGGGCATCATTTTTAATAGCTAAATCGTTTCAATCGAATCGAAGAGCTAGCCCATTTAAAGTAAGCCATTAAAATTAAGCCAGCCAATTTTAAAAGACAAAAATACAGAGCATACAGGTAGTATACATGACCCGGAGAATTGAAGAACAATACCAACCGAGCGCCTTGGAAAGCGAAGTCCAGCAGCGCTGGGAAGCTGAGCAAGTATTTGCAGCTCATGAAGACGAAAGCAAAGAGAAGTTTTATTGCCTCTCGATGTTTCCGTATCCGAGCGGCAAACTCCACATGGGTCATGTTCGCAACTACACACTGAGTGACGTTGTCTCACGCTATCAGCGCTTACACGGTAAAAACGTACTCCATCCAATTGGATGGGACGCGTTCGGCTTACCGGCGGAAAATGCGGCGATTCAAAATAATACCGCTCCGGCGAAATGGACCTACCAAAACATCAGCGACATGCGCGGCCAGCTAAAAGCCCTTGGCTTTGGTTATGACTGGGATCGCGAGTTCGCAACCTGTACCCCTGAGTACTACCGTTGGGAACAGTGGTTCTTCACGAAGCTCTACGAAAAAGGTTTAGTATACAAGAAGAACGCAACCGTAAATTGGGATCCAGTCGACCAAACCGTGCTTGCCAATGAGCAAGTGATTGATGGTCGCGGTTGGCGTTCGGGCGCAATCGTTGAGCAGAAAGAAATTCCTCAGTGGTTCGTCAAAATTACCGCCTACGCTGAAGAGTTACTGCAAGATCTTGACCAGCTTGAAGGCTGGCCCGATCAAGTCAAAGCAATGCAACGCAATTGGATTGGTCGCTCAGAAGGTGTTCAAATTACCTTTAACGTTGACCAAATCGACATGCAAGTGAGTGTGTACACCACGCGCCCAGACACCTTCTTCGGCGTCACCTATATGGCAGTTGCCGCACAGCATCCATTGGCACAGCTTGCCGCAGCAGAACATGCTGAAGTTGCTGCTTTTGTCGAAAGTTGCAAACAACAAAAAGTCGCTGAAGCCGACCTTGCGACCATGGAAAAGCGCGGCGTTGCCACCGGTTACACAGCCACCCACCCGTTAACGGGCGAGCAAGTGCCAATTTGGGTCGCTAACTTCGTGCTCATGGATTACGGCACCGGTGCAGTGATGGCCGTTCCTGCCCATGATCAGCGCGATTATGAATTTGCCAAAGCCTACGGCTTGGCTATCAAACCGGTCATCCAACCGTTAGAAGGTGAGCATGACTTCGCAGTTGAGTCTTTTACCGACAAGGGAATCTTGATCAATTCCGGTGAATTCGATGGCCTAACCTCAGCAGACGGCTTTAATGCCATCGCCGATAAGCTCGCAGCGATGGGCATTGGTGAGCGCCAGGTCAACTATCGTTTGCGTGATTGGGGCGTGTCTCGTCAGCGTTATTGGGGTGCACCAATCCCAATGTTGAACTTAGAGAATGGCGAATCAGTGCCAGTTCCAGAGCAAGAGCTACCCGTGGTTTTGCCAGAAGACGTTGTAATGAACGGCGTGACATCACCCATTAAAGCGGATTCTGAATGGCGTAAGACGACATACAACGGCCAACCTGCAGAGCATGAAACCGATACATTCGACACCTTCATGGAGTCGAGCTGGTATTATGCTCGCTATTGTTCGCCGAATGCTGACACGATGCTAGACCCAGAGAAAGCAAATTACTGGCTACCGGTCGACCAGTATATTGGCGGCATCGAGCATGCTATTTTGCACCTACTGTATGCGCGTTTCTTCCACAAACTCATGCGTGACACTGGTCTTGTGCAGTCTGACGAACCGTTCAAGCGCTTACTCTGTCAAGGCATGGTTTTGGCAGACAGTTTCTATCGCGAAGACCAACACGGCGGCAAGACTTGGTTCTCGCCAGTTGACGTGGAAGTCAAGCGGAATGAAAAAGGCGAAGTGGTCGAAGCGATTTACGTCAAAGACGGTCTCCCCGTGATTCACGGCGGTGTAAATAAAATGTCGAAGTCGAAGAATAACGGCATCGACCCGCAAATCATGGTCGACAAGTACGGTGCCGATACCGTGCGTTTGTTTATGATGTTCGCCGCGCCACCAGAACTCACTCTCGAATGGTCTGATTCCGGCGTTGAAGGTGCCCACCGCTTCCTCCGCCGGGTCTGGAAATTGGTTTACGATTTCCAAGAGTTTGCTGGCCAACAGCAACTTGATCTGGCAACTTTAACTGGCGAGCAGAAAGCACTGCGCCGCGAAATCCATCGTGCAATTGCCAAAGTAACCGACGATATGGGTCGCCGTCAAAACTTCAATACAGCCATCGCGGCTATCATGGAGCTGAGCAATCACCTGCAGAAAGCACCATTAGCGACCGCGAATGACAAAGCCTTGATGCAAGAAGCGCTTGACGCTATTGTGCTGATGCTGTCACCGATTACACCGCACATCTGTGAACGGATGTGGCAAGCGCTGGGTCACGCGAATGATATTAACTTCGCCGAATGGCCTGTCCTTGACGAAGCTGCATTAATCGAAGACGAGAAACTTGTTGTGTTGCAGGTTAACGGTAAAGTACGAGCGAAAATTACCGTACCGGCTGACATTAGCAAAGAGGACATCGAGCGTGAAGCGCTTGCGCAACCACAGATTCAGAAGTTCCTAGAAGATGTGACTGTGCGTAAAGTCATTTACGTTCCCGGCAAATTGGTGAATATCGTTGCGAATTAATCCGTCTCGTAAAGTAAATCAGCACCTTTATAAGGCTGGACAAGTGCTACTTGCGCTTGTTCTTGCCGCGGCTGTCAGTAGCTGTGGCTTCCAACTGCGTGACGACTACCATATCGCCACAGAAATTCAGCATTTACGACTCGAAGGCGACAACCGCAGCGAAGCCTACCGTGCCGTTGCGGGTGCCCTCGAGCGCCGCGCCGTCGAGCTTAAAGAAGGCTCTGATTATTTTCCTGCCGTCATTCTTGGTGATGATCGTCTCGAGCGGCGCATTCTCTCGATGTTAGCGTCCGGACAAGTCGCAGAATATGAGCTCATTTACGTCATGCCTGTCACTATCATCCTTGCCAATGGCGATGCCCATGAGCATAACATCCAGATTCTACGTGACTACCAAGACGACCCTAATTTTGCCTTAGCAAAAACTCGGGAACTTGAGTTACTCGTTCAGGAAATGCGCTCAGAAGCAGCGCGCCGCCTTCTTATGCTCTTGAATCGTACAGTTCGGGAATAACTATGCAAGTTTATCCCGAACGCCTGCCGCAACAGTTACAAGACAAGCTTGTGCCTGTCTATTTGGTGTTTGGAGACGACCCCTTTCTCGTGGCCGAAGCCTGCGATCGCATTCGCCAGGCCGCCAAAACACAAGGGTTTGACGAACGCAAACGGCTCGTTCAGGACAAAGACTTTGACTGGCACACACTGTTTGAAAGCAGTCAGACGCTATCTTTATTCAGTAGCCAACAGCTGATTGAACTCGAATTACCTGAATTAAAACTTGGTCGCGAGGGTGGCAAAGCCTTAATTGATTTTGCCGCGCAACAGGCTCCAGATCAGCTCTTATTATTGTTTGGGCCACAACTGAAAAAAGCTCACAAAGACAGTAAATGGTTCAAGACTTTGAGCCAGAACGGGGTCTTTGTTCCGGTTTACACGCCGAGCCTTGCGCAATTACCGAATTACATCCGCACTCGAGCGCAACAATTGCAATTGCAGCTAAGTAACGATGCAGTCCAGCTTCTTGCAAGTCTGTATGAAGGGAATTTACTGGCTCTCCAGCAAAGCCTCGAAAAATTGCAATTACTCTCTCTCGACAGCGCCAATACGCCAGCGAGCGAATTGCAGGCCGACCAGGTTCAGAGTATGGTTGAAGACAATAGTCGCTACGACCTTTTTGCTTTGCAAGACGCCATCTTGAATCAGGACTACGGCGCATTCGTGCATTGCCTACAGCGACTACTCGAGACCGGTACCGATATTGTTCTCGTGCATTGGCTGCTCCTACGGGTACATAATAGTTTAAAGAAGGTTCGCCACGCCCAACGGCAGAATAAGCCGTTAAAAGCAGCAATGGAGTCTGAGCAAATTTGGGACAAGAATCAGTCTGCGTTTTTAGCCCTATTAGCTGCCGATAGTCCGACGCGAAACCATGCTCGAATTGAACTTTTAGAGCGGCTCGAACTTGCAATTAAACGCGATAGTGGCGAAGATCCAATCATCTTAGCCCTGCATGCAGGACTTCTATTTTTTCAGCAAGGAAATCGTGCGCTTGCACTTAATACCTATGCCAAAGACGAATTCTACAGCAACTCGCCATATAGCCATTTTGGGTGGAACCTTTGACCCCGTTCACTGGGGACACCTCAAACCTGTTCTTGCCCTAGCCGACCAATTCGATTGGCAACGTATTCATTTGTTGCCGACCTGCGCGCCACCTCATCGCGCGCAACCGCAAGTGCTCGATACCCACCGTTTAGGGATGCTCGATGCTGCTGCAACACTCGATAGTCGTTTCCATGTCGATGATTGGGAGCTACGCCAAGGTCTACCCTCGCGCACGCTACCAACTCTGAAACATTTTCATCAAGAATGTCCCGATGCCTGCCTATACTTTGTTATCGGCATGGACAGTCTACTCAACTTGCCTGAATGGCTGCATTGGGAGCGATTATTTGATTACGCAAATTTCGTGGTGATGCCGCGCCCTGGCTATCAGCTCGAACAATGTCGCCCAGAACTGACTGAGCTATTGCAGCAACGTCAAGTCAGTGCCGACGAATTCAGAGGTGGCGTCGGTAAAATATATCTAGCCGAGTGCGAACCGGTCGATAGTTCCGCAACGGAACTGCGTGAACAACTGGTTAATCTAACCGAATGCCCTGCCATGTTACCAGAGCCAGTCTGGGACTATATCCGCACCCATAACCTCTACGCCATGAGCAATAATAACGATGCGGCCTTAAACAATTAAAGATGGCTTTACCCGCCTTCATGCTGCACCGCGGACCGAACTCGTGGTACACTTGCGCGGTTAAAAATTCATGAGGAGTAAGTGAACCTTGCAAACTGAACAATTGCGCGATTTCGTTGTCGATAAAGCAGACGATTTAAAAGCCCGTGACATTCAAGTATTAGATGTTCGGAAAAAAACTGATGTAACTGATTTTTTAGTTATTTGCTCGGGAAATTCAAAAACACACGTTCGCAGTATTGCTAGCCATGTTGCTACTGAAGCAAAACACGCCGGCGAAGCTCCACTTGGTGTCGAGGGTGAAAACGACGGCGAATGGGTGTTAGTTGATTTTGGTACCGTGGTGGTGCATGTCATGCAGGATGCAACACGCGACTTCTACCAACTAGAGAAACTTTGGGGTTAATTCACTCGCATGCGTTTGCAGCTAATTGCCGTTGGCAACAAAATGCCCGACTGGGTCAGCACTGGCTACCACGAGTATGCCAAACGCATGCCCCCTGAATTACCACTGGAACTGATCGAAATTACCGCGGGTAAGCGAGCAAAAAAAGCCGATATTGCCAAACTTACGCAGCAAGAAGGTGAAAAGATGCTCGCGGCCTTGAAAGGCCCAACCCACGTTGTCACACTCGAAGTGAACGGCAAACCATGGGACACCCATAAGTTGTCGCAGCGACTTCAGCAATGGCAACTCGACGGCCGCAATGTTGCCTTTATGGTCGGCGGCCCAGAAGGCCTCGCACCAGAGGTGCAAGCGCGCAGTGACGAACGCTGGTCGTTATCGCCACTGACCTTGCCACATCCGATGGTGCGTGTCATTCTTGCGGAAGCTTTGTTCCGCGCATGGAGCTTATTAAATAACCACCCTTATCATCGCGAATAATAATGCCAAAAAAACGCGTCGCTATTAGAAATCATCAAGCCGAGGCCGCTCTATTTAGCCGCCGCGCCGTAGTGACATTGGGTATCGTTTTCGTCGTCTTCTTGGTGTTGTTGAACAATCTCTACACCCTCCAAGTTAAAAACTTTCAAGAATTTCAAACGCGTTCCAACAGCAACCGCATTATGGTCTTACCGGTAGCGCCAAATCGTGGGCTTATTTACGATCGCAACGGTGTCCTACTTGCTGACAATATTCCAGTTTACAGCCTTGAAGTATTACCCACAGAAGTTCACGACTTGCGGGCGACACTTGAAGAACTGCAAACGATTCTAGAACTCGATGCCAACGTGGTCGATGACTTTTATCAACGTTTGCGCCAAGCACGCCGCTTCCCGCAGGTAACCTTCGCCGAACAACTGACGGAAGACCAAGTCGCTCGATTCGCTTCCATTCAGCATCGATATCCAGGTATTAATGTCGAAGGCCGCTTGCAGCGTTTTTATCCACACCGTGAGCTCTTTACCCATGCGCTTGGCTATGTTGGCCGAATTAACCAGCAAGATGTTGCGCGCCTGCGTCAGCAAGAAATTTATGCAAACTACGCCGCCACCCGAAATATCGGCAAGCTTGGTATCGAACGTTACTACGAAAACCTCCTCCACGGTCAGGTCGGTTATCAAACCGTTGAAGTAAACAACCGTGGTCGCGTGGTGCGTACTCTCGACTTTACCCCTCCACAGCCGGGTCAGGATATTTACCTGGAAGTCGACATTGGTATGCAGCAGCTCGCTCAGTATCAACTCGGCACGCGGCGTGGGGCGATTGTCATTCTCGATGCAAATAACGGCGCTGTTCTGGCCTTGTATTCGAATCCGGGCTACGATCCGAACTTATTCGTCAACGGTATTTCAAGCGCGGATTATCGTGAGCTCTTGAATAACCCTGCTAACCCGCTAATCAATCGAGCAACCCAAGGCCGTTACCCGCCCGCGTCAACGATTAAGCCTCACTTAGGCTTACTTGGGCTCGAACAAGGTGTAATTACTGCCGAAACACGTATTTGGGATCCAGGTTGGTATCAACTTGAGGGTGTTTCTCGCCGTTTCCGCGACTGGCGCCAACACGGCCACGGCTGGGTCAATGTCACTAAAGCAATCGCTGAGTCATGCAATACCTTCTATTATGATCTCTCGCATAAGCTTGGCATTGATGAAATCTCCTCGTTTATGCGACGCATGGGGTTTGGCGAACGCACCGGCATTGATATCGCCGAAGAAAGCCCTGCTCTGATGCCTGACCGTGGTTGGAAACGCGCTCGCTTCAATGAACCTTGGTATCAAGGTGAAACCTTATCAGTAGGCATCGGCCAGAGTTTCTGGACCGTCACGCCTTTGCAATTAGCGACGTCGACTAGCGTACTCGTGACCAACGGACGACGCATTCAACCTAGCCTATTACATGCGGTTGGTGAAGGAGAGCAACGGACGACTCGCGAACTCATTGAGCAAGAACCGATTGTGCTGCGCAATCCGCAAGCTTGGCAAACCATTCGTCGCGGCATGGAAATGACCCACACCGATCAGCACGGGACTGCCCGCAATGCATTTCGGGGCGCAACCTATACTAGTGGTGGAAAAACCGGCACGGCTCAGGTCGCAGCGCTCAGTGATGAAACCAACGAACGCCCAGATATCGAAGATGTCGCCGAACACTTGCGTGATAACGCCACCTATATTGGCTATGCGCCAGCAGACAAACCAGAAATTGTCATTGCCATGGCCATTGAAAACGTTGGTGGTGGTGGCCGTAATGCAGCTCCTATCGCACGTGCACTGATGGATTATTACTTCGCTGACGAAGAAAGCCGTCAGGCACTACTCAAAGCACAAGCAGAAAATTATCGTCAGCTTCTTGCCGAGGCAGAAGAAAGAGCGGCTGCACGCGCGCAAGCTCGTGCCGCAGCAGAGCAAGAAGCGAATCGGAGGCAAGCGCAAGATGATGCAAACCACTGAAGAACGCCAGCGTAATCCTTGGCTTGCCAAAGTGCACTTGGACGGCCCTCTGTTGCTCGGCTTAATTGCCTTAGCGATTATTAGCTTATTTGTCATCTACAGTGCCGGTGGGCAAGACAGTGGTCTGGTCCAGCGCCAAGCAATTCGAATGGGCGTGTCGTTTTTCATCA
>ERZ869909.2157-NODE-2157-length-13849-cov-4.631281_pt1 | contig 13849 bp, 11 predicted proteins | sample MGYA00520892_ERZ869909 | MGnify/ENA primary metagenome ERZ869909 (study PRJEB32215, sample SAMEA104723947) | bioreactor metagenome | biome: bioreactor; feature: anaerobic bioreactor; material: water | place: China | collected 2015-03-12 ... | reverse complement strand
CCGTTAAAGTCCCAGTTACTCTGATCCAGTGTCACTGCGACTTTGCCGAGCTTGAGCGTCTGTGCAAAGTTGCAGTAACGAAAGATCCCTTCTATCGACTCTTTCTACTGCCCTTTTCCGTGTGTTGTTCATCACTCACTCATTCGCATGAGGAGTTGAAGTATGCGTAAAATCACACTCGGGCTTTTAAGCATCTTTTGGTTGCCATCATTGGCATTGGCGTCAACCAACATGGTTGTCGATGACGCCACAATTGTTGACCCACAAAGTTGTGAAATAGAAAGTTGGTTCGGCGACAATGGTCGTGACTCATTGTTTTATTTTGCCCCCGTCTGTCAGTTTGGTGAAAGTGGTGTTGAATTAACTTTTGCCTACGAGCGCTGGCGCCCTTACCAGCAGGCCAGTCAGAACTACCTGACGACGCAAGTGAAAACAATGCTTGGTAGTTTTGACCAACAGCGTGGTGCTGTGGCTGTGGCATTAGGCTCAACGTTCGCACTTGATTCAAACTATAGTAAGCGGGTGCCACAGTATTATGTGAATGTGCCACTCAGTTATCAATTAACCCCAAGCACGACCGTGCATGCCAATGCCGGCTTGCTACAAGACACGGTCACTAACACCACGCGTACGACATCGGGCGTGGGTATTGAACAGCAGTTTAATGCGTCAGTTTCCGGTTTTGCCGAACTTTTCCAGCAACGGGGAGACGGTGTGAACTGGCAAATTGGCACGCACTTACAGCAGCTTATACCGGGTGCAAACGTAACTTTGTCAGTTTTAAGTACCGAATTTGACTCAGGCCGTGACCATGCCGTATTCGTCGCATTTAGCTTCCGCCCGCGTGGTTGGTAAGCAAGAGCTAAAGGAGAAAAGACAATGACTTATGAAGGTTATGAACATCTCATTGATCTCGTAGCTCAAGGTGACGAGGAGATTCTAAAAGCGGCGTTGGCGGAAATCCCAGCCGCGGATATCGCCGAGTATATTGACCAAAACTTTGAAGTTTACAGCGCATTAGCATTGCTCGATAAAATGCCAAGTGATCAGCAAGCTGAAGTTTTTGGTTATTTGCGCCCGAACAATCAGGAAGAGCTTGCTAGCCATATGGAAGTTGGTGTTTTGGCGCAACTTTTCCGCGACATGTCATCGGATGAACGGGCGGACGTTTATGCGCTGTTAGACGTAAAACTTCAAGACGCTGTGATGCGTCGCTTGGCGAAACGCGAGCGTGAAGACTTGCTGCGTCTCGCAAGCTATGAAGAAGGCACCGTTGGTGCGGTTATGACCTCGGATTATGCCGCGATCCCGCTTGCTGGTACCGTCGGTGATGCACTCAAGCGGTTACGCCAGAGCGCGCCCGAAAAAGAGACAATTTATCAGACCTATGTCGTTGATAAAGATCATCGCTTACAGGGGGTGCTGTCACTGCGTGATATTCTCACCGCCGCGCCAAGCGAAACCATCGAAGAGATCATGACCCGTGACGTGGTGGTGCTGAAGCCCGACATGCCGCAGTCTGAAGCGGCGCGGATTATCAGTCGTTATGACTTAATTGCAATTCCGGTGGTGTCCGATGATGACATTCTGATCGGCATGGTCACGTTCGATGACGCCATGGACGTTGTCGAAGAGGAAGACACCGAGTCCATTCACAAATCGGCTACGGTTGGCCGCTTAGAAAGCGGTATTAAAGATGCGAGCCCGTTTATTATTTATCGGAGCCGAATTAACTGGTTGGTTTTATTGGTTTTTGCCAATATTTTCTCTGGTTTGGGCATGATGTACTTTGAAGACACCATCGCCACCAATATTGCGCTGTTGTTCTTTTTGCCCTTGTTGATTGCGTCTGGTGGTAACACGGGTGCGCAGGCGGCTACTTTGATTGTCCGGGGTATGGCAACCAATGACGTCGAGAAAAAAGACTGGTTATACATGCTAGGTAAAGAACTGCTTGTGTCAGTTGGTCTTGGCGTCACCATGGCCGCTGCTATATCCGCAGTTGCTTTCTTCCGAGTGGATCCGGTGATTATTCCAATTGTGGCCTTGAGCATGGTCTGTATTGTGTTGGTCGGTAGCCTTGTCGGGGTTTTATTACCCTTTATTTTGAAGCGAGTTGGATGGGATCCAGCAGTGGCCAGTGCGCCGTTGGTAACCACTATTGCCGATGCGGGCGGTGTTCTTATTTACTTTGGCATTGCCGCGTCGTTTTTAACCCTAACGCCACCAGCCTAATAATTGATCCAGATCGCCACACCACCCTGCTATTTCCCGAGAATGGGCGTATAATCGAACCATTCTCGGGTTTTCCTTTTTAGATGGCAGGATTCAACGTGGTTGATACGAAGAACGGCTCTCAATCCTCTCAAAACGAAACGTCGTCCGAGCATCACGCTCAACCGATAACGGTCCAAAAAGCACCACCAAAGAAATCGGTGCATATTCAAAAACCGGATATTAGCAAACCACCTGGGAAGAATCATATCTATGTGCGCGAGGCCGAGGGTAAAGTCGAAACCACTCGACGCGTGCTTGGGTTTGCGCTCATGGCGCTGTTCGTGGTTTTACCGTGGCTGACATGGAACGGTGAGCAAGCCATTTTATTTAATATTATGGAGCAGCGTTTCCGTATCTTCGGCATGACACTGTGGCCACAAGACTTCACGATTCTGGCGTGGATTTTCATGATCTCGGCATTTGCGCTGTTTCTTGTGACCACACTGTTTGGCCGAGTTTGGTGCGGATTCACCTGCCCGCAAACCACGTGGACGTTTATATTCATGTGGTTCGAGCGCAAAATTGAAGGCGGTCGCCATCAGCGGATGAAGCTTGACGAACGGCCGATGGATGCTGACAAGTTTCTGCGTAAATTTGCCAAACATGCCATTTGGATTGTCGTGGCGTTGTTAACAGCAATGACTTTTGTTGGTTATTTCACCGATATTCGCGCCCTATTTACCGATTTTTGGCTGCTAAATTCGAGCGCTTGGGCAACCGGTAGCGTGCTTTTCTTTACTTTCGCAACTTATGGTAATGCGGGTTGGATGCGCGAAGTCATGTGTACCCACATGTGCCCGTATGCTCGCTTCCAGTCGGCGATGTTCGACAAAGACACTTACATCGTGGCCTACAATGAAGAGCGCGGAGAGCCTCGTGGCCCGCGCAAGCGTAAAGTTGACCCCGCCTCTATTGGTAAGGGTGACTGCATCGATTGCAACTTGTGTGTGCAAGTGTGTCCGACCGGTATCGATATTCGCAATGGCTTGCAGTATGAATGTATTAACTGCGGTGCTTGTGTGGATGCCTGTAACGACGTCATGGATAAAATGGGCTACCCGAAACAACTGATTAGCTTTACCACCCAACGTCGGTTAGAAGGCGGCCAAACCAAGGTTTTCCGGTTGAAAAGTGTCGGTTACGGGACTGCCCTGATTGTGCTTTCGGCCTTGTTAGTACTCGATATTATTCTGCGCATTCCGCTCGAGTTTGATGTCATTCGCGACCGCAATACTTTGTACCGAGTGAATGCGGAAGGCTGGGTTGAGAACGTGTACACTTTGCGCATAAGTAACAAGTCGCAAGAACCGCAAACCTTTACGATTTCGGCACGCGGTATTGAGGACATTCAGTGGTATGGCCCACATCAAATCGAACTAGCGCCTGAGTCAACCGAGAGTATGCCTATTACGCTCGCAGTAGACCCCTATTTCATGGATATTCCCATGAAAGAAGTCACCTTTGAAATTATTGCGGACAGTGACGAGCGAATTTCTCGCCGGGTGAAGAGTAACTTTATTTATCGTTAATTCAGCCGAGAAGCCAAGGAGCAGTGGTGGCAGATTTTAGTTTTCAGGACTTAACGCCCAATCATATCTTAGATGCGATTGAAGCTGCGGGGTTGTATCCAACGTCAGGTTTGCTGGCGTTAAATAGTTACGAGAATCGGGTGTATCAGTTTTTAGCTGAAGACCAAACGGGGAAAAGTGCTCGCTATGTGGCGAAGTTTTACCGCCCTGGGCGTTGGTCGACAGCTGCGATACTGGAAGAACACGAATTCACCGCTGATTTAGCGGCCGCTGAGATTCCGGTGGTCTGTCCGCTTGCGGTGCCTATCGAGCAGCCGCAATCAACGCTGTTCACTGCCGGCGGCTATCGCTTTGCTTTATTTCCAAGCGTTGGTGGTCGTGCGCTTGAGCCCGAACAGTGGGAACAACTTGAAGATCTTGGTCGCCACCTTGGCCGCTTACATCAAGTTGGTAAGGCAAAGCCATTTCAGCACCGTCCCATGCTCGTTTCTGCCGATCTGCTCCGCGAGCATCAACGTACCTTGTTGAGCTGTCCGTTGTTGCCAGAAAGCTTACAGTCGGCTTTCGTAGCTATTTTGCAGCCCGTGGTCGAACGTATTTTGCAGATTAACTGGTCACAGTATCAGCATATTCGGTTGCACGGTGATTGCCACATAGGCAATTTATTGTGGAGCGACCAGGGTTTAACCTTGGTTGATTTTGATGATTGCCGCCAAGGGCCTGCAATTCAAGACTTATGGATGATGCTCTCAGGGGATCGCTTTCAGCAAGAAGCACAACTCGATACCTTGTTGTCAGGTTATGAAGAGTTTTGTGATTTTGACCCCAAAGAACTGGCTCTGATTGAACCTTTACGCGCATTTCGAATCATTCAATACATGGCGTGGTTGGCCGTGCGTTGGAGCGACCCAGCCTTCCCTCGCAGTTTTGGGTGGTTTGCTGAGCCGCGCTACTGGGAGCAGCAAATATTAGCCTTGAAAGAACAACTCGCGGCTTTTGCTGAACCGCCACTAAACTTGCAGTCCGGCCTTTAATGGCGGCATAATCAAAGACAATGTAACGAATTAATTTTAGGATGTTAAACATGAAAAAGTGGTTAATTGCGCTCGCAAGCGCAGCAGTCATGGCGTTTTCTCCGGTGTCCGCGCAAAACTTCCAAGAAGGCGTGCATTACCGTGTTATCGGCGACACCCCAAGTAGTTCCCCCGAGATAATCGATTTCTTCTCGTTATATTGTAATGCGTGTTATCACTTTGCCGGTTTCAGTGACATGCTCAAAGCTGAGTTTGGTGACGCGTTTAAAAAGCACCACGTCAACTCAGTCGTGCCGAATGCAACCATGCGCGACAATATTCAGCGTATCCATGCTACTTCTATTGTGCTTGGTATTGAGGAACAGTTCGTTGAGCGTGTTTTCCAACGTCACTTTGTGCGTAATAGCTTTGTGAATACAGTCGCTGACGCCAAGCAAATCATGTTGGACTTAGGAGTTGAAGAAGCTGCGTTTGACCGCGCGTTCAACAGCTTTGCGGTGACTAGCTTGAGTAACCGTATGCGGGCGTTACAGCAACAATTTGGTGTCAGTGCGACGCCAACATACGTGGTCAATCGCAAATATCAAATGTTGCAGTCTGGGTTTCAAAACTCGAGCAATTTCTATGAAGAGTACATGGCACTCGCTAAATATTTGATGGCGAAAAAAGACTAAAGCTCGGCGACCAAGGAGCGATCAATGGATGAGTTAACGACGTATTGGCAATCAGCGTCATCTTGGTTAGAACAGCACCCACAGCTGCATATGGCTGTGGGTTTGTTTATTCTACTCACGCTTGCTTGGTTGAGTAATGCGGTGGTCAAACGGATGTTGGTGCGTGCGCTCATGCGCGCTTTGCGTGCGACCCCCGCAGGACGTGACGAAACCTTAGCGAATTCGACGGTTATCGCGCGTTTAGCGAATGTCATTCCGGCATTAGTGCTTTCCACAGGGATTGTATTTGTACCGCAAGTGCCAGAAATCTTAGTGGCAATTATTCAAAACGTTGCCAATGCTTTCGTGATTCTCACCGTGGCATTAGCCATAAACGGTGCTTTGACAGTCGTTAACACCATCTATGAACGGCGTCCAGATTCTCACTTGAAGCCGATCAAAGGCTATATTCAAGTTATTAAGATTTTGATTTATGCGGTCACCGCAATCCTGATTATTGCCACCTTGATTGATCGCTCGCCAGTGATTCTGCTCTCTGGTTTAGGCGCCATGGCTGCGGTTGTCATGTTGGTGTTCCAAGACACCTTGCTGTCTCTCGTTGCGAGCATGCAAATTTCATCGAACGACATTGTCCGAGTCGGCGACTGGGTTGAAATGCCGGCGTTGAATGCCGATGGTGATGTGATTGATATCGCGTTACACACGGTGAAAGTGCAAAACTGGGACAAAACCATCACGACAATCCCGACCCGGCGGTTTATTACCGACTCGTTTAAAAACTGGCGAGGTATGCAGGAGTCGGGCGGTCGGCGGATTATTCGTAACCTGCTGTTAGACCAGCAAAGTATCGGCTTTCTCACCGACAAAGAAAAAGAGCACCTGAAATCATTCCGTTTGTTGCGCGATTACTTGAAAGAAAAACAGCAGGAAATAGATGAATGGAATTCAGAGTTGCGGGATGACGGTAAGGAGCCGGTGAATACGCGTCGAATTACCAATATTGGGACGTTCCGGGCTTATGTGCTGAATTACTTAAAAAACCATCCGGGTATTCATCAACAAATGACCATGATGGTACGCCAACTTGCGCCAACACCAGACGGGCTGCCTCTGCAAGTCTATGGGTTTACCAATACGACGGCTTGGGTGGAATACGAAGGTATTCAGTCAGACATTTTTGACCACTTGTATTCTATTATTCCGGAGTTCGGCTTGCGGGTTTACCAGCACCCAAGTGGCGTTGATGTCCGCGAACTGAAGAGCGTACTAGCCTCGCCAGAACACGCTTTAAAAGAGGAAGTACGACCTAAGTCAACCGACGATTAACGCGCCCGGTTTAAATAGTCCTCAATACGCTGGTCCTTCATGGACCAGCGTTCATTTAGCCAGTCTTGAAAGTGCTCCCGAAACGCGGGGTCATTAAAGTAATCACCACGTAGGTCTGGCGTGACCGGTATGCGGTCAATATGCACGTACACTTCTGTTAGTTCACCACGCAATAACGGCCCAACAATTGCGTCACCCGCCTTGTATCCAGGGTAAACCATAGTGACATCGAGAATTTCTTGGAATTGCTCACCCATGGCTTGCAGCGTAAATGAAGTACCACCGGCTTTCGGTGGTAACAAATGACGATAGGGGCTCTGTTTTTTCGCATGCTTTGCAGGCGTTAAGCGAGTGCCTTCACAAAAGTTAATGACCGTTGTTGGAATGTGTCGAAACTTCTCACACTTTTCACGCGTGGTGGCAATATCTTTGCCTTGTAACTCTGGGCGCTTGGCAATTTGTTCTTTGCTGTAGCGCTTCATAAATGGCATGTCGAGTACCCAGCAACCGATGCCAACCACAGGTACCCAGAACAATTCCTGTTTTAGGAAGAAGCGTGGCATTGGCAAGTTAGAGCGTGATAGATGCATCATGACCAAGATATCAACCCAGCTTAAGTGGTTGCTCATGATCAAATACCAACCGTCGGGGTTATTCGGTAAGTCACCTTCAACTTGCCATTTGACCGGGTAGCTCAAGCGAAACATAAAGGACATAGCATACGCCCAGCCACGAAATACGGTGTTTGCGACTCGAGAAACAAAGCGCTGGGAGGCGGGAATGGGAATCAGGAACTTAAAAAGCCCAAGTATAATGATTGTTAAACCAATGAATAAAGTCGACAGACCAGCCCAGAGGAAGCTGATCACGAGTTTAATAGGGGCTGGCAAAAATCGTAGCATGGGTCATTATCTCCGCCGATCTTGTTATTTTTTCCAATCATACCGCAACTTAGAGCGAACTACAGAATACCTTGCAAAGAAAATAAAATCGCATACACTATACTGTACAAACATACAGTATTCTTGAGGTGGTTTTATGTCGGCTCCGCTCCAGCAATTGCTCGAAAAAGGCTCGCTTTGGCGAGGGCACAAAGGCGCAGCTAATGCCAATGCGAGAGAATCTCTTGCCTATGTGAGCACTGGCCAAGTAGAGCTAGATCAAGCGTTAGGTGGCGGCTGGTTACCGCAGCGACTGCATGAAATACAGCTACAGCAGTTTTTTGTTGGTGAGCTAGCGCTAGTCGCTCCTGCTATGGTGCAGGCAACTCAACAGCAGCGTTCGATATTTTGGCTAGCACCGCCAGCGCAGCCCTATGCGCCGGCGTTAGCTCAGCTAGCAGAAGCTTCGGTCATGGCGCAAGCACAGCATATTGTCCTGCGCCCGCAGCGAGTGACCGACACCTTGTGGTCTGCAGAAACTATCTTGCATAGCGGTCAAGCGGGAGTATTAATGGTTTGGCTCGAAGAACCGTCCGCGATTGCCATTCGGCGCTTACATTTAGCAGCTGCAGCAAGCCAAGCCTATGTTTTTGTGTTTAGCCCTTGGCAGCCGGAAGAAGCGCGTAGTTACGCAACGCGGTTACGTATTCATCTTAGCCAAGACAGCGTAAGCGGTTATGGTCAAGTGCAATGGCAATTACTTAAGCGTATGGGCGGATGGCCTCTACGCTTGGCTCGACAGCCATTACCAAAGTGGCCTAGCAAGTGAGGCGTGTGCATGTGGTTGTATGTTGCCCTACCTCACTTGCAGCTCGAGCGCATGCAAGTTTTACACCCTGACTTACAAGGTCAGCCGGCAGTCTTATATACCGAACAGCAACAAATGGTCGTGCAGTTCAATCAAACGGCGCAACGGCAAGGTATTCGTGTTGGCATGAACCTAGCCGACGCTTGGACGTTGACCGAGAATCTTCAACCCTATCTCTATCGGGAATCGCAACAACGCGCTTTGTTGCAGCATTTGGCAAGCGATCTCTATCACGCTTTTGCAGTTATTAGCCTCGACCCGCCGCTTGGTTTATGGTTAGACACCAAGCCAATGCAGAAACTCTATCCGCAATTACAGCACAGCCTTACCCAGTTGGAATTACAGTTGCAGCCTTGGCAGGTTAGTTACACCTTAGGTGCCGCAAAAACCCCCTTGTTAGCGAAGATGCTAGCGCAGTCGGGCATGCAGCAGTCGCCCGATATTCCAGTCGATTATTTGCCGTGCTCGCCAGAGCTACAAAAAAAACTCCGGCGTATGGGTATTCAAACGCTCGGTGCTTTACAAGCAATTCCACGCGCGCTTGCCGGTCGGCGTTTAGGTCACGAGCTGGTGCAGTTATTAGCGCGGATTCAAGGCGAACAACCAGAGTCTTTACGTTATTTTCGACCGCCAGAATGGTTTACCCAGCGTTTACCCTTGTTGGCCGAAGCAACTAGTTGGCAAGCGCTCAGCTTTCCGCTGAAACGCTTACTGCAAGAGTTGGAGCATTTCCTTGAAAGTCGCCAACAGCAAACGCGTCAGCTGTTATTGAGCTTCTATCACCGCGATGGCAGTGTGAGTAAGCTGCAGGTTGGTTTAGCGCATGGCGGCTACCAAGCGGAAGCGCTCTTGCGGTTATGCCAGTTGAAAATGGAGTCGACGCAGTTTTTAGCGCCGGTTCTGGACATTGGTTTGCAAGCCAAGCAACTCCAAGGCCGCCAGCATGAGTCGCGAGATTTATTACAAGGGGCGAGCCAAGCGCAGAAATCACTTGCGCAGCTACTGAACGAATTACAGCTGCGGCTCGGTCGTCAGCAAGTCTTTGGTTTGCAAACCGCAGCAGAAGCCTTCCCTGATTTAAGTTGGCAGCTTGCTCCAGCTGGCGCTGAGTTAGGACGAACAGAGTTAATTAAGCGCCCACCTTGGTTACTCGAACAGCCCTGCCCAGTCGACATTCGGCAGTGGCAATTAACGCGCGGGCCAGAACGTTTTGCGACACCTTGGTGGTTGCGTACTTATGGCGGCGCAACGCGAGACTATTGGCAAGCCCTGCATCAAGACGGTCGCAATGGTTGGTTGTTTTACGACTACCGTCAGCAACACTGGTATTTACAAGGGTGGTTCAACTAATGGCCTATGCCGAACTCCACTGTTTGAGCCACTATAGTTTTCTGCGTGCTGCGTCGTCTCCAGCGGAGCTCGTTGCGCAAGCGGCTGCTTTAGGTTATCGCGCGTTGGCGATTACTGATGAATGCTCATTAGCCGGTGTGGTGAAGGCTTGGAAAGCTTCGCAAGAGCATTCAGTGCAAGTGATTTGCGGGAGTGAATTTCACTGTACCGAGTTCGGGTTATTTGTCGTGTTGGTGATGAATCGTCGGGGCTACGCACAGTTATCTAGTTTAATTAGCACTTGTCGTCGCGCAGCAGAAAAAGGACATTATCAGTTTTCCGCTCAGCAGCTGTTAGAACAACCGTTAACCGATTGCTTGTTGCTGTGGCAGCCGTCAGAACTTGGTTGCCAAACTGCAGCCAAACAATTGGCCGAGCAATTAGCGACGACCTTCCCTAATCGACATTGGTTATTGGCCCACCGTTACTTACAGGCGGCCGACGCCAAGTCTTTAAGGTATTTACGCCAGTGCGCGCAGGACTATCAATGGCCTATTGTTGCGGCCGGTGGTGTGCGTATGCACCACGCCGATCGTTTACCTTTATTGCATGTGCTACAAGCGACTTACCATCACCAAACGGTGCAAAACCTTGGTTGGCAACGTTTAGCAAACGCCGAGCAAAGGCTGCGGACGTGTTCCGAGCTTGCCCAGTTATTTCCAGCGGAATGGTTGGCAGAAACAGAGAAAATCGCCAAGCATTGTCACTTCCAATTGCAGGAGTTGCGTTACGAATATCCATCGGAAGTTGTTCCGGCAGGCTTTACACCTGATGGTTATTTGCAGCAGCTAGGCTTACAAGGTTTGCGTTGGCGTTACCCGGAAGGTGCGCCGAAAGCGGTGCGCGAACAATTAATGCGAGAGCTAGCGTTAGTTGCAGAATTAAACTTTGCGCACTTCTTTCTTACGATTTACGACATCGTTGTTTTCGCTCGCCAACAAGGCATTCTGCACCAAGGCCGAGGGTCTGCGGCAAACTCTGTGTTGTGCTATTGCTTAGGCATTACTGCGGTTAACCCAGCGCAGTCGCAATTGCTATTCGAGCGGTTTATTTCACGTGAGCGGAATGAACCGCCGGACATCGACGTCGACTTTGAGCATGAGCGCCGCGAAGAAGTCATACAATATATCTACCAAAAATATGGTCGTCATCGTGCAGCTCTTGCAGCGACAGTCATTACCTATCGGTTGCGCAGTGCATTGCGCGACGTCGGTAAAGCCCTGGGTTTTGCCGACGCTCAGATTCAGCAATGGATTCACCGTCTGGATCGCCGTGATAGTGAAGACGGTTGGCAAGCGCAGCTGCAACAGATGGGTCTGATGAATCATCCATTAGGAACGCAGTTACTCGTATTAACTGAACAAATACTGGGCTTTCCCCGCCACTTATCCCAACACGTGGGTGGCTTTGTTATTGCTAAAGACGAGCTGAGTAACTTAGTTCCGATCGAAAATGCGAGTATGCCAGAGCGAACGGTTATTCAATGGGACAAAGATGACATTGAAGCTTTATGCTTGTTGAAGGTTGATGTGCTGGCGCTAGGCATGTTAACGGCAATTCGAAAAACGCTCGACTTGCTCCCGACTTTCTATCAACAAAGCCATACTTTAGCTAGCATTCCGCAAGATGACCCGGAAGTTTATCGCATGCTACAAAAAGCCGATTCGGTTGGGGTCTTTCAAATTGAGTCGCGAGCGCAAATGAATATGCTACCGCGTTTGAAGCCGCGTTGTTTTTATGACCTAGTCATTCAAATTGCTATTGTGCGCCCAGGGCCAATTCAAGGCGACATGGTACATCCTTATTTACGGCGGCGAGCCGGCGTTGAAGCGATTGACTACCCTAGCCTTGAAGTGGCTGACGTACTAAAGCGCACTCTTGGCGTACCGATCTTCCAAGAGCAAGTGATTAAGCTGGCGATGGTCGCTGCCGGTTTTAGTGGTGGTGAAGCTGATTCCCTGCGCCGCGCCATGGCGTCGTGGCGCAGTAAAGGCACATTAATGAAGTTTGAAACCAAGCTCATTAGTGGCATGCTCGAACGCGGCTATACCCAAGAATTTGCGGAACGCCTTTTTGCCCAAATTTGTGGCTTTGGTGAATATGGTTTTCCTGAATCCCACGCTGCCAGCTTCGCAAATTTGGCGTATGTGTCTTCGTGGTTAAAACGCCATTGCCCTGCTGCATTCTATGTTGGCCTACTGAATAGCCAGCCCATGGGCTTCTATTCACCATCGCAATTAGTCCAAGACGCCCGCCGTCATCACGTGCAAGTGCTGCCCGTTTGTATTAATTCCAGTAGTTGGGATCACCAATTGGTGGCATGTGAGAGTGGTGAGCCGGCCATTCGTTTAGGTTTTCGACTGATCAAAGGTTTACAGCAGCGCGAGCTAGACAGTTTTGTGCGGTTGCGCCCTACTTTGGGATTTTCAGACTTTGGGGATTTTGGTCAGCGCGTATCAGCGCAACAACTCAGTTTTGCTGCCCGAGAAGCGCTCGCAAGTGCGAATGCATTCGCTGAACTTGCGGGTAATCGCTATCAAACTCGTTGGAACTTAACCCACTTAAGTAGCCAATCAAGCCGGAAGAATCATAAAGACGAGCAATTATCCTTGCTCAGTGTTCAGCAAGCTCCCGCTAATGACTATGAATTACCTGCCCCAGATCCCATGGCAAATATGCAAGAAGATTATCAAGCATTGGGGCTCACACTGGGTCAGCATCCGGTTGCGTTATTACAAGCAGCAGGCAAATTACCTAAACATTACAAGGCGGCGGAGCTAGGCTATGTACGACACCAGCAGTTGGTGACAGTCGTTGGGCTAGTGACCAACCGGCAACGGCCTGGTACTGCAAGTGGCGTAACCTTCCTTTCGCTTGAGGACGATACCGGTACCGTCAATGTGGTGCTGTGGCAGGATCTTGCTCGGCAACAGCGACAGCAGTGGTTAAAGTCACGCTTGCTAAGAGTACGAGGCGTTGTGGAGATTGCCGGTGAGGTGATTCACGTGATTGCAAAAGATCTCCAAGACTTAACGGCTGAGTTGCCAGTTAGTCGTTTACAATCACGCGATTTTCATTAAGTCGGCATTAGCGCGACATTAACCGTCTACTACAGTTCGGCGAGGTAGTCGTTTTTCAATAGGACATAGTTCGCCGCTGACTTAACTAAGAAAGACTTCTCTTCTTCTGTTAAGGGACGAGTCTTTTTAACCGGACTGCCAACATAAAGGTAGCCACTCTCTAAGCGCTTTCCTGGTGGGACGAGAGAACCGCCGCCGATAATCACATCATCCTCCACCACGGCGCCGTCCATAATCACCGCCGACATACCGATAAGAATCCGATTGCCAACTGTACAGCCGTGTAGCATGACTTGATGCCCGACAGTTACATCGTCACCAATAAGGAGTGGAAAACCATGGGGGTCGTCATAGCCGGTACGAGTGACGTGCAAAATGCTACCGTCTTGTACATTAGTACGCGCACCAATCCGAATGTGATTCACATCACCACGTGCTGCGACTAATGGCCAAACACTCGAGTCTTCGCCGATTTCTATGTCGCCAACGATCACGGCTGACGGATCAACATATACCCCTGTCGCTAAAACAGGGTATTTACCTTTGAAGGGACGGCCTTGGTTAGGTGTTGCCATACGAAGTACCTCTTTAAATCGCGATGCCTTTCTAGGTAAAGGCGTTAAAATATACACATTAAGACTAATCTTACGCCAACTTGGACGATTTTTCTGCGGTTGATGCGAAAAACTAAGAAAAGTTGCAAAAAGTACTTGCTGAAATTATTTTGAGCCCTATAATTCGCACCACTTCCACGGCAGCAGCAGCAAGCGCTAAGCAAGTTAAGCAGCAAA
>ERZ869909.2156-NODE-2156-length-13857-cov-3.669013_pt1 | contig 13857 bp, 10 predicted proteins | sample MGYA00520892_ERZ869909 | MGnify/ENA primary metagenome ERZ869909 (study PRJEB32215, sample SAMEA104723947) | bioreactor metagenome | biome: bioreactor; feature: anaerobic bioreactor; material: water | place: China | collected 2015-03-12 ... | reverse complement strand
GCTACGATGCAGCAGTCGAGTTGGCGGGCCAGTATTCCTTCGCTCGTCGGAACGGCGAGTCGGCCGCCTTGCTTGACCGCTACGTCGGGCAGCTCGTCAACAGCCCCCGCTACCTCGACATGGCGGCCACGACGTACACGGAGATCGGCCTGCCGGAGCGGGCCTGGCCATTGTATTGCAAGGCCGTCGAACTGCAGCCGGAAATCGACCTGTTCCAGGGCAACAAGGCGGCCTGCGCGGTCTACGTGGGCGAGCTGGAAGAAGCGAAGTCGATTTACCAACGCCTGCTGGCCAGCCGCCCGGCACACCAGCGCAACCACTACTACCTCGCGCGGCTCGGACGCGCCGTAGACGACGGCCACCTGCGGCAGATGCAGCAACAGCTCGAGCGCGGCAACCTGCCACCGGAACAGAATGTGTTCCTGTATTACGCCATCGGCAAGGAACTCGAGGACCTGGAGCGCTGGGACGAGGCCTTCGATTACTACCGCGCGGCGGGTGACGCGGTGATGCGAGTGGCCCAGTACGACATCCAGGCCGACCTGGCCCTCATCGATCGCATCATCGGTACCTGCGATGCAGGCTGGGTCGGCACCGAGGGCGGGAGCGCCGAGACTGCGGGACGGGCCCCGCACACGCCGGTGTTCATCGTCGGCCTGCCGCGCACCGGCACTACGCTCACCGAGCGGATCCTTTGCAGCCATTCCCGGGTCGAGAGCCTGGGCGAGACGCAGTTCCTGCAAATGGTCATTCGGCGAGAGAGCGGCGTGCACAGTGTCGAGCCGATGACGCCCGAGATGATTTCCGCCGCGGCAGGCAAGGACATCCGGCGCATTGCCGACGGCTACCTCGAGGCCGTCGCCTACCGGCTGGGCGACCGTCCGCTGTTCATCGACAAGCTCCCCTACAACTTCCTTTTCCTGGGCTTCATCGCGAAGGCATGGCCCGACGCGCGCATCATCCACGTCTCGCGCCACCCCATGGACAGCTGCTTCGCCATGTACAAGCAGGTTTTCACCTGGGCCTACAAGTTCTCCTATTCGCTGGACCACCTCGCGCGCTACTACGTCGCCTACCGGCGGCTGCTGGACCACTGGCGCGCGACGCTGGGCGAGCGCCTGGTGGAGGTGGAGTACGAAAGGCTGGTGAGCGACCCCGAGGCGGAAACCCGGCGGCTGCTGGCGGCTCTCGGGCTGGACTTCGAGGAGGCCTGCCTGCACTTCGAGCGCAACCGCAGCGCCAGCACCACGGCCAGCTCCGTCCAGGTGAGGGAAAAGATCCACGACCGCTCGGTGGGGCGCTGGAGACATTTCAGGACGCAGCTCGAGCCGCTGCGGCACGCGCTGGAGCAGGCGGGCATCGCCGTCGACTAGGCGGTCCGCGCTCCACTCGCCATCATGCCGGAGCCCTTCGATGCCTTGGCGTTGAGCCAGCAAGCCCGGGCCGCGGTCCAGTCAGGCAACTGGCGCGCGGTCCAGTCCTGTGCGACCGCACTGGTGCAGAAGGATCCCGCCAATCCCGAGGGGCACTTCCTCGCCGGCCTGGTGGCGCGTGCCGCCAGCCAGCCGGAGGCGGCCGCGTCCGCTTTCGAGCGCGCGCTCACCGCCGACCCCGGGCGTTACGATGCCGCCGTCGAGCTGGCCGAGGCCTGGCGGATGCTGGGGCGCCCTGCGAAGGCGCTGCGGCTGCTCGATGCCCAGGTGGGACGACTCGGCAACAGCCCGAAATACCTCGACCTGGCCGGCACCGTGTACTCGCAGCTCGGCCTGCACGCGCGCGCCGCACCGCTGTTCGAGGCGGCCTGCCGGCTGCAGCCCGGCGTCGAGCGGCTGCAGGCCAGCCTGGCCGAATGCCTGGTCACGCTGGGCAGGCTGGGCGAGGCCGAGACGCTGTACCGGGAGTTGCTCGGGCGCTTCCCGCGCCACCAGCGCTATCACTACCAGCTCGCCAACCTGCGCCGCGCTCGCGACGACGAGCACCTCGAGCAGATGCGGTCGGCACTCGAGGCCAGCGGTGGCCCGCCGGCGCGAAACATCTTCCTCTACTACGCAATCGGCAAGGAGCTGGAGGACCTCGAGCGCTGGGACGAGGCCTTCGAGCATTACCGCAAGGGCGGTGACGCGGCCAAGGGCGTGTCCGGCTACCGGGTCGAGCCGGACCTGGCGTTGATCGACGCGATCATCGCGACCTGTGACCGGGCATGGCTGGGGGCAGCCGTGCTGGAACCGGTGGCCGCGTCGGGGCCCGTGACGCCGGCCATTGGGCCACGGGAATCCACGCCGGTCTTCATCACCGGCCTGCCACGCACCGGCACCACCCTGGCCGAGCGCATCCTCGCCAGCCATTCGCAGGTCGAGAGCGCGGGCGAGTCTTTCTACCTGCCCCTCGCCCTGCACCAGCTTGCCGGCCGGCAGCTCGAGATGGTGCCGAAGCCGGCTACCATCATGGCGGCTGCCCGCCGTCCCGGCGGCGAGCTTGCGGAACGCTATCTCGCCGCCGTGTCCGGCCGCCTGGAAGGCAAGGCGTTGTTCATTGAGAAGCTGCCGGAGAATTTCCTCTACCTCGGCTTCATCGCCCGGGCCTTTCCGGATGCGCGCCTGGTCTACCTGCGCCGCCACCCGATGGATGCCTGCTTCGCGCTCTACAAGCAATCGTACTTCCGCTTCGCCTACACCCTGGACGACCTGGCCCGCTACTACCTGGCCCACGACCGCTTGTTGCGCCACTGGCGCGAAGTGCTGGGCGAGCGGCTGGTGGAGCTTGGCTACGAGGACCTGGTCAGCGACCCGGAACCGCAGGTGCGCAGCTGGCTCGGGCGCCTCGGGCTGGAGTTCGAGCCGGCCTGCCTGGAGTTCGACCGGCGCGGCGGCGCAGTGGCCACGGCCAGCGCGGCCCAGGTCCGGGAGCCCATCCACACGCGCTCGGTGGGCCGCTGGCGCAAGTTCGAGCGGCAACTCCAGCCGCTGCGCGAGCGGCTGGAGGCCGGTGGAATCCTGGTCCGGGCGGATACCCACTGACCGTACTCGCTGCAGACGGTGAACAAGCCCGCGGCGCTGGCCTGGCCGGACTCAAGCTGACCCGGCAGGCCGGGTCCGGCTAGTCCGTGGTCATCGGCAACACCAGGATGTTGCAGTACAGGTTGTCGATGACTTTCTCGGCGGTGCGTCCCACCTTGGCGGTGCTGCCGGGCTTGCCGACCCTGGCGATGATCAACAGGTCTGCGTGCAACTCCTGCGCCACGCTGGCAATGACCGCATCGGGCGCGCCGGCGGCGGCGTGCACGCGGTTGCGCGGCAGGTCGCAGCGGTCCGCCAGTTTCTGCCGGTCGGGGTAGTCTTCGCCCTGGTAGGCGGTGAGCACGTGCAGCTCGGCGCCGACGCTCTCGGCCCAGCCGCGCCCGGCCTTGAGCAGCCGCTCGTTGGCTGCCTCGTAGATGTCGGAGTCGGTGCGATGCTTGATCGCCACCAGCACCCGCTTGATGTGCCGCCGGGCGTAGGACTTGACCAGCAGCAACGGGCAGCCGGTGTCGCGCAACAGCCGCCAGTCCGAGGTCTCGCGCACCCAGCGGGTCAGCCGCGACTGCTCGGTCATGTTCTTGATCGCCACCACGCAGGGATGGCGCTGCACCGCGGCCGAGATCGCTTCCCGCCAGTTCGGCTGGATCTCCACCTCGGTCACCACCTCGAGGCCCATCGAGCGGCCTCGCTCGGCCAGGCGCTCGACCCAGTTCTTGATGCGCGAGAGTTCCTCCGCCCGCGCGGTCTCTTCGTCGACGTGCGGTGGCCGGCGGACCGCATCCTCGGCGATGCAGGCGTACAGGTGGAGGCAGACGTTGGTCGCACCCGAGGCAACGAAGTCCTCGGCCATGGTCTCACCGAGCACCAGCGATGGCTGGTTCATGGTGGTCGGGTCCAGGATTACGAACACTCTCCGCGCGTCAGTCATATCGGCTCCCTCGTTGGCGCGCTAGAGGATAACAGGAGGCAGATGAATTCGGGCCACTTTTCACCTCGCGGGGCGCATGCGCCAGGCAGGACGCCGGCGTGCCGTAGTTCTCCCTATATGGTATTTCCAGAAATACGGTAATATCCCCTGCGCCATGACCATCGAGACGCTCAACGCCGACTGCCAGTGCCTGCCGCTGGGACCCCGCCATCCCTTCATGGCGGCCCAACCGGTGTTCGCTGATCGTGAGTTGCGCCGGACCCTGTTCCGCCACGTGCGCGAGATCGGCGCCGAGCTCGAGCACCTCGCCGGCGCCAGCGCGGTGGAGCGCGCCTCCGGCGTGTACAACAGCTTCGATTTCCACCTCACGGCGGCCGGACCCCGACTGATCGAGATCAACACCAACGCGGGAGGCGCCTTCCTGCAACCGGGGATCGTCAAGGCCTTCCGCCGCGCGCTGCCGCCCGGCTGCGTGGTCGGTAACGGGCGCGCATTCCGGCCCGAGCAGATGATCCTCGAGAGCTGGCGCACGCTGCGCCCCGGCCAGGCGCTGGCACGGGTTGCCATCGTCGACCGGGCGCCGGAGCAAGAGGCGCTGCTCCCGGACATGCAGGCCGCGGCGGCCGCCTTGCGTCGCCACGGCGTGGATGCCGAGGTGCTGGCGCTGGGCGAACTGCGCCGCTCCGGTCACCGGCTTCTCGGACCGCGGGGGCCGATCGATTTCGTCTACAACCGCAGCACCGACTTCCTCTTCGAGTCGCCCGACACGGTGGTCCTGCGCCAGGCGTGGCAGGCGGGCGAGGCCGTGGTCGCGCCCAATCCCTCGACCTGGCAGGTTTATGCCGACAAGCGGCGGCTGCTTCAGCTCGCAGCCATCCGCGAGGCCGAACCCGGGCGGCTCGAGGCCGTGCTGCCGGCAGTCGAAGTCCGGGCGGACAACGCGGCATGGCTGTGGCAGACGCGGCGGGAGTGGTACTTCAAGCCACTGCAGGGATTCGGTTCGCGCGGCGTGTTGCGAGGCGACGGCATTTCACGCGGCCGCTTCGAGGCGCTGTCGTCCGGCGGCTACCTGGCCCAGGCGGTGGCCCCGCCGAGCACCCGCAGCATCACCGGGCCCGACGGGGCAGTGCGCTTCAAGGTCGACCTGCGGGTCTGGGCGCACGGTGCGCGTCCCCTGTACGCGGCAGCGCGCCTGTTTCGCGGCCAGGTGACCGGCATGAGCCAGCCCGGCGAGGGCTTTGCGCCGATCGCCTGGCTGACGGTCGCGCCGGTCGCCGCCGAGGTGGCCTGAATGGCGGTCACCGAGAACGATCTCGTGGACGCCATGGCGAGGCGACTCGGCGCGCTCGGGCAGCCGACGCGGCTGGCGCTGTTCTGCCGCATCGTGCAGGCCGGCCCGGCCGGGCACAGCGTCGGCGAGTTGCAGGCGGCGCTGGGTATTCCGCTGTCGACGCTGTCCTTCCACCTGCACAAGCTGGTCGAGGTCGGGCTGGTGAGCCAGGAACGGGACGGCACCAGCCTGCGCTGTTGCTGTGACGAAGCAGCCGTAAGGGCGACGCAGGGTTTCCTGCGCGAGGCCTGTTGCCCGCCACTCCCGGCTCCAACCGGCAGGCGCGGTGCTGGCGGGAAGGTGGCGTGACCGCGCGCCTGCTCACGGCGCTGCTTGCGGTGACATGTTTCGTTCCCGCCACCGCCCAGGCGCGCGAGGCTCCCCGGCTCGTCGGGGACGCGCGCCTCATGTATTACTCAGGCGAGACTGAGCGTGGCGACGGGTCTGCGGACTCCGAGGAGGGCGCGCGCCTCAGGCTGCGTTTCGGCGCCGAGGGCGCCTTGTCCGGGCAATGGCGGCTGCGAGGTCGCGTCGCCGGGCGATTCGGCACGGAACGGGAACGCAGCCGGATCTGGCTCAAGGCCTGGGCGCCGACCCGGGGCGGGCTGGACGAGGGCGACGTCACCGTGGACGAGTTGTTCCTGCGTTTCCTGCCCGCGGGGGATCGCGGTTCGGTACGGATCGGGCGCTTCCAGGCACGCTTCGCGTTGAACGACCTGATGGGCAAGAGCCTCGACCATCGCGACAGCCCAAGCGCGAACGTGACCTGGACCGACGGCATCCACTGGCGCCACCATCTCACCGACGGCTGGCGCTGGCATTCGCTGGCGAGGTTCAACGCCTCGCGCGGCAGCGGCGCGGTGACGCGCGGACCGCTGGTGTTCGATCATTCGGGCAGTGGCGTGACCCTGTTCACGGGGCTGCAGGGCACGGACGGTCCGGGGCCCGTGGCCGAACACATGATCGGCATCACCTGGATGCCGAATACGCTGGCCACCGACGGCATCGCCGCGCCCCGGCGCGAGGACTACGTCACGCTGACCGCGCGGGCGCTGGCGGAATGGCCGCTCGGGCAGCGGGGAATGCTGGCGCGGGTGGGCGTGGAAGCCGGCTACGCGCCCAACACGCCGACGGGCGCGGCCATGGGCCTGGAGTCCGCCGGGCGCACCGGCGGCGCGGCCGGGCAGCTTTCCCTGGGGCTGAACGACTTCATCCCGCGCCACGACGTCAGCGTGGTGTACGGCCGCACGGACGCAGGCTGGCTGATCTCGCCCAACTTCCGCGAGAACGACGAACTGCTGGAATTGCGCTACCGCTGGCGTGTTGCGCCCCGGATGTCGTTAGAGGCCCGCGTGCGACGGCGCGAGGAGCGCGAGATCCCGGCGGCCGCGTTGCGCGGCCGGGTCGACGAGGACATGTTCGTCCGGGTCAGCGTTCGCCTCTAGTCGCCTGGCCGACGGCCGCGCGATGCACTCCCCGCCAGGCTGCACGGGCGCAGGCAAGCCGGGGCGCGGCGCCCGAAGGCCCGCGCAGGGCCTCCGGGCGCCGTCCCGGTTCACCAGGTCACAGGTCGAAACGGTCCAGGTTCATCACCTTGGTCCACGCCGCGACGAAGTCACGCACGAACTTCTCGCGCGCGTCGTTCGAGGCATAGACCTCGGAGATGGCGCGCAGCTCGGTGTTCGAGGCGAAGATCAGGTCCACCGGGGTGGCCGTCCACTTCAGCTCGCCGGTCGCGCGGTTCCGACCCTCGTACACGCCCTCGGCCGAGGACGACTTCGACCAGCGCGTCGACATGTCGAGCACGTTGACGAAGAAGTCGTTGTTCAGCGTACCGGGCCGGTCGGTGAACACGCCGTGCTTCGACTGGCCGGCGTTGGCATGCAGCGAACGCATGCCACCCACCAGCACCGTCATCTCAGGTACGGTCAGGGTCAGCAGGCTGGCGCGGTCGACCAGCAGTTCCGCCGGCGAGCGGCGATTGCCCGCGCCGAAGTAATTGCGGAAGCCGTCGGCGCCGGGCTCCAGCACCGCGAAGGACTCGACGTCCGTCTGCGCCTGGGTCGCGTCGGCGCGGCCCGGCGTGAACGGAACCTCGATCGTGTAGCCGGCGTCCTTTGCTGCCTGCTCGATGGCCGCGGCACCGCCCAGCACGATCAGGTCTGCGAGCGAGACCTGCTTGCCGCTGCGGCGCTGGTTGCGGTTGAAGTCCTGCTGGATGCGCTCGAGCCGGGCGACGACCTTCGCCAGTTCGGCCGGGTCGTTGGCGGCCCAGTCCTTCTGCGGTGCGAGCCGGACGCGCGCGCCATTGGCGCCGCCGCGCAGGTCGGTGCCGCGGAAGGTCGAGGCCGAGGCCCAGGCGGCCCGGACCAGCTCGGGCACGGTCAGGCCCGAACGCAGGATCTGGGTCTTCAGCGCCGCCACGTCGTTCGCGTCGATGGGCTTGTAGTCCACCGCCGGGATCGGGTCCTGCCACAGCAGGTCCTCGGCCGGCGCCTCGGGCCCGAGGTAGCGCGCGCGCGGCCCCATGTCACGGTGCGTCAGCTTGAACCAGGCCTTGGCGAAGGCACGCTCGAACTCCTCCGGGTTCTCCTGGAAGCGCTTGGCGATCTCGCGGTAGGCGGGATCGAACTTCAGCGACAGGTCGGTGGTGAACATGATCGGCGCGTGGCGCTTGGTGGGATCGTGGGCATCCGGCACCAGGTTCGCCGCCTGGCCGTCAGCCGGGATCCACTGGATCGCGCCGGCCGGGCTCTTCGTCTGCACCCAGTCGAAGGCGAACAGGTTGTCGAGGTACTGCGTGGTCCAGGCCACCGGGTTCACCGACCACGCGCCTTCCAGGCCGCTGGTGATGGTGTCGCCGGCATTGCCCGTGCCGCACTTGTTGTGCCAGCCGAGGCCTACCATCTCGACGCCGGCCGCGGCTGGCTCGGGACCGAGGCAGTCCTGCGGCTTGTGCGCGCCGTGGGCCTTGCCGAAGGTGTGGCCGCCGGCGATCAGCGCCACGGTCTCCTCGTCGTTCATGGCCATGCGCCCGAAGGTCTCGCGGATGTCCTGCGCCGCCAGCAGCGGGTCGGGATTGCCGTTCGGGCCTTCCGGGTTCACGTAGATCAGGCCCATCTGCACGGCTGCGAGCGGACGCTGCAGGTCGCGCTCACCGCTGTAGCGCTCGTCGGCGAGGAACTCGCGCTCCGGGCCCCAGTAGACCTGGTCCGGCTCCCAGTCGTCCTCGCGCCCGCCGGCGAAGCCGTAGGTCTTGAAACCCATGGATTCCAGCGCGACGTTGCCGGTCAGGACCATCAGGTCGGCCCAGGACAGGCTGCGGCCGTACTTCTGCTTGATGGGCCACAACAGCGCGCGGGCCCGGTCGAGGTTGACGTTGTCGGGCCAGCTGTTGAGCGGCTCGAAACGCTGCTGGCCGCCACGGGCGCCGCCGCGGCCGTCGAAAGTGCGATAGGTGCCGGCGCTGTGCCAGGCCATGCGGATGAAGAATGGACCGTAGTGACCGTAGTCGGCCGGCCACCAGTCCTGCGAGGTGGTCATCAGCTCCTCGATGTCCTTCTTCACGGCGGCGAGGTCGAGCTGCTTGAACGCCTCGGCGTAGTTGAAGTCATCGCCGTAGGGATTGGACTGGGGCGCGTGGGCGCGCAGCGGGGTGAGGTCGAGCTGCTCGGGCCACCAGAACTGGTGGGGCTTGGCCATGCCCTCGGCATGTGCCGGCCCCGCCGACATGGTTATGGCCATTGCGGCGAGCAATGGCATCGTTTTCTTGAACATGGAATCTCCTCCCTCTCGAAGGGTAGCGTGGCGTGCTTCCATATGATACTTCTATTGCAGGTCGAATTACGATAGATTTTAACTATCACGATCATCGCCGTTGACTATCGGCTAGCCCGTGCGATGGGCTGGCTATAATCCGGCCTGCGGAGCGGCTCGAGGGCAGGTTCAATGAAGGGATCCATGAAGACCGGGTGGGCGCTCGTCATGCTCGCGCTTGCGCTCGCCGCCCGGCCCGCAGCCGCCGAAGATCCCGGCCTGGCGGAGGCGGGCAAGCGCCAGTGGGTCCGCTGCAGCGGCTGCCACTCGCTGAGTGCGGACGCGCCGCCCATGTTCGGCCCGCACCTCGAGGGCATCGTGGGCCGCACGGCCGGTACCGTCGAGGGCTACGAGTACACCGACCCGCGCCTGCGCGCCCGGGAATTCACCTGGGACGAAGCGTACTTCGACGAGTGGCTCGCAGATCCGCGCGCGAAGTACCCGGAGATGTGCCTGGCCTTCCACGGGCTCATGAACCCGGAAACCCGCCGGGCGCTGATCGCCTTCCTGAAGCAGCCGGTACCCTGAGCCCGCGGGGTCCCCTGGGTTCGGGCTGTCGAAGCCCGGCGGGCCTGGGCCACGCTTCGCGTTTGCGGGATCGCCTTGCGATGCGTAAAATCTGAGTGAGTCGGATTTCGTGCAGGGTTATGAAGAAGATCACTGCGACAGAACTGGCGCGCAATCTCCGGGCGGTGCTGGACCGCGTTCGGGAGTCGAATTCGGGCTACATCGTCGAGCGGGGCGGCCAGCCGGTCGTGCAGCTCATGCCCACCCCGGGCGCCCAGACCGCCGAGCAGGCGTTGGCGGACCTGTATCGCACCCTGCCACCAGCGGTGGCGGAGGGTTGGGTGGAGGACGCCGGCCGCGGGCACCCCGGCCTCGATGACGAACTGCGTGACCCGTGGGCTTCCTGATCGACACCTGCATCTGGATCGATGTCGAGCAAGGTCGGCTGGGCCCGGCGGACGTCGCGGCCTTCACCGGCGAGGCGCCGGTCTACCTCTCGCCGGTCACGCTGGCGGAGTTGCGTCTCGGCATCGAGATGACCACGGACCCGGGCGTGCGCCAAAAACGGCTGGCCACGTACCGGCGCATGACCCGGAAAGCCATCCTGCCCATCGATGTGGACACGGCCGACGTGTTCGGCGAGATTGCGGGCCTGCTGGCCAGGCGTTCCGGGCGCAAGCACCGCACGCGGGTCCAGGACCTGTGGCTGGCCAGCCAGGCCATTCAGCATGGTCTGGGCCTGGTGACGCGCAACCCGGCTGATTTCGCCGACATCCCGGGGCTCGAGCTGGTCGACGTCGGCACGAGAGGCTAAGGGGCCATGCGCATCGGCGGGCCGGTGGAGAGCGCGATGAGGTACCTGGACTGGCGTGGCAAACCCGTGGCGGCCTGGTTGCTGGCGGGGCTGGCGCTGCTCGCAATTTTGCCAGCTGCTGCCGAGGAGACGCCGGGCTTCGAGATCGACTACCTGGTCGAGTTCCTGCCGGCGCAGGGCAAGGCGGCGGTGACCATCACGGTCCGGCCCGGCACCGGCCGCGTCATCGAGCTGGATTTCGCGATGGACCCGAAGCGCTACACGAAGGTACGCGGCGAAGGCACGCTCGAGGTCGCCGGCGGTCGCGCAAGCTGGAAGCCGCCGGCCCGCGGCGGGACGCTGAGCTACCACTACCGCATCGACCGCCAGCGACGCGACGGCGGCTATGACGCGCGCATTACCGATACCTGGGTGATCGTGCGCGGCGACCAGCTGGTGCCACCGGCGCGAACCCGGCTGACGCCGGGCGCGCAGGGCGCGGCGCGGCTGGAGTTCCGGCTGCCGGAAGGCTGGGGCGCCGTCGATACGCCCTACGTGCGCAACGAAGGCACGGAGACCTTCGATCTCGACGGGCGTGGCCGGCGTTTCGTGCGGCCCGTCGGCTGGATGATTGCCGGCGACCTCGGCATCCGCCGCGAGTGGCTCGACGACACCCACGAGATCGCCGTGGCCGCGCCGCGTGGGGAGGCGATGCGGCGCAATGACATTCTCGCGTTCACCAACAAGCTCGGGCCGGAGCTCGCGCGGGCCTTCGGCGAGCTGCCGCCAAAGTTGTTGATCGTCGGGGCCGGCGATCCCATGTGGCGCGGCGGCCTGTCCGGGCCCAACTCGATGTACCTGCACGCTGACCGACCGCTGGTGAGCGAGAACGGCACGAGCACGCTGGTGCACGAACTCGTCCACGTCATCACCCGCATCGGTGGCCGCGGCGACGACCGCTGGATCGGCGAGGGCATCGCCGAGTACTACGCCATCGAGCTCATGCGGCGCGCCGGGCTCACCAGCGAGCGGCGCGCCGAGCTGGCCTTCGAGTGGAAGGCCCGCCGTGGCGAGGAGGTGGAGACGCTGCGGGCGCGGCGTTCCGCCGGGCCGCGCACCGACCGCGCCGTCACGCTGTTCGCCGATCTCGATCGCGAGATCCGCGCCCTCAGCGAGGGCGAGCACGACCTCGACGAGCTGGTGCGCCGCCTGATGCAGCTGCGCCAGGTGGACCGCTTCCAGCTCGCCGCCGAGTTCGAGGCGCTGACCGGCCAGCCCTCCCGGGTGCTCGCGGAGGCGCCGCTGGGCTGAGCGTCCTCGATCGGCCTGGTGGCCCGGGCCGCTGGCCCGGGGCGAGAATTCTGCCCGAAAATATGTCGAGGATTTTTACGCTTTCGGCCGGTGCGGCGGCCAATGCGCCGGCAATCCCCGCCGTTGCCTTTCCCAAGTTGCTGCAGTGGAAACAGTTTGTTATACCGGGCATCAATCTTGCACAATTTCCTGCGCCAATTGCCTGGCACGGATTGCTCAACCGCGTAACTGGGGACAGCGCATGCTCGATGATCCAGGTGGGTGCTGCCCGAGCGCCGGGAAGCGATCGGGTGACCGCATCTCCATTCGGGCATTCGCGATTGCGCTGCTGACTTCCGGGCTGCTCGCCCCGACCCTCCTGCGGGCCGACCCGCCCACGCCGGACACGCAAGTCGGCGACATCATCACCAACCCCGCCACCGGCCTCCAAGTCGAGGTTCTCTACGTCGTCGCCGACATCAACGGCGAGGTCACCTACGTGGTGACTGCTGACGGAGACGTGATTCTCACCAAGTACTCGGTCGGCGACCTGGTGGCCTGCATCGAGCCCGACGAGAACGACGCCTGTGCGGTCTACGAGGTGGTGTCCGTCGAGGAGGATCCCGACACCGGCTGGGTGGTGGTCGTCAACCTGCAGCTGCAGGTTGCGGAACCCGACCCGGAGAACCCGGAGCCGATCACCCCGCAGGAAGTCGTGCGGGACGAGAGCGGGGCCTTTGACGACGGGGCAGCAGCCAACGAGGGCGCACCGGGCGATCCGGAATTCGTCCCCCCGCAGGCCAATGCCGGCCTGATCAACGAGGTTGGCACCGGTGCCAGCGGGCGGGGCGGCGGCAATGCCTACGGGGTGCGCATCTGCATCCCCCTGATCGGGTGCGCCAACATCGGCAAGTCCGGTTCCGCCGGCGAGGCCGGCGCGACCGGCCCGGCCATCAATCGCACCGTGGCCGCTTCGCACGGCGCGATCGGTTCCATCAGCCCGGGCGTGCACGGCATCCGCCTCGGCAGCATCGGCGGGAATGGCGGCAAGGGCGGGGACTCCTACGGCAACATCGGCCCCTACAACGGCGGCGATGGCGGTGCGGGCGGCCCCATCACGCTCAATACCGTGGTCGAGATCTCCACGACCGCGAACAACTCGCACGGCATCTTCGTCTTCAGCCGGAGCGGCAGGGGCGGCGATGGCGGCGACTCTTTCCTCGGCTCGGGCGGAGGCAGCGGCGGCTCGGCGCGCACCGGCGGCACCGTCAACGTCACCAACAGTGGCGAGATTCACACGCTCGGCAACGTCTCGCACGGCATCTATGCGCTGAGCATCGGCGGGTCGGCCGGCACCGGTGGCGACAGCTGGGGCATCGTCGGCTCGGCCGGCAGCGGGGCCGCCGGCGGGCACGGCGGCAACGTCTTCATCACCAACCACGGCCAGGTGCACACCGCGGGCCAGCATTCCCACGGCATTTTCGGCCAGAGCATCGGCGGCACGGGGGGCAATGCCGGTGCCGCCGGCGCGATCGTAGCGCTCGGCGGCGGCGCGGGCAGCGGCGGCCGCGGCGGCAACGTCACGATCAACACCGGCGCCAGCTCGCGCGTATCGACCGGCGGCAACTATGCCATCGGCATCTTCGGCCAGAGCGTCGGCGGCAGCGGTGGCGACAGCGGCGGTGTCGGCGGCATCGTGTCGATGGGTTCGAGCGGCGGCGCCGGCAGCGACGGCGGCAACGTCGCCATCGTCAACGCGGCCGGCAGCCAGGTCACGACGCTCGGCACGGGCTCCTACGGCGTCTTCGGCCAGAGCGTCGGCGGCGGCGGCGGCAATGCCGGCGCGACCGGCGGCGCGGTGAGCATCGGCGGCAGCGGCAGCGCCGGCGGCAGTGGCGGATCCGTGACCATCACGAGCGGCGCGAGCATCAGCACCTCGGGCAGCATCGCTCACGCGATCTTCGCCCAGAGCGTCGGCGGCGGCGGCGGCGCGGCAGGGCCGTCCGGCGGCATCGTGTCCCTGGGCGGTTCGGGTTCCGCTGGCGGCAGCGGTGGCACCGTGCAGGCCACCAACACCGGCTCGATCGAGACCTTCGGCGCCGACGCGCGCGGCATCTTCGCGCAAAGCATCGGCGGCGGCGGCGGGGCCGGTGGCGGCAGCGGCGGGCTGGTGTCG
>ERZ869909.2155-NODE-2155-length-13866-cov-4.339473_pt1 | contig 13866 bp, 11 predicted proteins | sample MGYA00520892_ERZ869909 | MGnify/ENA primary metagenome ERZ869909 (study PRJEB32215, sample SAMEA104723947) | bioreactor metagenome | biome: bioreactor; feature: anaerobic bioreactor; material: water | place: China | collected 2015-03-12 ... | reverse complement strand
GAAGCGTTCTCCGGACTGATACCCAGGCATCAGAAGGTCATGCGCCAGTTGGCGGCGACCCATGCGTTGGAAGATTCACCTTTCGTCGTGGCGTTACCCATGATGGAAAACGTCGATCCCGAGATGTCGACCTCAAAGCCGGCGCCGGCGCGCAGCCAGTCCTGCTGATAATTCGCAGCGCCGAGATTGAAGCCGCCAAGACCGACTACCTGACCTGTGACGTTCGATCCGCGGCTCTCGAAGCGATGGACGCCTTCGAGCGTGCCGATCAGGCGGAACTGCTCGGTGACGGGGAATTTCGCGTCAAAGCCATAGCGTGCTTCGGTGCTGCCGTCGCACAATTTGTCGAAAGCCGCCGGGAAGGCGCCTCCCGTCTCGGTGTAGGCGTCCAGGCAGGTGCGGGCATAAGAAAGTTCGCCATAGGGCGAAATATGCGGGATCGCGTTCTCCCACTGGAGACGGCCACGGATGCCGTAGCCCTGTACGTCCGTACGCCCAAACGAGCTGTCGACTACCCCGCCATTGATGAGATAGTTGCGGGTAATGTCGGCCTTGCCCCACAGGCCCGTGCCTGTCACGACACCCCAGAGACCGCTGTTCTGGTCTCCCGTGATCTGCCCCAACGCTTCGAGCTTGACATATCCCGCGCGAACGGCGGTCGTTCCGCCGAGGAGCGTGTTCTGGTCGAGGCCGGTGTAACCAGCGACGCCGTTCAGTTGCACCGGGCCGAAATTGTAGCCGACGCCGATTTCGCCAAGGCCGAGGCTGCCGTCGCGGCCGCCATGATCGTCACGGCCCCAGTCGCCACCGAGCCATCCGGTGAACCTGCCCTCCGGTGCGCGCCGGTCGAGCGGACGCGAACCGGCGCCGTTCATCAGCATGCTGAAGCCGTTGGCGGTCATGCCGTTGGCCGCGCCGGAACTGGTGAGGCTTGCGGCCATATCATCGACGGTGATCAGGCCGGCAGATGGATTGCCGCCTCCGTTGTCATCGTTGTTCCCCCCGTCATCGCCCCCATTGTCGCCATCGCCGTCGTCGCCGCCGCCCCCTCCGCCCTGCGACATGCGGGCGATGAACATCTTGTTGTCGTGCGTATCGCCGACGACGACCGTGCCGTCCGAATTGACGCCATAGGCGTTGCGGGTGACGTTCGAAGCGATTTCGGCGCCGCCGTCGCGCAGCCAGTCCTCCACCGTCTGCATCCCGGAATCGTCGGTCCAGCGGAAGCCGCGCGTGATGTTGTTGTCCTCGCCGTCGGCCGCCGATCCGACGATGACGAGGCCGTCGTCGGAAACATCATGGGCGAGGGAGAGATTGCCGCCGTTGAGCATACCAAGGCTCTCGATCCCGGTTGCTTCGCTCCAGCGGACGGCCGTCTGCCGCTGGTTCGCCCCGTCCACCGCCCAGCCGACGATTACGTCGCCGTCATGGGAGGCCGCGCGCGCTTGGGATCGATCGCTGTTGTTGAGCTTGTCCAGCTCGACCATGCCGGCCTCGGTCCAGCGAAAGGCTTCCATCCAGGGACCGGACGTGGCTGAACTCGACTCGCCGACGATGACCTTGCCGTCGCCGGAAATCCCGTAGGCGGTGGAGCGGTTGCCACCGTCGAGCGTGCCGAGGCTTTCCACGGCGCCGGTTTCGTCCCAGCGGACGGCGGTCGCGAGATTGTCGGACGAGAGCGAGCGGCCGACAACCACCGACCCGTCACCGGAAATGTCATAGGCGTCGGCGCTTTTTGCTCCGTCGAGCAGGTCCAGCTCCACCAGCTCGCCGGCTTCGGTCCAACGGAAGGCGCGCGTGCTGCCATGCGCGCCTGTCGATCCGGCGATGGTTCCCCCGTCGGCCGAGACCGCCGTCGCGAGCGATCTGGCGTCCGTCAGCCGCTCGAAGCCGTCGCTCGTCCAGCGGAAGGCCAAGGGGCCTTCGACGGTGCTGGCCAGGGACTGGCCGACAACCACGCTGCCGTCGGCCGAGACGGCGCTGGCCGAGGTCTCATACGTCCCGTCTGCGAGGTGGATGTCCAGTTCCTGCGCAGCGGCGGGAATGGCGGCCGGCCCGGCGAGGACGAACGCAAGCGCCGTCGTGGTCGTCCAACGCTCTCTGACGGATCGCGGCATGTCTCTGTCTCTCCTTGTGCATGCAAGGGCGGCAGGGTGAAGGTCATGGCGCAGGAATTCACCCCCCTGTTCAGGGGGGACGGGGCAGGCAGGCGCCGGGCGCGCAGATATGCGCCCCTGTTCCCGCCTGGTTATTGCGCTGCGGGCGGACGGGCGTCCGCATCGTCGCGGACCAGATCGCGCAGGCGGGTTCTGTCGGCGTCCAGAGGCAGGGCGACCTCGGCGCGCTCATGGGCGAGACGCGCCTGTTTCCGCGCCGCCGCCCGGAAGGCGTCGTCGCCCATGCGAGCGAGCGCCTGCAACGCCTTCTGGATGCGCAGTTGCACCTCGATCAACCCGGCTCCGTCGCGCGCCATCAGCATGAAGGCATCCTCGAACAGATCCTCGGTGTCGAGCGGCGCCACATGCACGCGCCGATGCGCGATCTCCTCTGCGGCGTCTTGCGGGCCGCCCTGCGCCCACAGGCTCAGCAGCCGCGTCGTCCGGCCTATGACATCGATCGCCGTGCCCGGATCGTTGACCGCCGGCGAGAGCGCCCGCGAGCCGATCTCGCTCATCACCACGAGCCCGAAACGCGGGTCCTGGTCGAAGCTGCGTCCCGTCCCGATCGAGAACGCCGTGCGCGCCTCGTCCAGCACCTCGTCCTCGCCGGGCACCCGATGCGTGCCGATCCGGGCGAGGACGGAATCCGGATAGACGAAGGCGCCGGGATTGAGCATGACGAAGATGTCGGCGTCGAGCGTCTCGCAGCATCGCGACAGGGCGGCCATGTCGATATGCTGGACATAGCCGGTGACGTCCGCCGTCAGCGCCGTGCCCCGTCCGGCCATCGTCCGGGCCGGGTCGTCGAGCCGCCTGCCGCCCAGGTAAGGTTCCTTGAGCCGCTGTTCGATCGCATCCCGCGCGGCCTGCTCCACCCTGTCGGTCGTCTCGCCCACCCGCCCGAGCCGCGTCAGATGGTCGATCCAGCGCAGGAGTGCGACGACAATCAGCACGATGATGCCGATGGTGACGATGAAGAGGATGACGCGGCCACGATCGCCGTAGGCGCCGGTCTTGAGCACGACGATGCCGACGATGCTGAACAGGAACGACCCGATGAAGGTGGACAGCACGTTCTGCGTCACCCTGTCCTCGATCAGGAGCGTGGTCGCGCGCGGCGTGACGTTGCTGGTCGCCGAACCGTAGGCCGAGGTCATGACGCTGAGCGAGAAGGTGGTCACCGCCAGCATGCTCGATGCGATGATGTTGAGAATGGCGTCCACCGACTTCGCGCCGATGCTTCCCGGCAGTTCCCACGGCACGAACCGCTCGACCACCGCCGCGAGGATCGCCGCCGCGACGCCCAAGAGCCCGATCAGCGTGGCACGAACCCACAGCCGCCGCGTCATCCGCGTCAATATCCATCGCCAGCGCGTCATGATCCCGGTTCCCGTGTTGTGCCAATTGAACTGAAACAAGCCATCACTGCCGGCGGCCGTCAATTCTCCACCGCTGGACCATAGGCGAACCGAGTGGCGCCTCGCCCTGCGCAGCCAGCTCACGAACCGGAAGCCCGTCTCGATCAGTTATTCCCTGTCTTCGGGTTCATATGGCGCCCTCCCGGTCCGGTGATATATCGTGCGCGTAGTGGCGCAGGAAGCCCGCCCCCCCGTTCAGGGGGAAGCGGCCAGGCGCATCGGGGAGCATCATGCGGCCATGACGGATGCAGGACAGGTCCGGGACGGCAAGCACCGACGCTCCACCGGCCGTTTCGTCGGTATCGTCGCCGTGTTCGTGGCGCTCGGCCCGCTGGCCGGCGCGGTCGGCGTGAACGGGCTCTTCACCGCCTATGTCGTGGGCGTCGAAATCGCGAACGGCAAGTTCGGCGACATTGCCCGGTTGTTCTGGGGTGGCATCGTGGTCGGCACCATCGTCTCGGCGATCGTCGCCTATGCGTTCGGGATCGTCTCGGCGGCAGGCGTCGGCCTCGCGGTGGCGTTCCGCGACCGGCGCAAGGGCGGGATTTCGTGGAGAGCGTCATTCATCGCTGCGCTCGCATTCTGGCTGCTGACATCTGTGGCGGCCACCTCGGTCGTGCCACCGCAGGGACTGGTGCAATGGATCGGCGCGCTGCTTGCAGCGCATGCGCTGGCGGCGGCCGTCTGCACCTGGGTCGCGCGCCGGATTTTCGGATAGCGGCTGGCGGCGCAATAAACTGCATGCCCTGGCGAGAGTCATGCCTCCCTTCGGGAGGTCCTTGGACTATGCTTTCTTCGCCGCCGCCCACATCCTCGCCGCCGTCGCATGCGCGGCGCCGGCTCACGCCCGTCACGTCGTCAGACGGTAGATGACGTAAATTGCCGCGCCAACCAACAGCGCGCCCGCCATCATGAGCCAGGTCGTCCGGCGGTCCTTGTCGAGATCAACGAGCGGCGGAAGCTCCGGCTGATAGCCGCGGCGGGCGTTCTTCTCGGGGATGTCCTCGGCGATGAAGGTTTCGGCATCGCGGATCAGCCCCTCGACCCAGCCCCACACGCTGATCGATACCTGCGAGACCTTCCCCGTGTCCGTATCGAACAGATAGACTGGAGAATCCTCGCGCGGGCGATAGGTGCTGGGCTCAGGCAGGATGAACCAGGGCGACATGCCGTAGCGGGCGCCGATGAAGATTGAGTCATCGGGCATCGGATCGCCGCCCTCTTCCTCCCATTCCGCGCGGCTCTCCCGCCCCATGCGGTTCACCTCGCCCAGTTGGTCGGCATAGATCTGCAACTCCCTGTCGTCCACCAGCCGCCCTGCGCGGCGACCGATCAGGGACAGCACCTGCCTGTAGCTTTGCGGTAACGGGCCGGTCGTGTGTTCGAGCGCCGCGATTTCCGCCTCGTTCAGGCCGCCGATGTCTTCAGTCCGCGCGACCCCGCTCTCGATCAGCCGCTGGCGCAGATTGTCTGCGTCGAGCGTGATCGCGGCCCGTCGCGCGTTGAGCGTGGGCGCGCCGATCCACTCGGGCCAGTCCCGGATCGGCGTCCGGATTCCGCTTCCGAGCGGCCCGGCAGGCAGGGCGAGCTTGTCCCACAGGAATCCGCTTCTGTCGTAGTCGGTATGGGCTTGCCCCATGGCGATCTCGATGTAATCGCACGGAACGCCGCAATCGAGAACATAAGCGATCCTGAGCCCGGCCCCCTTGGCACTCGGCTCGGTCCTGCGCCATAGGGGCGATTGCAGCCAGAGACAGAAGGGGTCGGGCGGAAGAATGTCGATGCCAAATGCCCGGTTGCAATACTCTCGCCAGTCCTCACCAGGCAGTGCCGCGATCCCGGCCAGCGGGCCATGGGCCAGCGGCGGGATGATGGCGGGCGGACAACCGACGATGCCATCCGGCATCGGCTTGAAATCCGTCATATGGACGGGATCGAACAGCAGACCGCCTTCGGCGTCGATCTTTCCGGCATTGATGACCAGATAACGCGCCAGCATCAACAGAAGGTCGTACTGCGCATCAGTATAGCTATGGAAATAGTGCTCGTATCGGTCGCTGACTGTTGCCATGTCTCAAAAGCCGCCCTGAACGACCCATTGTGCTCACGTGGATTGTTGATCGAATGAATCGGTGCTTTCAACTCCCGGTGACGGGAATGGGATCGAATCGGACGGGTGGCTCCCCCCTGTTCAGGGGGCTCACGACGTCGCCGGCTCTGCATAGATTGCGTGCCGGGGGCGGCAATGACACGCTATAGGCGCGCGCCGCCCGGATTTCGGCACGGAGGAGACATCCGCCTTTGTCAGCCCGCTTCACGCCCAATGTCCTGCTTTCCGCCGCCGTCGCGCTGAGCGTGATCCTGGCCGCGATCATGCTCGGGCTGGCGATGGATCAGCGTTGGCTGGGGCTCACCGCTACGCCTCTGACGGAATCCGGTCTTGCCTCGGTCGAAAGCGTCGATCCGGAAGGGCCTTCGCGGGCGCTGGCGCCGTCCAGCGTTCTGGTCGCGATCACCGGACGGGACGGCAGGAGGATCGCGATCGGGCCGGAAGATCTCGTCGAGGAGCCTGACACGCTTCCCACATATGAGGCCATGCGCGCCTTTTTCGCCCGGCAGGACGCGATCGCCGGGGCTCTGGGCATGAAGCCGGTCGAGATCGAGACGGAATTCCTGTCGGTTCAGCGACGGAACGAGGTTCGTCCCGCCAGCCGGCGGCCCGCGACGAGCCTGCCGCCGGACTTCTGGATGCAGATCGGCGTCGGGCTGGCCGGCTTCTGGATCGGGGCGTGGATATGGGCGCTCCGGCGTGGCGAATGGGCGACGCGGTTCCTTGCCATCGCGGGCACCGGGCTGATGGTCTCGGCCTTCCCGGCCGCGGTCTATTCCACGCGGGAACTAGCGCTCCCCGGCAGATTGTTCTCCACGCTTTCGACCTTCAACCATATCGGCGCGCTCACCTTCGGCGTCGGCATGATCGGGCTGTTTCTCGTCTATCCACGCAAGCTGGTCGCGGGGCGCTGGCTCGCCGTTCCGGCGGTCGTCCTCGGGGGATGGCAGGTCGTGGACATCCTGCAACCGGCCGGAGGACCGGGCGTGGGCTTTCATCTCCCCGTCGTTCTGGCGATGCTCGCCATCACGGTTCTGGTCGCCATCCAGTACCGGGCCGCGCGCGGCAACCCGCGCGACCGGGCGGCGCTGACCTGGCTGGGTCTTGCGGTCATCGTCGGCGCGGGCGCATTTGTCGCGACCGTCATCACGCCCAACTTGCTGGGGATCGACGCTATCGTCTCCCAAGGCGAGGCGTTCCTGCTTTTCCTGCTCGTCTATGTCGGCGTCGCGCTCGGGGTCGCGCGGTTCCGGCTGTTCCAACTCGACGAATGGGCGTTCCGCATCCTGTTCTACGTCATCGGGGTGTTCCTGCTGCTTGGCCTCGACGCGCTGCTGATCGTCACCATCGTCGACGAGCGCGCGCCGGCCTTCGCGCTGTCGCTGCTGATCGTGGCGCTAACCTGGCTGCCCCTGCGCGACATGCTGGCCCGCCGCGTGCTGCGCCGCAGCGAGCCGCTGCGCGGCAACCTGTTCCGACAGGTGATGGACGTGGCACTCACCCCGCCGGGGCGCGACCAGCACGCCCGATGGCGCGCGCTGCTGCAAGAGGCGTTCCGTCCGCTTTCCATCGCGCCGAGCAGGGACGCGACGGCGCCCGCGCTGATCGATGACGGCGTGGCGCTGGCGGTGCCCGGTTCTGGCGGACTGCCGGGCTACCGGCTCGACCATGCCGATGCAGGGCGCAAGCTATTCTCCCCGCGCGATGCGGAACTGGCCGCCGAGCTTTGCGCCATGCTCGCCAACGCGCTGGAAAGCCGCGAGGCCTACGAGAAGGGCGTTGCCGAGGAGCGCGTGCGTATTGCCCGCGACATTCACGACAATATCGGCGTGCAATTGATGGGCGCGCTCCACAGCAAGGATTACGGCCGCAAGGACCTGATGATCCGCGAGACCCTGACCGACCTGCGCGACATCGTGAACAACGCGTCTAGCCCCGACCTGTCCTTCGACGAGATGCTGGCCGACCTGCGCTCGCAAATCTCGGAACATCTCTTCGCCGCCGGGGTGAGGATGGATTGGCACGCGCGGAGCAGCAAGCCGACGGTATTGCCGCTGGCGGCGACGCACACGCTGCGCTCGGTGGTCCGCGAGGCGGTGCAGAACGCGCTCAAGCACGCCGGTGCGACCTCGATCCGCATCGCGATCGATCTCGACGATGGCGTGGTCGCCGTCATGGTGGCCGATGATGGCGGCGGGTTCGATCCCGACGCCGCTCGGACCGGCAACGGCCTTGCCAACATGCGGGAGCGGGTGACAAGTCTGGGTGGCCGGTTTCACGTTGAAAGTGCAGATGGAGGCACCCGCGTCGAGGCGCAATTCCCGATCGAGACAGCAAGGGAAGACCGATGACCAGCATACTGATTGTCGAGGATCTGAGCGAAACACGCCGCTGGCTGACCGAGATCGTCCGCACGGCCTTCCCCGATTGCGACATTCACGATGCGGCCAGCATGCGAGCCGGCATCGCACAGGCGGCTGCGCGCGACTATGATCTGGCGTTGATCGATCTCGGTCTGCCTGATGGTTCCGGCCTCGACGTGCTGCGCAACCTGCGCCTTCTGCGACCCGAAACGATCTGCGTCGTCACAACGGTCACCGGCGACGACGCCTCCATCGTCGGGGCGCTTTCGGCCGGCGCCCAGGGATACCTGCTCAAGGAGCAGCCGCAGGACATGCTCATCCGCCAACTCGAGCAGATGGCGGAAGGCATCCCCGCGCTTTCGCCCTCGGTGGCGCGCCGGATCATGGAGCATTTCCGCCGGACCGGACCGGCCGCCCCGGACGACGTCCTCACGGGGCGCGAGCGCGAGGTGCTCGGGCTCATCGGGCGCGGCCTGCGCAACGGCGAGGTCGCGGCGACGCTCGACATCTCGGAGAACACCGTGGCCGGTTATATCAAGGACATATATCGCAAGCTCGGCATCTCCTCGCGCGCCGAAGCGTCCTGGCACGCGGCAAGGCTGGGCTTGAGCGAAGAGCCTTCGGAAACGTAGATGATCGAATGCCCCTTCGTAGAGGCTTTTGTGCGCCGAGTTATTCTTTCAAAATGAGAATATCAATAAAATCAGATTTTTATTCAGAAAATCTAGCAGACGTGATCGACAATAGTTATCACAAAATCTACGCTATTGCCCTATGAATTCCTTATGGTTCTGATTCCATACTTGGCGTTGATTTATGGGTGTTTGAGCGGAGGGTCCGTTCTGAATATCATCAACTATTGTAAAGAGATACGCCTCCTTCATCAGCAGTGTCTGGGAGAGTTGATCCGGGGTCACGAACGATCGACCGAGAATTCTGGTTGTGGCGGCAGGGTCCATTCCAAGGAACTCCAGCACCAGTTCGGTGCACAGGAGCTCGGAACTATCGGTGCCGTCGAAATTGAAGTCGTAGTCACGAACGCTCATCGCACTTATCTTGTCGGCGGCATCCGCCGGTCGAAGGTTCATGGACACTCGTGCGACGGTCACATGATCGGCGTCGAGTATCTCATCAATGTCGCTGAAGCGGACCCCGTCGCGGTCGGCGTGAAAGAAGCCCTTCCGATCGAGGAGCGCCGCGCGAAGACGCGGAGCGATCTCCACTTCCTGCCAGTCGTCTATGTCTCCAAGCCAAATCCCGGCATGACTGAAATGGCCCGGAATAAACAGGGACGTCCCCTTGTACGGTGCCGAAAGGAACACGACATCAAAGGGACGTAGCTCCTTTTGAAGAATTGCAGCAATATTGTCGCTGTCGGCAAGATGTCCATTTCGAAGACGTATTGCGCCGGCAAGCTGAGCGATAGGTCGGGCGACGACAGGAACAACAGACGAGAATGCTGGCGTGGAACGATCCGGGTCGCGACCGGTGGCGCAACCGCTGAGTGAAGCAATTCCTGCAAGCAGAAACATGCTTATAGCCCAGCCATATCGGACCAGCATACTCATACTTCATGCAGGTTGCGAGATCGCCGAACTACCAGCGGCCAGGTCCGAAATGCGCACGACAGGCGCTGACGGGATACTGCCCGAGAGGGATACGTGAATCGAACCCCCGGCTACTTCCGGGATCGATCTCACAATTCACATTCGCGGATCCGGGGTCACATCGGCGCGAAACATTGTACCACTGGCCGCCCTGCTGGTAGAAATACTCTACGAACAGGACATGCGCGCGGATCGACGCGCTGTTCCACACATCGCAGTAATAGGTGCGCGTCCCGCGCTCGACGCGACCATCGACCGACTGCGCATGAGCCTGTGCACCCATCGCCCCCACCAAAAGCACGAACGCTAGCCAGCCTTTTCGGCCGATGTCACCAAGTCCCGAACTCTTTTCTCCGGCGCACGCCATCTTTCTTTCGACCATCCCCGCCAACTCCGGAACTGCGACCATTTCATCGGGATTAGGTTGCGTCTTCAGGCATTCCGTGTCGACTAGGGCAGTTGTCGTAGTGGCGCGCATGGCCTTCAGGCCCACCCGATAGCACATGTGACCGGGTTGCCTGGCCCGGAGCCTGGCCCATAGACTTGGTTCCGAAGGCGTCTTGCATCAGGGCGGACTTTGTAACGGGGCATGGTGGGGAGCATATGGAAAAGGCAGGGTGCAGGCTGCCTCGTGCGGCCGTTGCCATCGGACTTCTGTGGTGCTGCCAGCCGGCGATGGCCCAATGGGGCGAGCCGGGGCAATGGGGACCTCCGGGCCACACGATGTGGGTGGAGCCCGGAACGTGGATGGTGACTTTTCCCGACACGGGCGACTGGCCGAGCGTCGCCGCGAGCGCCGAAGGCGAGAACTATGTTGGACGGCTCGAATTCAGCTGTCGCCGCGGCGAGCCGCGGGGAAACCTGATGCTGTGGGATTTCCATGGCAGCGCACTGGCCACGGTTCCGCCCACCTATCCGGAGGAAACCAGGCAAGAGGTGGTCTTCGACTTCGACGGGACAGCATTCCCCGTCACGCTGACCTACGTGCCGTGGGATCGGGTGTGGATGGCGCAGGGCATCCTGTCCCCGGGGTTTCTGGAGGCGTTCGCGTCGAGCCGCCATCTTGAAATCCGCAACATGGACGGGGAGCAGATCAATGTCTGGGGGCTGAAAGGAACGCGCAAGGCGCGCCAATCCATGCGGCAGGTATGCGAAAGCTGATCGGGCCGCTTTTCTCGCGGACATCGCGGCAATGAACCGATCGTCCCCGGCGCAACGAGGCGTTTCGCGGTCTTCCCGTCAGCGGCGAAAAGATCGATATGGACCGGGAAAGTGGCGCGTGCGCAAATGACGAGCGATGACCGCAGCCGGACGAACGCGCGTCTTGAGACCATCGAATCCCTCTTGGAAGATCTCGCGCACGCCTCGATCGTCCACGGCCATTTCGCCCTGCTCTACTTCCACACCATCGGCCGATGGCGCGCATATTCTCGCACATGCGAGCAAAACGAGGCGCTCGATCTTCTCATCATTCGCCTTTTCGACAAGTTCAACGACTATGTGCTACGCCTGCCCGGGGAAAGCACGCCGACATCGATCCGGCCGTGGGCCGGCTATCTGCACCGCATGTCGAGCGCATCGCCCCGCTGGCTGAACCGGATTACCGCCCTCGCTCTCGCCGTGCGCGCGCATATCCGGTTCGATCTGGCCGAAGCGATCTGCGAGATGCACGCGACCTACTGCCGGCGGCACGGCGTGCCGCCGGACATGGTGCAGTTTCAGAGAACGATTCTCGACGCCGGCGCAGGACTGGTCTTTCTGGCCGCCTGGGAAGACTTCATATCAGGCCTCGCGAACCACGGACGCTTTGCCGGCGCAGTCGCCATGATCGCTCGACCCTTCGGCCGGATCGGACTTCCCGCGTTTCAGGCCATGCGGCGTCGCGCCATGCACGAGGCGCTCGACAGCCTGCACACCGCGCGCAGGATCGAAAGGCCGCTCGTGCGCTTGAGGCTCGGACGTGCGCTCGTCTGAACGAAGCTGGCTGGCCGCTCCCGGCCTGTGGGCGGCCGGGGCGCCGCGCATCGCCGGCCTGCTCCTGCTGGGGCTGATGCTGGCCGCCATGGCGGTCGCACCGCAACTGCGTTTCGACCCGGATATCTACCGCAGCTTTTCCTCGGGCAATCCGCATCTGGCGGCCTATGCGGACTTCTTGCAGCGGGCAGGCCCGAAGCCGAGGCACATCGTCGTGCTCGCCGAAGCCGACGAGCCGATGTCCCTCGACGCGTTCGAGCATATCCGGGACATCTCACTCGATATTTCCCTGCTCGACGGCGTCGGCGCGGTTGTTTCCATCGGGACAGCGCGCTTTCCGGAGGACGCGGCCGTCCATGCGGGACAGCCATTGCTGCCGCTGGACATGCACGCGAAAGCCTTCCCGGAACGGTTGCGGGCCTTCGAGAAGTCGAAGCCGCTGTCGTCGATCCTGCTGACCGGCGACCGGAAAGCCGCCGTCATCCACGTTGTCGTCGAAGACGACGTTCCCCCGGGCGTTCCCCTCGCGCTCGCTGGTGCGGTTTCCGGATTGCTCGACGCCGCCGCGCCTTCCGGTCTCCGCTTCGCGATCACGGGCGAGGACCTCATCGGGCCGGAGATCGTGCGCGCCCTCAAGGACGATCTCGTCCTCTACACGGTGGCGGGTGGCATCGTCGCCCTGGTCTTTGCCGGCTGGCTGTTTCGCGATGCCCGGCTGATCCTGGCGTGCATCGCGCCGGCGGGCGTTGCCGGCCTGTTCAGCCTTGCCGTCTTCGTGGTGCTCGATATCCCCGTCACCGTCGTTAACAATGTCGTTCCCATCCTCATTTTCATCCTCGCGCTGGCGGATTGCGTTCATCTGACGATCGCCTATGCGCGGGATCGGCAATCCCGCGACGAGGACGCCGCGCTGGCGAGCGTGATCGAGAGCGTCGGTCCGGCCTGCGCGCTGACGTCGGTCACGACCGTCATCGCCTTCGCGGCGATCTTCATCGTGGGCGACGTGCAGATCAGGGAATTGTCGCTCGTCGGCGGCGTCGGGGTCTTCGCCGGCTATGTTGCGATGATCGTCGCATTTCCGGTGCTGGTGCGAATGCTCCGTCCGCGGGGCCGGCCAGGCGGCGCCAGCCCTCCTGCCGCGATCCGCCGCCTTGCGATCCGCGCCGTGTCGTCCTCCCGAAAAACTGCCGTAGCAGGGCTCCTCGTGACCTTTGCCGGACTGGTCATGTGCTGGCAGGCCGAGCCATGGTTCACGTTGCAGCAGAATCTTCCGCTCGGCGGCAGCGTGCGTTCCGCGGAGCGGCAGGTCGCCGACAGGTTCGGAGGGTTCTATCGGCTCTGGGTGGAGTTCCCGCACGGCGCCGTGGAGTCTGACGGGGGCGATGCGGCCCGGCGATTGGCTGCGCTGTCGAAGGCCGCGTCGGGCTATCCGGTCATCTCGCATTCACTGGTCATGGCGTGGTCCGGTGGAGAGGCGAGCGGCACGCTGCCCTTTCTTTCGCTGCTGGAACCGCAGGACGGCATCGAACGCATGGTCGTTTTGATGCCGGAACCGATGCGCAGCCGCGATACGCTTCAAGTCTACGACCGGGTGGAGCGAGCGGCCAGCAATCTCGGGGCCAGCCTGATAACGGGCCTGCCAACCGTCCTGCGCCACGAAGCCTCCGTCCTCGTGTATCAGATGGCCCTGTCGCTGGCGGTCGCGTGTGTCGTCGCCTGCCTGCTCGTGGCGCTGGCTTTCGGCAGGCTTTGGATCGCGGCGGTTCTTGTCATGCCGAATATGCTGCCGCTGCTTCTCTCGGCCGGTCTCTACGCCGGTCTTTCCGGCTGGCGGATCGGGCCAAGCGCCGTTCTGGCCCTGACCGTCGCCTTCGGCATCGCCATCGACGATTCCATTCATTTCGTCAGCCGCTACCTTCAGGCGCGCGATCGAAACGCCCCGCTGGAAGCCGCCCTGGGACAGGCCGCGAACAGGGCCGGCTGGCCGATGGCGATCACCACCGCCCTGATCTGCGCCGGCTTGTCCGTGCCCCTGTTCAGCAGTTTTGAAACCGTGAGAGCCTTCGCCGGTATCCAGGTCGCGGCGCTGGCGGTGGCGCTGGTCGCCGATCTCGTCCTCCTGCCGGCACTCATCCATCTGCGGGAGAACCGGCGATGACGCGTTCCCTGTCCCTGTTCGTCGCGCTGGGCCTGTCCGCGACCCTGTTTTCGCCACCCGCGCGGGCGGACGCCGTG
>ERZ869909.2154-NODE-2154-length-13866-cov-100.664008_pt1 | contig 13866 bp, 16 predicted proteins | sample MGYA00520892_ERZ869909 | MGnify/ENA primary metagenome ERZ869909 (study PRJEB32215, sample SAMEA104723947) | bioreactor metagenome | biome: bioreactor; feature: anaerobic bioreactor; material: water | place: China | collected 2015-03-12 ... | reverse complement strand
GAGGAGCGTCTCTTCAAGGCGGTGGAGATCCGCACCTTTCCTCTGCGCGACCACGCCGCCGCCATGGCCTGGGCCGCCGAGCTGCCCACCGGTGCTCATGAGAACCCCGAGGAGGACGGCTACCACGGCGCATGATCCTGCCGCCTGTCTTGCCGATAACGGCGCCAGCCCCGGGCTGGCGTCTTGCTATCCACCATTCGCACAATGGTCAGACAAAGTTTAGTGAGCTAGGGTGGTGATATTGCCAGCGGCCAGCAGGGAAGAAGGGGCAGGGTATGAAGAGGGAAAGAAGTGGCAGCGGCAACTATTGGCCGGTATCGGTCGACGAGATGGCAGGCGCTCAAAACCACGGTATTTTCAGCATTCCGATTCATCGGGCGAAAGGCCGCTGTCGACCCAAAGCAGACATTCCAGAAAAAGCCGAATGCATGCCCTCCGGCATTACGTAGCCGGCACGCAAATTGGTGTTATGCATCTAGAAGAGGTCTCTCATGACTGAAACGTTGGCCGATATTGAGGCGCTCTCACTTAAGTGTAGATCTGAGCAATCAAAAGATTACATTGCCGAAGCACTGCATTGTTATAAGGCAAGCGCATATCGAGCTGCGATCGTGACAACTTGGATTGCGCTCGTCTTTGATCTAATAGATAAAGTTCGCGAGCTATCTCTGGCTGGTGATGCTAATGCTCAGGCCTTGGAGGCTAAGTACGAGAGCTATATAACCCAGATTGAACAAGGCAGCAACCAAGGTATAAAAGCCGCTCTTGAATTCGAGAGGAATATTCTCGAAACATGCCGTGATCAACTGCAACTGTTCGATCCTCATCAATTCAAAGACCTTGAACGGTTGAGAGAAGATCGACATAGATGCGCTCACCCTTCTTTTCAGCAAGTTGGGGTGCCTTACAAGCCATCTGCCGAGCACGCCCGTCTGCATCTTAGGAATGTAATCGTCCATGTACTATCACAGCCTCCTGTTCAAGGGAAAGCGGCGCTGGCTGAGTTGAAAGCGATGGTTGCGTCCTCTTACTTTCCAACAGACCATGAGCGTGCGCTCTTGCAATTGCGTAGTTCAAATTTAAACGCCGCACTGGAACCGCTTGTGCGTGGTTTCGTGGATACGATGATTTTCGGCTTCCTCACTACTGGTGATAGTCTTTTCTACAAACCGCAAGTGCTTGCTGCGATAAATGCTGCATTTTTTATGTATCCTGAAGTTGTGGAAGAGCGTCTGATAAAACAACTCAACAAAGTTGTAAGGGATGCGCCAGATGCCGCCTTTTCTGGTGCCGCCTGTCTAGTCTGTAGTGTCAATAATGCATGGGGGCTTCTTGAGCGAGCTGCTAAAGATAAGATCCGGGCTTTTGTAAAGAACGGGCCTAATGGCGAGGTGCTCGCAGGCTTAAGGACATTAGCAAAGATAGATGATCTGAAAGATGTTGTTCGGTCGCGACTTATGGTGCTTGAGCTTGATGATTTGGCGGAGGCAATAGAGCCACTTGGGGTTGGAGAAATTGCCAAAGATCGAGCCCTACAGCTTCTGCAATCTGCCAGCTCTTGGGATCGCGTAAATTCAATTTTTTCCAAGGCTGTATTGCCATTATTCGATCATCTTGATCGGGAAGACATTGAGCGTATCGTTCGAATGCCAACAGAGCATGGATCCGATCTGCTAGGGGCTCATGGATACGGGTTGTTTATTGAAAAGGTTAGAGAAAGGCAGATAATCTCAGACCAAGAGCTTAATCAATTGCTTAGAGTCAATCGTGCTGGATATCTGTTGCCTCAAGAAGAAGATGCATAACGAATAAGGATAGGTAGTGCAACAAAGTTTTTTTAGGGAAAACGTATGCAGAACTTTTACTTGCTCCTGATCACGGCCTTATATAGAGAATCTCTGACTGGCCGCTCCTGGCCGAACGAGGAATGTTAGTCTATGCTTATGAAGGGCTTCCGACCAAAAGAGGCCGGTCCGGAAAATGCAGCCAGCCCGTTCATCGGCGTCATGCAGCCTGCACGATGATTGGTGTTATATGACAAGGACACATTGAATGAGCGGTTTAGTACTTGAGCTTCAACAGGATGCCCTAGATAGAAACGTGCCAGTCTCGGATCTACTCCGGAAAGCCGTCGTAGTCTCCAGGAAACTTGGAGCTCTCGAGATTGGGGAGTGGCTCAACCATGAGTTATCTGGCTATCCAACTGACGAAGACCAGATTCCCAGTTATCGAGAGATAAAAGGACAAATCAAAGTATTCAACCCGTATCATGGTTGGCAACCAATGCATTTCGGCGATGCCGAAATGGGGGAAAGGCTAGCGAGAAGGCGAATTGGTCAGGCTATCGGCGAGCTCGTCTCTATCGCTGAAAATGATCGCGATGGCAGTCTGATGGTGCCTTATTCAGAATCGGTTAAGAATGCTCTTATGGGTGCAATGGAGTTCCCGCTCGAGCCAACTTTAATAGTGTCTCGGTCACAGGTGGACGGAATTCTTGAGGGTGTTAGAAACCAAGTGCTTAATTGGGCGCTTGAGCTTGAGGAAAAAGGAATTGTTGGGGATGGTATGAGTTTCAGCACTGATGAAAAAATAAAGGCAACGAATACTACATATCAGATCACCAACAATATTGGTTCCATGCAAAACTCCATGTTTCAACAAGACTCTGCTGGAGCGTCCCAAGTTCAAGCTGGCAGTTTCTCAGTTGAAGCAGTTCAAGATTTCATTTGCGCAGCTCAACAAGCGCTTCCCTATCTAGAATTGCCGGAGGCAAAGCGCGAGGAATTTGAGGCGGAACTTGCAACACTGTCCGCTCAGGTCGCATCTCCTGCCCCCAAGCTTTCAATAGTAAAGGAGTGCCTCCGCTCTAGTCGGGCGATACTTGAGGGAGCGGCAGGCGGGACAATGGCCTCAGGCCTAGTATCGATGCTTTCCGCTCTACTGTGATCGTCATATAATACGCAGTAAAACTGCAGGGAGGCCGCGCCGCAATATGAGAAGTTCTGAGTTCGAAGTTCCGGAACACCTGAAGCACAGGATGCGAAAGGCCTTTCTTGCCCAACTTGAGCCGAATACCGTCGATGTCTTCGAGCTGGAGCTCTTCGACTGGTATCTGAAGGAGGCGGAAGCTGTCCTGACCAACATGTTGGCTTCTGAGCAGGAGGAGGTGCGCCGGCAAATGGCGCAAGACGTCGAGAATGTGAACGACAGTGGAATCATCGCAGCTGAATACTACACTAAGCGCATCCGGTACTCGCACGTGATCTACCTTACGTCCTTGCTTGAGACCTGCCTTGAGCGCGCCTGCTCGGTTCTGAGCCACGCCATCGGCGAGGAGAACGTACCTTTCGACCTTGGCGAGCTTTCAGGTGAGCAAAGGACGAAGAAGCGCAAGTTCTTGGAGCGCTACGGGCACTTAGATCTGTCGAAGGGCCGCTCTTGGCCGAATAAAGAACTTCAGCCTACGCTGACAGATGGGTTAAAAAATTGACGATCCAAAGAAAAATATCCGGAAAATTTAGTCGCGATGTACATGTGTATTTTTTTGCTAACCTAGACGTAGTGGCGTAGATAATTGAAAGGATTGAAGGGTAGTGCGTGTATGTTTATTGAGATAAGTTTTTCGGAATGTTAGCGTTCATGAAATAATTGATAGTGCAATATATGTTGAGCGATGAAAATGATTGATAGAATGGTAAATTTAATCACCCTGCTTGTACTCTTTTTAACTTTCGTTGTGCTGCTTGCAAGTGCTCGGGATGCATGGAACAAAACCGAGCCATGGGAGCAGTCTTGGGTTGCTATTGAAGGCGCTGAACAACCGTACTCATCCGATAGACTGGTCAATGCAATTAGAAATGCAAAATCACAAAATGCATATGCTGACGCAAGTAGATTGACCGAAATACTTAAAGAAATGTATGAGCCGACAGGAGAGGTTTCAACTAGATTTAATCGTTCTGAAATCAAGGAAATCGCTTTGTTTGTGTTGGGTACATTGCTTCTTTTATTCGTCCCTGCTTCTATAAACTATGTTCGAAAAGGACGGTTTAAGATATGGAATACAACAATGCCGGATAAATAAATGTAAGTTTCCAATTATTGTATCAAATGCAGAGAGGGCGGTCTCAAGGACCAAGTGCAACACGTGACCCATCAGGTACGATGTTGCCATGACTCTCTGCTATCGCCATCTCTCCGCTGAAGACCGAGCCGCCATCATGATGATGCGAGCCACGCACTCGATCCGGGCCATCGCCACTCACCTGGGCCGTGCCCCGAGTACCGTGTCGCGAGAAATCGCTCGCCACACGGTCGATCCCATCAAGGGCTATGATGCCAGCCTGGCGGGCTACCGGGCTCGTCTGACCCGACATCGGCCACGTCAGCGTCCCAAGCTGCATCCCGATGGGGAGCTCTTCGAGGTGGTGGCCTACCTGCTGCGCAAGTACTGGTCACCGGAGCAGATAGCCCGCACACTGAAGTGCATGTCTCCCAACGATTCACGTCGCCAGGTCTCGCATGAGGCCATCTACAACGCGCTCTATGTGATGCCACGCGGCAGCCTCAAGAAGGAGCTCATAGCCTGCTTACGTCAGGGCAACGGCAAGCGTCGGCCACGCAGTCGTGGCAAGGATCGACGCCAGCAGATTCCCGAGCTGGTCAGCATCCACACGCGGCCGCCTGAGATCGAAGACCGCCTGATGCCTGGCCATTGGGAAGGTGATCTCATTGTGGGCGCCAACAATCGCTCTGCTGTCGGTACGCTGGTGGAGCGCACCACGCGCTTGGTGATCCTGGCGAAAGTGGATGGGGCACCACGGCCACGGCGGCAGCCGTCGGCTTCAGCGACAAGCTCAATGAGGTGCCGCGAGCTCTACGTTTGTCCATGACCTACGACCAGTGCAGAGAGATGGTGAAGCATGCCGACATCACCCAGAAGACCGGTACGGCGATCTACTTCGCCGACCCGCATAGCCCATGGCAGCGGGGCTCCAACGAAAATACCAACGGGCTGTTGCGGCAGTACCTGCCAAAGGGCACGGATCTTTCCGTCTACAGCCAGGAAGAACTCGACGCGATCGCTGACTCACTGAACACGCGGCCGCGCAAGACACTGGACTGGCGCACGCCGCTGGAAGTTTACGCCGAGGTGCTCAAGAAATCGGTCGCTGGCCAGAGCACCCTTCAATAGCGTTGCGCTTGGAACTTGAGACCGCCGAGGTTCCGCTTGATGCTTAAGCAACAATTCCTGGTTGATGTCCGCTCTTGGCCGATAGCGACGGCATAGAGGCTATGCCGTCGCTAGCTCCTGCTAGACTTCTGTCTGCTCAGCCATGACCAATGCGTCATCCACCTCAATACCAAGGTATCTGACGGTGCTTTCGAGTTTGGAATGACCTAACAGAAGTTGAACGGCTCTCAAGTTTTTCGTTCGGCGATAAATTAACGATGCCTTGGTGCGTCGCAACGTGTGTGTCCCATAGGCTGAAGGCTCCAGGCCAATAGAGGTTACCCAGGATTTAACGATGCGCGCGTATTGCCGCGTGGATAAATGACTAGAGCTGCTCAGTCGACTTGGAAACAAGTAGTCGTCGTTACGTAGATGTGAGAGCTGCATCCACTCTTCTAAGACAGTGCGAGTCTGATCGGTTATCTCAAACTGTACTGGCCTCTTCGTTTTCTGCTGAGTGACGATGGCTCTTGAAGACACATGATTGCCATGGGATACATCTCGGACGCGTAACTTGACTAAATCACAGGCTCGCAGTTTGCTATCGATCGCTAGCTCAAATAGCGCCAGATCTCGTGTCTTGTCAGCAAGCTGAAGTCTGACACGGATGGCCCAAATGTCTTTGAGGCGAAGTGGGATTTTCTGACCAACTAGCTTGCCTTTGTTCCAAGGCTCGCGGGTAGCAGTTTTTGAAGTGTTCATGGTATGGACCTCCTCGGGTGGAATGTATAGGATGGTCCAGAATATGCTCGACGTGTGCTGGAGCCGGCAGTCAGTCGCGATCCGACCCAAAGCGGCTGGTCCGGGAAATGTAGCCAGCGCGCTCATTCAATATCAGAGCGTTCCATATAATTACTGATTAATTTTTAGAGATATGTTGGATGAACTTTGAATTACTATACAAATTCCAAAGCGTAAATATCAATTCGCTTTCAGCTCTGTCAAATCAGGATGTTTGGTTTGCCAATCAAAAGTCTTTCAATGACCCGTTTGAAGGGATTCATAAGTTAGAAGAATCTTGTAAGGACAGTGAGATAATTAATCTTGGCGTAACTTCCATTGTTGAATCAAAGGGCTTGTCTCACTCGGAAGCGCTGGAGATAGTCACGGGAGTTTTTAATGAAAAGCCAGAAAGTTTCCGAAAAGATATGATCGATTTTGCTTATGAGATAAACCAAAAATTATGGGAATATGCAAAAGCCTGTGGAGTATTGTCTCTCTCTTCAGACATCCCCGGGGATGAGCGTTCACATGTTTGCAATATGCTCATGTGGTCGCACTATGGTGACGCGCTTCGAGGGTTTTGCCTCCAGTTCAATGGTCCTGAGCTCTATGAGTCGTTATCTGAACTTAATCAAGATAGCAAGTTTGCTTGGGCGAAAATGGACTATGACACTAACCCTCGAACCATTCGCCTAGCTTCGGGTGCAGATTATAATAACTTTGACTATCTGAAAGCGCTTCAAATTAAACACGAGCAATGGCTTTACGAATGTGAGCTTAGGATATTTAGTAATGGTGTTGGGTTAAAAAGGTTCTCAAAAGAGGCACTGAGAGCAGTTTACATAGGTGAGAAAATGCCCTTAAATGAAGAGCTTTTGCTAATAGAAATCGTGGAGAGACAATATCCGAACGCTGATATATTTAAGGTTAAATTAGAATCAGATAGTTTTGCGATCAGAATAGGTAGAAAGCGTAAAAAGTCACTTGAGTGATGACGCCACAAGCGGCGCATATTAGTGGAACTTTATGCTGGCGGAGGTTGGGGATGACAGAGGAGTCCAGATTTTCAGATCGTCATGGGTTTAGGAAAATCAATGAGGCCGAAATTACGGTGCGACATGACGCACCGCATGAGCTTAGGGGGGTGCTCGTTGAACTTGCTTACGAATGTGGTTTCAAACCAAAGTCGCTCAGAAACCTAGTCTGTCGTGTATTACGCAAGAGACCAGATGCAAACAATTGGTCAGAGTATCCGAACATCGATAACGAAGTCCGACGACTTATTGATGATGCCGAGTGGTACAAGGTGTATGACCTTGTAGAGGCAATTGTCAACGAATTTCATCAGGCTCGTTTTTCGTATGATTCTGACCGATTCGAGAGCGAACTGAACCTGTGCTTTGTTGAAGAGGGCATTGGCTGGAAACTGGAAAGCGGGAAGTTGGAGGCTCGAAACCCTGAAGCTTTGGAGCAAACAATTCGCTCTGCCACAATCGCGCTACATGATGCAGGGAGCAAAACGGCGCAAGCAGAGCTTCACGAGGCGTTGGTGGATCTATCCCGTAGACCGAGTCCAGATATTACTGGCTCAGTGCAGCATGCAATGGCAGCTCTAGAGTGCGTGGCACGTGATGTAACAGGCAACCACAAGGCAACGCTGGGGGAAATCTTAAAGCGACACCCTGAAATGGTTCCGCCACCATTGACCTTGGCCCTTGAGAAGTCGTGGGGGTTTGCGTCTGAGTATGGGCGGCATGTTCGAGAGGGAAGAAATCCAGACTTTGCTGAGGCACAATTAGTTGTCGGAATTTGTGCGGCGGCAGTTACATATCTGATTGGAAACAAAAATGTATAACCACACCTTCTACTCGGACCGGCTTTTCTGCTGGCTCTCCAAATTCGGCCAGTCAAGCTGAGCGTTATATCAGGACGCGCTGAAAGTCCGCTTCTGGCCGTTAGCTGCTGTACGCCATATGGTCGTTTTCTTTACGCAAGCTGACCGCCCCCTCAGGAAGCCTTGGAGGAGCGGTTTTCCGTAAAGAAACCACGCAAACCTTGGCGTGCACACAACGGGCCTTCTCCCCCCCGCTGCGAGGGGGCGAGGCTGAGCGCTGGGTCGGTCTCAGGAAGGCATGGGGCAACGATAGTGGGCCACGCTCACGCGAAGCCCAGGAAGACGGCCAGCGCTCGGTTAACGGCGACCATGGTGCTGTCATCAAGGTGGCCGAAGGCCTCTCCCACCCTCTCTCGTTTCACCGTCATGGGCTTGTCCACCATGATCTGGGAGCGTCGCTGCAAGCCATTATCGGCGGTGGGCTCCACATCGAGGCGGATCAGCGGCGCATCGACCCGGGTGCCGGAGAGCAACAGCACCGTCACACTGCCGGTTCCGGCAAACTGATCCGACTGGATGATGAGGGCAGGGCGTGGTTTTCCGAAGTCACCCGAAATGGCGATGGTCACCAGGTCGCCACGCCTCATGCGTCATGCTCTTCGTCATCCAGGTCCAGGAGGGCGGCATCCATGAAGTCCTGCAGATCCTGATCCCCGGCGTCGGCAGCCGCAACGGCAGCGCACTGGCGGCGGGCCTCTTCGGCGAAGCCGGGTTGGCGAGTATCCGGTACCCAGATCTGGATCGGGCGCAGGCCGGCCGCACGCAAGGCGGCACGGTGCCTCTTCACCCGGTTGTTCACGTTGTCGGTTGCTCCCATGGCGAATCCTCCGTCCTGTTTCATGTAACAAGATAGCGTTCCCTCCCGTTACATGCAACGCAGGGTGTCCAGAAAGCCAAGGCTTGCTTAACACCAGCCGTGCTGAGTTGGTAGTTCCGGCGGAATGGCCGCTCCTGGCCGTCAGCCGACGGGCATAGAGCATAGATCTCGGGAGCCAAGACCTCTACTGGGCCTTGGCACCGAGTCTGCTCACCCTGCGAAACCACTCGTTGCGCTTCTGCTCGTTCATCGCCTCCACGCTGCCGATCAGCGTCTCGCGCACCGGCGACAGGCCGACAAAGCCGAGGATATTCCGCTCCAGGGACTTCACGCTGTGCGCCCGGTAGAGGTGACGGTAGATCATCGCCGGCATGCCCATAGTCACTACCACTCGCGCCGAGCGGCCGGTCAGCCCCTTTTTGCCCATCGGGTTGCCCTCCACATACTCGAAGGCGAAACCGGGGCGCAGCACCTGCTCAAGGAAGGCCTTGACCAGGGCCGGCATGTCGCCGAGCCAGAGCGGAAAGAACAGCACCAGGTGCTGGCTCCAGGCGATGGCCTCCTGCGCCGCCGTCAGCGAGGCGGGCAGGGGAGTTGTCTTCCACTCCTTTTGACTCCGCAGCACCGGGAACTCCAGCGTCGCTATCTCGATGACGCGTACCTCATGGCCGCGGGCGAGGGCGCCTTCGCGGTAGCGGTCGGCCAGGGCATGGCAGAGGTGCGCTTCGCTGGCGTCAGGGTGGCCCTGGAGAATCACGATGCGTTGGCTCACGGCTCGGCTCCGGTGGTTGCTGGGTAGCAGGCGTGGGTTCGTGCGCGTCTGGTATGAGGATAGGCGGGTTTCAGCGCGGCGGTGGGTCTGATGCCTCCTTCAACACCTCCTGGATCCACGCCAGCCAGGTCTCGGTCAATCGCCGGCCGAGCCGCAGGGTGTGCCAGGGCGCTCGCTGTGCGGGCGTCAGCGTTTCGGGGGCACTGAACCACTCTGCCTCGATGGCGGCGTAGGTCTGCATTCGCTGCTCGAGCTGCTCGCTCAGGGCGGTGAGCTCCGCGCGGCGGGCGGGCTCCGGCCAGCGCTCCCAGGCGAAGAACTTGGCAAACAGTGGCTGGCGCACGGGGCTGGCGGCCAGGGGCTCGGCGAGCCAGGTGTCCAGGGCTTGCCGGCCCGCCTCGGTCAGCCGATAGACCTTGCGATCCGGGCGCTCGGCCTGGGGCACCGTCTCGCAGGCCAGCAGGCCGTCGCCGCGCATGCGGTCCAGCTCCCGGTAGAGCTGCTGATGGCTGGCCTGCCAGACATGGGCGAGTCCGGCCTTGAAGCGCTGCAGCACGTCATAGCCGGTGCCGGGCTCTCGCTGCAGGGTGATGAGTAGAACGGCGCGAAGTGACATGGCTGCCATGGGATCGTGATATTGATATGCACATGGTTGCATAATCGGAGAGCGGCGACTAGCCTTATGCAACAAGTTGCATTTATGGCGGCGCCTGCCGACGGCAGGGCCCACCCCTGTCGATCGGAGGCTTCCATGGCGTTCACCCTGCATCTCTACAGCTCCTTCCTGGCCCTGGGGCTCGGGGCCGTCCTGCTGCTCTCCCCCAAGGGCACCAGGCCCCATCGGCTGATGGGCGGCATCTGGGTGCTGGCCATGGCCTTGTCGGCGCTGAGCTCCTTCTGGCTGGGTGGCGGCGTGCTGCCGCTGGTGGGGCACCTGGGCCTCATTCACCTGCTGTCGCTGTGGATGCTGGTGGCACTGAGCGTGGCCATGCACGCCATTCTCAAGGGCAGGGTGGCGCAGCACCGCGCCTGGATGCGCGGCGCCTACCTGGGGTTGCTGGGTGCCTTTGTCGGCACCCTGGCGCCGGGGCGCTGGGTCTCCGCTCAGCTGGGACTCTGGTAGCGCCGGTGTTCAGCGTGTGGCCAGGATCTCTCGCAGCTCTCCATGCCGCTCGGGATGGGCTACCAGCAGGCTGTTCCACTCGGCGGGGTCCGGGTCGCCGGCAAGGTCGGTCACCGTGCAGCCCGCCTCCCGGGCGATGACGATGCCGGCGGCGACGTCCCAGAGGTCGAGCCGGGCGCCCTGGGACCAGAAGGCGTCGAAGCGGCCGAGGCCCGCATGGGCGACCTCGAGCGCCGCCGAGCCGGGCACGCGAATGCCGGCCACGCGAGACATCAGCCGGGTGAGCTGGTCCAGGCTGGTCGCGCAGTCGCCCTTGGCGTGATAGGGCAGGCAGGTGGCGATCAGCATCTCGTGCAGGGCTCTGGCTGGGGAGGCGGTGATGCGGCCGGCGTTGCGGTGGGCGCCCTGGCCTCGCACCGCCCACAGCATCTCGTCCAGCAGCGGCTGGTAGACCACCCCGTGGGTGAGAGTGTCGCCTTCGCGTGCGGCGATGGAGACCGAGAAGTGAGGCACCCGGTGCAGGAAGTTGTTGGTGCCATCCAGAGGGTCGATGATCACCGTGAGTCTCCCGCCCTCGGCGGGAGTTTCGCCCGTCTCCTCGCCAATGAAACCCGCCTCGGGATGGGCCCGCCGCACCGTCTCGATGATGGCGTGCTCTGCCGCCCTGTCGTAGTGGGTCACGAAGTCCGAGGCACCCTTTGCCTCGAAGTCGATGGCGCCGGCGGCGTGGTAGCCCTCGCGGAGCAGCTCGCCGGCGGTGCGGGCGGCCTGCTGGAGGGTCTCGATCAGCATGGTGGCGGGAGGTGTCATGCGGCTTGCTCCTTGGTCTTGAGCGTATCGTCGAGGCGCCTGCCTGTCTCCCGATGAAAGGGGTGCAGGGCGTCACGTGTCACGTGGAAGCGCAGCATCTCGCCTTCCGTCATCCTCGGCTGCCCCGCGGTGCGGATCACCAGGGGCTGACCGCTGCCGGCCAGGCGCACATGGAGGTGGCTCTCGGCGCCGGCGGCCTCGAAGAGCTCCAGGGTGGCCGAGAGGGTCAGGTGGGGCCCGTGAGGCGCCTCGAGGCGCAGCGCGTCGGGGCGGATGCCCAGGATGCCGGTGCCCGGCGGCAGATCTCCCAGCAGGGCGCCATGGGACGCCGCGCCCGGGCCGCTCAGCAGAGCGCCCAGGGGCAGCAGGTTCATGGCCGGCGACCCGATGAAGGTGGCCACGAAGAGCGAAGCGGGCCGGGCATAGATCTCCATGGGCGTGCCCACCTGCTCGATGCGCCCGCCGTTGAGCACCACCAGGCGGTCGCCCAGGGTCATCGCCTCGAGCTGGTCGTGGGTGACATAGAGGCTGGTGGTCTTCAGGCGGCGCTGCAGCCGCTTGATCTCCACCCGCATCTGCACCCGCAGCTTGGCGTCCAGGTTGGAGAGCGGCTCGTCGAAGAGAAAGACCGCGGGCTCGCGCACCAGGGCCCGGCCCATGGCCACCCGCTGGCGCTGGCCGCCGGAAAGCTGGCGCGGCTTGCGGGGCAGGAAGGCCTCGATCTCCAGCATCCTGGCGGCCTCCTCCACTCGGCGACGGATCTCGTCGCGCTTGAAGCCGCGGTTTTTCAAGCCGTAGGCCAGGTTGTCGAACACCGTCATGTGCGGGTAGAGCGCATAGTTCTGGAACACCATGGCGATATCGCGCTGGGCGGGCTCCAGCTCATTGACCCGGCGCTCGCCGATATAAAGCGCTCCGGCGCTGATGGTCTCGAGCCCTGCCACCATGCGCAGCAGGGTCGACTTGCCGCAGCCCGAGGGGCCCACCAGCACCACGAATTCGCCGTCGGCCACCTCCAGGTCGACGCCCTTCACCGCCTGCACGCCGCCGGGATAGGTCTTCTCGAGACCCTCGAGCTTGATACTTGCCATCATTACTTCTCCGTCTCGGTCAGGCCCTTCACGAACAGGCGCTGCATGAACAGAATCACCAGCACCGGGGGCAGGGCGGCCATCACCACCGCGGCCATCACCAGGTGCCATTGGGGGTCGCCGTCGGCGGCGGTGGTCATGCGCTGGATGCCCATCACCACGGTGTAATAGTCGCTGTCGGTGGTGATCAGCAGGGGCCAGAGGTACTGGTTCCAGCCGTAGATGAACAGGATCACGAAGAGGGCCGCGATATTGGTGACCGAGAGCGGCAGCAGGATATCCTTGAAGAACCGGAGGGGGCCGGCGCCATCCACGCGGGCGGCCTCCAGCAGCTCTTCCGGCACCGTCATGAAGAACTGGCGAAAGAGGAAGGTGGCGGTGGCCGAGGCGATCAGCGGGATGGAGAGCCCGGCGAAGCTGTTGAGCATGCCGAGGTCGGCCACCACCTGGAAGGTGGGGATAATGCGCACCTCCACCGGCAGCATCAGGGTGACGAAGATCAGCCAGAAGAAGAACAGCCGGAAGGGGAAACGGAAGTAGACGATGGCAAAGGCCGAGAGCAGCGAGATGACAAGCTTCCCCACGGTGATCGCCAGCGCCATCACCAGGCTGTTGAAGAGCATCTGGCCCACGGGCGGCGCCCCGGCCCTCGAGAGGCCGCTCTCCCACATAGTGCGGTAGTTCTCCAGGGCGTGGCCGCCGGGCATCAGAGGCAGGGTGCCGCGCAGGAACTCTCCCGGGGCCTGGGTGGAGGCGACGATGGCGATGTAGACGGGAAATAGCACCAGGGCCACGCCGGCGATCAGAATCAGGTGCGCGGCCAGCTGGCTCAGGGGGCGGTGTTCGACCATGGGGGCTCCTCCGGGTCAGTAGTTGACGCGCCGTTCGATGAAGCGGAACTGCACCACGGTGAGGAGCACCACGATGGCCATCAGGATCACCGACTGGGCGGCGGAGCTGCCCAGGTTGAGCCCCACGAAGCCGTCGGCGTAGACCTTGTAGACCAGGGTATTCGTCGCCTGGGAGGGGCCGCCCTGGGTAGTGGCGTGAATCACACCGAAGGTGTCGAACATGGCGTAGACCACGTTGACCACCATCAGGAAGAAGGTGGTGGGCGAGAGGAGTGGAAAGACGATGGTCCAGAAACGCTTCACGGGGCCGGCGCCATCGATGGCCGCCGCCTCGATCAGCGACTGGGGGATCGACTGCAGCCCGGCCAGGAAGAAGAGGAAGTTGTAGGCGATCTGCTTCCAGGCGGCGGCGATGATTACCAGCATCATGGCATCGCTCCCTGAGGTGCGGTGGTTCCAGCGGTAGCCCAGCATTTCGAGCGCATAGGGCACGATGCCGATGGAGGGGTTGAAGAGGAACCACCAGAGCACCCCGGCGATGGCCGGGGCGAT
>ERZ869909.2153-NODE-2153-length-13870-cov-7.963315_pt1 | contig 13870 bp, 10 predicted proteins | sample MGYA00520892_ERZ869909 | MGnify/ENA primary metagenome ERZ869909 (study PRJEB32215, sample SAMEA104723947) | bioreactor metagenome | biome: bioreactor; feature: anaerobic bioreactor; material: water | place: China | collected 2015-03-12 ... | reverse complement strand
TACCGAAGTCTGCACTGAAAGATCAGGCCCGCGTGACGGCCACAGCGTCTCAGCCTCAAATGAGGGGATCGGTCAGCTCTTCAACACGAGCCCGATTGTGCAAGGCGCGTTTGGCGATGAGTCCGACCTAAGCTGGCAGGATCTCTTTCTGCCTTCGATCGGAGCTGGCCTGAGCTTCGGTAGTCGCCGAGTTCCCGTCTCAATCACTGCTGGTGTTCAGTTCGCCTCTAACCCCTACTTCACCGTCGGCATCGGTGTTGGCGTACCGATCCTCGGGCTAAACTGAGGGGAGGACGGCCGTGGCCCAGGCGTCGCCGGACCGCTGGCTGCTGCCTGCCCTCTGCGGGGGTTCCGCCTCGCTGACCACCCTCCCTCAGTCCCCCTGACTACCACAGGGACGCCCTCAGCTCATGGGGAAAGCTGTCCCGAAGGCTCGCTGCAAGGGCTCAGTGGTCTCTGTGCGACATGCCTGGTCGAGTAGTTCGTAGAGCGTGTCCAGCCGCTGCTTGAACTCCCGCATCTGCTGGTTGGTCATGCGAGCAAAGGCATCGCTGCGCGGCTGGACGGGAAGCTCGGCAGAGATCCTGTGCGCGAACTCACCACCATGGCACGACGGGAAGAAGCGATCGCGCATCCGGTCGACGAAATCCAGTGTGGCCTTGAGGTCGTCGTAGCCGGATTCGGTTGCCACGCTCCAGGTGGCCCTGGCCGGCCTGAAGGACTCCAGCGCGGCCACGGTGATGCCGATGCCCACCGGGGACGCATGCCCGTGGATCGGGAAGTGCAGGTCCTTCCAACGCTTCAGGTAGCGAACTATACGCCGGAACTGCTTCTGGTCCTCCCCCTGGAACCGGGACTTCACGCGGTCGATCAGTCCCCGCGGATCGGAGTGCTCCCACGACTTGTGCCCGGGGCCGGAGTGCTGCTTGCCCACGGCCAACCAGAGCTGGCCGGTGGAGCGATCCTTCCAGTAGACGGGCAAGTCGACATGGTACGTGGGTTCACCAGCCCGCACGTACTGCACCCGGATGCAGTGTCTGCGCCACTCCACCGAGGTCGTGTGCCCGCTGACAGCCTTGAAGACGGTTCCCTTGAGGGCAAGTGGGTCGATCGGACGCGGTATCCCCGAGAACACGATGCCCACGTCGATATCGAAGTCGTCCTGCACGGGCTCAACGCCCGTGCCCATGGCGTAGCTCCCCTGGTTGAACCAGTCGAAAGTCAGCCCCTGGTGGCGCATGCGCTCCAGGACGGCATCCCGCTTTTCCCGAAGCGTTGCGTTTTCGTCGGTGTTCTTCAGCTTGATCGCCTCGTGGAACCGAAGGAAGCGGGACTGCATGGAGGTCATGAGGAACACCTGAGGGCGTGGGGGGATGCGACGAAACACGGATCGCTCGCGTGGGAACGTATTCCCGCGATGGAGCCCGTCAACATGGTGCGGTGCGGACGTCGCCCACCCGACCGCCCGCCAACCTCACCATCCCTCATGCCACCACGTACGGCCCAACCCACCCCTTTGCGCTGCGATCCCAGACCCGCAGGGCAGGGGACGCCCCGAGGCTCGACGCACGGCCAAGCTCCACCGCAAGGGCTGCGGGCATGGCCGGGAAGATGTCGACCTCCGTCGCGCCAGCGTCCCTCATCTCCTGGAAGGCGCGGCGCACGGCCGCCACAAAGGCGCGGCGCTGGGTCTCCGTGGTGATCCGATCGATGCCGGGGTCGTCCACGCTCACTGTCCACGTACGCCAGTCTCCGGCGTCGCCGGGGTCCGGCAGGGTCTGCGGCCAGATGGTGCCGGAGAGCGAGACCAGCAGCGCCGGTCGGCCGCGGTCCACGGCTGGCGAGGTGAGCGCAGGACGCGCTTCGCCAGGCGGGGAGTGTTCACCCCAGCCCCACGGTTGGTCCCGGCGCTTGAGATGCACGGTCGCCTCGATGCCCTCGCCCAGCGCTCGACCGAGGGCGATCAGGTGCGGCTGCGGTGCGAGCGCGACAATGTCCACCCGCGGCGCAGCAGATGCCTGCGCGCGAAGGCGGCTCTCAAGGCGTGCGACCAGGCGGCGCACAGCCTCGCAGGCGTTCTCCCATACGTCGTGCGCCTGCTGGTCCACCAGGGGATCACCCGTGAGGCGGACCCCCAACTCGCGCGCTACCTGGCGCGGCTGAAGCACCACAGGTCGGCCCTGGATCGGATGCGTGTAGACGAGCAGCAGGGACGCACGCTCCTCTGCCTCCGGTGGCGGCGGCAGGACGGTCTCCTGCGCGTCACTGCGTCGCATGCGACCGTATCCGGCGGCGGTCTTGCCTCCCACACCGAGCAGATCAAGCCCGAGCGCGAGCCAGGCCCACGCCTGCTCCGTCAGCGCGCTGTCCCCATCGCGTGCCGACAGGTAGAAGCGATAGCGCAGACTCTGCTGCCCGCTGCGGGGCTCCACCGCCAGGAAACTCACCGGGCGTGGCTCCTCGAAGAGGCTGGGAACCGGCAGCGCTTCGCCCTTCCCGAGGACCCGCTCACTCTTCATCTGTTTCTGCATCCACTCGACGTTGTGCGGCGTCATGATCTCGACGCGGAGCGAGGGCCACCACACCGGCCACGCTCCGTGAAAGATCACGCTGCCGGGTACGGTTCCCTCCGCCGACATGCCGTACGCCGGAGGAGCACTTCCGAGCACGCGCACGATCTTCTCCAATGGCTCGCCCAGCATCTCGGCGGTGGCCCGGCACAAGCCCTTGAGGGCTGACCCCGGCACCAGCGGGACACCGACCATCGGATCGAACGAGAAGCCGTTCTCCGTGGCGTGGTCAGCGCCGAGACCCAGAACGAAAGGCGACAGCAGCGTGGCCTCGAAGGCCGCGGCGGCCAGTCCCTTCATGCGCGCGTGATGAAGGCGCAGGCGCTCCTTCGGCGCGCGTTCCTTCCCCAGCGCATTGTAGGCCCCGCTGAACTCCTGCAGCTCCTTACCGACGTCCTCCTGCCGCCCCGTCCCGAAGTCTTCCCAGACCTTGAGGTAGCGCGTCCAGACGAGCGCCGGGTTGGCCTCGGCCGTCAGCAGCCCCTTCCCCAGCGCAGCACCGACCGCCCGCGACAGGGGTTCCGGCATCGGTGGCAGGTTCAGCGCATTGTCGCCCCGCGCGCTTCGGATGGCCATGTCAGTACTCCCTGGCGAGGCGGACGAGCATCTTCAGCGTGGATGCGTACTGGACGGCTTCCCGGTCCACGGCCGCCGCCTCCAGGGTGCTGAGCCGGGTGTACTGATCCACCAGGTCTCGCACACCGCCGCCCGAGCTGCCCTTGAAGGGACGCTGGGGCCACTCGCGCAGCAACCAGTCGGTGATCGCATCGACCGCAGCTCTCCCTTCTCCAGGCAAGGTCATCATCAGTGCAGGAAGAAGCCCTTGCGTCCGGATGAGCACCGGCAACCCCTCCAGCTCGCCCGAACGCGGGAGGCGCCTCTGCGCATGCCGGGCGCGCAACTGCTGCATGGACTGTGGGCCGCTCATGCTGCCCCCGTACGCCACCAAAAGACCCCCTGACCGACGGTCTCGTTCCCTCCCACCTGCAACCGACACCCTGCCGCCCCACCCAGCGCGCCCACGAGCGTCTCCAGCGCTTCCGGCGCTCCCTTTCCACCGCCACTCGGCCGAATGGCGAGAATGGCGCTGAAGAGGCAGTCCGACGGGAGCGTCTCTTCGTACCAAAGATTGCCCTTCTGCTCGCCACCCCCTTCCGGGGTGAAGGTGTCGGTGGTCTTGCCGTCCGTGAGTTGTACCCTCGCGTTGACAGCGGTGCCGGCGGTCACCAGCAACCCGAACGTGGCGTCATCGACACAGACCAGCGTGCCGGCCATGCTGGCCGCGACGCCATCCTCCGCCGGTACCAGCGCGGTCCAGTGCTTCGCCACCTCGCGCAGCGCCGCACTCCGAGCCGTCCAACCACCGTCCGTGCGAACCACCTGGTCGCCCAGCACGAGCACGCCCTCTGGCGAGAAAGTGGCGGTGGGATCCGTGGGCAACACATCGGGGACACGCAGACCCCAGGCGCGCCGCGCACGCGCCCAACGCGCGATGACCATGGGTGACGTGACCCAGTAGAAGGGAGCACTCACCGAAGCGACGGGGAAGGCCAGAATCTGCGCATCCGTGAAGATCAGGCCGCCTGGCTTGAGGCTCACCTCGCCCCCCGACTTCTGCGGTGGGCGGGGTCCGAAGAGCGCGATGGCTGCGCCGCTCTCGCGGTCCCCCGCTTCCACCCGGTCGCGGGCGACGCCCTTGAGCGCTGTGCTCGGAATCACCGGCCACTGGGTATGGACCTCACGGGCGATCGGCAGATCGATGGCACCCACCGCCTGCCCGGTCCCCACGTGCGTCGGAGTCAGCAGGTACACCCCCAGCTCGCGGGCGTGTCCACCGCCTGATACAGACGAGTTGTTCATGCTTTCGTCTCCTCTTCCTCGGAGTTCTTGAGGATCATGTCGGCCGCGAGCGGCGTCACCACACGCTGCGCGAAGCCGAAGCGTTCAGCCACAGTCAGACGGGAGGTATCGGCTCCTGCGAGCCTCTTCGCATCGTCCAGGCGCGTCTCGGGATTCGCGAGGTGGAACACCCACACGCTCCCCGCAGCAAAGGTGGACTGCAGCGGCCGCGATGAACGCGCCGCCCAGTTGGTTCCCCCGACGAAGGGCCCCGGTGAGGCCTGGTGCGCGATGAGCTTCGCCCCCTCCGGGACCTCGAAAGGCACAGCGGACGCCCCGTGGCCTTCCGTTGGAACAAGCGCAGGGGTCAGGAGCACCACCCGCACGTACTCCAGCGCCTGCAGGCTCTCTTCTGCGACACGCCGGAGGCGCGCGCCAGTGAGAAAGTCCATCAGGTCGTCCGGGACATCGGCTGTGTGCAGGGTGGCTACCCGCGCCTTCCTGCCCAGATGCGCGACGCCCCCCTGGAGCGTCCCCGCGATGTCGGGGGGCGCCCCTTCCAGCAGGCCCCACAACCCGGCTTCGTCGTCGAAGCGCAGATGCGGTGCAGTGTAGAGCATGTGGTCCTCCGCAATCCCGTCCGCGCCGATCTCGAGCCCTGTTCGTGTCTCGACGTGCACGAAAGGCGGCAACGCGGCATCGCTGCGCTTGGTGCTCCAGCACACCTCATCCCACCGCCACCGCGCGCCGGGTGCCTCACGCGACCCCTCGTCGATTGCGCCCATCAGCGTCGCGAGGGACATCCAGCCCTCGTCCGGCATCGCGTAGCCCGGCCGCAGGAGCGCCCTGTGTCCCGTCTCACCGCCGACCTCCTGAGCGCTGGTGGCCACGAGCCCATCGCGCTCGACACGTCGCGGCGCCAGGTAGCGCGTGCTGGTGGCACCGCAGTACGGACCGCTCCACGACACGCCAACACACCGGGGCCAAGGAACCCACGGCATCACGGAGGACCGACCCCGACGATCCATCGACCGCACAGCCGGGAACGGGCCCCGGATGCGCCAGCCGGGTGGCAGCGCGTCCGGCCCTCCAACCATAGCGGCGATCTCCGACGACGACGCTGTGCGCAGGCGCTCGCCGAGCAGGGCTTCCAGCACCCGGGTGCGGATCATGCCCTGCCACGTCCACGCCGTGGGGGGGAACATCAGGTCCGCGCTGGCAGCGCCCGTCACGCCGCCCGCATCCATCGGCGTTGCCCCCCGCAGCCACAGCGTGTTCAGGGGAGCGACAAGGAAGCCACGGTCACTCACGGTCGCCTCCGTTGCACAGGGAGCGCACGATCTGCAGCCCCGAGACCGCGGCCGTCGCAAAGTCCGCAGGATGCTGGCGCGGCGATCCGGCCCCCTCGATCAGCACCGCCGCCACCAACTCGGCCAGCGTGCCCGGAAGCCCATCCACCCGCGCGTCCAGCCTTCGATCCCCGACCTGCGATGCGCTGCGAACCAGCGCACGAAGCTGGGCCGCGAGACGACGCTGTGCCTCTTGCTCGCGCTCCGCATCTCCGTCGTCCCGCGGCTGGGGACAGCCCAGAAAGCCGCTCGCCTCCGGCGGATCGAGGAGGTGCGCCCCGGCCACCAGAGCGATCTGGTCGCGCAGCTCGTGGGCGACGCGGGCTGACAACCCGCCCTCCGTCTGCCCCATCTCCTTCTGGAGCAGCCGCAGCGCCTCGGACGCCGTCGGTGGCCCGGTCCGCCGCGCCTCTGCGCTGCTTCCCTCGGCGGGCCGGCCTCCCTGCCCAAGAGACCAGGACGCCGTGAATGTGTACTTGAGACCCGACGCCGTGAAGCGGGAAATGCCGAAACCGCCGCCGCCTCTGGACTTGACCGCGCGCTGGTTCCGCATGGCAGCGTCCAGCACCATCTGGAGCGGTGTCTTGAAGTGCCCGAACGCGATCCCCGCACTCAGCGTGGTGCGCCGGCCGAGCATGGGAAAGAGCCTCATGCGGCCCGGGGAGTCGTCCGTCGCCGCGAGCAGCGCGTGAGAAGCATCCGACTCCTGGATCCGCATGCCGGTCCGGGTGATGACCGGCTCCCAGCGGCAACTGTCCATCGTGATCGTGCCGCCGGAACCTCCACCCCCACGCGATCCGGCTCCGATCGCCGGGATCCGGAAGCGATCGGTCGCGTGCGCTTCGTCCCCCGGCGCCCAGTAGTCCGCCGGTGTGCCGGGCGCGGTGTCGAGCACCCATGGCGCGCTCAGGAGCTGCTGAAGGCGCGCAGCGATGGCGAGCGCTTCGTCGGCAGGCGCCATCACCAGGGCGTCGTCGCCACCCGCATAGATCACGCGCCCATGGAACTCGCGCTCCACCACCCAGGGAACGATTTCGTAGGTGAAGTCGGCCAGCGCGCGCGTGATCAGCGCGTGGAGCGCCGGCCCCATGTTGCGTTTGCGGCCCAGATGCGCACGCCATGCCGACGAGAGCTTCTCCCCCGCCACAAGCTCCGGATGCAGGATGTCCCGCCATGTGGTGTGCAACGCCGCGGGATCTCCGGACACGAGACGGGAGATGCGGTCGACATCGACCGCGATGATCGCGTACTGCTCGCCCCGTACCTCCGGCTCCGAAGAAGGCCCCGCAGTGAGCTCCGTCACCTTGGCCTGCAGCCGTTGCGCGGCTGCGCACACCCGCCCCAGCGGCCCCCCGGGGACCCACTGCGTAGATCGGTCGCGTGCGCGCACCGCATCAGGGGAGAGATACTGCGCTTCCGTTCTCACGAATCGCTCGATCAAGGGGTCCGAGCCGTAGCGATGGCAGTGGGGAAGCGCCCTCGGGTGCTGCGTATTGCGCTCGAGTACACCTTCCGCGCCCTCCCTGTCGGACTCTGGCGAAGCGTTGTCGACCGCATCGACAAAGCCCACAATCTCGCTGTCGAGCGCCGCGCGATTCGCACACACGTAGGCGAGAAAGCGCGAAGCCGCGATCGCTGCCGTGGACGGGAAAGGAGCCGTGACATCCTTGTCGCTCGGGCGCGGAACGCCAGCCGAAAGCGGACGAACGCCGTGCCACCGCTCCACCAGCCCTCTCACGTTGTTGTGGCGTTTGCGGCCAGCCTGAGCCAGATAGCGCTTCATGGCGCCCGGCCCGCCCAGCCGCTCGACCTCGCCGGAGCGCCCCGCAGCGCGTCCCCAGAGCCGATCCGCCGCGCGGCGTGCCTCGGTGAGGGTGGCGTCCGGCGGCGCCCCGCCCAGCGCCGCTTCGGTGCCGGTGATCATGCAGATGGCACCCTGCTCGGCAGAGGGCTGCGGGCTGGCCGACGCCTTCGTGGTGCTGTGCAGCGCGAGGAGCTGCCCATGCACGAGCGGGTAGTCGAAGCCGCGCTCGCTCTTCAGGTACCCGACGTTCTCGCCCCAGAAGAGATAGTGTGTCAGGTCGTGGTGGTGCCAGGCCTCACGCGAGGTGTACGGGCGCAGTGCTGCCTTGCGGTCCTCCAGCAGGCTCGGAACCTCGTCGCCCCCGTCGATGGCGGGGAGACCGCGCAGATTGGCTGGACGCTCCGGCAGGTCACGCAGCCGATGCTCCCAGCGCACCACCGTCCACGACGTCCGCGGCGTGCGGGATGCGATCTGGGCATCGAACTGGGGGCGCCACGCGCTCTCGTTGCCGCCGAGCACCTCCTTGTCGCCAAGGCGCGCGGCCGTGTCGTTCCCTAGCGTTTGCCAGCGCTCTCGGACGGCCTCGGTGCAGCGGGACATCAGCTCCTCGACGGGGAGCAGGTGGTCCGCGTCCGCCCCCCCGCGTGGCACCAGCAGGGCAAAGCTGTGAGGCAACGGGACAGCACGGGTGCCGGCACCGTGCTCGAGCCTGGGCTTGGGCAGGGCGCTGCCGAGGCCTTGCCTGATCAGCCACTGGTCCATGTACGGATTGCCCAGCAGATCCGGGTACAGGACGGCTTCCGGGCCGTAGTGCTCGACCACCACTTCCATGGCTGCCCACACCAGCTCGCCGTAGATCATGCAGGCCGTCCACAGGTCACGCGACTTGCGCGACCGCCGGATGAAGTCCTGCACACCGTGCACCTGAAAGCTGACCATGACCGGTGTACGGGCAGGGTCGGGCTGAGCGGTCTTCCTGGGAGTCGGCAAGAAGGCGAGAGCCGACGCCATGCGTGCGTGGTCGTAGAGGGAGTGATCCGGGCAGCGGGTGTCGGCGGGGAGCAGCTCACCGTGGAGATCGAGGAGATACGAGGCATCGCGAAGGGTGCGCCAGTAGAGAAGGCAGATTGTCCTGAGCTGCTTGACGTCCTTCCACGTAGACTCCCGGACAGCGGCGGCACCGTCGGCAGGGTCAGCGTCGGGGTGCAACTCATCAGCCAGACCCTTCCAGTACGCCTCGAGCACCCCCGAGGCTTCCTCCAGGCGCTGTTGAACGCCCGGAGCCTGAAACCTCTCGGCGCCCTGCGCGAGGACTCTGGCACCCGGCTGCAGGGGATGGGTCACGATGGGGAGCTTGCGCCAGGTGACGCCCACACCCTTCGGGAACACCGGCCGATCCGCCCCGGTCGCCGCGTAGTCGGCCGGAGGCAGGGCGTACTTTTTCGTGACGCCAGTCAGCGCCTCGAAGAGCGCCGCGACCGGTGCTGTGTGCTTGGTCCTGCTGGCGAGGTACAGCGCCTTCAGGGCAGGGTCGTGCACGAGCTGAACCAGCTTCTGCTGCCAGTAGGCCAACTCATTCATGGCCACACCTCCTGCCCTCCGGGAATGTCGTTCAGGAAGCGCAGCGGAAGGTCATTCCCCGGGTCACCCGGCATGAAGGCATGGGGCGCCCGCGCTTCGCGCACGTCGTAGTCACGGCCGGGCCACGGGCCATCGAGGAGCGTGAGCACCACCGTGAAGTGCTTGCCCACCGGCGCAATACGGATCAGCAGAGGCGACGCCGCGCGGGACCCCTCAACCCGCTGCGTGGGCTTGCCCTCAGCAACCACTCGATGGAGAGGACGCAACTCAAAGCGCGTGCCGCGCTTCTTCACGTTCTGCAGGCCGAGCGGCAATCCGAACGCGGCGCGCGCGGGCGCCCGCTCGGGCAAGCCGCCCGCCTCCAGCGTGGACAACGCGCCGCGCAGGAGGCGGTCGATGCCACGCTCGCGGCGAAACTCCATGAGCCTCATTCCTATGGCGTTCGCGGCATCCAGCGCGCTTGCAAAGCCGGCCCCCTGCCCGGACCACAGGACCACCCGACTGCTGCCTGCAGACGCGGCCTCCTTGGGAACAAGTCCAAGGTGGTAGGCGGGCCCGCTGTCGACGTCCCGGATGGCGCGCGCCGTCTCCGCAGGGCCCTCATCTCCCCCTGCGACAACGTGGGGCGCGCCGTCGACGTCCCGGGTGGCCCGCGCCTTCTCCAGAGAGGCTAGGACCCGCGGCAACGGTTCTTTGGCCGTCGTCGCCTGACGCTTCAGGGGCTCTAGCGCTTGCTCCACCCGCTGGCGCACCTCTGCCAGACCCTTCTTGAGCCACTGTGCATGACCGCGCATGTCTGCTGGCGGCTCGCTCCAACCGGGCCAGCCGCGCTCTACCGGGCGGCCGTGCAGGTCAGTGCACGCGGCCTTGCCGGCCCACTCCAGGGATCCGAATCCCCGTCGCGAACGGCTGCCGAGCCCCCCCAGCGCCACCCAGCACCAGAGCGAGGCCAGCAGCAGCTCGGCCTGGGTATCCGACACGCCCTGGGGGAACACCGCACGCAGCGTGAATCGTGTCCCCGGCGCCACGTAGCATCTGTCGTTCTGCCCCATGGTCAGGGAGAACCCGAGATACTTCACACCGTCGCCCTCCAGGCGCGCCTTCGCGTACCCCTGCGGAGCCAGCTCTGCCAGGGACAGGACAGCAACACTCTGTCCCCAGGTCCCCCCGGCGCCGCCAAAGAGCATGCTCTCGCGCAGCGCGGCGGCCTCTGCGCCAGGCAATCCGGAAGCCACGTCCGGCCCCACCAGAAGCCGGTACCACGTCCGGAGTGCTCCTCGAATGGAAGGCACCCGCACCTCCGCAACTTCGTCAGGCGTACTCCCGCCCACGAACGCCGGGGTTGCGATCTGCAGGGGCAGGGTCCACAGCTCCGGTGTTCTCATGCGAACTCCTCGTGATCGAGCACGTTCCATACGCCTTCCAGCTTGTCCCCGAGTGCCTTTGCCATCGCCATGATGTGCGGGGACACCCGTCCGGCCGAGCGGTCGCCATCGGTCGCATCGCCCGCGTCGGAGGCCTGTTGCGACGAGTCTCCGTCCCCGAAAGGCGAGCCCATCTCCCACTCGACCAGCTCGGGTCCGTACCCGGGCCGGTACGACTCGAACTCGATGACCCGCAGCGTTCGACCCGGAGGAGGCTTGAGAAGATCCACGAGCCGAGACGTCAGCTCGTCGTGGTGTGACGCGATGAAGATCTGATAGCGCTGATCTGGGTTATCGGTGTACGCAAGCTGCCGAAACCATGAGGCCTGACGTACGAGGTTGCCCAGGTCGAAGGACGTCGATGTGTCGTCGAAGAGCAGGATGTGGGCAGGGAGCCGCGACCGAAAGAGCAGCGCATGTCCAACGGCTGACGCCAGGGCAATGATAGCCTTCTGGCCGGTCGACGCTTCGGTCCAACGCAGTTCGTCACCCATCATCAGCTCGCGGTGGCTATCCTCCATCAGCTCGCGGTGGCTATCCTCGGCATCCTCGATCCAACGCACGGGGAGCAGCCGTTCGCGTGGCTGAAATCGAAACATCGTATTGTCGAGAACGCTATGAAAGTACTTGAGACACTGCGCGCGGACTTCCGGGTGCGGCTCTTTGATGGCGGCAGAAAGCCATTCTGCCTGCGCAGCGCACTGTCGCATGGCCTCAGGATCGTCGAGCGTGCTGAGCTTCGTCTGCGCGTCCTCAAGTGCGTATGCCGCTTCGGCCAGTTCGTCTATCCGGTCCAATATCTGACCCACCCGACTGCTATCAAGAAAAGCCTCTAGCTCCTTCCTGGCTCTACTCAGGTCGACTTGGACATCCTCGGGCGAACGCCCAGATCCAGGCCGCTCAACTCGCTCCGCTCTCCAGGCGATGTCTTCCAGACGCTGCAGGTTCACCCGCAGCAACTCGTTCTCAATGAAGTGTAGGTCCTTTTCGAGATCGGAAGAGACTGAAGAACCATCTGCTTCGTCGAACTTGGGAACACTGAATATGCCATGCTCTCCAGCGCGATGCGCCTCGAACTTCTCACATGCGTCGCGCAGGCCAAAGAGTATCTCGGACAGCTGCCGGTTGGTAGGTCCAAAGCGGAGCTTCGGACGTGTCGCCATCGAGGTCATCGCTTGCTCATGCTCGAACTCTAGCTCGTCTACCCGCGCATGCAGCTTGAGCAGTTCATCTGGCTCTCGTGTGAGGAGTCGCTCAAGGAGCCGCTTCAGCTCCTCCCATGCCTCTCGCCCACGGGCCTGCCGTCCGCTGGGCCGGGAGGCGTTAGCTGATGCACCCAAGGCGCCTAGCACCACCGCGATCCAATCCTGTGCCACGTCGTCGGGATCCCAGGTAGGGCCGATGGACGACCAAGTTCTCTCCATGACCCCTGCCAAGTCGCGCTGGGTCTGCTCCGTCAGTCCCGAGTGGTTCAGAGTAACATCCATGATCGCGAGTACAACGTCGACAATCTTGTCCATCTGCACCTTTTCCTCGTGCGACAGCAGTCGCCTCCGATTCACACTCTCATCCGCACGCTTGGCAAACGCCTTGCTCAGGCTATGTGTCTCGTGACGCACCCACTCTATCTCACGTGCGACTGGCCGGATGAAGCTCTCCAGCAGCTTCAACCCGCCCGTGAACTGCTGCTCAAGAAACTCCTGTAGGACCGCGATCGCTCGAGCGTGCACCTTGGGGTCGAGACCATCAAGACGTTGCGTCGCTGATTCCCTGTAGGAGCCTTGCCACTGCAAGTCCGGGGAGTCTTCTGTCCACGACAGGGACACATTGAGTCCGTCATTGCCCTCGGCCTCAATGCGCCATCCCTTGCTTGCTCGTCCGTTGTGGTCTCTGTGCACGAGCGCGGCGGGCTCTTCGGAGTCTCTTTCTCGGCGCCTCGGGTACTTGAGTCTCTGCACATCGACGGTGGTGAGCACGTATATCAACGCCTGTATGAAGCTCGTCTTGCCGGTGCCGTTGGCGCCCTGAATAAGGACAATGTCGGCGTCGGTGTTCACCTCTCTGGGCCTGCCCTCGTCCGACCCCCAGCCCCTGAACGAGTCCAACTTCACACGCCTAATACGGGAAAGGATGTTGCTCATGGCCTAGCGTCCCTCCACGTCATGGCTCTGCGATCGCTGCCGCATGCCGTGGCTCATCACCCAGTCCAAGACGATCGACTTCAGCTCCTCCTCACTGAAGCGCCCCCGACTGGGCTGATCGCGCAGTCGCTGAGCCAGGTCACTGAACTCCTCTTGGTCCGCCAGTCGTTTTGTGAAATCTGCCATGGTGTACTGCCCCTTCAAGGGGGGCTCCTCCGAAACGCTGGTGCGCAACAGGGCGTTGCGCATCGCTGTCATGTCCCCTTGAGGGCCGTGCCAGGTCACTGCGCGGGCCTCGCCCCCGTTTGTCGCCTCCCCGCGCCCGTGAGCCTCGATGATCGGAAAGGCATAGAGCGCCATACGGCCATCGTGCCATGTCGGGTCCTCCGCTGCCTTCAGCACCAGCGCGCGCCCGATGCGCGACTGGCTGACGTCGACGATAGCCAGAATTGGCCAGGGGCACCGTGCGAGATCCGCAGCGTCCCGGATCGCAAAGAGGATGTGCCGCAACAGCTCCATTGCGCGCTCAGCCCTCTTCCTGTCGTGCTCCTTCCACGCAACGCGACACGTGAGGACGTGCGCGACACCGGAGGCGAAGAGCTCCAGCTCCGCGAAACCGTGCTGACCAGCGAGGGTTCGCAGATGTACGGGAAGGTCTATCGGTTCAGAAGACGAAGCTGGACTTGAAGTTGAGGTCATCACTGTCCTTCAGTGCTGAAGTTGCTCACATGCTTCACGAGCTGGCTCGTTCGCCAAGTGGATCTGGATGCGCGCGCGCTCTGGCCGCGCCGCACGTACACGGACTCGGGCAAGGATAGGAGCGCCTCCGCTTCGCACGTGGCCTTGTGGAGGACGGCCATGGCGGCCGCCTCGCGAAAGGTCAAATGATGGGTGCGATCCCGCGCGACCCCATCCCGGCTCCTGTCGCCGGCCTGCCACCGACTCTTGCTCCGCACGACGACGCGACCCTCTGGTATCGTGTGAAGACCATCACGCCCGGAGACAGAAACTCGACTGCGGGCTGTCGCCCCGAGTTCCCAGAGCAGCTCGGCGCGGTCCATTCCCCAGCAGCCAGCGGTCTCCCGCCTGAGCCATCCCCTCATTTTCCATCCAACAGATGTTCAATCACGAGAACTCCGAAGTCCTGGGCGCGGATGCGTCT
>ERZ869909.2152-NODE-2152-length-13876-cov-32.859845_pt1 | contig 13876 bp, 13 predicted proteins | sample MGYA00520892_ERZ869909 | MGnify/ENA primary metagenome ERZ869909 (study PRJEB32215, sample SAMEA104723947) | bioreactor metagenome | biome: bioreactor; feature: anaerobic bioreactor; material: water | place: China | collected 2015-03-12 ... | reverse complement strand
TGGGGGGAGAGTTCGGGGGGTGGGGGGAGAGTACAGGGAAGCCCTATTTTATGGGTCCCCCAAGCCCTTCACCCCACCCGGCGCCTACGGCGCCACCCTCCCCGTCAAGGGGAGGGCGAAGGAAACAAAAGCATCGCGGCGTGCTTCAGTTTTCCGCGAGCCACGCGGGCAGCCGGTCGAGCCCGATCAGCTCGTCATACGTCGGCCGCGCCCGCACGACCTCGTAAGCCGCTCCGTTCACAAGAACTTCCGGCACCAGCGGCCGCGTGTTGTAGGTCGAGGACATCACCGCGCCATAGGCGCCCGCCGTCATCACCGCAACGAGGTCTTCCGCCTCGAACGGCGCGAGCTTGCGCTCCAGCGCCAGATAATCGCCCGTCTCGCACACCGGCCCCACGATGTCCTGCAGCACCGGCGGCTCCTCAGAGAGCGCTTCCGTCACCGGCCAGACGTCGTGATAGGCCTCGTAAAGCGTCGGGCGGATCAGATCGTTCATTGCCCCGTCGACGATCGTGAACCGCTTGCCCGCGCCCTGCTTCACGTAAATCACGCGCGTCACCAGGATGCCCGCGTTGCCCGCGATCATCCGCCCCGGCTCCAGATAGATCTTCGCGCCGAGGTCGCCGAGCGCCGCCTTGACGAGCGCGGCGTACTCGTCCGGATGCGGCGGCACGTCGTTGGAGCCGCGATAGGGCACGCCGAGCCCGCCGCCGATGTCGAGATGGCGGATATCGTGCCCCTCGCGGCGAAGCTCGAGCGTAAGATCGCGCATCAGCCGGAACGCGTCGCGGAACGGCGCCAGATCCGTGATCTGGCTACCGATATGCATATGGATCCCTTCGACGGACACCGCCGGCAGCCGCCGCGCCTCGGCGTAAAGCTCCACCGCCGTCAGATACGGAATGCCGAACTTGTTCTCGCTCTTGCCCGTCGAGATCTTGGCGTGCGTCTTGGCGTCCACGTCCGGGTTGACGCGGATCGCGACCCGCGCCGTGAGGCCAAGCCCTGCCGCCACTTCGGAGAGCGCCTCCAGTTCCGGCTCGCTCTCCACGTTGAAGCTCTGGATGCCTTCACGCAGGGCATAGGCCATCTCGTCCCGCGTCTTGCCGACACCCGCGAAGATGATCTTCTCGGGTGGCGTACCGGCTGCCCGCGCGCGGCGCAGCTCCCCCTCCGACACCACGTCCATGCCCGCGCCGAGCCGCGCCATGGTCGCCAGCACCGCCTGGTTCGAGTTGGCCTTGACCGCGAAGCAGATCACCGCGTCCTGGCCGGAGAACGCTTCGGCAAGCACCTTGTAATGGCGCGTCAGCGTGGCCGAGGAATAGCAATAGAACGGCGTCCCCACCTCGGCGGCGATGCGCGCGAGAGAGACATCCTCGGCGTGGAGCACGCCGCCCTTGTAGCTGAAGTGATGCATGAGACGGGTCGCGGGTCCGGGGTGAGAGCGACCGCAGGTATAGCGAGTGCGCGCCTAGCGCAACAGCCCGTCGAGGACGAAACCCTTATGGCCTTTCGGCGCCGCCCCTTCGGGCTTGCCCTGGCCGGACTGGGCTTCCGCCGTGTTCTCATTGGCGCGAGGCGTCTCCAGCGATCCTCTCACGCCGCACCCCCCCAGCGCGAGCGCCACGGCGAAAACGGCCAGAATTGCGCAGAAACGACCCTGCATCGCGATCAAACCCCGTGTTCCCCGACGAAGAAGCCTTCGCGGGACCAATCCGGACCTTAGCGCCCGCTCGCGTCCTTTTCCAGGCGCCGCGCCCAGGCCCGGGCCATTTTCGCGACGCTCTGTGGCGCAGTTCCCCCATAGCTCTTGCGCGATTTTACGGAGTTTTCGACGGACAGGACCGAGAAAACGTCCTTTGTAATCCGCGGCTCGACCGCCTGCATGACGTCGAGCGGCACGTCTTCGAGGTCCAGACCGCGCTCCTCGGCGGCCTTGACGATGGTCCCCGTCACATGGTGGGCGTCGCGGAACGGCATCTTGAGCTCGCGCACCAGCCAGTCCGCGAGGTCCGTCGCCGTCGAGTACCCCCGGCCCGCGGCCGCCCGCATGGCGTCTTCCACCGGCTCCAGGTCCGCCACCATGCCCGTCATCGCCGCAAGGCCGATCCGGAGCGAATCGAGCGCGTCGAAGGTCGCCTCCTTGTCTTCCTGCAGGTCCTTGGAATAGGCGAGCGGCAGCCCCTTGATCACCATCAGCAGGCCCTGGAACGCGCCCGCTATACGGCCAACCTTGGCCCGCACCAGCTCGGCCGCATCCGGATTGCGCTTCTGCGGCATGATCGACGAGCCGGTCGTGAACCGGTCGGACAAGCGGATGAAGCCGAACTGCGGCGTCATCCAGATCACGATTTCTTCCGCGAGCCGCGACAGATGCACGGCCGAAATCGAAGCCGCCGCCAGGATTTCGAGCGCGAAATCCCGGTCCGACACGCCGTCGAGCGAGTTCGCCATCGGCCGGTCGAAGCCCAGCACCTCGGCCGTTTTGGCCCGGTCGATGGGGAACGACGTCCCCGCCAGCGCCGCCGATCCGAGTGGACACTCGTTGAGCCTCTTACGCGCATCCTGGAACCGCCCGCGATCGCGGCCCAGCATTTCGACGTACGCAAGCAAATGGTGGCCGAACGTCACCGGCTGCCCCGGCTGGAAATGCGTAAAGCCCGGCATCACGACCGCGGCGTGCGCCTCGGCCTTGCCGACCAGCGCCTTTTGCAGCCCGATAATGCTCTGGATGATCCCGTCGGCCGCATCCCGCACATAGAGGCGGAAGTCCGTGGCCACCTGGTCGTTGCGCGACCGGGCCGTGTGGAGCCGGCCCGCCGCCGCGCCGATCAGGTCCTTGAGCCGGCTCTCGACGTTCATATGAACGTCCTCGAGCTCCTCCGAGAACGCAAACGTCCCGGCCGCGATCTCGCCCGCGATCTGATCCAAACCCTTCAGGATCTCCCGCGCGTCGGCCTTGGTGATGATGCCCGCCTCGCTCAGCATGGCGGCATGCGCCTTTGAGCCTCGGATATCGTGGGGCGCCAAGGCCTTGTCGAAGGAGATCGAGACATTTATCTCCTGCATGACGTCGGCGGGGGAGGCGGCGAAGCGGCCGCCCCACATCTTGTTGGCGTTCTTGTCTGTCATGGGGAGCGGGCCCTCCGCGAGACCCTAACGAACGGGAATCAAAGACGAAACCATGAAAAACGGCACCCCGGCCGGCGCGCCGAAGAAAAGCACCGCCACCGTGATCGCCCTGGCCGCGGGTGCGGCTCTTGTCGGCTTTGCCGCGGTATACGGCACGCTTGGCCGCCCTGACAACAATGGTGACACCGCGGACCTGACCGCGCCGGGCCAATCGGTCGCCACCGGCGAGACCCCCGCCGCCCGCAAAACGGCCCCGGACCTGCCGGCGTTCGTTTTCAAGGCCACGCCCGAGCCGCTGGGCGAGGTCCGTTTCACCGACGGAGATGGCAAGCCGATGACACTTGCCGACTTCAAGGGCAAGACCATTCTCCTGAACCTCTGGGCCACGTGGTGCGCGCCCTGCCGCGAGGAAATGCCCTCGCTCGACCGCCTGCAGCAGGAGCTCGGCTCCGACACCTTCGAGGTCGTGGCCCTCGCCGTCGACCGCGCCGGACCCGAGACCGCGCAGAAGTTCCTGAACGAGATCGGCGTCACCGCCCTGAAGCTCTATTCCGACACCACCACCCGCTCCGGCTCGGCGCTGCGCGTCGTCGGCATGCCGACCACGATCCTGATCGACGCGGAAGGCCGCGAGATCGGCCGCCTGCCCGGCCCCTACGAGTGGGATGCCCCCGAAGCCAAGGCGCTCATCCGAGCCGAGCTGAACTGACGGGCGCGTCCCCGCTCGTGTCGTCCCGGCCAAGCGAGGCGGTCACGCCGAAGGCGTGCTTTCACCATAACAGCCGAGCGCTGAGCCGGGACCCAGGAGAAGCTCCTATCGCGAAAAAACTGGCGCGCGAGCGCCCGGGAGCAAACGCGACCCGCGGGTCATGGCGGAGCCATGCTTCGCATGGACTGCCGCGGCCATCCACCGACACCCGGCGTCTTACCCGAAGCTTCTCGCAACTTGCGTACGAAACAAAATTCCCCAAGCATTGACGACCCGGCCGCAAACCTCCAAGAACCCTCAAACACGTTCATCACGGGGAAACGCATGACCACGGCCGACCTTCAGAGCACGATCGAAACCGCCTGGGACGCGCGCGACAGCGTCACCTCCGCCACCACGGGCGACGTCCGCGACGCCGTCGTCAAGGCGCTCGACCTGCTCGATTCGGGCAAGGCCCGCGTCGCCGAGAAGAAGGACGGCGAATGGGTCGTCAACCAGTGGCTGAAGAAGGCCGTGCTGCTCTCGTTCCGCCTCAACGACATGGGCGCCATCTCGGGCGGACCGGCCGGCTCCGTCTATTGGGACAAGGTGCCGCCCAAGTTCCAAGGCTGGACGGAGGAGACCTTCAAGCAGGCCGGCTTCCGCGTGCTGCCCGGAGCCTACGTCCGCCACTCGGCCTACATCGCGCCCGGCGTCGTACTGCTGCCCTCGTTCGTGAACCTCGGCGCGTATGTCGACAGCGGCACCATGGTCGACACCTGGGCCACCGTCGGCTCGTGCGCGCAGATCGGCAAGAACTGCCACATCTCGGGCGGCGCCGGCATCGGCGGCGTGCTGGAGCCGCTGCAGGCCGGCCCCGTCATCATCGAGGACAACTGCTTCATCGGCGCCCGCGCGGAAGTGGCGGAAGGCGTCGTCGTCGGCGAAGGCTCGGTGCTTTCGATGGGCGTTTACCTCGGCGCGTCCACCACCATCATCGACCGCGCGACCGGCGAGAAGTTCTTCGGCAAGGTCCCGCCCTATTCCGTCGTCGTGTCCGGCACGATGCCCGGCAAGCCGCTGCCCGACGGCACGCCGGGCCCGAACCTCTACTGCGCCGTCATCGTCAAGCGCGTGGACGAGAAGACCCGCTCCAAGACGTCGATCAACGAGCTCCTGCGCGACTAGGTGGAACGATAGGCTGAGGTGTCTGGACCCCGTCCTTCGACGGGGTGACGTCGGGTTTGCGGTTGCCGACCGCCTACCGCACACCGTCATCCCGGCGTAGGCCGGGATCCAGACACGTCTCGATCAGCACGCTTCACCGGCCTACGCGTGACGCCGCACTTCCATCCCACGCGGACACAAACTACGTTCGGCGCACCCCGGGCCACCAGCGAAACCGCATCATGATCCCGCAGCAAGATCCCATCGCCCTCACCCAAGCGCTCGTCCGCTGCGAAAGCGTGACGCCGGATGAAGGCGGTGCACTGACCCTGCTCGAAGGCGTGCTTCAGCCCGCAGGCTTCACCTGCCATCGCCTCACCTTCTCCACGCCCGGCACGCCCGACGTGGAAAACCTCTACGCGCGCATCGGCACGGGCGGACCGCACCTCTGCTTCGCCGGCCACACCGACGTTGTGCCGACCGGCCCCGTCGATGCGTGGACCGTGCCGCCGTTCTCGGGCGAAATCCGCGATGGGCTTCTCTACGGACGCGGCGCGGTCGACATGAAAGGCGGCGTCGCCTGCTTCATCGCAGCGGCCCTAGATTATCTCGCGAGCCAGGGCAGCCAGTTTCACGGCTCGATCTCGTTCCTGATCACGGGTGACGAGGAAGGCCCCTCCATCAACGGCACCATGAAGCTGCTCGAATGGCTGCGCGACCGCGATGAACAGATCACCGCCTGCCTCGTCGGCGAACCGTCGAACCCCGAAGCGCTCGGCGACGAGATCAAGATCGGCCGCCGCGGCTCGATCAACGCCGAAGTCGTCGTGCACGGCCGGCAGGGCCACTCCGCCTATCCGCAGAAAGCCGAGAACCCGATCCCGAAGCTCGCGCGCATCATCGACCGTCTCTCCTCGGTGGAGATCGACCGCGGCACGGCGCACTTCCAGCCGTCGAACCTGCAAACGACGGTGATCTCCGCGCCGAACAGCGCCTCGAACGTCATCCCCGCCGAAGCGCGCGCCATCTTCAACGTGCGCTACAACGACACCTGGAACCGCCAGACCATCGAAACGTGGCTGCGCGAGCAAGTCGCCGCGGCTGCGGCGACCGTCGAGGCGCGCTACAGCATCGACGTATCCGGCACGGGCGACGTGTTCCTCACCAGCCCCGACGGTCCGCTGGTCGAGCAGCTCGTCGCCGCAATTCGCGCGGAAACGGGGCGCACGCCAGCGCTCACCACCGGCGGCGGCACGTCCGACGCACGCTTCATCAAAGACCTTTGCCCCGTGATCGAGTTCGGCCCCGTCAACAAGACGATCCACGCCGTTGACGAGCACGTGCCCGTGTCGGAGCTGACGCAGCTCACCGCCATCTATCGCCGCTTTATCGAAGGCTATTTCAAGGCGATATGAGAACCCGGCCTTCGCACGGGTGACGGAACGGGGGGAGAAGCAGCGGCCGCCACAGGGGACAGGGGCGGAGGACGGCCGCGCACATTCCGTCACCCGGACGAAAACCGGGCTCTTTGATTGCTTAGCTGGATCGCTCAGAACGTCAGCGCCGAGCCGCCCGAGGCCTCGATGACCTGCCCGGTCACCCAGCGCGACTCGAGACCGGCCAGGAACCCGACCACGTCGGCGATGTCCTCCGCCTGGCCGATCCGCTTCAGCGCCTGCTTGCTCTTGATGCCCTCGGCCACCGCAGGATCCTTGAGAAACGCGCCCATGTCGGTCTCGATGGCACCCGGCGAGACGGCGTTGACGGTGATCCCGCGCGGACCCAGGAGCACGGCCAGCGTCTTGGTGAGATTGTCGAGCGGCGCCTTGAGCGCCGAATAGGCCGCCACGTCCACGAACGGCGTCCGCACAACACCGCTTGAGATGTTGATGAGGCGCCCGCCGTCCCGGAGCCGCTTGGCCCCCTGCTGCGAGATGAAGAACACGGAGCGCACGTTGACGGCATAGATCTCGTCCAGCACCTCCTCGGTCGTATCCTCGAAGCTGACGAACGGCGCGATACCCGCATTGTTGACGAGGATGTCCAAGGCGGTCGAGCCGTTGCGGGCCTGAAGCTCCTTGTCGAGCGCGGCGTACAGCGTCGTCACGCCATCGGAGGCAGCGAGGTTTGCCCCGACCGCGAACGCCTTTCCGCCCGCCGCTTCGATGGACGAGACCGTATCCTCGGCCGCGCCGCGGTTGCTGCCGTAGTGGACGGCGACGAGCGCTCCGTCTGCGGCCAGGCGTTCCGCAATTGCGCGGCCAATACCGCGGCTCGCGCCGGTAACCAGCGCAGTCTTGCCTTCAAGGGGGCGTGCCATGAGGTGGTCTCCATCATCCTGCTGTTTCCTGAGCCTTGCCAAATCGGGAGCGCCGAACCGGCTTGGAGCGGGCTGCACCGCAGATAGGGGCAGGATTTCCGAAGTTCAAGATTATCGAACTATTGAATTATGGCAGCGCTCCTGCCATATCCGGAGCCATGCAGCGGCCCTTTCTTCACCCGTCGACCGACGACCTCAGGCTCGAGAGCGTGCTCTACGCGCTCGCCGATCCTGTGCGGCTGGAGATCGTGCGCCGGCTGGTGGCGGGAGATTGTCCGCTGAACTGCTCGACGGCGGCGCCCTCGCATCTCGCGAAGTCCACCCAGTCTCATCATTTCCAGATTTTGCGGGAAGCGGGCCTGATTCGCTCCGAGCGGCGCGGCACCGAGGTCGTGAACACGGTCCGCTGCGCCGAGATCGAAGCGAAATTCCCCGGCGTCGTCTCCGCGATCCTCAAAGCCGCCAAGCCGCTCCCCTGCCCGGACTGATAACCCGAAAAAGTCCCATCAATTTATTGAGATCGACCACAAAATCACTTCATGTCGAGAAGCGTTTATTTCAAAAAAAACGCGAACTGAAGGAAGGCGAGCTATCCTGGGAGCATCCCAAACATGGTAGAGATGGTCGGAGAAGCCACGATGGCGCTCGCCGCAGGAATATGGATCGGACCGAAGCCATCGGTCTAAGTCGTCGAGAAATTCCCAAACTTTTCCGTTATTCCTTTCCCAACCTTTCCAAAACCCTGCCTCGAAAATCTCTGAAAGGTACAACTCCCACTCTTTCGTACCGTCTCCTGGCCTCAATTGCCCCCTCCTCCGTGGAAGCCCACTCCATTGCTTCTTCAGAGACTTGATTTGGAATTAATCGGAAAGAACTTGTATACGGAAGAACTTCCCCATACTCCGCCAATTCCCACGGGCTGAGATGGCTAAACTCGCTTATTGTTTTAGCAGTATTGTTTCGACAAACAAAATCGATAACTTCATCGAGAATAACCTTCTCGTCGAACGAAAGACGCGGCTCTGGATCGTTTACAGCAGTATACTGCTTTTTCACATATCCAAAATAGTCCACACTCGCAATTTTAAGTTGGCCACTTGCCTCCAGCTCTCGAAGAGCACTCAAAAGCTGATCACAAGTCGGGCCTAAAGGTCTTTTTCTGTAGGTGCTGCCGGTAATAGCGTTGCCAGCTTGAATATAACGGATCATGTCCGCAAAATAGAGCACCTTATGCAGCTTAACGGCACCCAGATCATCTGCACGGCAACTTTTGCAAATGTACAAGATCGCCGACTTTAGCTTATCGCGATCGAATTGCATCGCGGCCTCCTCCGTCGCCCCGTACCATATGATAGCATAGGAGGTTTAAGCTTTTGACTCAACGAGTATATTTCGATTCTCTTTCAAAGGGTTGTCGTTTTGGCTGGGCGAAATGCTAAGCTTGACATCAATCTTTGAAATGCTTGGAGAGCTTCAGGCCCTGCGCCTGATAGTGGCTGCCGAGGTCGCTGCCGTAGAGCTGGTCGGGAAGCTCCGCCATGCGCTCGTAGACGAGCCGCCCCACGATCTGCCCGTCTTCCAGAATGAACGGCACCTTGTGCGAGCGCACTTCAAGTACGACCCGCGAGCCTGATCCGCCTGCCGCCGAATGCCCGAAGCCGGGGTCCATGAAGCCGGCGTAATGCACGCGGAACTCGCCCACCAGCGGGTTGAACGGCATCATTTCGGCCGCATGCGTCGGCGGAATGTGCACGGCCTCTTTCGACGCCAGAATGTAGAACTGGTCGGGATCGAGGATCAGCCGCCGCTTCCGGTCGGCAAACACCGGCTCCCAGTAATCGGCAATTGCGCACGCGCCGGGCTGATCCACATCCACCACGCCCGTGTGCCGCTTCGCGCGATACCCGACGAGGCCCGTGCCGTCGCCACCCCTATCGAAACCCATGAGATCGACCGAAAGCGCAATGCCGTCCTGGATGTCCGCGTCCCCGCCCGAGACCAGCGTCTGCTCGGCTTGCAAGCGCGCGAGCCCGTCGTCCGTCTCGCGCGGATCGCCGCGGCGGAACCGAAGCTGCGAGAGCTTCGAGCCCTTGCGCACGACGATCGGAAACGTCTGCGGACAGATCTCGGCGTAAAGCGGCCCGCTGTAGCCTGCCGGCACCTGGTCGAACGCCGTCACGCCATCCGCGATCACGCGTGTGAACACGTCGAGCCGACCCGTCGAGCTTTTGGGATTGGCGGACGCCGCGATGTCCAAAGGCAGCGCGAGCCGTTCGAGCAGCGGCACGACATAGACGCACCCTGTCTCCAGCACCGCGCCCTTTTCCAGGTCGAACGTATGCAGCGTGAGATCGTCGAGCCTCTCGGCCACCGCCCCGCCCGGCCCCGGCAGGAAACTCGCCCGCACGCGATGCGCCCGCGCCCCGAGCCGCAGATCCACGCTCGCCGGCTGCACCTGACCCGGCCCGAACGGCTCGGAGGGGCGGATCCCGCCCGCATCCGCCAGCGCCCGGATCGCCTGCGCCGGCAGGATGCCGTCCGTCTCTGCGATTTTCGTGTCCCTGCTCATCGGTTGGCTCCCATGGATCACGCTCTAGACGAAGCGCCCCTTGACGCCAAGAGCCCCGGGAGGCTAATCCCGTTCTATCGCAGCGGACCATGATCGCGTCAGGTCCTATCAACCTGACGCGTGAATCATCGCTCCCAGCAAAATGCGATCGTGGTGATTTGGCCGGCCGGCTTGCAGCCACGTAAAACAAGTCGCTAAAAAGGGCCCTCGGCGCGCGACCCGGCAACTGGTCCGCCCTGGCTCATGGCAGCGGGGAGGACGGCCGGGTTTTTTGTTGGGTTCGGGCACGGCGCCCGCACCAGGCGCGCGCGAGGACATCTCCATGACCAAGACCAAAACGTCGGATCCCGCACATTCCGCGGGCTGGAGCCCCGAGACGCAGCTCGTCCACGGCGGGACGCTCCGCTCCGAGTTCGGCGAAACGTCCGAAGCCCTCTTCCTCACGCAGGGCTTCGTCTACACCTCCGCCGAGCAGGCCGAAGCCCGCTTCAAGAACGAAGACCCGGGCTTCCAGTACTCGCGCTTCGCCAATCCCACCGTCTCCATGTTCGAGGAGCGCCTGCGTCTCCTCGAAGGCGCCGAGATGTGCCGCGCCACCGCAACCGGCATGGCCGCCGTGACGGCCGGCCTGCTCTCGTTCCTCTCCGCCGGCGATCACATCGTCGCCGCGCGCGCCATGTTCGGCTCCTGCCGCTACATCGTGGAGACGCTCTGTCCGCGCTTCGGCATCGCCATGACGCTGATCGACGGCCGCGACCTCGCGCAGTGGGAAGCAGCCATCAAGCCCAACACGAAAGGCTTCTTCTTCGAGACGCCGGCCAACCCCACGCTCGATCTCGTCGATATCGCGGGCGTCTCGGCCATCGCGAAGGAGCACGGCATCACGACCGTGGTCGACAACGTGTTCGCGACACCGATGCTTCAGCGTCCGCTCGCGCTCGGCGCGGACGTCGTCGTCTACTCGGCCACGAAACACATCGACGGCCAGGGCCGCTGCCTGGGCGGCGCCGTGCTCGGCTCGAACAAGTTCCTGAACGATCACCTGCAGGATTTTTTCCGTCAGACGGGCCCCTCGCTCTCGCCCTTCAACGCGTGGGTGATGCTGAAGAGCCTCGAGACGCTGCCGATCCGCATCCGCCAGCAATGCGCGAACGCCGCCGTCGTCGCCGATCATCTCGCGACCGCATCGGGCGTCAATCGCGTGATCTACTGCGGCCGCGACGATCACCCCCAGGCCGCCATCGCCAGAAAGCAGATGAGCGGCGGCGGCCAGATCGTCGCCTTCGAGATCGAGGGCGGCAAGGAAGCGGCCTTCCGTTTCCAGAACGCGCTGCGCCTCGTGCGCATCTCGAACAACCTGGGCGACGCCAAGAGCCTCATCACGCACCCCGCCACGACGACGCACTACCGCATCGGCCCCGAGGCCCGCGCGGAGCTCGGCATCTCGGACGGCATTCTGCGCCTCTCCGTCGGCCTCGAAAACGCGAACGACATCGTGGCCGACCTCGACGCCGCGCTGAACGCCGCACACGCCTGAGACCGGCGGCACACCCGATATTCCTCTCGGCGGCGCCCGCCGAACGGTGCCGCCGATCGCTTGAACGGGGCACAAAACGGCCACGTCCGCGGTTTAGCCAGCGCGTGACGGCGAAAATGGGCAGCATCCGCCCGACAGGCGTTGACGCCTGCGCCCCAAGCCGTAATGCTCCGTAAAACCAGAACGGACCGGCCTAGGGCGTGTACGCGATATTGGATGGGACATTGATGAGCCAAGACAGGCCAATGGCCAGGAAAAGCGCGTCACGCCGGAGGCGTGCTTCCAGCACGTCTCGAAAGCTTGCAAACCATGGAGGTTTGCTGCGCTTTCGCTCCTACCGGGTCATGTCGGAGACATGCTTCCAGCATGACACGAAAGTCCTCGCGTCAATGCCCATCGAATATTGAGTACGGACCCTAGTGAGCGACGAAATCCCATACGAGCAGGTGACCGAAGGCATACGCATCCGCGTCACGCCCGAGTTCTCGGAAGATCAGTCGACGGAAGAGGAAGGCTACTTCTTCTGGATCTACACGATCGAGATCGCCAACGAGAGCGCGCACACGATCCAGCTCAAGAGCCGCATCTGGCGCATCACCGACGCCACCGGCAAGACTGATGAAGTGCGCGGGCCCGGCGTCGTCGGCCAGACGCCGGTCATCCCGCCGGGTCAATCCTTCACGTATTCGTCGGGCTGTCCCCTCGGAACCCCATCGGGTATCATGGTCGGCAGTTATCAGATGGTCGACGAGACGGGCCGGCTGTTCGACGTCGCGATTCCCGCGTTCTCGCTCGACAGCCCCTACGCCTCGCGCAGCGTGAACTGACCTCGCCTCCATGACACCCGACACGACGTCTTCCGCCATCGCGCTGCTCACGCGCCTCGTGGCCTTCGACACCACCAGCCATAGGTCGAACCGCGACCTCGTGAGCTTCGTCGAAGCCTATCTCGCCGATCACGGCGTCGCATCGCACCTCGTCCCCACCGAGGACGGCGAGAAGGCGTCCCTGTTCGCCACCATCGGGCCGGACGACGTACAGGGCATCGGCCTCTCCGGCCACACCGACGTCGTGCCCACCGAGCCTGCCGACTGGACGAGCGATCCCTACCTCGTGCGCGAGGAGGCAGGCCGCCTCTACGGGCGCGGCACCACCGACATGAAGGGCTACCTCGCCTGCGTACTCGCGCTCGTGCCGGAGTTCAAGCGCCGCGCACTCAAGGTGCCCGTGCACATCCTCTTCTCCTACGACGAGGAAACCGGCTGCACCGGCGTGCGCCCGATGATCGCCGAGCTCGGCGACCGCCTCGTGAAACCGCGCCTCGTCATCGTCGGCGAGCCGACCGGCATGACCGTCGTCGACGCCCATAAGGGACCGATGCGCTGGCAGGTCGATGTCGCGGGCCGCGCTGCGCATTCGAGCATGGCGCCGATCGGCGTCAACGCCATCGCCATCGCCGCCGAGCTGATCGCCGAGCTGAACCGCATCGAAGCCGAGCTCAAGACCACGACGCGCGACGACCGCTTCACGCCGCCCTACGCGACGCTGCAAGTCACAGAGATCTCGGGCGGCACGGCTTCGAACATCGTGCCTGCAGCCTGCCGCTTCGGCTTCGAGATCCGCGCGCTCGCCGGTCTCGATGTCGATGCCGTCGAACGTCGTCTCGTCCGATTTGCCGAAAGCCGTTTCCTTGCCGGGATGCAGCGCGTCGCGCCCGAGGCCGGCATTTCGATCCGTCGCGTCAACAGCGTGCCGCCCTTCGCGGCCACCCCCGCGTCCGAAGCCGTCGCGCTCGCACTCAAGCTCGCCCAGCAGAACGAAACGTATGCCGTGTCGTACGCGACGGAAGCGGGCCTGTTCCAGATGGCAGACGTTCCGGCCGTGGTCTGCGGACCGGGCGACATCGCGCAGGCCCACACCGCCGACGAATGGATTGCGATCTCCGAGATCGAGCGCTGCCTCGCCTTCCTCGGCCGCCTCGCGGACTGGGCCGAGAGCTGACATCTGCTTAAACGAACCTTCTCGCAGCTCGCATCGGCAGAAAAGAAAATTTCAGCCCCGCAGGGGCTCGGGGCGCGACTGCGCCCCCGGCGCAAGTGCGCCGGTCATCCACAAAGCACCCGGCCCATTATCCGAAGCTTCTCTCAGCTTGCGTACGAAGCCAAAAAACAGCGCCACAGCACTCGGGCGCGAGCGCCGCCTCACAACCACCCAAGCCCGGAGGGCTCAGGCGCCAAGGGCGCCCGGCGCAAGTGCGCCGGTCATCCACATAGCACCCGGCCCATTATCCGAAGCTTCTCTCAGCTTGCGTACGAAGCCAAAAAACAGCGCCACAGCACTCGGGAGCAAGGCGACCCGGCGCAAGTGCGTCGGCCATCCACAAAGCACCCGGCCCATTATCCGAAGCTTCTCTCAGCTTGCGTACGAAGCCAAAAAAACAGCGCCACAGCGCTCGGGAGC
>ERZ869909.2151-NODE-2151-length-13898-cov-9.413718_pt1 | contig 13898 bp, 13 predicted proteins | sample MGYA00520892_ERZ869909 | MGnify/ENA primary metagenome ERZ869909 (study PRJEB32215, sample SAMEA104723947) | bioreactor metagenome | biome: bioreactor; feature: anaerobic bioreactor; material: water | place: China | collected 2015-03-12 ... | reverse complement strand
CCCTCGTCGGCGCGCGCCGCCGGGCCGCCGCGGCGCGACCTCGGCGCCTTCGAGACCCCCCGGGCGCGCCTGCGCCTGCCCGAGCTCGCGTGGTTCCAGGGCACCTTCGCGCGGCGCGCGTGGGCGTTGGTGGAGACGGACGGTTGGGGCTTCCTCGCGCGCCTGCAGGCCGAGCTGGCCGAGGTCGGGCCGCTCGTCGGGCGCGACGCGCGCGGCGACGTCGCGCGCGCGCTGATCGCGGCCGAGCCGAGCTTCCGCGAGTGGTTCCGGACGTTCGCTGCAGGTATCTGAGCGAATCTGCGCGAACGCGCGTGGTATCCTGTCGGCATGGTCCCATCCACGCAGGGTCCGGCGCTGCCGGGCTTCACGACGGCGGCGCGGTGGTACGGCCCCGTGCCAACGTGGGTCGCCCTCGCCGACGACGGCGTGGAGGTCGCCGCCCCGGCGCGCTGCGACCGGTTTCACGATCCGGACGGCGACGCGCGCCAGGCGAACAGCCCGGCCTACCTCATGCCCATCGACGCCCCCGCGACGCTGGTCGCACGCGTGCAGGTCGACTTCGTCGACACCTTCGACGCGGGCGTGCTCATGGTGTACGAGACCAGCGACGCGTGGGCCAAGCTCTGCTTCGAGCGCGACCCGGCCGGCCGATCCACGGTGGTATCGGTGGTCACCCGCGGACGCTCCGACGACGCCAACGCCTTCCCGGTGGCAGAAGCGAGCGTGTGGCTGCGGGTGAGCGCGCTCCCGCGCGCGTACGCGTTCCATGCCAGCGGCGACGGCCGCCGGTGGGATCTGGTTCGCTACTTCCGGCTCGGTTCGCGAGGACGCCGGCGCCTGGGCCTATCGGTCCAGGCCCCCGTGGGTCCCGGGTGCACCGTGCGGTTCGTGGACGTCCGGCTCGTGCCCGGCGCGGTCGCCGACCTGCGCGGTGGCGCCTGAAGCGGACGGCGAAGGGGGTTGGGGCGTGAGGACGTGCATCCGCCATGCCGCTTGGGTGATCGTGTGGGACGCCGCGCAGGGCCGGCACGTCTACGCCCGCGACATCGACGTCGTGTTCGACGAGGAGGGGATCCGCTACCTGGGCCCCGACCATCGCTCGCCGGTGGACGCGGAGCTCGACGGGCGGGCCGCGCTCGTCATGCCGGGGCTCGTCGACGTCCACTGCCACCCATCGGCGCAGGCGGTGTTCCGCGGCTTCACCGAGGAGTTCGGCAACCCGCGCCTGTTCTTCAGCGGGCGCCATCGCTTCCGCCAGTCGTTCGAGATCGATGAGGACGGCGCATTGGCGTCGGCCGAGTTCACCCTCGCCGAGTTGCTCGCGGGCGGCGTCACGACCGTGGTGGACCTCTCGCACGCCTATCCCGGATGGTTGCAGGTGTTGGAGCGCTCCGGCGTGCGCGCGGTGGTGGCGCCGATGTTCCGGTCCGCCGCCTGGTTCACGGAGACCGGCCAGCGGACGCAGTACGAGTGGTCCGCCGACGAGGGTCGCGCCGCCTTCGAGGAGGCGCGGTTCGTGATGGACGAGGCCGAACGCCACCCATCGGGCCTGTTCTCGGCGATGGTGTCGCCCGCTCAAGTGGACACCTGCGCGGAGTGGCTTCTGCGCGAGAGCGCCGACCTGGCGACCCGCACCGGTCGACCCCTGCACGTCCACGCCGCGCAGAGCTACGCCGAGTTCGCGGGGATGACGCGGCGCCTCGACATGACGCCGATCGAGTGGCTCTCGCGGATCGGCTTCCTCGGACGATCCACGATCCTGGGTCACGCCGTCTTCACCGACGAGCATCCGTGGCTGCATTGGCCCGAACGCCGCGACCTAGCGCTGCTGGCCGACACGGGCACCTCGATCGCCCACGCGCCGACCGTGTTCGCCCGTGACGGCACGCTCCTCCACGACCTCGGGCGCGTTCGACGCGCCGGGATCAACGTCGGCATCGGCACCGACACCCATCCGCACAACATGCTCGAGGAGATCCGCACTGCCGAGCTGCTTGCCCGCGTGGCAGCCGGCCCCACGCATCGCCTCGGCACGGCTGAGGCGTTCGCCTGCGCCACCATCGGCGGCGCACGTGCGCTGGGCCGCAAGGACCTCGGAAGGCTCGCCGTGGGGGCGCAGGCGGACGTGGTGGTCGTCGATCTGGAGCATCCCCACATGCAGCCCGTGCGCGATCCGCTCCGCAGCCTGATCTACGGCGCCGCCGACCGCGCGGTGCGCGACGTCTTCGTGGCCGGACGTCCGGTCGTGGAGGGCGGTCGGGTGCGGACCCTCGACCGTGCCGGGGCCGCCCGCCGATTGGCGGCGGCGCAAGAGCGTGCTGCGGCGGGCGTGCCGGCGCGCGATCCTCTTGGTGACGACGTGGATCGCATCTCCCCGCGGTCGCTGCCCGTCGTGCAACTAGGTGTCGAGCGCACCGGTTGAGTGTTGAACGCTGCCGCGAAAGAATACGAGCGTTCGTGCGCACATAGTTGACGAAACGCTCAAACTCGGTCAAGAATGTGTCCATCCAACCCCACGCTGTGCGCATGAGTGCGCAGCGTCGGCACGTCGGGAGGTCTCGTGCTACCGAGCGAACGTCGGCGACGGTTGTTGGCTCGACTCGACGAGGAAGGGCCGCTGGCCGTGCCCGATCTGTCGGCCGAGTTGCGTGTGTCGCCCGCCACCGTTCGTCGCGATCTGCGGGCGCTCGCGTCCGCCGGCCGACTGCGCCGGGTGCGGGGCGGTGCGTTGCCCGCCAGGTCCGACATGGCCGTCGCCGAACCCCTGTACGAGGAGAAGCTGCGTCGCCACACGGGAGAGAAGGCCGCCATCGCCCGCGAGGCAGTGCGTCGCCTGCGAGACGGCGACGTCGTAGCGATGGACTCGGGGTCCACGACCGGGGCGCTGGCGGCCGAGATGCGACGCTTCGAGGACCTGACGATCATCACCACCGATCTCAAGATCGCCCTGATGCTGGCCGACGAGCCGACGTTCGACGTGATCGTGGTCGGTGGCAGCGTGCGGACCGGGCTCTACTCGCTCGTCGGTCCCTTGGCCGAGCGGGCACTGGTGGATCTCGGTGCGCACATCGCCTTCATCGGTGCCGACGCCATCGACGTCGGGAAGGGCGTCACCAACGCCAGCCTGGCCGAGGTGGCGGTGAAGCGGGCGCTGCTCCGTTGCGCCCGAACCGGCGTACTGCTAGCCGACCACGGCAAGTTCGACCGCGTCAGCCTGGCTGAGGTCGCGCCGCTGAGCGGCTTCCACGAGGTCATCACGGACGCCGGGATCGCCGCGGATACGGCATCCCGGTACCGCGCCGCAGGGGCGAACCTTACCCTCGCGCATCTGGAGGATCGAACGTGAAGAGGTTCCTGGACGTCTTCCACCAACGCAAGCCGATCATCGCCATGGCGCACCTGCAGCCGCTGCCGGGCACCCCGATGTACGACGCCGCCGGCGGCATCGACGCCAACGTCGAAGCGGTCCTGCGCGACGTCGAGTCGCTGCAGCGCGCGGGCGTCGACGCCGTCATGTTCGGCAACGAGGGCGACCGCCCGTACGTCACGCGCGCCACCCCCGAGACCCTGGCCGCCATGGCCGTGATCGTCGCGCGCGTGGCGCCGCACGTGCAGGTGCCGTTCGGCGTGAACTACCTGTGGGACCCGGTCGCCTCGGTCGCCCTGGCCCACGCCACCGGCGCGAGGTTCGTGCGCGAGATCTTCACCGGCGTGTACGAGTCCGACATGGGGCTGTGGCAGCCCGACGCCGCCGGCGCGCTCCGCCTCCGGCGCAACCTGGGCGCGGATTGCCTGCTGTTCTACAACGTCAACGCCGAGTTCGCCTCGCTGATCGGCCCGCGCGACGTGCCGACGCGCGCCCGCCACGCCGTGTTCGCCTCGCTGGCCGACGGCATCTGCGTCTCCGGGCCCATGACCGGCCAGTCCGTGGCGGTGAGCGACGTCGCCGCCGTCAAGGAGGCCGTCGGCGACGTGCCCGTCATCGCCAACACCGGCGTCCGGCTGGAGAACGTGGGCGAGGTGCTCTCCGTCGCCGACGCGGCGATCGTCGGCACCAGCCTCAAGCGCAACGGTGACACCTGGCAGCCGGTCGACCTCGATCGTGCCAGCCGCTTCATGGACAAGGTGCGTTCGTTGCGATGAGCGGAGCCTGCGGATGACCGATGCGCTGGTCGGCGTCGACATCGGCACCACGCTCACGAAGGGCGTGCTGGTGGCGGTCGACGGGACCGTGTTGGCGCAGGCGGGTCGCGAGGCGACGCTGCACTCGCCGCACCCGAACTGGGCCGAGGAGGACGCCGAGCAGTGGTGGTCCAACACGGTCGAGATCCTCCGGGAGCTGATGGCGAAGGCCGGCGGCAGGGAGATCCTGGCCGTCGGGGTGAGCGGCATGGTGCCCGCGCTCGTCCTCCTCGACGACGACGGGCGCCCGCTGCGGCGCAGCATCCAGCAGAACGACGCGCGCACCGCTCGGGAGATCCAGGAGGCCAAGGCCACCTTCGGCGACGAGCGCTTCTTCGCGCTCACCGGCGGGTCGATCAACCAACAGGTGCTGGCACCCAAGCTGCGCTGGCTCGCGCGGCACGAGCCGCACATCTTGGCCAGGGCGCGTCGACTGTGCGGGTCGTACGACTTCGTGACCCATCGGCTCACCGGCGAGCTCCATGCCGAACACAACTGGGCCCTCGAGTCGGGTCTGGTGGACATCGCCAGCGGCGACTGGTCGGACGAGCTGCTCGCCCTCGCGGGCGTCGACCGGGACGTTCTGCCGCCGATCCGCGCCTCGCACGACGTCGTCGGGCGTGTCAGCCGCGCGGCTGCTCGGGAGACCGGCCTGCCGGAGGGCACGGCGGTGATCGCCGGCGTCGCCGACCACGTCGCCTCCGCCTTCACGGCCACCGTGGCCGAACCGGGCGACCTGCTCGTGAAGTTCGGGGGCGCCGGCGACGTGCTCTACAGCCTCGACCGGCTCGTCACCGACCCGCGGCTGTTCATCGACCACCACGTGGTGCCCGGCGCCTTCTACCTCAACGGCTGCATGGCCACCAGCGGAAGCCTGGTGAAGTGGTTCGTCCGCTCGTTCTGCCAACCCGACGCTGCCGCGGCCGAGGCGGCCGGTCGATCGGTATATGCGGACCTCGACGCAGCGGTGACCGACCTGCCCCCCGGCTCCGACGGGCTTGTGCTGCTGCCCTACTTCCTGGGCGAGAAGACGCCCCTGCATGACCCGTTCGCTCGCGGGACGATCGTCGGCCTCGGGCTCCACCACGACCGTCGCCACGTGTACCGAGCGGCTCTCGAGGCCGTCGCGTACGGGTTCCGCCACCACGTCGACGTGCTCGAGGAGCGGTCGTTGCCCGTCCGAAGGGTGCTGGCCTCCGACGGGGGCGCGGCCAGCGACGTCTGGCTGCAGCTCACGGCCGACGTGCTCGGGCACCCCGTGCATCGGGTGCTGGGTCACCCTGGGTCGAGCCTCGGGGCGGCCTTCGTGGCCGGCATGGCCGTGGGCGCGTTCGGTTCGTGGGGCGACATCGCCCGCTTCGTCGAGGTGGACGCCCCGTTCGAGCCGCGCGTTGCGGCGCGCGCGGCGTACGACGAGTTCTTCGCCCTGTACCGGGAGACTTACGACCGCCTCGCGGACCTGTACCCGCGCCTGGCGGCGGCGCGCGACCGCGCCGAAGGCGGGAGGACGACGTGACCGGAACCACCCCCTCGAACCCCCCTCGCGCGCTCGACGTCGTAGGCCGTCACGTCCTCGTGACCGGCGGCGCCACCGGCATCGGTGCCGCGATCGCTCGCCGCTTCTCCGAGCATGGCGCGCGGGTCACGGTGACCGACCTCGACGGGGAGGGCGCGGCGCGCTTGGCCGCGACCCTGGCGGGCGCGGGCCACGATCGCCTCGACGTCACCGACGCCGCCGAGACCGACGCCGTCTTCGCGCGCGCCGTGGCTGCCCATGGCCCGCTCGACGTAGTCGTGGCGAACGCCGGTGTCTCGACGATGCGCGCCGTCGTCGACCTCAGCGTGGACGAGTGGGAGTTCAACTTCGCGGTGAACGCCAAGGGCGTCTTCCTGACCGACCGCGCGGCCGTGCGCCACTTCCTCGCGACGGGTCGCTGCGGCGTCATCGTCAACACGGCGTCCATGGCCGGCAAGATCGGGGCGCCGTTCCTCGCCCACTACTCGGCCAGCAAGTTCGCCGTCGTCGGCTTCACGCAGGCGCTCGCCCGCGAGGTCGCGGCCCGTGGCATCCGGGTGAACGCCGTGTGCCCGGGCTACGTCGTCACCTCCATGCAGGAGCGCGAGCTGGTCTGGGAGGCCGAACTGCGCGGAATGATGGTCGACGAAGTGCGCGCCGCCTACCTGCGCGACGTCCCGCTGGGCCGGCTCGAGACGCCCGAGGACGTGGCTACCGTGGTCCACTTCCTGGCCTCCGAGGAGGCCGCCTACATGACCGGACAGGCCATCAACGTCACCGGAGGTGCCCGCATGGATTGAACCGAGGCTGCCGACCCGACGCCCCGTCGCTCACCCCACTTCACGAACGGAGGACCACATGACCGCTCGAACCGTGCACACCGCGAAGCTCTTGCTCGCGGCTCTGGTGGCCGCCGGCTCGCTCGCCTTCGGGCAGCAGAGCCAGTACGCGGGCACCACGCTGGAGTTCATCGTGCAACCCGACGTGTTCGCCGAGCCCGTGCGCCGCCTGCTGCCGCGCTTCACGGAGGAGACCGGCATCATCGTCAACATGGAGACCCTGCCGTACGCAAGCCTGCGCGAACGGCAGCTGTCGGACTTCATCGGCGGCACCGGCTCCGTCGACATCATGACGATGGACATCGTCTGGATGGGCGGCTACGCCGAAGCGGGCTGGATCGAGAACCTCGGCCCGTACTACGAGCGCGACGCGGCGCTGATCGACCCCGACGACTTCCTGCCCGGGGCGATGGCAGGGCTCGCGCTGTGGGACGGCGAGTACTACGGCATGCCGCTCGGCGCCTACTACTACATCATGCATTACCGCAAGGACGTGCTCGAGGCCGCGGGCGTCCAGCCCCCCTCCACCCTCGACGAGCTGATCGACGCCGTGAAGGCCGTCCACGACCCGGCCGCCGAGATGTATGGCTTCTCGGCTGGCTACCGCCGCGGCGCCCCCGTGGTCCACGACAGCCTCGCGTACTACATCGGCCTCGGCGGCGGCGTCCTCCGCGACTTCCCCGCCGACCTCACGCCGAACATGAACACCGAACTCGCCGTGCGCGTGTACGAGTTCTACAAGGCCATGCTGGACTATGCGCCTCCCGGCGCCATCAACTTCGACTTCCGCGAGCGGCGGGAGCCGTTCCAGCAGGGCCGAGTCGCGCTGGTCGGCAACTGGAGCTCCAGTTCGGCCGCCTTCGAGGACCCGCGCAACTCCGTCGAGGCCGTCATCGGCAACGTCGGCCACTCCTACATGCCGAAGGCGAGCGCCGACTCCGACCCGGTCGTCCCGTTCGGCGGTTGGGCGCTCGTCATCAACGCCGACTCGAAGAAGAAGGAGGCGGCTTGGGAGTTCATGCGCTGGCTCAGCAGCCCGGAGATCCAGAAGGTGTACGCGGCCGACGGCGGCACCCCCTTCCGCTTCTCCACCCTGCGTGACCCCGAGCTCTCTGCCAGCCGGCCGTGGTACCAGCTGATCCTGGACGCCGAGGCCAACGGCTGGGTGCGCCCGGAGTACCGCCCACGCTTCCCCGCGTGGCCCGAGATGGAGGAGGCCTTGGGCCTGCGCCTGAGCGAGGCCATGAGCGGCACGCGTTCGATCGCCGACGCGCTGGCGATGGTCGACCGCGAGATCCGCACCATCCTGATCAACAACGGCTACCAGGTCCCGTGATCTGGTGACCGGACCGGGGCGGCCCCCATCCCAGCGATGGGGGTCGCCCCGCCCCCGGGTGACGCACGCCCGCACGCGACCCGACGACGCGAGGTGACCACGCGCATGGCCCGAACCACGCCCCACGCCCGGCCGCGATCCGCACGCGCACGCGGCATCACCACGTTCCGGCGCGAGCGGTGGCTCTACATCGCGTTCCTCATGCCCCTGGTCGCGCTGCTGGTGCTGCTCACGCTCTACCCGATCGGGCAGAGCATCTACACGAGCTTCACCAACCTCAACCTGGCGCGGCCGAACGCGCCGCAGCTCTTCGTCGGCCTCGCGAACTACCGGACCATGTTCGAAAGCGACATCTTCTGGGTGACGCTGCGAAACACGCTGGTCATGGTGTTCGGCGCGGTGACCGTGCAGCTCGTGCTCGGCTTCGTGCTGGCGCTGCTGCTCGACCGCGAGCTCCCGGGGATCGGGGTCGTGCGGACGCTACTGCTGCTGCCCCTCATGGTGACGCCGGTGATCGGCGCCCTCGTCTGGTCGCTCATGCTGAACCCCTCCACCGGGGTCGTCAACTACCTGCTGACGCTGGTCGGTTGGTCGAACCCGCCGGTCTGGCTCGGCTCGGGCAACCTGGCCATGATGTCCATCATCCTCGTCGACGCCTGGCAGTGGACGCCGTTCGTCATGTTGCTCCTGCTCGCGGGGCTGCAGGGCATCCCGGTGGAGTTCTACGAGGCCGCCGAGCTCGACGGGGCCAGCTTCCTCCAGCGCGTGCGCCACATCATCCTGCCCATGTTGCGACCGCTGATCGGCGTCGTGCTTCTGCTGCGCGTCATGGACGCCTTCAAGATCTTCGACAAGATCTACATCCTCACGGCCGGCGGTCCCGGCAGCGCGACCGAGACCGTCGCGTTCCACGCCTATCGGCAGGGGTTCGGGTTCTTCCGAATGGGGTACGCCTCGGCGATCTCCATGGTCCTGCTGGTCGTCGTGCTGATCGTCTCGATCGTCCTGATCCAACGGACGCAGTCGGAAGGGGCGCACGCATGAGGAGCCGTCGCAAGCGCGTCCAGCGGGTCCTGATCTGGGCGGCGATCGCGATCGTCCTGGTGCTCTTCACGTTCCCGATCTACTGGCTCTTCGGGATGTCGCTGAAGCAGAACGTCCAGATCACGGCCTGGCCGCCGCAGTTCGTCTTCAAGCCCACGCTCGAGAACTTCGACTACGTTCTCTTCTCTTCGGGAACGCCGTACCTACGGTACCTGCGCAACAGCCTCATCGTCGCCCTGGCCACGACGGCCGTGACGATCGGTGCGGGCGCCCTGGGCGCGTACTCGCTGTCGCGGTTCCGCTTCCGCGGGCGGACGCTGTTCATGTTCTGGGTCCTGACGGCGCGAATCCTTCCGCCCGTCGCGATCGGCATCCCGTTGTATCTCATCATCCGCAACCTCGGTTGGCTGGACACGTACGTGGCCGTCGTCATGGCCCACTCGGCGTTCATCCTCCCGATGGGCGTGTGGATCATGACGTCGTTCTTCGATACCATCCCGGCCGACATCGAGCAGGCCGCGAAGGTCGACGGTGCCAGTCCGTTCCAGGCCTTCGTGTACATCGTCCTGCCGGTGGCCAGTCCCGGCATCGGCGCCGCCGCGATCCTGGCCTTCATCTTCTCGTGGAACGAGTTCTTCTACTCGTTGGTGCTGACGGGTTCGACCACCCGCACCATGACGGTGGCGCTCGCCGGCTTCCAGGGTGCGCTGCAGCTCGAGTGGGGCTACATGTCTGCCGCGGCCGCCATCACCGTGCTGCCACTGTTCGCGTTCGTCTTCCTGACGCAACGGCTGCTGGTAAGCGGCCTGACCGGAGGTGCCCTCAAGTGACCGCCTTCCCGGATGACCTCCTCGAGCTGCTCCAGGTTCCTGGCGTCAGCGGCTACGAACGTCGCGTCGTCGAACACCTGCGGGCGAGGCTGCCCGACGGCGTCGCGGCCACCGTCGATGCGCTCGACAACCTGACGGTCACCTACGGCCGCGGGGCGCCGCACGTGCTGCTCATCGTCCACACGGACGAGGTCGGCTTCGTGGTGAGCGGCGTGCGACCCGACGGCGCCCTCTACCTGACGGCCATCGGCCACTGGGACCTGGCGGCCCTGGGCGGCACGCAGGTCGACGTGCACTCGTCCGACGGCGTCGTGCCCGGCGTCGTGATCACGGTGCCGCCGCACCTCGACCGCGGGCTCGCCGGTCGGGGCGCGTGGCAGGAGGGCGACCAGGTCGTGGTGGACGTCGGCAGCGACGACGCCGCGGCGACGGCCGCGCTCGGCGTTCGCGTGCTCGACCCCGTCACGCTCGCGCGGCGCACCGCCGTCCTGCCGGGCGGGACCTGGGTGGCACGCGGGCTCGACAACCGCTTCGGGTGCACGCTCCTGCTGCGCCTGGCCCGGCGCCTGGCAGCCTCGCCGCCGGCACGCGGCCGTGTCACCCTCGCCTGGGCCAGCCAGGAGGAGGTCGGTTTCCGCGGCCCCAAGGCGCTCGCGTACGCTCAGCGGTTCGATGCGGTGCTCGCCATCGATGCCTACCCGGCGGACCGCCGCCCCGGCGCCCGGCTCGCGTCCGACGCCGTCCGCCAGGGTCTGGGTCCCGTCTTGCGCGGCGTCGATCTCACTGGCGTCGGTTCGTCGCGCTTCGTCGCGGGCCTGCAGCGGCTCGCCGCGGCCGAGGGCCTCCCTCTGCAGGCCGCCTACGCCCAGGGCCACAACCAGGCCAGCGTCTTCCTCCCCACCCATGCGGCCGCCCTCGACCTGCCCATCGCGTACCTGCACTCGGGGGTCGAGAGCGTTCACCCGGCCGACTTCCACGCCGCCGAGGCGCTGCTCTGGGCCTTCGTGTCGCAGGCCGATCCGGAGGTGACGTGGTCATGACTCGCTCGGTGGCTTGGACCGTCCCTGTGGAACTCGCCGAACTTCTGGCGCTGCCGGGCGTCTCCGGATACGAGGACCCGGTGCGCGACTACCTACTCGAGCGCGTGCAGGCCTTCGGCGACCCCGTTGCCGACGCGATGGGCAACCTCCGCGTGACGCTCGGCGACCACGGCCCGCGAATCCTGATCGTCGCCCACATGGACGAGATCGGCCTGGTGGTCTCCGGGATCGACGAGGACGGCTCGGTCCGCTTCGAGAAGGTCGGCACCATCGACGACCGGCTCTTGGCGGGTCGACACGTGACCCTGCACACGCGCACGGGCGCCCTCGCCGGAGTTATCGGTGCGGTGCCGCCGCACCACGGTGGCAGCGCCGGCGCCAACCCCGCCACCCTGGCGATCGACGTGGGCGCCGCCTCGGCTGCCGAGGTCGCCGCGTTCGGCGTGCGGGTGCTCGATTCAGTCTCGTTCGACAAGTTCCCTCGCGTCATGCACGGCACGCGCCTGAACTGCCGGGCTGTCGACGACCGCGTCGGTTGCGCCTTGGTGCTGTGGGCTTGCCGATACGCCGCGGGGCGGGACCTTGGCGCGCGCATCACCTTCGCCTGGTCGGTGCAAGAGGAGGTTGGTCTGCGGGGCGCGCAAGGGCTCGCCCACGGCGGCGAGCGCTACGACGTCATCGTCCCCGTCGACGCGTGCGCATCGACGGACGGTCCGAACCACCCGCGCAGGCTCGCCTGTTTCCCGCTCGGGGCGGGTCCGGTCCTGCGGATGATCGACCACGGCTCGTTCGCGTCGCCCAAGCTGGCGGCCTGGCTCAGCGCTCTGGCCGAGCGCCACGGTCTGCCGTTGCAGGCCGGCGTGACCGGTGGCGAGACCGACGGCGTACCCCTGCAGGTGACGGGCGCGCACATGGTGCCGTTGACGATCGCGATGCGGTACGTCCACTCGTTGGCGGAGACCTGCGACCTACGCGACGTCGACCACGCCCGTCAACTGCTCGAGCGGTTGATCGACGAGGCGCAGTGGGTACCGTTGGCGACCCGATGAACCCGTCCGCTGCCGCCCGCGACGCGCCCGGCGCGATCGATCGCGTGCTCGAGCACCTGGGCCGTCTTTCCGAGATCGACGGCGCGCCGGGCCACGAGGACGCCGTCCTCGCCTACGTCGCCGATGCCCTGACCGGAGTGGACGAGGTGCGGATCGACGCCCACGGCAACCTGCTCGTGCGACGCGACACGCGGCGCCCGGGCCCCACGGTCGTGATGGCCGCCCACCTCGACGAGGTCGCGCTGGTCGTGACCGGGATCGAGGACGACGGCTTCCTGCGCATCGCCGCCCTCGGCAGCACGGTCGGCGAGCTGGTGGCCGGAAGGGTGGTGCGATTGGCTGGACGCTTCGGTGTCGTCGGGGCCGTGGCGGGGCACTATCGCTCGGCGGAGCGCCCGATGGCGTCGGACCCCCTGCGCGCGGGGGAGGCATACGTCGACGTCGGCGCGCGCAGCGCGCAGGCGGCGCGGGGCGCGGGCATCGACGTCGGCACGCCGGTCGTGCTGTGGAACCCGCTGCGCCGTTTCGGCGTCGACCGCTCGCTGATCGTGGGCAAGGCGTTGGACGACCGCATCGGATGCGCGCTGCTGCTGACGCTGCTGGAGCGCGAGGCGCCCGCCGCCGGCCGCCTCGTGGTCGCCTTCACCGTGCAGGAGGAGGTTGGGTACCGCGGCGCCGGCGCCGTGGCCCATGCCCTGCGGGTGGACGGACCGATCGACCTCGCGGTGGCCGTCGACACCATCGCCTGCGCCGACACCCCCGGCTCGAGCGTGCGCGGCGCCGCGCCTCATCGCCTCGGCGGGGGTCCCGTCGTCGCGATGGCCACTGGACCGCGTGGGACGGGCCTGATCCTGCGTCCGCAGGTCGCCGGGCTGTTCGCCGCCGTCGCCCGCGACGCCGGCGTGGCGCTGCAGCGCGTGGTGTTCGAGGGTGGCGACAACGACGCCACCGCCATGGCGTGGGCCGGCGCCGGGGCGCCGGCGGGGTCGATCTCGATCCCGCGGCGCTACGCGCACTCGGCCGTGGAGGTGGCGGACATCGATGACATCGGGGCGGCCTACGCCTGGCTCCGTGCGCTTCTGGCGCGCATGGCCACGTGGCCGCCTGCGTGGGGCGCCGCGCCGTTCGCGCCGCCGGCGCCAGGAGGAGGGGTCGCATGAACGTGGGACCGATCGTCGTGGGCACGGGGCCGCACAGGTACGTGGTGGAGCCCGCCTGGGCCCGGCTGCCGGACGGCGCGCCGTTTGGGATCGTCTGCGGAGTGGCCGTCGACGGCGCCGACAGGGTGTACGTGTACGCCCGTGGCCCGCGGCCCGTGACCGTGTTCGCGCCCGACGGGCGCTTCCTGGGGTCGTGGGGCGAGGACCTGATCTGGGACGCCCATGGCATCCACGTCGGGCACGACGACGCCGTGTACCTGACCGATCGTGACGCCCACGAGGTGCTCAAGTGCACCCTCGACGGCGCCGTCCTGCTGCGGCTCGGGACGCGGGGCGTCGCGGCGCTGGAGGCGCCGTTCAACCACCCGACCGCGGTCGCCGTCGCACCTGACGGCGAGCTGTACGTGACGGACGGGTACGCCAACTCGCGGGTACACCGCTTCGCCGCCGACGGGCGCCACCTGGCCAGCTGGGGCGCCCCCGGCTCGGGGCCCGGCGAGTTCCGGGTGCCGCACGGCGTTTGGGTGACGCGCTCCGGGCGCGTGATCGTATGCGACCGCGACAACCTCCGGGTGCAGGTGTTCGATCGCGACGGACGCCACCTGGCGACCTGGGCGGACTTCTTCCGGCCCACCAGTGTCTTCCAGGACGCCGATGGGGTCCTCTACGTCACCGACCTGAGCTCGCGGCTCACCGTCATGCACGAGGACGGCACGATCCTGACGCGCATCCGGATCATGGTGGACGGCGGGCACGCCGTGTGGGGCAACCGTCGCGGCGACCTCTTCGTCGCCGAGATCCACCAGGGGCGGATCGACCGGTACCGAAGGCTGTAACGGCGACGCGCCAGCACGGCGCCGCGGCCGACCGCCGGCGCCGACCGTCCGCCCCGCCTCACCCCC
>ERZ869909.2150-NODE-2150-length-13911-cov-22.092670_pt1 | contig 13911 bp, 19 predicted proteins | sample MGYA00520892_ERZ869909 | MGnify/ENA primary metagenome ERZ869909 (study PRJEB32215, sample SAMEA104723947) | bioreactor metagenome | biome: bioreactor; feature: anaerobic bioreactor; material: water | place: China | collected 2015-03-12 ... | reverse complement strand
CCTCCCGGCGTAGTGCCTGAAGCTCCTCCAGCATCGCGCGCCACACCAGTGCCTCACCTTCGCGTGTCACCCCTACCGCTGGGTGTGTGTCATTTCCGTGTCGCTGGCCGGGCGGTTCCCCATAGACGCGAATCAGCTCCGCGAGATCCAGAGCGCGACGCCCCGACCCGAGAACCTGATAACTGAGCCTCCCGGCGTCCATGTGGCGGTACAGCGTCTTGCGCTGTTTGCCGTAGAGCCTGGCCGCTTCCGCGATGGAGAGTTGCATGTGTCGAAGTGTGGTCCTGACGTGTCATCGGCGAGTGTGTCACCGCCCATTCTGGCTCATTTCGGCGCCCGACACCCGGGGCAAGCCGGCTATCACGCCAGCGCCCGGACCAAATGTCCTCAAACTCCCGGTTTTAAGGACATCCCGACCCCACGGGCTTGAAAAGATCGCTCACCATGTCTGCGAGCGCCCCAGATCCACAGGAGGAAGCATGGCTGAGGCAACCAACGAACTGCGCATCATGAGCGATGACGAGGTGGCCCGAATCACCGGCCTCTCCCGTGGCACCCGCTACACGCTCACCGCCCGGGGAGAGTTCCCGTCGCCCGTCTGGATCACCAGCCGGACGCGGGGATACCTGAGCGACGAGGTTTACGCCTGGCTGGAGAACTGCCGAGACAAGCGCACCACCCGCCAAGTGAAGCCATGGACCCCCGAAACCTCACGAGGAGCCGCCCAATGACGGCCATCAAGCTGACCCATGGCGGCCAGCGCCTGGACCTGAGCGAACACGAGGCCGTGAGCCTGCACAACGCCCTGACCCAGGCCCTGGACGCGGCGGGCATCGATCCGCTGAAGCATTCCACCCTGAAGGCGCCCAACGGCGTCCAGACCTTCCAGCGCGGTGACCAGCGCGCATCGATCCTGACTGACTGCTGAGGAGACGCCCCATGTCGACCAGGCACCGCAATATCTTGAGATTGACCCGCCCCGGCGGGGGAAGGCTGGAGATCCACCCGGATGAATGGCCCGCCCTGCAACAGGCAGTGACCGATGCCCTCCAGCTGGAGGCCGATCCGGCGGTTTCTTACGAAGAACTCCCTCAAGGGAAGTTCCGGGCGCCTTCCCCTCTCGGGGATGCCCGTACGCTGACCGCCGAGTTTGTTCGCTTCGGCGTAGACCGGCCCCTGGCAGGCCATCACCGGACCAACTTCGGGAGCGACTGAGCATGGCAGAGCGAGTCATCACCCTGACCGTGGGAAGCGCCTCGATGCCGTTCTATGCGCAGGACTGGCCGGCGGTGAAACAGGCTGTCGAGGAGGCGCTGGCAGGACGCAGCAATCACGGTTACTGCGTGCCAGGGAAGCGTGAGCGCGTCCAGGCAGCGCGATTCACCGTGGCGGACAAGAGCCGCCTAGCTGCCGAGGCATGAACGAAGAAACGCCCCGGGGCACCACCCCCGAGGCGTTTCAAGAATTGGGCCACCGCCCATAACCCGAACCGCACCACTAGCGATCACGAGTCAGGCACCAGTATAGCGAAAACGGGTAAACCTGACACGTGGGCGCCCTGAGAAGGACCGCTCCACATGACCTACGCCATTATCCCCCCGACACCAGGCTATCCCGAGCTGGTGACCGACATCCCCGCCCGCGACCAGGGCTCCGTCGAGGCCGGCGCGCGGGCCGCTGAGCTGTGGATGGCCCGCCCGTGGGATGACCTCCAGCCCTACTACGCCCACCTGAATGAGGTCCTTCCCGACAGGTTCCATGAGCACCGCGACGCCTTCACGGCGGGCTACCTTGGCCGCATCCACCAGCACCTCCGCACGCCCCGCGTGGCAGGCCGTGGCCAGCAGCTGGTCAGCGGCAGCGACGAGCTGACCGTGGTGCTGTTCAACATGCTCAAGGATGTGGCCGCCCAGAGCAGCAAGGGCAAGCTCAAGGCGAAGAGCTTCCAGGCCCGCGACCTGATGCGTCGCGTTGAGCAGTTGGCCAACGCCATGCACGACGTGACCGACGAGGTGAACGGCATGGCAGGGGGCCGCCATGAGTGACAACAAGATCCGCGCCGTTGCCCAGGCGGCGGCGCCCCATGCCGAGCGGCTGGTGATGGCCTGGCTGCCGGAGGGAAAGCGCAAGGGTGACGAGTGGGAGGCATGCAACCCGGTTCGCGGCGACCGCAAGCCTGGCAGCTTCTCCGTCAACCTGAGCAGCGGCGCCTATTACGACTTCGCCGACCCCGACGCCAAGGGCGGCGACCTGGTATCGCTCCGCGCCTACCTGGACGGCATCCGCCAGGGGGACGCGGCCCGGGTTATCGACAACGAGCTGGGCTTGGGGCTCTTCCAGGAAGGCGGCTCCGCGAAGCCTGACCCGGAGACTCAGGCCCGTCGCGAGGAGGCCCGCAACCGCCACGACCAGAAGCGCGCCCAGGAGGAGGAGGCTCAGCGGAAGTCCCAGGCGGACAATGCCGCGCGCGCCCAGCGCGAATGGGAGGCCGCGCGCCCTGCCGATCCTGCCCACCCCTACCTGGCCCGCAAGGGAGTCCCCGCCTACAACCTCCGGCAGGAGGGGGAGCGACTGGTGGTCCCGCTCTACCACCAGGGCCAGCTGGTCAACCTGGAGCGCATCGCCGCAAACGGCGACAAGCGCGGCATGAAGGGCGCACGCAAGAAGGGCGCCTATACCCTGATTGGTCGCCTGACCGCTCAGGCCCGCCGCGTCTACGTCTGCGAGGGGTGGGCCACCGGCGCCTCCCTGCACCGTGCGACCGGCGAGCCAGTCGTGTGCGCCATGACCGCGAACAACCTGGCATTGGTGGCCAGCGAGATCCGCGCCAAGTTCGGACCCGACATCGAGATCCTGATTGCCGGCGATGAAGACCGCGACCAGGAGAACAACCCGGGCCGCCTGGCGGCGCTCAAGGCGGCGGAGAAGGCGCGCGGTACGGCGCTCTTCCCCGAGAAGCCGGCAGACACCCCAGAGGACGCGAAGTGGGACTTCAACGACCTGGACGCGGCCCTTGGCGACCAGGGGGCGACGCTCCTCGAGAACGCGGTGTCCATCGTGCCAGCCCGGCCCGCGGCTGACCCCATCGAGCGCCCAAGCTTCCGGGTCTACGAGAACTGGACCGAGATCGACGGCAACAGGTACGCCCCTGGCGTGTGGCTGCACACGATCAAGGCCGGCGATGACGGCGGCGTTCCCGTCGACACCCGCATTTGCGCCCCGCTCCACGTGGTGGCCAAGACCTTCAACGTCGAGGAAGGTCGGACGGGGCTGATGCTGCGCTTCACCAACAGCACCACGCGCCGGGAAGCCGAGTGGGTCATGCCCATGCGCTACCTAGCCGGCAAGGCGGACAAGCTGCTGGAGATCCTGATGGAGATGGGGCTGGAGGTCACCCACCGGCAGCGTCCCGCCGTCCAGGAGTACATCGCCAGTCGGCAGAGCGTGAGCGAGCGCCTGGAGACCATGAGCCGGCCCGGCTGGTACGAGGGCGACGCCAACCCGCTGAGCTGTTTCGTGCTGCCGGATGGCCCCATTGGACGGGATGACGTGGTGTGGCAGGACTCCGGCAAGGTGCCGAGCCCCTTCACCCGGCGCGGCTCCCTGGAGGGCTGGCAACGCGATGTCGCGCCGCTGTGCGCCGGCAACCATGTCCTGGTCCTGGCCGTGGGCACCGCCCTGGCCGGACCGCTGCTGCGTCCGCTGAACATCCAGGGCGGCGGCATCCACCTGGTGGGCGACTCCAGCTCCGGCAAGTCGCTGGCTCAGCTGCTGGCCGCCAGCGTGTGGAGCGCTCCCGAGCGCTTCGCGGGCTCGTGGGACGTGACCCCGGGCGGCCTGGAGATCGACGCGGCCAGCCGTAACGACACCGTGCTGATCCTGGACGAGATCAAGCGGGCCAACGCCAAGCGGGTCCAGGAGATGGCCTACAGCCTGGCCAACGGGGTGGGGCGCTCCACCATGACCCGGGAGCGCGAGAGCCGCGCCCGCCTGACCTGGCGTGTGCTGACCCTCTCCAGCGGCGAGCGCTCCCTGGCAGAGCATGCCGCCATTGCCGGCGACACCGCCCACGCGGGCGCGGAGCTTCGCATGGTGGACGTAGACGCGGGGCGCCGCGCCTTCAAGGCGTTCGACGATACCCACGGCATGGACGGCGCCACCTTCCACAAGCGGCTGGGCGACAGGCTCCACGAGCACCATGGCCACCTTGGGCGGGCATTCGTCCAGCGACTGGTCCAGGAGGGCGACCACGAGGGTCTGAAGGCGCGGCGCGACGCCATCCGGGCCGAGTTCCCGGACCACCACCCCCAGGCGGGGCGCGTGGCGGACCGCTTCACCGCGATTGCCCTGGCCGTCGAGGTGGCCATCGGCTGGGGGCTGCTGCCCTGGCAGGCCGGTACCGGGCTGGCCTCCTGCCGGCGGCTCTATGGCGAGTGGCTGGCCTCATTTGGCCGCATGGGCGCCGAGGATCGCCAGATCCTGACTGGCCTCCAGGACTTCCTCCAGGTCCACGGCGACAGCCGCATGAGCGACATTCGCTCCGCCGGGATCGCGGACGTTCGCAACCGGGCCGGCTACTACGAGTTTGTCCCGGGTGATAGCGGCGAGACGAACCGGCTGGCCCTCCTCCACAGCAAGGCCCTCGCTGAGGCGGCGCCCGGCTTCAGCCTGAAACGCATCGTCCAGGCCCTTGTCGAGTTCGACATCCTTCGCGTGGCCGGCGACGGCCGCAACATGACCAAGCGTTACCGGCTTCCCGCTGGCGGAACGGGGCGCTTCTACGTGATCGACACCGAAAGACTGCAAACCGCCATCGAGCAGGCAGCATGACCACTACCAGGAGCACGACCATGACCACGAAGTACGCACCGAAACCGATGTTCAGCACCGATGCCGCCCTGGAGCGACTGGAGCCAGCCCGGACCGAGTACCTGGAGAAGCGCCAAGCTCTGGAGAAGGAGCACGGCGAGCTGAAGGCGCTTCGATCCACGCTGGCCAGCCACCGGCAGCAAGCCCAGGCCGCCCAGCGGCAGGCCGAGGAGGCGATTCGCGCGGCCAAGGGCCACGAGACCGAGGAGACCATCAGCCTCCAGGAGATGGCGATTCGCAAGGAGCGCCAGATTCGGGTAGTCGAAAGCATGGTGGCCGCCCAGGAGCCAGCCGTGGAGCTGCTGAGGATCGACACCTATGGTGCCCGCGTGACCTATGAAGAACGGCTCAAGAAGGCCCGGGAGGCGGCAGGGTTCGACCAGCTCCATGAGCGGGCGGCGGCGCTCTTCCAGGGCGAGGAGGCCGCCCCCTTCCTGCGACAGCTGCCCGCCCTCCTCGAGGAGATCAAGGAGAACGTCTTCAGCGACACGGTATACATGGCCACCCACGGGGTGGACGTGAGTACGATCACCTCCCCCCGGGTGGCGTCGGCAGTCGCGCCCTGGCTTGGCGACGCCCAGCGCCGGGAAGTCATGGACAAGGTGCGCAAAGAGCAGATGGCCGCCATCGGCGAGATCGTTGCCCAGCACATTCCTGACGTGGAAGGCGATGCGCTCGAAGGCGCGAACGAGATCCTGAAGCCAATCGAGCCGCTTTCCTGCGAGGCCGATCGCGGAGAGCTGGGCAGCGGCCTGGCTGTCGCGCGGCGTCGGCGGGAGCTAGTCGCCCAGATGGAGGAGCAGGCCGCCTGACACCCTCCATATCGCCCAGAGAAGCCGCGCAACAAGCGCGGCTTTTTCGTGGGCGATTGGTCGCGGCGACAGCGCATCGAGGCGAGAGGCGCCCCGCTGGACGGCCTGACCCCCACCCTACCCCCTGGCGACCCACGGCGCGCAATCGTCACCCCGCCCCGCCCGCGCTCTAAACCTGTCATTTTTTCGGCACCCTTGCACCGCCCGCCAACCCGCGCCGTTGCTGGGCTGCGTGGCAGTCACAGCGGTGCAAGAAATTTTGCAGATTCATGCACTTTTGCGCACCCCGGGAGCGGCCCCGGGAGCACCCAAATGCCGATTCGGCACAGCCAGGGGGCAAACCACCCCTTGGCGGGCCTATTTCGTGCCCGTGGAAGCCCGTGTGTGCCTTTAGGTGGAGGCGGCAGCCTAGCCGAATCGGCCAGGGAAGGGCGGGCAGGGAAGGCTGTTCCGACTTTTGTTCCGACTTGTTCCGACAAGAATTCGCCAATGTCGGAACAGATAAACCCGCATGCTAGAGCCTCTCGCGGTGCCTTGTTCCGACATTCCGACTGTTCCGACAAAAAATCAGAGGTTCGTGTAAGTCTCCCGGAGTTCTGGAGCGGAGCCGCTGGTCTTCTCGCGCGACCGCTCTAGTTTGTGTCGGAACAGTCGGAACAAAGGGGGTTATATATACAGTAGTAGCCTATAAACACATACATATCATATAGATACGAGCCTAAATCTGTTCCGACAGGGGGCCTTTTTTTGTCGGAACAATGTCGGAACAGGTCGGAACAAAGTCGGAACACGGGAGGGGATGGGGTATCGAGACGCCTTTCCCTGGCTGGAGGGGGTTCGCTGCCGGGCTCGCCTCAGCCGGGCAAAGAAAAACCCCGCCTGAAGGTCAGGCGGGGCTACAGCGGTAACGGGTGCATAGATGACCTCATCGGCCGTTGAGCTCTCGGATGTTGTGCTCTGCGAGGAACTGGCGAAGCGCCTTGTTCATTCGGGTCTGCCAGCCGGGGCCAGTCGCCCGAAACGCCTCTACGATGTCCTGGTCATACCGGATCTTGACCGGCACCTTCTTGGCCGACTCCGGCAGCGGCGGCCGACCACGGCCACGTTTGACCAGCTTGTCGCCCTCGTAGATGTACGCATCCTTCACCCACTTGGCATCGATTTCCGGTGCATCGTCCGGGTCAATCCAAGTCTCTGCTGATTTCCCGTCTTTCGCGATCATTGGCATACCTCATCGATATAATCCGGCGCTTTTCATCGCGCCAGGTCCACACCAGCATCACGTACCGATCGTCGAGCTTGCCGGCCGTGATGATTCGCTCTTCGCCGTAGTCTTGCCTGTCATCGACCTTGGACAACGTGCGGCCAGCGAATACCCGTGGTGCGTCTTCAAAGTCCAACCCCCTGTTTTTCAGGGTGATGTCGCGCTTCTCTACGTCATATTCAATCTCACAGTTTGGGGCCATAGGGTTCTCCTTGTTATGGGTAATAATTGTACCCCCAAAAAATAACCGTGTCAACGAGGTACACCCCACGTGGCACACCTGCCCCGGCACCTGCGGGTGCAAAATCGGCACCAAACAACCCCCGAGCTGGTACGCTTTCGGGAGACCACCCTAACCGACACAGGACCCCGCATGCTGATACGCGCCTACCTTCGCGCCTCCACCCTGGAGCAGGACGCCCAGCGCGCCGCCGAAGACCTGGAGCGCTTCGCCCTGGAGCACGGCCACCCCATCGCCGCCCGCTATGCCGAGAACGCCAGCGGCGCCCATGCCGACCGCCCGGAGTTGCGCCGGCTGCTGGCCGATGCCCTGCCCGGGGACGTGCTGCTGGTGGAAGGCGTCGACCGGCTGTCGCGCATGCCGGCAGCGGACTGGAAGCGCCTGCGGTCCGAGATCGACGCCAAGGGCCTGCGGGTGGTGTCGCTGGATCTTCCGTCCAGCCATGCGGCGCTCAAGGCGCCAGAGGGCGACGAGTTCACCGCCCGGGTCCTGGACGCGGTGAACGGGATGCTTCTGGATACCTTGGCCGCCGTGGCGCGGAAGGACTACGAGGACCGAAGGCGCCGGCAGGCGCAAGGGATCGCCAAGGCGAGGGAGGCCGGCAAGTACCAGGGCAAGCCGCGCAACCAGGAGAAGCGGGGGAAGGTGGCCACGCTCCTCGAGGCCGGTTTCAGCATCCGCAAGGCGGCGGAGATCGCCGGCGTGAGCCCGTCGACGGTGCAGAGCGTGAAGCGCGAAGGCGCGTGATGCTGGACGCCAGAGGCGTCAGAGGGTTACAACATGATGCGGACCGCCTGAGGCGGTAAAGACAACGCCCCCACCCCGGAGATCTTGGCGGATAGACGGGATGAGGGCGCCACATAACGTGTGAGGGGATTATGGCCCACCCTTCGCCCGCCTGCCAAGTGCAGCCGGGGACAACCTTCGACCTCTTCCGCGACCGGCTGCCCCGGGCGCCTTACCATACTGACGAGCTGTCCGAGGGGCTGCGCATCGCCTACCGCCACCAGGCGGAGGCATCGCGCTACATCCAGCCCAACGGCCCGACCCATCGTTACTGGCTGGTCTATGACGTGGACCGCTCCGGCGCCGCCCTGGACTGGAGCGACCGCAACGCGCCCCCGCCGTCGATCGTGGCCACCAACCCGGACAACGGCCACGCCCACCTCCTGTACGGCCTCCAGGTAGCCGTCCGCACGGCGCCTGACGCGAAATCTGGCCCGTTACGCTACCTGGCCGCCGTGGATTGCGCGCTGAGGGACGTGTTGGAGGCAGATCCGGGCTACTCCGGCCTGATATGCAAGAACCCGCTGCGCTCCGACGCCTGGAGGGTGGCCAGCTGGGAGCCGCGGCTCTACGAGCTGGGCGACCTGGACAGCTGGCTGGACCTGAGCGCCTACAGCGACCGCCGCCGCCGCCTGCCGGACTATGGGCTGGGACGGAACTGCAACCTGTTCGAGTCGCTGCGGCGCTGGGCTTACCGGGCCATCCGGCAGGGCTGGCCCGACTACCGGCGATGGCTGGAGGCGGTCCACCAGCGCGCCCGGGGCTACAACGCCCAGTTCCCCGAGCCGCTGCCCGCGAATGAGGTGCGCCACACCTCCGTGAGCGTGGCGAAGTGGACCCACCAGCACATGAGCCCGGCAGGCTTCTCCGCCGCCCAATCCGCCCGGGGCGCCCGCAAGGGGGCCAAGCGCCGGGAAGCGCTGTTGCCGCTGGTCCTGGAGCTGGCCCAGGAGGGCATGACACAGCGGGAAATTGCCGAGCGTATCGGCGTCGACAAGATGACCGTCAACCGCTGGATGAAGTCGGCTTGTATGCAAAGCCATATCAGATAATAGAGCCCGGAGGGCTGTCGCTGACACGGTGTAGGAAATCAGCGATGCCCGATTGTCTGGTATCACTCCCCCGGCCTTGGCGGCTCACCAGGCCGGCCCATCACTCGCCACAGCAGCCGGATGGCGTACCAGTGATCGCGGGCCGTTGTGGGCGCGTAGCCCTTGGCCCTGAAGTACCGATGTACATGGCCCCGGCCTGTCTGCCGGGGATCGCAGCCGCACCAGGCCACGAACTCCTCCACCCGCTTCAGCTGCCGGCGCCTGGCTGTCTTGCCGCCCTTGGCGCCGTGCTGGTGGAGCGCGTGGCGAATGTCGCGCGGGATCATCGCATCGACCCCAGGTAGGAGACGGTGATGGCAATCCGTGAATGGCCCAGCTCGTGGGCCACCACCAGGCGTGCCGCCCGATCCGCTGTCCGGTTGGCCTGGCCGCCCATCATCCGAGGGAGGTGGCCCGTCTCCTGCCGGTACCGATCCACCGCGTAGGCGCTGCGCAGCTCGTGGATGCGGCGGATGCCTTGCGCCTGGAGCGCTTCCCGCGCCGCCCTGAGCCCGCCGGCTCGCCACTGCGCCCAGGTCTGGTCAGCGGGCACCAGGCTGCGCGCCTGACCCTGCACAGCGGCGGCCCTGGCCAGCGTCGCCAGCTGGCCGGGGTGGGTTATCGGCACTTCCCGGACGCGCCCGCCCTTCGTGCCAGCGGAGATCGTCACCGCGCCCCGCGCCTGGCCCTCCTGGAGCGCCCGCCCGGCATCGAGCAGGCTGCCTTCCTTGCCCCTGAGCCCGAACTCCCGGGCCAGCTCCACCACCGCCGCGCCGTGGGCATTGCCGGCGCTGCGCAGCTGGTCCGCCACGTTCGCCACGGCGGCCCTGTTGAGGCCGTCGGGAGCCTCCGTTCTCACGTTGACCCGGGCGGCTATCCCGCCGTCCTTCGTGGGGCTCACGCTGGCCCACGCGCCCCGGGTGGCGAGCGTCATCACCGTGTTGACGGCGCTCACAAGATTCTGGCCATAGGCCGGCGACAGCTCCTCCGCCCTGACCCTGGCCGCAATGTCCTGCGCGTAGGACGCCACCAGCTGCCCTGTGACGCCTTCCAGGCGCCGGACGCCCTCTGCCCTGGCATAGTCCGCGAACGCCTGCCAGCGGTCCCCCACGGCGGCGGCGGAGGCATACGCCATGCTGCCCTCCCGGGCCGCCGCGTTCGCCGCGAACTGGCCCGCCTTGCCCATATCCCGGGTCCTGAGCCCGTAGTTGTTGCCCTTGGCCATGCCTGGCTCCTCGTGCTGCGGATGGTGTAGCCCCCATGCCCCGTCGATTCGGTAAGTGATACGCGCCCATAACGGCAGGCGCAGACCGTGGGGGTGCCGCTTTCGCAACGCAGGCGGCGGACTGCGGACTGGCTTTGGCAAATGGTGACGGCGTCCCATGCGGGTGCTATGGCGCGGGGCTGCGCATGCTGGTGGCGTTGCCACCGGCTCCGGCGTAGGCACGAGGCCCGCCCTGGAGAGGGCGCCCGGGATCGCGGTCACGTCACGACGCTGAGGCGTCGTCTTGAGGGTCACGGCGTTGCGCCGTTGAGTGGTTTCGTCGGTTTTCGTCCGACGGAGGAGCCCGGGAGGCCGCATGGCAGCGGCGGTCGCGGGGCCTGAGGCCCCGCGTCTCTGTGCTGTCGCTACAGAGACGCGGGATGACGGCGTCGCATGCGCTGGGCGGCATGCTGGCACGGGTGCGCATAGCGTCGGCGGTAGACAGCCTGCGAAGCGCTAGGCACACGCCCAGGCACGCAGCGTCAGCGGCATGCGACACCGTCAGTCAGTGAGCCCGGTTGGGCTGGAGGAATCACCGCGAGGCGCGGTGCCACGGAGAGCCCCGTGGATCATGCATGGCCGATTGCAGTGAGCGCACGGCGGTTCATCCGCACCAGGGCGGAGGGGTCCAGACACGCCCGAGGGAGGCGAGCGGGAGAAGAAACGACCAGCGCCGAAGCGCTGGACGCGAGATGCAGTAAGCCCGAGGGCTGTGCCGCAAGGACCGGGGGTGGTCACAGGGGCAGACGAATACTGTTTGTTGCTAACCGGGGCCAGTTACCCCGGACCGCCATCGGCGATAGGTGCACCACCGAATGTATCACCGGGGCATCGAATCGGGAAGAGGGCTTGACGCCTCCGTGTGGCGTGCTATGGTTACGTTTAACACCGTAACCATTCAAACAAGAGGTTTCACCAGTGTCCGAGCGAGTGAACATCGCGGCAAGAGTCGACAAGCGAATCAGCGACGCCCTGGAGGAGATCGCAAGGGAGCGCCGGCAGGCGACCGGCGATGACCTTCGGAAAGCGGACATCATCCGCGAGGCGCTGGAGGAGTACGTCAGGAAGGCCGCGCCAAACAAGGCATCCTGACGATAAACGGCCCCGCGAGTGCTGGAACACTCCGAGGCCATGGCATCAACGGCGACATTTGAACGCCCGCACATCGCCTGTATGGCAAATGAGAGGAATGCACCGATGACACACCCCCATTCTAGCGCAATCGGCGCCCTGAATCGCGCCCAGCTGGCCCGCCTCCTGGAGATCCTGGAGCCCTTCCGCCACGAGCCCGTGACCGCTGCCGTCATGGCCCTGGCTACCCGCCTGGCCCGTCAGGAGGTGGCCCAATGAACCGCGATGACCTGCCCCGCCTGCGGCCCCTGCCCGATACCCACCATGCCGGCGCCGCGGCGCTGCTGGTAGACGAGGCCGCTGGCCCCGAATCCCTGCACCAGGAGGCGTCCCGCCGCCTGGCCGCCGTGCAAGCGCTGATGTTCTCCGCCACGTTCGCCGCCGAATCCCGCGAACTGGAGGGCCATGACCTTGCCGGCTTCGCCCAGGCCGCCCAGATCCTGGCCGCCGATGCCATGGAGCTGGTGGACGCCCTCCACCTGGCCCACGACCGCGTGGCGTGGTGCGCCCTGCGGAAAGTCGCTACCCGTGCACAGAAGGAGACTGACCATGTCTGACATCAAGGCGTTGGTTCGCCGCGTGAGGAGCGCCGGCAGTGCCGTGGCCAAGGAGGGCAGCCGCCTCCAGGCGAAGGGCGAGACGCTGGAAGCTGATGCCCTGGCCGAATCCGTCCAGGAGCTGATGGCCGCGACGGAGACGCTGGAGCTGTGGCGCCTGCGTCAGGCCGAGGAGCTGCGGCGCATCGCCCTGGCCGTCGCCACGCAGCGCGCCCAGCTGGACACGTGGGCGCGGCATGATGGCCCCGAGATGCGCGCCCGGGAGCGGGTGGCATTCAACAAGGCCGCCAACATCACCAGCGGCACCGCTGAGACGCTGGGCGAGATCGCCCAGCAGCTCGACCCCCGCGACCTGGAGGAGAACGACCATGCCTGAAGTCATCCACCGCATCGACCGCCCGTTCACTGAGGGCACCATCGAGGTCTACGGCGATCCAGCCAATGGTTGGTACGAATGGCGCATCCTGGAGCGTGGCGCGGTGATCCGCGATACCAAAACGGCAGGCTATGGCGCGGCTTCCATCGCCCTGCGCGATGCCCTCAACCATGACGAGCCGCCGCAGGATGGCACCGCCATCGACAGAGCGTGGGCGCAGCTGGGCGCCCTGGCCACCGTCCTGGAGGGCATCCCCGAGGGAGACCGCGCGGCGAGCCTGATCCACGACGCGAGGGACGCCATTGCCGGCGACGGGAGATGGCCGGAGCCCGCCGACCTCTCCGACGAGTTCAAGGCCAACGTCGCCACCTGGCAGTACAAGGGCAACCTGTGGGGCGGCCTGCACATCGTCAAGGACGTGAGCGGCCTGATTCACCCCATGGTGGCCGATTACGGCAACTTCGAGACGCTGCACAGCGGCGGCCTCTACGGCTCATGGGCCGAGGCGTTCGCCGCCTTTGGTGCCGCCCTGGACGCGTGGGAGAAGTAGCGATGGGGAAGCGGCGCTGGGGTAAGCGGCTATGCCGGGGCTGTGGCCACGAGCTGAGCGCAAGCCAGGGCTCGAAGGAGACATCGCCCGGCAATCGCGAGGTGCGCTGGCACTGCAAGCGCTGCGGGGCACGCTTCAAGAGCCAGGAAGCCGCCTTCGACGCCTGCTATCACGCGGCGTGGGAGTGGATCGCGGATGACCAGGGGCGCCCCTTCCTCCAGCTGGACGTGGAGGGCTGGCCGATCCTCACCCGCCTGTGCATTCAGCGCCTGGAGAAGCCGACACGTGTCGCTCCGTGGCAGGCCGTGACACCGAGTGGTGAGCGCCTAGCCGGCCTCGAGGTCACCAACGGCGGGCCGCTGGACCGGCTGATTGTCGCCCTGATCAACCAGCGGCTGGACGCCCTGAACCGAGGCGAGGAGATCGCGCCTTCAGTGATGCCGCACCTTCGCCCAGGGCAGCGGGAGAAGACCCCGGAGATGGGCTGGGCCTGGCAGCCGTTCGGCTATGGCGTGCATCACCTGACGCTGACCCTGGACGGCTGGCCCGTGGAGGTGGGGGCCTACCTGCTGGAGATCCACCGAGACCCCGAGTCCGGCGTCTGGCAGGCCATCACGGCCAGCGGCGAGCGTGTGGAGCACGTGGAGGGCCTCCCGGGCGGTGCCGTGGGCGATGTCGTGGCGCAGCTCTACAACGAGCGGCTGGCTTTCCTGCGCGTCAATGATGCCGCCCTGGTCCAGGTCACCCCGCGCGGCGGCTGACTCAATGACGGCGAGACTCGAACCGGGCCAGCACGTCCTCCAGGGAGCGCACCTCGTCGGGGCGGTCCTGCCGAGGGGGCGGCTCAGGCTCAGCCGGGGCGGGCAGGGCAAGCTGCTGACGCAGCTCCGCGACCTCCCGGCGTAGTGCCTGAAGCTCCTCCAGCATCGCGCGCCACACCAGTGCCTCACCTTCGCGTGTCACCCCTACC
>ERZ869909.2148-NODE-2148-length-13918-cov-3.654143_pt1 | contig 13918 bp, 15 predicted proteins | sample MGYA00520892_ERZ869909 | MGnify/ENA primary metagenome ERZ869909 (study PRJEB32215, sample SAMEA104723947) | bioreactor metagenome | biome: bioreactor; feature: anaerobic bioreactor; material: water | place: China | collected 2015-03-12 ... | reverse complement strand
ATGAACGACTTATGTCTTGTTTTCAATTTGAACTAGTTATGTCCATAAAAAGTGGACATTACAATTTCAACTAAGGAGGTCGAAGAACTTGTGTCTTCCGACCTTTTTTCTTTCAGAAAATTTGATAGAATAGAGGTGAACTAAATGAAAGTGCGTGGTGAAGCTATGATAGTTGATCGATTAAAAGAAACCTCTAACTTAACAGTCCAGGAACAGGCGGTCGTAGACTATATTCTTGAGAAACCAAGAGCGTTACTAAAGATGAGTATACATGATTTAGCCGCAAGCTCATATACATCAGCCGCGACGATTATCCGACTGTGTAAAAAGATTGGCACCTCCGGATACAGTGAGTTTAAGACACTGTATATTTCGGAATATCCGGAACTGATGAAACTGAACGAAAATCTGAAAACTGAACCATTCAATGGATCCTCTTCCATCGATGATATCATTCATGCCTTACCGATGCTTGTAAGCAAATCAATGGATTATACCCGTAGTGTGCTGGATCGAAATACGATTGTCCGCTGTCTGCACCATATGCGCTCAGCCGATCACATTGAGATTTATGGCAATGGAATCAACTACCATATTGCACAGATGTATGCTCATCGTTTCGAAGAAGTGGGTGTTCATGCCATTGCTTATGATACAACCCATTGGATGCATGTGGCTTATAATAAAAAGAAAAAGAAGAATACATTTGCGATTCTGATTTCGCATACAGGAAGAAACCCGGGTATTCTGGATACTGCCAAGTGGCTAAATGAGTTTTCCATACCATCGTTAGCCATTTGTGGAAAAGTGGATCGCCGGTTAAGTCAGTTAACGAATGAAACGTTGCAAATTATGACGTCTGCCGGCATCCTGGAACTCAATACGCTGCTTTTTACCCAGTCGACAATGTACATACTGGAAATCTTTGTCAATCAGATGCTTGTCAATAATTTCGAGCAAGTCAAAGAAATCGCGGCGAACTTATCAAATTCAAAATCCAGATGGCAAAATGACTAACAAAAAACACCCCCCGTTGAGGGGATGTTTTTGCATCATGGGCTATCTGACTTGATTGCGACCTGCTTTTTTCGCTTCAAGCATGGCGTCCTGTGCCACTGAGAGGGTAGGTTCATATGTCCCCTTCGCAATCCCGATAGATACCGTGATATAAATGTTTATGTCCTGATAGATGATGGGCTCGCAGGCGAGATTGAGTATCTGTGAGCAAAGTTCTTCGATGTTCACAGATGGCTTTGAAACAATCATGGCGAACTCATCACCACCGACACGGAAGACGCCATCATGATCTTGCATATTCTGTAATCGATGAAATAGGGTAGCAATAACAGCATCACCTGCGGCTTTACCATAGGTATCATTGATTGCCATGAAACGATCGATATCTATGTCTAGAATGGTTGCTCCCTGACGCCAATGAGCTTGAAGTTGGGTTTGGTCGAATTGCATACGTGCACCTCCTAATTTATAATGATATAAATGCAACTTACAGGGTGGAAACAGTTCGAAAGGATTTGAAGATTGACGATATTCGCTCAAAGTCATGGAAAAGGTCCGTTTAAATGCCCGAAGAAAAGATTCGCTATGTCCATATTGTGCATATTCACTCAGTGTCAGTGCAGTTTTGTGACTTGGAATCAGCGTATATGCGATATGACTGAGTCTGCGCTTGCGAATGTATTCTTTTATTGAATACCCGGTGGTCGCAGTGAAAAGGGCGTAGCATTGACTTCGTGACAGATAGGAAGAAGCGATCAGTTTTTCCACTGAAATATCTTCCATGAGTGTATCTTCAATGATATCGAGGAGAGATTGGATAAGTGTACGTACATCAGTTTGTGTCATCTGTTTCACCTCGATGATATTGTATCAAATTTACGGATGGCTTGACCATGACATTTTGTCCGAAAAACAATAGGTTATTCGCTATATTAGCCTCTAAAATGCTATAATAGTGAGTAGAATGATTGAGGTAATCGTATGTTTGAAACCCTAAAACCGATCTTAATGAATCAGCCACTACGCATTCTTTTTTCCTCTTCGAACAAAAATCAAGAGGTTGTCAGAGTGGAAATCAAGTGGATTGACGATGGCAGAAAATATTATCAGAAAGCAGAATATACCAAAACTCAAGTCTTTCATCATAACTTCGAGCAGGAAGAACTGTTAGCAATCATTGAGCCATTCACGGAAATGTTCAAACATGTTACCGTGTTTACTTCAACGGAGCAGTCATCCATTCGTGTGAGTAAAAAAGGGAAGGTCTTTTCAAGTACAAAACCTCTTCCAACCCCATTAAAAGCTTTTTCGCATAATCGCAAGAAAACCTATGTGATGCCAGAGAATTTTCAATCGAAGGCTATGGTCGCACTGAATATTATGGATGCGGAAGGAAATGTATTTCCTTCCAAAAGAGATAAGTATAAGCAAATCAACCGTTTTCTGGAAATGATTGAGGATGTCATCGATGAACACCTGACACCACCTCTGAGAATTGTGGATTTCGGTTGTGGAAAATCCTATTTGACCTTTATCGTTTATGAGTATTTTACGCAGATTAAACATATACCTGTTGAAATGGTGGGGCTGGATTTAAAAGCGGATGTCATCGACTTTTGCAATCAGACGGCCAGGAAGTTTGGTTATGATCAGCTTCATTTTGAAATCGGTGATATCGCCGCATACAATCAGAATCGGCCGGTAGATATCATGATTAGTTTGCATGCATGTAACACCGCAACGGATTATGCACTGTATCAGGCCATCAGATCAAAGGCAAAAGTTATCATGGCTGTTCCATGCTGTCACAAGGAACTGTTACATCATGGAAACTTTTCCAATGTGCCACTGATTGGAAACTATGGATTAAGTAAAGAGAGAATCAGTGCGTTGCTCACCGATAATGTACGATGTGCCTTACTAGGTACTCAAGGATACAAAGTGGATCAGTTGGAAATGTTTGATTTATCTCATTCTCCTAAAAATATTCTTATTCGTGCGGTGTATACTTCGAAACCTTCAGTTGCCAGTGAGCATTTGCTCAATCAGTTTCATCAGTGGTTTGACGTGGAGTTGACGTTGGAAAGGCTGCTAAAGGATACGTTATGATATTTAAACGAAGAAAAAGATCGCTTGAAAGTGATGAACTCCGATTATTTCTGCTTTATACATCCAAGGTAGATGAACCGGGTGGCAAAGTAACGTCGAAAGTGTATGATATTATTCGAAAAGCAGATGAGAAGGTGGTGGGTCGGTGTGATATCCGATTCGGACCGGTATCTGAACTTTATTACCTAGGAAATATTGGCTATGCCATCTACCCGCCGTATCGAGGTCATCGCTATGCGGCGAAAGCGACAGAGCTAATGTTTGAGGTGGCCAAAGGGGCAAAAGTGAAAGAACTGATTATTACGTGCAATCCAGACAATATCCCTTCTCGCAAAACATGTGAAATTCTTGGATGCGAACTGAAGGCGATTGTGGATGTACCACTCAATCATCCCTTAATTGAGCAAGGTGATTATCAGAAGTGTATTTATATTAAAAAACTGGAGGAACTATGATTAAATTATTTGTATCAGACTTGGATGGAACACTCTATTATGATGGAGAAAAACACAATTCCACATTGACAAAAGAAACGATTGAAGCGATCAATCAACTTAATCGCGAAGGAATTGAATTTGCCATCGCTACAGGAAGAGAGCACGGCACAAGCAATCATGTCAGTGAGCAAATCGGATTTGACATCGATGCAATTGGAACCAACGGCTGTTGTGTGGTGTATCGCGGAACCGTTTTGGCGAACCACACTATTTCTTCTGAAAGTGCGTTGGCTATCTGTGATCTGTTTGAGCGCTCAGGCATTGAAGGAACGATATTATATATTGACGGAAAGGGACATCACGTCATGTCCAAACCTGAAGGACATTATTACGATTTATTTCATGAAATGAAAAGTCGTGGAGAAGTTCAGTTTATTTTTGATGGATCGGTTCAAAAGTGGCTTAGTGAACCAAGAGAAGAGTTCAATAAAGCGGTGATTTTGCTTGAGCATCCGGAAGATCGTGATTCCATCAGTGAACAGCTACGACCGCTGTTACAAACATATAACTTAGATATGATGTACTCAAGTGCGACCTATGTGGAACTTGTACCTCATGGTGTGGATAAAGCCATGGGCATTGAAGTTATTATGAAACAGCTGGGAATCAGTGATGATGAAGTTGCGGTTATTGGGGATTCATTTAATGATGAGGCGATGATCAAACGATTTAAACACAGTTATGTGATGAGTCATGCGGAAGAAGAATTGTTAGCTATGGGAAATACCATTGTGCATACGGTCAAAGAAGCGATCGATGATGTATTAAGGATCAACCATGCAGCCATTTAATTTCCATACCCATACCGTACGCTGTGGTCATGCGGTAGGTAGTGATGAGGAGTATGTTCTTAAAGCTATTGAAGCAAACATGAACACATTAGGTTTTAGTGATCATGTTCCGTATAGGCAAAGTGTGTTACAAAAAGAGCGTATGCCTTACGAATTGAAAGATGATTATCTGATCAGTGTAGCTCAGCTTAAAAAGAAGTATGAGGATAAGATTCAGATATTTCTTGGTTACGAGGCAGAATATTTTGATGAACATTTGGATGAGTTGATCGAAAGATATAACGAAGTTGATTATATGATTCTTGGTCAGCACAATTTATCGTTGGATGGAATCGATCTGGGTAGAAGTGCAACGGATGAGCAGGTGTTGGCATATGCTTCACTTATTGAAAAAGCGTGTGCTACCGGTTTATTTACCTATCTGGCCCATCCAGACTACTTCATGCTTGCTCGCAATGATTTCAGTGAAGCTTGTGTTCAGGCAAGTCATAGAATCATCGCGGCAGTGAAAAAAGCCGGAATGGCACTTGAATGTAATATGAATGGTAGCCGATATGGTAAAAAAGAAGTCCAGGGCTTGGGATATGTCTATGCTTATCCCTTACGGTCGTTTTGGGAAATCGTTGGGGATAGTGATGTGCTGGTCATTGCGGGATATGATGCACATACTCCGCAAACACTTTTGCAAAGTGAGCGATATGAAGAGGTAGCTACCATTTTAGAAGGGATCAATTTAAATTGGATTAAGGATGTGTCACAGTTAATACTTAGATAAGGGGTGAATTACGATGAAATTTCTTAAAAAGCTTGTTTCGAAACCATTTGTTATTGGAACGCTGATTTTGCTTCAACTGGCTTTATTGCTCGTATTTATTTATGAGCTGAGCAATCTGATTTTACAGGCATATTTCTTTCTGGTTATTTTAAGTCTCATCATCGTGATTTACATTATCAATAAAAATGAAAACCCATCCTATAAGTTATCCTGGGCGATTTTGATTTTGTCTGTGCCGATTTTTGGAGGTATTTTATATCTAATCTTTGGTGGAAAGAAAATTCCGAAAGCACTGCGAAGAGATATGGTCAAATCTGCCAATGAAAAGACTCCATATCTGATTCAGGACCATAAGGTACTTGAACGAATTTATCAGCAAGACGCTCAATTATACAAACAGGTGAATTATTTATGGCGCAATGTCTATTTCCCTGTGTATCGACATACGAAGACAACGTATCTTTCCATTGGGGAAGATAAGTTTGAGAAAATGAAGGAGGAACTACGAAAAGCTGAGAAGTTTATCTTTTTGGAATACTTTATTATCAAAGAAGGAATTATGTGGCAAAGTATTGAAGATATTCTGATTGAGAAAGCAAAGGCTGGAGTGGATGTCCGATTAATCTATGACGATTTTGGTTCGATGAATCTACCGAGAAACTTTTCGAAGCGACTTCGAGCGTTAGGGATTAAGGTGTTTGCCTTTAATCCGGTCCGACCGGTATTGGCCATTCGTATGAACAACCGGGATCATCGAAAGATCTGTGTCGTCGATGGGCGTGTCGGATTTATTGGTGGAATCAATCTTGCGGATGAGTATATCAATGCCATCGTTCGCTTTGGCCACTGGAAAGACTCAGCTGTTATGATTGAGGGTGAAGCTGTCTGGTCATTAAGTGTTATGTTCTTAACCTTTTATAACTATTTGGCTAAGACCGATGAGGATATTCTCAAGTTTAAACCTGAATACCCTGAGCTGTTTGATAGTGACGGGTATGTTCAGCCGTTCTCGGATTCACCGACAGATGATGAGAATGTGGGTGAAACTGCTCATATGAATATGATTAATATGGCGAAGGAGTATGTTTACATTCAAACCCCGTATCTTGTCATAGGATATGAGTTTGTATCTGCACTTACTACGGCGGCGAAAAACGGTGTGGATGTTCGGATTATGCTTCCTCACATCCCCGATAAATGGTATGTGCACGCAATTACACGTTCAAACTACGAACGTCTGATTCGTGATGGTGTTAAGATTTTCGAGTATAAGCCTGGGTTTGTTCATTCGAAAACCATGATCAGTGATGATGAAGCGGCGATTGTGGGTACGACAAACATGGATTATCGCAGTTATTATATGCACTTTGAGTGCGGGATATATTTTATTGAAAGTCGAGTCGTCAAAGATCTGAAGAAAGATTTTGAACAGACGCTGGATCAGTGTATTGAGATTACACTCGAAGACTGCTTGCGGGTCAACTTCTTTGTAAGGATAGGTCAGGCGATACTCAATTTGTTTAGTGCACTACTATAGAAGGAGAGCTTATGGAAAAGATTGGATTAGTACTTGAAGGCGGCGGATTACGAGGCGCTTATACGGCTGGTGTGCTTGCCTGGTTTTTAGATCATCACGTAGAGTTTGATATTGTGGTTGGGATTTCATCAGGAGCTCTTTTGGCAGCCCCTTTTGTGACCAAGGATCGCAAAACTTTACATGATCTGGCCGTGGTTTACTCTGGAAAGCAGGATAATGTGGGGTTAAAGCCCATTCTTCGTGAAGGAACACCGGTAGGATATAACTATCTGTTTGATACCATCATCAATCAGCAGCTCAAACTCGATGCATCGAAAGTTCGTGAAGCTGGTACAAAGATGGAAATTGGTATCTATGATATGTCCAAGTGTGAGACGATCTGGCTGACCAATAAAGATTTGGATGATCGCTGGCAATTTGTTAAGGCGGCATGTACATTGCCTATTGCAGGACGAAGTGTCAAAATCAAAGGTAAGAAATATATGGACGGTGGATTGACGACCATGATTCCTATTTTTAGAAGTGAGGAACATGGGTGTGATCGCCACGTGGTGATTACCACGAAGGATATTTCGTTTGTACGAAAACCCAACCATCCATTATTGCAGGTATTATTGGATCTGATTTATATGAAGTATCCTAAGATGCTTAAGGATTTCCGTAAGCGTACAGGGATTTATTATGATGAAAAAGCGAAAGTGGAGCATTTAGTAGAAGAGAATCGGGCATTACTGATTCGACCATCCAAAAACCTGGGAGTGAAACGTTTTTCGGGTGATCCTGAAAAACTGAAAGCATTGTTTGATCTTGCCTATGCGGATTGTGATGCTCAAAAAGGTCAGATTCTTGATTTTATGGAAAGGAAGTAAAATGAAACTTATCAGCTGGAATGTGAATGGATTGCGGGCTGCAGTCAATAAAGGATTTCTGGATTTCTTCTTTGAGGAAGATGCGGATATCTTTGCGTTGCAGGAAACAAAAATGCAACCGGATCAGTTAACACTGGATTTACCAGGATATCATCAGTACTTTAATAGTGCAGTTAAAAAAGGCTATTCGGGGACGGCGGTATTTACTAAGGTTAGACCTTTGCAAGTAACGTTTGGCATTGATCTTGAGCATCATGACCAGGAAGGTCGTGTGATTACCTGTGAGTACGATGATTTCTTCTTTGTGACAGTCTATACGCCAAACTCTCAAAATGAGTTAGCACGACTGGACTATCGGATGGAGTGGGAAGATGACTTTCAGGCCTATATTGCAAAACTGGATCAGGTCAAACCGGTGATTGTCTGTGGTGATCTTAATGTGGCTCATACGGAAATCGACTTGAAAAACCCTTCGTCCAATCGGAAGAATGCGGGTTTTTCAGATGAGGAACGGGCCAAGTTCACTCAGTTTCTTTCCAAAGAAATGACCGATACCTTCCGCTACTTCTATCCGGATATAACAGGTGCCTATACCTGGTGGTCCTACATGAACTTTGCCCGCAAAAATAATGCGGGATGGCGGATTGATTATTTTCTGACGTCCAATCGCTTGCAAGCCCATCTAGAGGATGCCATCATATACAAAGATATATTAGGCAGTGATCATTGCCCGGTCGGATTACTGATTCATTTCTAGGCAAAATGAATCGATGCAAATGTAGGGGGAAAACAAGATGAAAAAACGAACAATCACAGTTAACTGGTACTACACTCAGTTGGATGAAGTGGAATCGCTACTCAACCATTCACTTAATGAAGGATATCAGCTAGTTGAACTCACTAAGAAACGAGTTAAACTGATGAAGACAGAGCCATTACTCGGGGCATATCATCTGAAGTTTTTTGGTAAGAAAACGACGGAAGAGGTCAAGGAAGCCTTTGTAAAGATGGCTTCGGATAGTGGGTATCAGGTGGTAGATCAGACGATGGGGAATGTCTATGTGTTCTATTCAGCCAATCGTTCAAGACCATATTTTTTTAATCCTAACGAAGAAGAGAGTGAAGAGATTGGTCAAGACTCTGTTACCTGGAAATCATTTTATCGGATGGCTATCTGGGTGATACTGATGTTATTATCTTTATTTTCTGCAGGAAGGTATTCATCATCTTTGAATGTATCATCCTATTTCTATTTGGCTACCCTAACCGTAATCAGTATCTATGAACTCTATATTTTATTACATATGAGCTATTTACTACGGAAAAAGAGAGATGAAACTCAGGGTTTTTCACGTGTATCGCTATATCTTAAAGCGATTTTGGATCAGGGAAATGGGTTGTTTTTCTTGATTCCGGTTATCGTAGGGTTTCTTCAGAGTTTTAATGTGGCTATTTATTCCTTATCTTCGCGCCTTCTTATATCGCTCTTTCTTGTGTATGTGCTATATCGTCATGTTCAATATCGAAGGCAGCTGGGTGTTGCTAGAAACACTCAGGTGAGTCTTGTCTTACTTTTGATAACGATTAGCCTTGGTGTCTTCTTTCAGTTCTACACCCGACAGATTGAGACGATGGAGCATCGGCTTCAAATCATTTCACATATTTTGGATGAGTACTATGAGGGTGATTCCATGCTTGAATCAAACCATCGACTCATGTTTACAGGCGTACGGGTTACCCGATTCCATTCTCAAAATCAAATGACTCAGGTGACGGTGGTATATCCATTTAATGAGTATACACCCGTTAATCTATTGGACGATTGGATTGAGGAGGCACTAAGGAATCCAAATGCACTCAGTTCTTCCAAACATGTGCTTGTACATGATCATCTGCTTGTATATGCCACAAACCTAGGTCACGATGATGAAGTTATTTTGAGAAAGATTGCGGAAAGCATTGATGAATAATCGCATCTACATGTTTAGAGGTAAAGCGGCCACAGGAAAAGCCTCACTTGCTCATTACTTAGGGAAAAAATATCAATTGCTTGCGACATCCTTTGCCTCATCAGTTCTTTACTTCATTTGAGGAGGCAAAGAACTATTATGAAAAATCCAATATCGAACAGTTGGATAATGAGATCTATGTGGATTCAAGTCGACCTTTTGATGAGAATATTCAATCCATCGCTCATTACTTCGAAAAATAAAAAACGATCATGACGATCGTTTACCATGGATATTGTTTTGGTGGATGACTTGTAAAGGTCATCTTTTCTTTTTTGGTCGGATGCTCAAATGTGAGTGACACTGCCCACAAGGCAATCTGCTGCGGAGGGACAGCCTCAGGATTATAGCGCTGATCACCCCAAAGCGGTGTGTGCCGGCTTGCGAACTGTACCCGGATCTGATGTGAACGACCGGTTTTCAGTTCAATGGTGCTAAGATACCGGTTTCCCAGTGGGGTCACATCGATGACGGTAAGGATGGAATCCTTACCTCTAGAATCGACTTTTACAGTATTGGTTTTGGTATCCTTAAGTAGTTTATCCCGATATTGTCCAGTTTTTGGCTGTTTGATAGTAATGCACTGATACACTTTCTGCAGTTGATGGGTACGTACCTGATCAGAAAGCCGTGAAGCAGCTTTGGAAGTTTTCGCAAACACCATCACACCCCCTACAGGACGATCTAATCGGTGTATGAGTCCTACAAAGATATTCCCGGGTTTCTGATAAGCCTCACGCAGGTAATTCTTAATTAAAGTAAGCATATCCTCATCGCTGGACTCATCAGCCTGAACTGGTACATTCACGGGCTTTTCCACCACGATGATATGATTATCTTCGTAAAGGATGTTTAGCGATGCCATCGGCCACTCACCCCACAAGGAAGTGTCAAATCACGTGAACTGATCTTGTTTCCAATTTCTGTCACTTCGATCTGTCCACCCTTCGATGAAACAAAGAGTTGCTTAAATACATTTTCAATCACACCGGCAGATAGTCCGGTTGTATAACTGTTTAATAATACGAAAAGTGCATTTGGGTCCAATACTTCAATGCAGGCTTCCAGTAGTGGAATCAACTGTTCCTCAATTTTCCACATTTCACCATTGGGACCACGGCCATAGCTTGGGGGATCCATGATGATGCCATGATAGGTACGTCCCCGACGTGCTTCGCGTTGGACAAATTTAATCGCATCTTCCACAATAAAACGAATGTGTTTATTGCCTAAATGGGATAGCTCCGCATTTTCCTTGGCCCAGGCAACCATACCCTTCGCCGCATCCACATGAACGACTTCCGCCACTTCTTCATTTCGGGCACAGGCCAGGGTTGCTCCGCCTGTATATGCAAAAAGATTTAAGATACGCAAGTCTTTTTGATTGCTTTCCTTGATACGGTCAGTCATCCAATCCCAGTTGATCGCTTGTTCAGGAAAAAGACCTGTGTGTTTAAAGCCGGTTAAAGACACTTTGAAAGTTAAATCTTCATATTGAATGGTCCAGGACTCTTTGAATTTGTTCTTCACTTCCCAAGATCCGCCACCACTGCGACTGCGATGATAATGGGCATCATTCTGATTCCAACGAGGATCTTTTCCTTTTGGCCAGATGGCTACCGGGTCAGGTCGTCGAACGGTTACATGTTTCCATCGTTCAATCTTCTCTCCATCGCCTGCGTCAATACATTCATAATCCTTCCATCGTTTCGTTGATTCTATCATCACATTCACCTCTACGGTATTATATCATAAGTCATACGGATTTTCTTGGTGGCTCCACCCTTCGTTTGTGTAATGTTTCATACTTATATATCGAAAAAAAAGGGAATTATGGTATAGTGTTGATTTGATTGATGATTTACACAGGTTATTTTAATTAAAAGACATAAAATCAAACAATGTTACGTTATTGCTACATTGTTAGTGTCACATTGAAATGATATTCTAAGTTTAGAAAGAAAGCGCTTACGCGCAAAAGGGAGGAAATATGAAAAGGTTAACGACTACATTCACAATCCTGCTTCTCATCTTATCTTTGGTCGGATGTTCACAAAATGGTCCGAGTGATGAGAATTCAAAGACGCTTACAGTATATTCCCCGCATCCAGCGGAAACGATTAATATTGGTATTCAGGAGTTTACCAATCGTACAGGCATTAAAGTTGAAGTTGTTGCGGCGGGTACAGGTGAACTTCTCAACCGAATCGCTGCTGAAAAAGATAATCCTTTAGGAGATGTGTTTTGGGGTGGTGGTGCTGAATCATTACAAGCATTTGGTGAACACTTCGAGCCTTACAAACCAGTGGGTATTGAAGATATCGATGCATTGTATTATGATCCTAACTACCTATGGATAGGAGAAAGTCCATTACCGATGGTCATTATGTATAATACCAATTTAGTCCCAGAAGATATGGCTCCAAAGAGTTGGAGTGATGTTCTAAAGCCGGAGTTTAAAGGTAAAATTGCAATGGCAGATCCAGCAAAGAGCGGTTCTGCTTACACAATCATGCTTACAATGATTCAAGCATATGGAAAAGATACAGGTAGAGGTTGGTATTTTATTGAAGACTTCCTTAAAGCCGTAGATGGTAAAATTCTAGGGAGTTCTGGTGGGGTTTATAAAGGTGTTGAGGATGGTGAGTTCTCTGTTGGTTTAACATTAGAGAAAGCTGCGATTGAGTACGTGAAGAATGGATCACCGGTTAAAATTGTTTATCCATCAGAAGGAACATCCGCTGTACCAGATGGTGTTGGCTTAATAAAAGGTGCTAAAAACACAGATAATGCGAAGCTATTCATTGATTTTATTATCAGTTATGATTTCCAAGATATTATGGCAAAAAAACTAAGCCGTCGCTCGGTTCGTAGTGATGTGGCATCGCCAGTAGGATTACCTGAGTTATCAGAAATTAAGTTTATTGATTACGATTTCAACTGGGCAGCTACGAAGAAAGTAGATATTATGGAGCAGTTCAAGGAAATTTTAGTAAGAACAAATTAAAGAATTCGAAAGGTAGAAAGATCTCTTTCTACCTTTCATAAAATAGGAGGTCCTTATGAGTGTTGATGTATTAATAAATAATGTAACTAAAAAATATGGAGATTTTATTGCGATTGAAGATATGTCTTTTAAGATTAATAAAGGGGAGTTTTTTACTTTACTAGGACCATCAGGATGCGGGAAAACGACGTTACTTAGAATGATTGCTGGATTTAATACCATTGAAGGTGGTGATATTCTCTTTGGTTCAATGAGCATAAGCAAAATCCCAGCACACAAACGTGATATTGGTATGGTCTTTCAGAATTATGCTATTTTCCCTCATTTAAGTATCTATGATAATGTAGCGTATGGATTAAAAGCAAGGAAAGTTCCGAAAAAGGATGCACATACTCGTATTATGAGTGCATTGGAAGCAGTCAGGATAGATCAACTCAAGGATCGTATGCCTCACGAGTTGTCTGGTGGCCAGCAACAGCGAGTTGCATTAGCTAGAGCGATAGTCATTGAGCCTAAGATTCTTTTGATGGATGAGCCTTTGTCAAACTTGGATGCAAAATTGCGCGTTCAAATGAGATCGACGATTAAGAAACTACAAGCCAAATTAGGCATAACTACTATTTATGTCACTCACGATCAGGAAGAAGCGCTTGCCATCTCGGATCGTATCGCTGTAATGAATCTTGGGAAGGTTATGCAAATCGGAAGCCCCGATGAGGTATACCGACGTCCTCAAAACGAGTTTGTGGCTGGTTTTATTGGAACATCCAACTTCTTAAAGGGTGAAATTGTTGAATCAACTCAAGGTAAGTTGATCATTGATTTATTTAGTTATCAATTTACAACAGAACTAACATCAGATTATAAAGGAAGTGTGATTCTATCTGTTCGCCCAGAGTGCTTTTTGTTTGCGGATGGGAGTGAGGGTATTCAAGGAGAGATCATTTTATCAACTTTCTTAGGGGATTTTATCAATTATGAAGTTGAGTTAAAAGATGGTTCTATTGTTGAAGTAAATGAGTATACAAACAAAGTTGAGAAAATTCGTGAAAATGGTCCGATACTACTGAAGGTGAATGAGAAACTTGTTAGTATTTTTAAAGCAGATGGAAGGGAGCGTTTAGAGTAATGAAACGATTTCTTTCAAAGCGATTTGATTTTTGGTTTGTTGCGAAAATTATAATCTTTTTACTGTTTGGCTTTTTCTTGATTTATCCATTTGTAAATATGTTTGCAAGAGGATTTCAATCAACAGATGGCAAGTTCACACTCCATTATTTTGAACGATTTGTTCAATTTAAGTATTA
>ERZ869909.2147-NODE-2147-length-13919-cov-3.701344_pt1 | contig 13919 bp, 14 predicted proteins | sample MGYA00520892_ERZ869909 | MGnify/ENA primary metagenome ERZ869909 (study PRJEB32215, sample SAMEA104723947) | bioreactor metagenome | biome: bioreactor; feature: anaerobic bioreactor; material: water | place: China | collected 2015-03-12 ... | reverse complement strand
GCCCGTACCTTTGCCCTCCCGCTCATGCAGCTCTGTGCTGGACAACCGGGCGGCCAGCTCGGCCTCGGATGCATTCGCAAGGTCCACGCTGAAATGAGCGCAAACCCGGCTCGCGGCTTTGTCATTCAGTGCGGCGCGCAGGACGCCGAGCGCTTTTGCCGGCGCAGCCAGAACGAGATGTTCAAAATGGTTTGCAGTGGCGGACAGGTTGATGAGGTCCGCGACGCCGCTGAGAAAGCGCTCCTGCCGGTCCGCGCGCAGAGCGCGGGCATCTTCCAGACCGAGACGGTGGCCATCGCCATCACGGTCCCCCGCGTGTGAGCCATCAACGAGCGTGCTTCGGCCCACCAGCGCCAAAGGCGAGGCCCGGTTCATCCGGGCCAGAATTCGTACATTGTGCCCGTCCGCGACGACAAGCCATAACATACCTTTGCGCTGGATAGACATATTTGACACTCCAGATTCCATGACGGGCTATAATAAAGATTTGAATTCTATATTTGCTTTCTGCTTTCTGATTAATCGTTTTAAATTATAAAAACAGATCTTCAACTATGCCAATTAATTAAAAAATTGCCTGGCATAAGTTCATTTTTATCTGGGGGAGCGGCTGCCTCCCTGTGACCGTTTTCATAGTCCATGATTCAGTATTCTGACTCATTGATATAAATCAAACTCTGGTTGTTTTTGACTTAGGTCAAACAGCATCTCCCTGACGGGCCGTAACATCTGAAACCGGCAGAAGGAGCCACGGACAAGACCGCAGGGAGAATGGTTATGGAGCCTGAAGGTCGCGATCTCGCCATCAGGTGGGAAATCCTGGAAGTGTTTGAACTCGATGTGGGTTTGGCCCGCGCGACATTGGGCGTGGGTGTCAGTGACGGCGTTGTCACGCTCACCGGCATAGTGGATTGTGGCGCACAGTGGACAGTAGCAGAGAGCCTCGCTCGCCGTGTGAACGGGGTCCGCGATGTCATCATGCAGCTTCAGGTGGCGCCGACCGCGTATCGTCTGGAGCAAGATCGGCACTTGGCGGCGCGTGCGCGCGGCGTGCTCAACTGGTTTCTGCCCGGTGAGATCAGCGGGCTACAGGTTGATGCCGCGGCGGGCTGGGTGACACTGACAGGCAAGGTTTTTCACTACCATGTCAAGGAATATGCCACCCACTTGGTGCGCCGTCTGGAAGGGGTTGCCGGGGTGGACAACAGGCTTCTGGTTCTTGGCGGGGTAGATCCGCGCCGGATTGACGACAAGTTTGCGGATGCTTTTCAGTGGGGCGCCGAAGCCAGGCAGAGAAAACCTTCTCGTGAGACATTGCCTGGCGCACGGCTAGCCGCCGCGTTCGCGCGCTCACCCGCAGAAAGCAGGAACCGCGCGGTGATGATGTAGCGCCGGTCTGGTACTCGCCGGCCCCCGCCCGGTATCTTGAGGCAGAGTCAGCCTCGTTTCAGTCAGTGGCAAATACCTGGCCCTCACGCGGTGTGTGGGCCGGTCTGAAAGTCCGGCCAGGCGCGGGCGGCCGCATACATCCGCATCAGATCTGCAATGCTGTCGACACCCGTCTTGGCGAATACACGCGCGCGAAAATACTCTACCGTCCGGTGGCTGAGGCCAAGCTCGCGGGCGATCTGTTTGCTTGTCTCGCCAGTGACGAGCAGTTCGAGCACATCACTTTCCCGGCGGGTCAGCGTGCGCAGACGGCGATCCGCTTCCACACTCTGCTGGCGCACCACATGGCCCGACCACGCCTTGCGCAGCGCGCGGGTCAGCGCGTCGATTACCGCAGGCGTGGGCGCTGGCAATGGAAAGAAGTCCGACGCGCCGGCCCGCAGAGCCTCGATAACGGTGTTAACCTCGGGCTGTTGTGCGGTCACGACGAGCCTGAAACCGGGATGTGTCTGCCGGATGAGTTCTGCGCCGTCGACACGATTTTCTTCCGGCACCTCGAGAAGCACTACACCCCAGTCATCGGCCGGCACCGATATCTGGAAATCAGCCACAGAGTCGTGGCAGAAAACCCCCCCGTATTTCGATGCGATGACCGGACCAATAATGGTTCTGACGTTGGTACTCGCCGCAATCAGGTGGACATGGACTATTTCCGTCTGTTCCAGAGTTGCTCCTGTATGATCGGGCATGTCCATCGGATTTCCATTTCTTGTTCGCCAATCTGGCGAAATGGAGCCTTATTTATTGGGGTGGTTCGAAATAGAGCTTGGTGTCCCATACGCGGTGAAGGATATTAACCATAATACATGGCCGTTACGACTTTTTTAGAAGCTTGCGTGCGTTACGTTCCAGCCCTCATACCTTGGTCATGTGGCGTGTAGATCTGCTCTGGCGCGCGCGTGCGGCACCTCCAGGCTACCGCAGCACGGCCCATGTGATTGTCGGGCGCACTCGAGGAGCGTCCGCTGGCGCCGGCCCGTTCGGCACCGATTGTCCTGAATGGCGCGGGCTGTGTGCGTCCAGGACACCCGCGCGGATGGCCTGCGATACCATATGGACCCGGTTGCGCGCATTCAGCTTGATCCGTACCTGATCGAGGTGCCGTTCCACGGTGCGCGGTGCGATATCGAGTCTTATTGCTATTTCCTTTGCAGACAGCCCGTTCGCCGCCTGTGCCAGGCATTCCATCTCTCTCCGGGTAAGGTGCGCATGTGGCGCACTTTCAGACACGTCGTTCATGATGCCCCGCCTCAACTGCAAATGGCAAATTAACCAACGAGCAGCTTAGCACCAGCCGGGAGTATCAAGAACTGAGTAGTTTTACTTAATCGAACGAGCACTTTTACGTAGGATGTTTAACGATCTATTAATTTTTGGGTCCGTGCCAGAACCTTAATGAGCAGAGATAGGCGCAACGGGCGCCTTATCTTGTTGCATGAAAACAAAAGAAGGAAACTGGCAATGAAAAAGCTCATTTTTGCTTCGGCAGCAGCCATTATCATGTCCGCCGCCGCGTCCTATGCACAAGACAGCGAGTCACTCACCTACAACCTGAACGGTTCGATCGCGAGCAATTGCGAAATTGTTCCCGAAGGCGTGGTGAACGTGAACGTCGATATGCTGAACTTCGGCAATCAGGGCCTGGCGGCCGTAGCCTATTCCTGCAACTCGCCCTACGAGCTGACCATCCAGTCGGCCAATGGCGGCATGGAGCATCAGGAAAGCGGCGGCGCCATCGTCATCCTGTATGATGTCGAGACGTTCGGCTTCTTCAACACCACCGGAAATGGCCCGCAATCGTTCAATTCGGCGGCCATCGTAGCGCCGCAAGTGGTCGCGACTGAGACCAGCTGGGCGAACATCCTGGTGAATGGCGGCCTGCAGCTTGGCAATATCGACCTCGTCTTCCCGGGGCTGGCCAATTCCAATGTCGCCGGCACCTACGAGGATCAGCTCACCCTGACCCTCACGGCCATCCTGTAGCCCTGCTACCGGCTGCATGGCTGAAGACGGGTGGAAGGGGCGCGTGAGGCGCACCCTTCCACTCGCATGCCGGCGGCCGGGCATAGTCACCACCGGGGGGAGACCATGTTCCGATCCTTTCGCATCGCGGCGCTGGCGGGCCTGTCGGCCTGCGCGCTGCTCGCTCATGCGCTTGCCTATGAGTTTTCGCCTATCGTTGCCGTCTTTGCTCCGTCCGGGCCGGGTGCCGTTCAGACCTTCACCGTGCGCAATACTCAGTCGGAGACCGTTGCCCTGCAGATCAATGCAGTGCGGCGCTTTACCTCTGCCGACGGTACCGAGACGCACGAGCCGGAGCTGGATGACTTCATCATCACCCCGCCCCAGCTTGTGGTCGCGCCGGGGGCCAGCCAGACGGTCCGCGCCCAGTGGATCGGGGAGCCCTCTCCGGAGCGTGAGCTGAACTATCGCTTCATCGTTACCCAGATCCCGATCCGCTATCAGCGCGAAGTGCGCGCCGACACAACCGCCAATATTACTCTTGGCTACCGCTATGAGGCGGCGGTTTACGTCACCCCGCCGGGTGCCCGGCCGGAGGCCCGGCTGGTCTCGGTTGATCCGGTCGAGGCGGGCGGCGGCACCATGCGCCTGGCAGTCACGCTGGCCAGCGTGGGCCGCACGCGCGCCATTCTGGATAATCCGGTCCTGCGGCTATCGTCAGGTGGACAATCCGTCACGCTGGAAGGTGTAGCCCTGCAGGAGCTGCAGAACCGCAACCTCCTTAGCGGCACCACGCGAACCTTTCTGATCGACTGGCCAGATGGCTTGCCGCGGGGAGCTGTAAGCGCAGAATTCTCCACCGCCTACTACATCGCGCCGTGAGGCCGTCATGGTCATCGGCCATACGGACAGAGGGGTGCTGACAGTGAGGCCAGCCCGGCGCGCACGCCCCGGGCTGGCGGCCTTATGGCTTGGATGCGCAGCCGGCGTGATCCTTGCCATGCCGGCCGACGCCCGTCAGGAGGCAGAGCCTGCCGAGGGAGAGACGGCCCAGCCGCCCGTCCAGATTACGCCTGGCCTGCCGCCCGGCGCTTCTCCCGAGGATATTTTCCGCAATCTGTTCGGCAGTGATGCGCCGGCCCTGCCGGAGGCAGAATACCCGATCCTTATCCTGGACATGAACCGCGGGGACGCCCGTGTGCGGCCGGGCCGCCAGGGTGAAGCAAGCCAGGTAGAACGCGACACACTCATTAACGCCCTTGGGCCCTTTCTAGTCGATGCCAAGGCCGCCGAGCTGGTTAGTCTTGGTGAGGCTGACGGCTGGATCACTGACGCCCAGCTGTCCCGGATCGGTCTGTCGGCACAGTTTGATCCCCGCCAGCTGGCCTATATCGTGGACGTGCCTCTGGAACACCGGGCGGTCGTGCCGCTGCCGCTGGCGCGCCGCTATGACCCGTCGCTCCTGCTGGACGCTGTTTCGCCTTCGCCGTTATCGGCGTCGTTGAATCTGTTCGCGGGCGTTTCGACGCTTACGGCGAGCGAGCTGCAGCCTACCGGCGCGGACCGGGGCGATCTGACACTGGATGGCGCGCTGAATGTGCGCGGCTATGTGCTGGAAGGCACGGGCACGTTCAGTACAGATTTTCGCGGCGATACCGACTTCACCCGCACCGATGTCCGGCTGACGCGCGACCTGTATGACCGCATCGTCCGGCTGGAGGCAGGAGACCTTACAGCGCCAGTAACCGGGCTGCAGGCGCGGGGCAATATCGCGGGCCTGTCTGCCTACCGGTATTTCGGCCAGCGGCCCTATCAGCGGTTTTCGCCCACGCCCGAACAGGAGTTCGAACTCGCCCGCCCGGCCCGCGCGGTCATCTATATCAACGGACGCTACGCGCAGGAGTTGCGCCTGCAGCCCGGCCGTTACCGGCTGACCGACCTGCCCTTGCGAAGTGCCGCGGGCAATGATGTGCAGATCGAGATCCGCTACGATACCGGGGAGGTGGAGCTCTTAAGCTTTCCCGCCTTCTTCGATCTGCAGCTATTGCGTCCCGGCATTAGCGAGTTCGCCGTCAGCGCCGGGATCACATATCGGCTTGAGGCACGAGAGCGGCGCTACGATACCGACCGCCCGGCCATCAGCGCCTTCTATCGCCGTGGCATCACGGACTTTCTTACCCTCGGAGCCGATGTACAGGCTGACCGCGACATCACGCTGGCGGGCGGCCAGGTCCTGGTGGCAACAAGTTTCGGCACGGTCGGACTTCTGGCGGCCAACAACTTCTCAGACTCTGACGGGCTGGCCATCACCGCACTCTATCGCTGGGCAGGCACCGACTACGCGCGTCAGGCGACCGCTGATGCCCAGATCCGCTATGCAGGGGCGGGCTATCGCACCTTGCGTCAGGCAGGCGCGCCGAACTTTGACTACGGCGCGCGCGGCCGGGTTGCTTTCAACCTCACCGACACGCAGCGCCTCCAGCTGACACTCGATTATCAACGAGTGCGGGAAACCCGTTTTCACGAGTACGCCGCCGAGGCGCTTCTTAGCCAGCGCACGCGCTTTGGCACGTTTGCGCTGTCAACTCGCTGGGAGCGGCTTGAACGAGGTGACGAGGCGAGCGTGCGCCTGTCCTACTCGGTCCCGTTGGGCCGGGGCACGGCGGCAGCGAGCTATGATAGCGGCAATGAAAGCTATCGCGCGGTCTATAATCGCCCGATAAGCCCGGGCATCGACAAGTTCGGCTATTCGGCGAATTTCACCTCTTTTGATGGGCTCGATGACCTGTCGGCATCGGGATTCTACCGGGGCAATCGCTTCGAAGCATCGCTGGAGCAGCGCTTCTCCGAAGCTGGTCGGGACGCGGGCCTTGGCAGCGAGATGCGCACCACTGCCTTTGCAGGCACCGCGCTTGTCGCGGCAGGGGGGCGTGTTGCCGTCTCGCGGCCTGTGTATGACAGCTTCGCGATCATCGCCCCGCGTGAGGCCGTGCGCGACTACGCGATTGGTGCCGATCCCCAGACCCGGTTTGCGACCGCGCAACGAGACTATAATGCCCGCTCAGGCGCGTTTGGACCGGCGGTCGTGCCCGATCTCGCCCCTTTTCTGGTGCGCACGCTGGAGGTCGAAGCCATCGACGCGCCAGCGGGCATATCCATTGGCGCTGAAGCCTTCACCGTCATCCCGGGCTACCGCTCCGGCTATCTCATCGAAGTGGGCGACGAGGGCAATGTGGCCCTGATCGGTACGCTGGTCGACGACAATGGTGCCCCCATCGCCTTTGCCGCAGGGGTCGCCCGCATATCAGACGGGGACCGGATTATAGAGCGGCCGGTGTTTACCAATGCCGGTGGGCGGTTCTATGTCGATGGCGTGGTGGCCGGGTCCATCGTTGCGCTGGAGTTTGAGGGCGAGCGCAATCTGCGCGCCAATGTACGCGCGCCAGACGGCGTCGTGGGCGTGGTGCGGTTTGATGGGACCGTCGTGGCCGTTCCTGCTGCCCGGTTCGATGGCGCCGTGCAGGCACCTGCGTTCACTACCGATCTTCGCCAATTCGCCGTTCCACCGCAAGCGGACGGCGCGCCCGATCAAGAGGACCGGCCTGAGGAGATGCCGGCCGGGTGGGGATCATGATGACCGGAACAGGAAGGAGTTTCTCATGAAACGGATAGTGCTGGCGGTCGCGCTGCTGACCGCGTCATGGCCCGCCGCTGGCATGCAGGGCGGGGATGAAGAAAGTCTGATGAATGCCCAACCCGTCTGCGAGCTGGCTTTGCGCGCGCCTGCAAGCGTTTATTTTCGCGGGGCGCGCAGCCGTGGCTACGAGGTCTTCTCTAATGCCCGTCATCAGGAGCCCTTGCAGATACAAGTGGAACATCGCGGCGCTCCGTGCAGCTGGAGCCTCACCGTGGGCAGCGCCACCGGCCCCTCCCATCCGGCCCTCGAGGGTCCCGGAGGCGGACGGCTCGACTATGAGGTGCGAGAGAATCCCAACGGTGAGAACCTGCTGACAGCAGACTTCTCGGCATTCGGCGCGACAGCCTTGACCGGGGCCTTCGGCGAAGGTGGCCAGGCCGAAACCCTCACCTTGTTCATCGAAATACCGCCGGGCCAGATTGCTCCGGCTGGTGCCTATCAGGATGCGCTGACTTTCAGGCTGTTCCGGGACAATACCGGCTTCGATCTGGCAGACGAGCGTGGGGTGATGGTAACCGCCGATGTGCCTGCGGCCTTGCAGGCTGCGATCGGCAGATCGCTAGGCACGGGACTTGTGCATACGGATGTGGACCTCGGGCAGCTGCGCTCCGGGTTGCGAAGGACACTGGGGTTCACCGTACGTGCCAATACCGAGGTAAATATTGCCTTTGCGTCGGCTAATGGCGGGCGGCTCAAACATGACCGTTCGCCTGCCTCCATACCCTATTCGATCGTATTTCGCGGCGAGACGTTCTCCCCGGAGGAGGGTGTGCAGTTTTCCCACGCGGCGTCTCCACAACCCGAAACGCAAGAGTTCGATTTGCTGATTGGGGAGATACCAGGGGGCGGGCTGGCCGGCTCGTACGCAGACACTCTCACAGTCACTATTACGCCAGCCTGAGATATACGATGCTGAAGAAACGGGACGTTTGTACTCATGCCGATATTGGGCGGATGATGCAGGCGCGAGTAGTGCGACGAGAAAAAAAGTCCGGCGGTCGGGTTGTTTCTGGCGACACCCGCCCGTTCATGTTAATGAATGACCCCCTCTCAGGATGATGGATTCGGATCATGGAGCGGCCGTTTTTCATCGCTCCGCGAGGGCGGCGGTGCCCTGGCTGTCCTGTACGCGCCTGCACTGTCTGCTCATCGCTGGATCCAGACCAGCTGGCCGAGCTGGATGCTGTGGCAAGCTACCGGAAGCTGATGGCCGGACAGGCCTTTGTGCTGGAAGATGATGATAACATGCCGGTGGCCAACGTGCTTTCTGGCCAACTGAAAGTCAGCCGCGCCCTATCCGATGGCCGCACGCAGCTGATGCGGTTGCTCAGGCCGGGAGATTTCATGCCCGGCGGGCACATCACTTCTGGCGTCACCATAACCGCCCTCACGGCATCGTCGCTGTGCGTCGTGCCGCGCCATCTGCTGGATGAACTGGCTCGCAAGCATCCCGCACTTGAGAAGGCCCTGCGTACAGAGCTGGAGACGGAAATTGCCGACGCCCAGGACCATCTGATGGCGCTGGGCCGTATGACGGCCGTTGAAAGAGTGGCCAATTTCTTCCTGCGCGAGCGCACCCATGCTGCGCGCCTCGGCGAGAACACTGATCCGTTTACGCTCTATCTCACGCGTGCGGAGATAGCTGACTATCTTGGCCTCACCACAGAGACTGTCAGCCGTGTCATCACCCGTCTTAAGAATGCGGGCCTGCTGCGCTTCGAGCCGGGCCGCATTGCGCGGGCTAACATACTCGACCTTGACAGGCTGGCCGCCCTGGCCGGCTTGCCGCCGCCGGCCAGGGAAGAGCAGCGCCGAGTCACTTTATCTCAACTCGATGGGCCGGGGCGGATTTCACGGCCTTCTTGAGTGTGATTGTGAGAACGCCGTCGCTCAGCTGGGCCTCGGATTTTTCCGGATCGATCTCGCACGGCAGGCGGACGGACCGTTCCATCTCGCCGTTGACACGCTCCAAGCGCAGGAAGTTGCGGCCCTTCTTTTCCTTCTCGCTGTGGCGCTGGCCACGCACGCTTACGCGGTCGGACTCGATGTCGAGCTCAAGGTCTTCCTTGCGGAAGCCGGGCACATCGAATGCCAACTCGATCTCGCCATTGGTCTCCGACATGTCCATCTCGGCCATGAAAGCTGAGCCGTCTGACAGGCCGGGAAAGGCCCGCATCCGCTCACTCATCCAGTGTTCGACATCGTCCCGCATGGTCTCGATATCCTCCGGCCAGCGCCAGAGTTCACGGCGCGCGCGGGTCCGCCGCGGGCTAGCTACAGTCTTCATCTCACGTCTCCATTCTTGAAAAAAAATCGGCATCATCAATCGGACACCTCGGCGCACCGCCGGTCATTGATCCGTATCAAATTCGCGGGGCTTTAATGGTCAGGCGTTGACGGGCGAGCGGGCCAGAGGCTGCCCGGCCGGAGCGGCCAATGCGGCGGCTACCCGCTTTTCCGCTGGCGACAAGTCGCCGGTTACCGCTATCGCGCCTTCCGGTGCGACCACCACGCAGAGGCTATCTCTTTTGGTCCGGGCGCGCCGCTCAATGGCGGCTTTCAGGCTTTCTTCGGCTCTTTGTGGATCAGCTGTGCCGCTGACGGTTAGCCTGTTGTCCAGCCCGGTCACGCCCTTCAACCGCCGCAAAAGCGATGCTGCGTCTTCCTTGAGGTGATATTGAGGGACGGTGCCCGCCAAGGTCAGCCACCCGGCTGACGCTTCGAGCTGCAGGTCATTGATGCTGTCAGGCAAGAACCAGTTCAGCACGTCATGCGCGCGGCAGGCCAGATGGGTATCGCGCACCCGTTCCGTCACCGGTGGTATAACCTGCAATTCGATGTTCACATCGCGCACGCCATCGACCTGCCGGGCGAGGCGTTCCGCCTCCAGGCACTGCGCGCCGCACGCCACGATGCCGGTAATTGTGACGATACCCGCGTTAACCCCGACGCCCAGCGCCGCGTGAGCAAACCGGGCATCCAGTTCCAATGTTTCTACGATTTCCCACCTGATGGCGAGATCATGCCGTTCGGGTTTCATATCCATCCTCCCTGCCACTTGTGTTTATCTGTTGGTGCAGACCTTGATTGTTTGCGGCAGGGGCGGACGCATCCTTGATACAGGTCAATAATTTCACGATTTGATCTGCATCAACGAAGCTGGAAATGTCCGGCTCAATGATTGAGGCCTCAACGGGAGGTCGTCATGTCCATGCTCAAGGTTATTGAAGTGCTTGCGGAGTCCAGCGATGGGTGGGAGGAGGCGGCCACCAAAGCAGTCGAGGAGGCGGCCGGTTCGCTCCGCCACGTGAGGTCTATCTACATTAAGAATTTTGAGGCCACAGTCGTTGACGGGCAGATCGACAAGTTCCGTGTGAACGCGAAGATCAGCTTTGTCCTCGAGAAGGACGAGTAGCGGGACCGGAAATGTTTCTCAGACGCAAGGGCATGTTGTGGCTGGTTGTCGCTGATGGCCATAACACCAGGATATTTGCGCAGTCTGACCGCTCATCGCCGCTGGCGCTCGTCGGAGAGAGTGCGCAGGTTGATGGCGAGGGGCCGCGGGACCGTCCTTACCGCACGCATGATGCAATGGGGCGCCGCCACGGGCTGGCCGAGGCGGACAAGCTGAAAGCGGCCCGGCAGGAGCGGTTCCTCGGAGGGATTGCCGACCTGATCAATGGCTCGGCCTCTGAAGGTAATTTTGAGCACCTCGTGCTGGTCGCGCCGTCAAAGGCGCTGGGCATGCTGCGCGCCGCACTCAAGGCCGACGCATTAAAGCACGTGCGAGCGGAGTTCACGCTGGACCTGACGCATATGTCCGCGCCTGATCTGGCCGACTGGCTGGCCAGAGTCGAGCCGGAGACAAAGCGGAGTACGGCCCAGTCCGGCAAGGGAGTTACGCGCCCGCATTAACGCCGCCTGTGACGGCGGTGCCTGACGCGGGCTTTCCTGTTCCACTGGCCTATTCATCAATCCTGCGCTGGCGCAGGCCCGTGCCGTCGGCAATGTTCTGGCCGGGATGGACGACCACCCGGTCGCCCGCCTCCAGGCCTGCCGTGATGGCGGCAGAGTGGCCGTCATTGGCGCCCACCTCGACCATGCGCAGGCGCGCGCGGCCATTATCCACTCTGAAGACGGCCCATTGGCCCTGACGGCGGAACAGTGCGCCGACGGGGATCAGGATGGCGTCCTCCACCCTCTGCACTGTGGCGGCGGCCTCCACCCGGTAGCCGTGGCCGAGCGTGGCCCAGCTTTCTGGCGGGTCGAGCAGGTCGACGATCACGTTGACGCGCTGCTCTTCCACGCCCAGCGCAGAGATTTTCAGAAAGCCGAACGGCTCCACCAGCCGGACGCGCCCCCTTAAGGCGGCCCCGCCCCAGGCCCGGATCTCGGCTTCAGCACCTGCCTCGATACGCACCGCGTCGCTGGACAGGAATTCGGCCACAATCTCGAGCTCGTGCGGATCGCCAATCTCCATGATTGGTGTACCGGCGGCGACAATGCCCTCGCTCTGCTGCAGGACGCGCAATATCCGGCCCGAGGCCGGCGCGCGCACCTGTACGGCAGGCAGGGGCCCGTTGCCCCCATCCGGCTCGATGAGACGGATGCGCGCCGCGGCCAGCTCCGCCTCGCGCATGGATACGCTGGCGCGGGCGGTCACGGCGGCGGCGATGGCGGTACGCAGGGCCAGCTCGGCGCGGTCCAGCCCCGCCTGTGCGATCACCTGACGTTCGAACAGATTGCGGGCGCGTTCGGCTTCGGCCCGGGCATTTGACTGTTCGGCCAGGGCGCGCTGCAGGTTGGCGCGCGCGAAGTCGATGGCGGCTTCAGCGGCAGCGACGGCGGCTTCGGCCTCGCGCCGGGTGCGCTCGTCCAGCAGCACCGGATCGCCGGGCAGGATGGTAGCGACCACATCGCCCGCCGATACGGTTTCGCCTGCCCGGTTGCCGATGCGCACCAGCCGCCCGGCCAGCGGTGCGGAGACCTGATAGACCTCGCGCACGCGGGTGCGGCCTTCATCGCGTACGGTGACAGTGAGATCGCCGCTTTGCGCCTCCACCATGTCCACCAGCTCGGCCCTCGGCCAGAAGGCGACAACCAGCAGGGCCAGCACGGCCAGACCGGCAGCGGTCCAGAAAACGGTGCGGAAATCGGCCTTGGGAAGGGTCATGGGACTATTCTCCCGTTTTCAGGGCTTCGGCCATGTCCAGCCGGTCGATCTGGCGGCGGACGAGGAGGCTGGAGGCGGCTGTAATCACCAGAACGACAATGGCGGCAAAGCCGTAGGTTGCCGGTGCAATAACGAACGGCAGGCGGAACATGTCCGAGCTCATCGCGCTGGCCATGTACCAGGCAAGGCCAGTGCCCGCAGCCGCGCCCACGGGCAGGGCTATCAGCGTCAGGAAGGCGACTTCGCCGAGCAGGATGTAGGAGACGTCACCGCGCGAAAATCCCAGTACACGCAGCGAGGCAAGCTCGCGCTGGCGCTCGGCATAGGAGATACGCACCGCGTTATAGACGACGCCCAGCGCGATCAGTCCGGCAAAGATGACAAAGACGAAGATCGACGTGCCAAGGCTCTCATCCATCAGCTCATCAAGGCGCTGCATGGCCATGGTCTGCAGGCTGACACCGGCGATCGCAGGGGCTTCCTTCAGCCGGGTGTAGAGCGTGTCCACACTGTCAGTATCGACGGTCAGGAAGGCGCCCGAGACGACAGGGCCTTCGCCCATCAGGCGGTTGAGATCCGCTATCTCCATACGTGCGCCGGAGCCCACATAGCTTGTCGCAATCGCGGCTATGGGCATTTCCAGATCCGGGCGGCGGCCTTCGGTGATCTCCACCCCGATCACATCGCCCGCACGCGCGCCCAGCTTGACAGCAAGGTCAGCCGTGATGACCAGTCCGCCGGGTGGCGGGGTGATGGTACGGCCCTGTTCGTCGATCAGGCGAGAGAGATGGGCATCCAGCGGGGCGCCGATAATGGAGATACGCTCCTGCGCAGGTCCATTACGCAGGCGCGCCGGGACAGCGCGGAAGGGTTCAGCCGCCATCACGCCGGGCTGGCGGGCAATCGAGAAAAAGGCCGATTGCGAGCGCGGTTCGGCGAAGACGACCGTCACCTCCTGCCGGTTGGCCACCGCAAAGCTGGTATGGATCATCTCGTCGAGCGCGTCGGTGAAGAACATCGTGCCGATCAGCAGCGCGCCGGAGGCGGCGACGCCGGCCACGGTCAGGCCCGCCCGCCACGGCCAGCGCACGATCTGGCGCAATATCATGCGGGTCTGCTGGTCGAATATTTTCGCCTGGGTGAGGCGGGTGCCCACGGCTCTGGAATAGTCCGGCGGCGGGGGCGGCGTCATTGCCGCGGCGGGGTTCAGGGCCGCCGCCCGGCGCACGGCGAACGCTGCACCGCCCAGAATGGCCGCCAGCGCGACCCCCGACACCAGCGCGAAATCGGCAAGGCGCACATCGAACACCAGGAAGGGAAAGCGGAAATACTCCATGTATAGCGTTGCCATCCCGCGCCCCAGCCAGATGCCGGCCGCAGCGCCCAGCGCCAGGCCCACAAAGGCTATCGCGCCGACCATTTTCAGATAGTGCAGCGTCACTTCGGCGTTTGAATAGCCAAATGCCTTCATCAGACCGATCCCGGCGCGCTGTACCGCGATGATCCTCCCGATCACCACATTGACGAGGAAGGCCGCCACGAGAAGAAAGACCGGGGGGATTACGCTGCCCATCGTTCCCAGCTGTTCCATCTCGCTGGATACAAACGCGTCGGAGACCTGATCGCGCCGCCCGTAGG
>ERZ869909.2146-NODE-2146-length-13923-cov-31.283403_pt1 | contig 13923 bp, 10 predicted proteins | sample MGYA00520892_ERZ869909 | MGnify/ENA primary metagenome ERZ869909 (study PRJEB32215, sample SAMEA104723947) | bioreactor metagenome | biome: bioreactor; feature: anaerobic bioreactor; material: water | place: China | collected 2015-03-12 ... | reverse complement strand
TGCGCGTCCACACGCCCGAGCCGAGGCCGTAGAGCGTGTCGTTGGCGATGGCGAGCGCTTCCTCGTCGTCCTTGAACTTCGTGACGGAGATGACGGGGCCGAAGATCTCTTCCTGGAACACGCGCATCTTGTTGTTGCCGGCGAGGATCGTCGGCTTCACGTAGTAACCTTCGGCCGCTTCGCCATCGAGGATGTTGCGCGCGCCGCCCGTGAGAACCTGCGCACCTTCGTCCTGTCCGATCTTGATGTAGGAGAGGATCTTCTCGAGCTGGTCGTTGGAGGCCTGGGCGCCGATCATCGTCGAGCTGTCGAGCGGGTGACCCTGCTTGATCGCTTCCACGCGCTTCACGGCGCGCTCCATGAAGCGGTCGTAGATGCTCTCGTGCACGAGTGCGCGGCTCGGGCAGGTGCAGACCTCGCCCTGGTTGAGCGCAAACATTGCGAAGCCTTCGAGCGCCTTGTCGAAGAAGTCGTCGTCGTGGTCGGCGACGTCGGCAAAGAAGATGTTGGGGCTCTTGCCGCCGAGTTCGAGCGTGCAGGGAATGATGTTCTCGGACGCGTACTGCATGATCAGGCGGCCGGTCGTCGTCTCGCCGGTGAACGCGATCTTGGCGATGCGCTTGTTCTGGGCGAGCGGCTTGCCGGCTTCGATGCCGAAGCCGTTCACGACGTTGAGGACGCCGGGCGGCAGCAGGTCGCCGATGAGGTCCATCAGCACCATGATGCTCATGGGAGTCTGCTCGGCGGGCTTGAGGATGACGCAGTTGCCGGCAGCGAGCGCCGGCGCCAGCTTCCAGCAGGCCATCAGCAGCGGGAAGTTCCAGGGGATGATCTGGCCGACGACGCCGAGCGGCTCGTGGAAGTGATAGGCCACGGTGTCGTGATCGATCTCGGAGATCGAGCCTTCCTGGGCGCGCAGGCAGCCCGCGAAATAGCGGAAGTGGTCGATGGCGAGCGGGATGTCGGCAGCGGTCGTCTCGCGGATCGGCTTGCCGTTGTCGAGCGTCTCGACCATGGCGATCAGCTTGAGGTTGGCTTCCATGCGGTCTGCGATCTTGAGCAGGACCGCAGCGCGGGCGGCCGGAGACGTGTTGCCCCAGTCGGCGCGCGCCTTATGCGCGGCGTCGAGGGCGACTTCGATGTCCTCGGCGGTGGAGCGGGCCACGTCGCAAAGCGGCTTGCCGGTCACCGGAGTCAGGTTGGTGAAGTACTGGCCCTTGACCGGCGCGACCCACTGGCCGCCGATAAAGTTGTCATAGCGGGGGCGAATACGAATCTGCTGCGAGAGTTCGTTCAGGGCTTGCTGGATCATGGGCTTCCTCCTTGGGGGATCCGGATAGCCAGAGGCGCGCCCGTGAGGGCTGCTTATTCTAAAGTCTGGCCAGGATGCTGCTTAATTAGGGGCCGAGTGCGCTCTCCGTCTATTCGCCAAAGGTGCTAAGGCGGCCCTGCGCGCAGTCAAGGAGCATATCAAAGCGCCTGGAATAGGCGCTCGCACGCGAAAACCGACGAGGATCGCAAAAATGTGAGTGCGTTCGGCTCAGACCGCTGATTTGAGGCGGGCGAAGCCGGCTTCCAGATCCGAAATCAGGTCGCGCGGATCGTCGAGCCCGACATGCAACCTGAGTGCCTGCCCCGCGTCGCTCCAGGGGGTGGCCGTCCGGCACGTCTTGGGATCGAAGGGGACGATGAGGCTCTCGTAGCCGCCCCACGAATACCCCATCCCGAACAATTCGAGGCCGTCGAGCATGGCGGCCAGCGCCGCTCGCGGAGCCGGCTTGAGGACCATCGAAAACAGCCCCGAGGCACCCTTGAATTGCGCCTTCCAGAGCGCGTGCCCCGGATCGGAGGGCAGGGCGGGGTGAAGCACCCGCGCGACCTCCGGCCGCCCCGCGAGCCATGTGGCCACGTCGAGCCCGGCCGCGTGATGGCGGGCAAGCCGAACGGCGAGTGTCCGGAGGCCCCGCAGACCGAGATAGGTCTCTTCCGAACCCGGGCATCCGCCGAGCAGCGCGCGTGACGTCTCGATCGCCCGGGCAGTGCGTGCGTTGGCGGTGATGGCGCCCAGCATCGCGTCCGCATGGCCCACGATGTACTTCGTACAGGCGTTGATCGAGACGTCGACGCCATGTTCGAGCGGACGGAAATAGAGCCCCGTCGCCCAGGTGTTGTCCATCAGGACGGTGACGTCGCGGGCCCGGGCAGCCTTGGCGATGGCGCCGATGTCCTGCATTTCGAAGGTGAGCGAGCCCGGGCTCTCCGTGAACACGACGCGCGTGTTCTCCTGGATCAGGTCGGCGATGCCCGCGCCGACGAGCGGATCGTAATAGGTGGTGGCGACGCCGAGCCGTGCCAGGAAAGAATCGCAGAATTTGCGCGTCGGCTGATAGACGGTGTCGACCATCAGGATGTGGTCGCCCGCTTTGACGAACGCGAGGATGGCGGTAGTCACCGCCTGGTAGCCCGACGGGGTGAGGAACGCGCGCGCCCCGCCTTCGAGTTGGCAAAGCGCTTCTTCGAGAGCCGCCGTCGTGGGGGTGCCGTGGCGTCCATAGCGGTAGGTCTGCTGCTCGTAGGCTTCGAGCGCATCGAGGGTCGGAAACAGCACCGTGGACCCGCGGTAGACGGACGGGTTGACGAAGCCGTGCTGAAGCGACGGGTCACGTCCGGAATGCAGGATTTCGGTATCCGGATGCCGTGGCGCACGCGCGCCGTCTCGCTTTGTCATGGAGTGCTGATCCTCGAAAACGGGCGCCCTCGGGAGGCCGATGGGAGAAAACCCGCGCTCAGCGCCCTTTGACGCAACTTCCCACGTGGGTCAAGGGCTTGACCATCCGCGCGCGACGCGGGATGTGTGGCTGAGGAAGAGCGAAATCGCCGCGCAGTGTATGGTACCACGAAACGCCCGCCTGCTCGCCACGGCAGCGGCAGCGTGAAGCGCGCCGCGCGCATTCACCGATCCGGAGACCACGTGTCGGCCCACAGCCACGAGCCACGCCCCCTGTTCCGGCGTCCCATTTTGCGGCGTTTCATGTCGCGGCGGTCCCCGTCGCGGACGCCGATGCTCCCGCGCCTCGGGCTGCCGTTCGTTGCCCTGTCGTTCGGCTTGGCGGCGATGCTCCTGGCGGCTCCTGCGGCCCGTGCCACGGCGCTCGACGAGATCCGCGCCCGCGACCACCTGATTTGCGGGGTCACCGAGGGGACGCCGGGCTTTGCCGAAGTCGCCACGAACGGTGCCTGGAAGGGCCTCGACATCGATTTTTGCGAAGCGCTGGCCGTGGCCATCTTCGGGCGGCGGGACGCGGTGCGCTACCGGGTGGTGTCGCCCGCCAATCGCTTCCAGGTGCTCGCGGCCCGTGAGGTCGACGTGCTCCCCCGGGCCAACGCGATGACGCTCTCGCGCGATACCGAGCACGGCGTGCGCTTCGTCGGCACGCTCTTTCACGATGGACAGGGCATCCTGGTTCGGCGCGGGCATACGGTGGCGAGCGTGCTCGAGCTGTCGGGCGCATCCGTCTGCGTGATGGCCGGCAGCGGGGCCCAGGAGGGCTTCGAGCGCTATTTCCAGATGCGCAAGATGCGCTACCAGCTCGTCACCGCCGAGCATTGGCCCGACACCGTCAAGACCTATGCGGATGGGGCCTGCACGCTGCTCACCGGCGACATGACGCTTCTCGCCAGCGAGCGCAGCCGCCTGCCCGATCCCGGCGAGCACGTGATCCTGCCCGAGCTGGTCGCCAAGGAGCCGCTCGGCCCCTTCGTGCGCCAGGGAGACGACCGCTGGTTTTCCGTCGTGCGCTGGACCTTGGAGGCGCTGATCGCGGCCGAGGAGCTCGGCATCACGAGCCAGAACATCGACAGTCTCCGCAATTCGCCCAACACGGATGTCCGCCGCTTCCTGGGCGAGGAGGCGGATCTCGGCCGGCCCCTGGGGCTCTCGCGGGACTGGAGCCATCGCGTCGTGAAGCAGGTCGGGAATTACGGCGAGCTGTTCGACCGTAACGTGGGCGCCAGGTCGCCGCTTGCGCTCGAACGGGGCGTCAATAACCTTTGGACGCGGGGCGGGCTTATGTCGGCGGCGCCGCTGCGATAAGGTCGCCCGCCGCTCGGTTAGAGTGCTTCCGGAAAAGTGGGAACCGGGTCATGGCGAAGCCGTGCTCTCACGAAGTCCGATAAGAAGCACGATAAAGCAAAAACTTAGAGCCGTTCCCCGGTTCCACCAAAATCGGAACGGCTCTAGGGTGCGGTCTGGGGACGGGAAAATAGGGGGAACCATCATGGCTCAGCCATGCGAGGACATCGTCCAATAGACGACATGACGAAACAGAGCCTGGAGCGCCGGGTGGCAAGGCAACTCTGCCTGCCGAAGCCGCGGGTGCTTCGAGGCTCTTCCTTGAGCGGAGTTCCGCGATGATCGAGATCAGCGGCCTCGTTGGAACTCTCCTGCTGCTCGTGCCGTTTGCCGTTCTGCTTCTCACCGTGGTTGCCTGCTTGCGCCGAACCTCCAAAATGACCCTGACGACCATGTCCCGCGTCTCGCATGAGCCTGCGGCGCCCGAAACCGTGGCTGCGCCGCGTTACGTGCTGACGGCCATCGGGGGCGGCGCCGGCCCGGATGCGTCCGCGGATGTAGCGGTTGCGACGCCCCCCCGCGAGGATCTCGCGGAACGGATCCGCTTGGCGGAGGAGCGCAAGGATGTGGCCGCCCTGCCGGCGCTCTATCTGGCCCTCGGGCAGGCGGACATTGCGCGCGGGCAGGTCGAGGAGGGCGCAGGCCACCTGCGCTCCTGCATCCGCGCTGCGGCCCGGTCTCGCAACGGGGCCGTCGAAGCGGAAGCGCGGCTCGAGCTCGCCGAGCTTGCGCGCGAGGCAGGCGATCTCACGACGGCCTGCGAGCACTGGCAGATCGCGCGCAGCCTGTTTCACAAGCTCGCGCGCAAGAGCGACGTGGCCGGGACCGAGGACCGGATGCAACGGCACGGGTGCCCGACGGACTGGGTTCTGACGGACTTCTGAGCGGGCCGTGCGTCACCGCATCACGACTTCGACCTGCGTCGTCTCTCCCGCCGCGAGCGACACTTCGCGCTGGAAGGCGCGTCCCTGCGACTTGGCGATCACGGTATAGCTGCCCGGAGCCAGAATGTGCGACGGCAGCGCGCCGACGCTCGCCTTCACCTCCTCGCCCTGCGGCGTGAGGATGCTCCATTGCGTGTCGGGGAGCGCCTCGCCGCCTGCGCGCTGGACGAGCTTGAACGTGGCCTTGGCAGCCGAGTGCGTCAGCGCGGCTTCCGTGAGCTTGCCGGCTTCCACCGTCACGTCCGTGCTCACCACCGCGTTGCAGTCGCCGTAGGTCGAGACGATGTGATAGATGCCGGCGTTGAGCCGGATCACGATGCCGGGCCGGACGGACGACATCACGATCTCGCGCGCGTCCGTCTGGTCGCGGTCGGAATAGATCGTATAGCTCACGGTGTGCGCGGCGGCCTCGGTGCCGTCCACGAGCGCGCGGACGCGAAGCCCTCCGGCGTTGAGCACGAACTCCTCGACGGGAGGCTGCTCCGCTGCGCCCGGATGAACGGTGACGCGGCGCGTGATGTGCGCGCGCCCCATGGCAGCGTTTACGACATACTCACCGGGGCGGAGCTGGAAGGTCGGCTGCGGATCCTCCTGGCTGGCGATCAGCAGCGTCCGCGTCGGGCTCTCGGGCGTCTTGCCGAAGACGCGCCACACGAGACCTTGCCCGATCACCTCGCCGTCTGCGGTCAGCCGCGCCATCATGCGGACGGGCACCGGCGTCGCGCCTTCCTGGGGTGCGTACGCGCCGGGAGGAGGGGCCGTCGTGGAGTTGGCGTCGGGAGCCGGATGGGGCACGGCCTGCTCGAGAACGCCGGTCAGCCAATCGGTCGCCGATTGCGCACGCACAGGAGCTGGAAGCGCGGCCGCCACGCAGATGACCAGCGCCGCAAGCCACCGCATCGGTTTCGGAGTGTCTGGGAGAGGCCGGAGGCGCATCGGGAGCCGAATCCAAAGAGGCGTCATGGAATCGCGGGCGATCACGCCGCGGGACGATGGTTGAAGTATGGCGGATGGCCCATGTTCCCATGGACGTCCCCCGAACGCTACCCCTCGCAGCCTGTGCATCGGCCACCCCGACTACGCGCGCCTAGAGTGCTTCCGGAAAGGTGGGAACCGGGTCATGGCGGAGCCATGCAGCGCGAAGTGTCCGATAAGAAGCACGATAAAGCAAAAACTTAGAGCCGTTCCCCGATTCCACTAAAATCGGAACGGCTCTATGGGCGCGCTGCGCTCAGATCCTGCCGCGCGCCGGCGGCAAGGTCGAACGCTTCGGGTGCGGCGCCGTCGGCGACGAACTCGTAGCGGCCGGGCGCGAGCCGCGCCGTCGCGGCCATGCCAGGCCCGGAGTGCATGACGGTGCGGCCCTCGCCGTCCTTGATGCGCCAGTGACGGCCTGTCCCCGCATTCGCAACGCTCACTTCGCCCGACTCGAGCCGGATCTCGGCGGTGACGTCGCGCCCGGCGGCGAGATCGACGCTGCCGGTCGCGCGGATGGTCTTCCCGCTGATCGCGGCCTCTACGCGATACCGGCCCGGCGGCAGGTGGAACACGCCGGTCTCGGAGTTGGCGCGCGCGATTTCCTGCTCGGGCCGGTCCGGGTTCAGAATGCGGATCACGACCGGCCGGCCGCCTGCCCCGCCGTCCGCAACGGGCGGCGTCACCAGCGCCGAGACGGTCAGCTTCACGATGTTGAACACCGCCACGTGCCGCACCACGTCGCCGCTTCCGAGCGCGATGCGTTCCTGCGTTTCGAGCGCGCCCGAGCGCGCCGTCACGTAGTAGGTGCCGACGGGCAGCGTGAACGCGGCCGCGGGATCGGCCGACCGCGCGACCTCGCGCCGCCCTTGCGGCGAGAAGGGGTCGTCCTCCTCGATCACGTACGTGATCTCTTCGAGCGGCTCGTCGCTGGTCGCCGAAACGGCCGCGAGCTCGAGCCGGCCCGCGCCGAGCACCGACGCGACGTCGATGGTGACGCCCTCCGCGAGAGAGACGTCCGCCGTCTCGCTGACGAAGCCGTCCTCGATCCGGACTGCATAGCTGCCTGCCGGGAGAACGAGCTCGGCCGTCGCATCGCGCCCGATCCAGACCGGATGCCGTCGCGGGCTTTCGTCGGCGCCTTTGGCATAGACCGTGATGACGGGATGGGTGAGCGGCGTGCCGTCGCGATCAGCCTTGATGGCCAGCTTGAGCGCACCCGCGCCGAGCCCCAGTTGAAGGTCGACGGGGCCGTCCTCCGTGACGGTGGTCGTCTGCTGCGCCGAGGCGCGGCCGAGCTTGGCCGTCACAACATAGGATCCGGGTTCGAGCTCGGCTGCGAACTCGGCGCCTCGCCCCGTGGCGACCGCGACATCCGCCGCGTCGGATTTCGCAATCGTCCAATCCACCGGCTGGGTCACCGTGGGGCCGCCGGTTGCAAGCGATGCCGAAAGCCGGAGGCCCGGCGCGCCCGCAGCCTTGGGCCGCTCTGCGGCTTGCGGGACCGGCACGGCCACGCCGGTTTCGGCATCGACGCGCGCGAGGCCCGCGAGCGTCATGGCTTCGGAGAGCGCGGCGCCGAGGCTCGCTGAATCTTGCGTTTCGAACACACGCCCCCCCGTCGTGTCGGCGACGCAGGCGAGGCGCTGGGCATCGGCTCTCGGAAGACCGAACCCGATCAGAAACACGCGCGTCTTAGGGTGAGAAGCCGCGATCTCGCGCGCAGCGGCGCAGGGGTCTTGCGAGCAATTGTCGGGGCCGTCGTGAATGGCGATGATGCTGCCGGGGCGGTCAGCGGGGATCTGGTTCGCCGCGCCTCTCAGCGCCTGCGTGAGCGGCCCGCGCCCGCGCGGGCTGATCCCGTCCGCGAGCGACAGCACCCGCTCCGTGGCATTGGCCGCGGGCGAAGCCAGGACCTCGACGTCGCTGCAGTCTCCGCGACGGCGGTGCCCGAACGACATCAGGCCAAGCTCGACGCGCGGCGAGAGCGTGGAGAGCGCCTCCCGCAGGGCCCCGCGCGCCAGCTCGTACTTTGGCGGACGCTCGGTGCCGATCTGCCCCCACATCGAGCCCGATCCGTCGAAGACGATGACGGCAGGACCCTCTCCAGAGCCTTGCTCTGCCGCCGCCGTCCGGGGGCCGGCGAAAAGCAGCGCGAGCGCGATGAGCGGAAAAGCGAGGCGTGCAAAGGCCGGCATCGGGAGCGGAATCCGTTTTTTGTCAGCAACGCGAAGGATTGTAACAGACAGGCACTTGCGATAGCGAGGCCGGCGGGAGGCCCATCTCACGAAATATTCGAGGACCTGGAACGCATGACTGCGATGATCGACATTCTCGCCACCCGCCGCTCCGTGAAGGCGGACAGGCTCGCCGAACCCGCACCGGCGGGCGCCGAGCTGGACCGTATTTTGACGGTGGCCGCGCGCGTGCCGGACCACAAGAAGCTCGTGCCCTGGCGCTTTATCGTGTTCGAAGGCGACGCGCGCGCCGCAGCGGGCGACGTTTTTGCCGAAGCCTGCGCGGCCGAGGAAAAAGAGCCTCCGTCCGCGTTCCGCCTCGAAACCGAGCGCAACCGCTTCCAGCGCGCCCCGCTGGTGGTGGCCGTCGTCTCCCGCATCACGCCGCGTCCCGGCGCGCCGGAGTGGGAGCAGATCCTCTCTGCGGGCGCCGCATGTTTCAATCTCTGTCTTGCCGCCAATGCGCTGGGCTACGGCACCTCCTGGCTCACCGAATGGATCGCCTACAGCCCGACGGTGCATGCCCGTTTCGGACTTGCGGAGAATGAGCGCATCGTAGGCTTCGTGCACATCGGCACGCCCAAGGAAAAGCCCGAGGAGCGCGACCGGCCGAGCCTCGACGCCATCGTCACGCGCTGGGGTGCGTGAACGGCGAGGCAACTCGCATTCGCTTCGCGCCGAATGATTTGGCGAAAATGCGCAGGCAATAATTCGTCCCATCCCCGAATGCGAATTCAGGGATGGGATTTTTTATTCGCGTCGAATGACCTGCGAAATTCGAGTTATTGAGAAGGGCCACGAACGTTCGGAACGGCGCCGCTCACCGTGCCCGTCGCGGGAAGCTTGCCCGCTTCGTCGCCCATGCGTTGCGGCGGACCCTTGGGCGAGGAAGACCCGCTCGTGCCGCTGCTCGCGCCCGTGGCGCCGCTGTCCGTCTCCGGCCCCACCATGTCGGGGACCTTGTTCGTCAGGGTTTGACTGGCAGGGAGTTTCCCTTCGTCGCCCATGGTTTGGGGCGGGCCCTTGAGAGAAGGCCGATCGGTCGCGATCGCGACAGTCGACAGGGCGCCGACGGCGGCGAAGATTGCAAGGGCAGTCGTGACGGAGCGTTTCATGAGCCGGACTCCTTAGCGATTGTTTTTTTATCACCAGGTGCCCCCTTGAAACGCACTATAAGCCGATTTTTTATATGTGCAGAACACAAATTGTTTCATCGCGAAGGTGGTTAAGCAATCGCCCAAAGCCCGAATGGCCGTCGGAAAATAAAAACGCGATAAATGCCGAGTTTCGCCAAGGGCCTATCCGTCAATACCGGAATTGCTCGGCCAGAATGCGTTCGTCGAGGTTATGTCCGGTATCGAACATCATGAAGAGGTCGATCGTGCGCGCCTGCTCGATGTCGACGCGCACGACGTTGCGCATCTCGTTGGCGTCCGCGACTGCGCTCACGGGGCGCTTTTCGTGCTCGAGCGCCGAGATGCTGATCTGCGCCTTGTTCGGGAGCAGCGCGCCGCGCCACCGCCGCGGACGGAATGGGCTGATGGGCGTGAGCGCGAGCAGCTGCGCGTTGATCGGCAGGATCGGCCCGTAAGCCGAGAGATTGTAGGCGGTGGACCCGGCGGGCGTCGCCACCAGCACGCCGTCGCAGATCAGCTCCTCCATCCGCACCTTGCCGTCGATCGAGATCTTGAGCTTGGCCGCTTGGTATCGCTCGCGAAACAGAGAGACTTCGTTGATCGCAAGCGCCTTGCTCGCCTTGCCCTGCGCGTCGTAGGCCACCATCGAGAGCGGATGGACGCGGCTGATCTCGGCCGCGGCCAATCGCTCGAAAAGGCCGTCCTCCCGGTATTCGTTCATGAGAAAGCCGACGGACCCGCGGTTCATGCCGTAGATCGGAATGCGGTCGTTCATGAAGCGATGGAGCGTGGCGAGCATGAGCCCGTCTCCGCCGAGCGCCACGATGGCATCGGCTTGGGACGGCTCGACCGCGCCATAGCGCTCGGTCAGCCGGACCAGGGCCTCGCGCGCTTCAGCGACCTCACTCGCCACGAAGGCGATTTTCTCGAATTTGCTCTTGGATTTTGCCATGATCTAGGGGACACGCCGAAGCCGAGCTGATGAACCCATTGTCGCGCGAAAGGCGCGCAAGCGCTGAGCTTAGACCGAATCGGGCCAGGATCGGGTCCGCTGAGAGGAGGCTTGCTTACTTGCAGGAAAACGACAAGGCCGTTCTCGTCTATACGACGTTTCCGACCCCCGAAGCCGCCGAGGAGGTGGGCGCGGCCCTGGTCGACGGCGGGGTTGCCGCCTGCGTCAACATTCTGCCCGCCATGACGTCGATCTACATCTGGCAGGGCGCCCGCCAGCGGGACGCCGAGGCGGTCATGATCGTGAAGACGCGCCGCACGCTCGCCGAGCGGGTCATGGCGGATATTCGCGCGCGCCACCCTTATGAAACGCCGGCTTTGCTGGTTCTTCCGGTCGAGACCGGATCGGCCGAGTATCTGGCCTGGATCGTGGCGCAGACGACCGGCCAATAAGCGGAACCCAAGCTTGAGGGGCTTCGCACGTCCATGCGGAGCGTGGTTCCGCCATGACAAACTCTCCGCCAGGGACCAGCCCCTGGACCCATTCTTCGAGTCGAAGCCAACCTCAAGAGCTCCTCTCGGCGCGATAGCGCCCGGGAGCAAGGCGACCCGGCGCAAGTGCGCCGGTCATCCACAAAGCACAACACCTAATGTCCGAAGCTTCTCGCAGCTTGTGTCGGTCAAAAAACTTACATCCGGCCGAGCGGATGCTCGAAGAGCCGCTGCACGTGGCGGTAGTTGCTCCGCCAGTTCTTCCGGGACGATTTGACCGCCCGCGGACGCTCTGCCGTGCGCTCCCGGGCGTTGCGGCGGGGAAGCGCGGCCGGCTCCACCACCCGCCGTTCCGTAACGACGTCGGCCGCAGGACGAATGGCGTCTCCGTACGCGTCTTCTACCGCGGCCACCGGAAGCGAAGGCTCGAGCGACGACGTGCGCTGAAGTCGGGTCGAGCCGATGGGCAGAGTGGCCGTGCGCGTCACGCCGGACTGGAGACCCGCAGTCTCGGGCCGCGGTCCGCCGATTCCCATGCGTCCGTAAAGCGGCGGCGAGCGGCTCGGTGGCGTCGCGTCGGCGACCACGGTCTCCACCGCGGTGTCCCATGTGCCGTCGGGGTCCTGGGCCGAGACCGGCTCCAGGGCATCGCGGCGCGCGCGCGCCGCAAGCGTGGGTTCCCGCGTCAGGCGTGGCTCCAGGCTGTCGTCGTGCGCGAGCAGGGTGGTCGGCAGGCAGCGTCCTCCGGCCGAGAGAACCTGACCGTGCGGGCATGTCGTGCCGCAGACCGCGTTGCTCTCGGCCGTGAGCAGCGAGAGCATGAACACGTCGGGCTCGTCGACCGGCAGGATCGCGTTGACCCGCTCCATGAACGCCGTCACCGCGCGCTGCGACCCCGGTCCCCAGAGACCGTCGATCGCGCCCAGATAGCAGCCGACACGTTGCAGCTCTCGCTGAATGTCGCGGGCCAGCAGGGCTTTTTGCGCGCCGTCCGCGGGCTTGGCGGCGACGCGCGCATCGGCCTTGGCCTCCACGACGGCGCTCTTCCAGGAGGCGGTCGCCGCCGGCTCGACGGATGCCGTCACGGCCACGGCCGGCTGCGACGCGGCTGCGCTGAAGCTGCGCGCGATGAAATCGAACATGCCGGGAGCGGGCGGCGGGAGTTCGGCCGCGAGCAGCCGCGGGCCGGGCGAGAACGCCGCAAGCCGCGAGCGCGGCTGCGTCTGCAGATCCGACGCGGAGACGACCTCCGCAGGAACGGTTTCGGGTGCCGTCGCGGAAGCGACCTCAGGGAGGACAGCGTCCCGCGTGAGGGCGCTCACCGCAACCGAGCGATCGTCCATCGAACTCGGGTTGACGGCGCCGGAGCGCAGCGTGAGTTCGTCGAGCTCGCGGGGAAAGAGAGTGTGGGCACCGAAGACGAGGCCGGCGGCAAGAACCGGATAGCCGAGATACCATCGCATGACACGACTCCGTAACAAGGCGATCTCGACGACATCTGATCCGACGCCGCACCCGTTCGCCTGCGGAACTCCGATGCGACCCTTTCGATGCCCGACCTCGCCAGGGGCTGGAGCCTTCCGATGAGCCGAAGTTTAACAAAGCCCGGTCGAGAGAGCCATGCCGAACGCGCAGTCACCAACGTAAATCGTCGCGCCTGGAAATCGGTCCGAAGGAGGCCACTGCGAACACATAGGGCGGGTGCGAAAGAGGACCTGGTCCCGCGTCGCGACTTTCTCTTGATCTGTGTCGCGCCGGCCGCGCCGCAGAAACGCTCGCTCTCTCGCCGGCGCGACGCCCTCTCGAAACGATCCGCGCGATGCGGAGAGGACGCGATGAGAGAGGGGCGCGGGCGAGTCGTGGATAGCCTGTGGATTTTGCACGCAATTCCGCGAACAAGCAGTGCATAAACGCCGTCCATCATGTGGATGAAGTGAGTGTGCAGAAGCGCCACACATGGTGCACTTTGGCAGAGCTTTTTTGCGCGTCCAGCCTAGCGGACTGATTCTCTTAACGAAAGGTGGATGGGTTCGTTCGAATCGCGCTAGCGTATGGCGCGAGGGATGTGTTCTGCGTGTTGTTCGCTGACGTACGCTTTAGTTTTGCACATTGGCATCGAGCGGCGGTGTCGCCTGTGCACAAACGATCGCGGCGTTCGCGGGTTCAGCTTTCGGGTTGTCCGCCGGGGGGCGGCGTCGACCGATCCTGATGAACCGCCTTGGGGGGTGGTTCTGCTCAACAGGCAAGGAAGATGCGCTACCACTCGGGCACATTGTCCGGCGTCGGAGCTGTCCGGTCTGTTTCCCTCCAGATCCAAAAACTGCATGGGGTCCGTTCCTGGTCGCCATTCGGGCGGCGCGGGCCTCTCAAAGGAGAGGGCAATGAGACATGCTCTAGGCGTGTTGGGTGTTCTCGCAGCCGGCGTACTACTCGTCGTGTCGGCTACGATGAACTGGCGTTTCGGTATCAGCCTCGGACGAACCGAGCTTGACGGGCAGATCTATGGTGCGGCCTCGGCCGCGGCAGACTGCCTCAAAGCACTGATTCCGTTTTTTCTTTTCGCCGCTATTCGCAGTAAGATGTGGTCGCAGGCCGCCGCCGCCGCCGTTTTGGGCGTCGTCGTCACGGCCTATTCGCTCACCTCGTCGCTCGGCCACGCCGCGCTGAACCGGTTCGATACGGCCGGCAACCGCGCAGCCGAGGCGCAGGTGTACCAAGACCTCCGGGCCGACCTGAAGCGGGCCCAGGACCAGCTGTCCTGGATTCCTCAGCATCGCCCCGCGGCTACGGTGCAGGGCGAAATCGAAGCGATGAAGAGCCAGCGCGCCTGGACCGCGACCAAGGGCTGCACGGACGCCACCCGGCCAGCGAGCCGCACGTTCTGCCAGACCTTCCATGGCCTGACTGCCGAAATGGCGTCCGGCACGCAAGCAGCCGAGCTGGAATCGCGCATTCGCGAGGTCCAGGGCAAGCTTGCCGAGACCGATCAGATGACGGTCATGACTGAAGCCGATCCGCAGGCCGCAGTGCTTGCGAAGATCACGGGCTTCGAAATG
>ERZ869909.2145-NODE-2145-length-13930-cov-94.705551_pt1 | contig 13930 bp, 12 predicted proteins | sample MGYA00520892_ERZ869909 | MGnify/ENA primary metagenome ERZ869909 (study PRJEB32215, sample SAMEA104723947) | bioreactor metagenome | biome: bioreactor; feature: anaerobic bioreactor; material: water | place: China | collected 2015-03-12 ... | reverse complement strand
AGGGTCTCGTGGCCGTAGATCTCCGGCTGCCGGGTACCCAGCAGGTTGAGGTTGGGGCCGTGCAGTACCAGTATCTTGCGCTGACTCATCCGTCAGTCTCCCACACCATGAAATCCGAGTGTCCAGGAAGGCCGCCAGGGCGCCGCTCCTCGATCGGCTGATTGTGTGTCGCGGCCCCTCGGGTTGCAAGGCAACGAATCGGCATCCTTCCCTCCCCCATCCGGCGGCAAAAGCGGCGCCCTTAGCCGAAACGGCCTCTCCACTCCGAAACATCCAATCTGGTCAGATTGGCCCCTGCCCCCGCTGTGAATTCCTCCCTGCCCTGCCGACAATGCGGATCAGCAAGGCGACGGCGGGACCTCGTGATGCAGGGCATTCATGCCCGGCAGCGCAAGCGTCAACCGCAACGCCCAGCCCGGCCTCCCGATGCAGGGGTCAACAATCGACATGGCATGTCGCCATGCCTTCGCCTTCAACAACTCCAAAGAGGTGACCCGATGGACAAGACTCGTTTGGCAGGAAAGAACTGCCTGATTACCGGCGCCGCTCGCGGCATGGGCGCGGCCGTTGCCGAACATTATGCCGCCCAGGGTGCCAACGTCTGCGTGGCCGACCTGAACATCGAGGGCTGCGAGGAAGTGGCCCAGCGCATCAACGCAAGGGACGGCGGCAAGGCCATCGCGGTCAAGCTCAACGTCACCGATCGTGGCCAGGTGAAGGCGGCCGTTCAGGCCACCGTCGATGCCTTCGGCAGCCTCAACGTCATGGTCAACAATGCCGGCATCAACAAGCCGCTGATGTTCCTCGACATCACCGAGGAGAACTGGCATCAAATCATGGACGTCAATGCGCTGGGCTGCCTGCTCGGCATGCAGGAAGCCGCCAAGCAGATGATCGCGCAGGGCAAGGAGAACGGCCCCTACAAGATCCTCAATGTGGGCTCCATCCTCTCCCGCCAGGCCTTCGATGACGTGGTGCCCTACTCCTGCAGCAAGCACGCGGTGCTGGCCATGATCAACGGCGGCGCCAAGGCGCTGGTCGACCACAACATCACCGTCAACGGCTATGGCCCCGGCGTGGTGCGCACCGAGCTGTGGGAACAGCTCGACAAGGACCTGGTCAGCATCGGCAAGTTCGACAAGCAGGGCCAGTCCATGGACGAGCTCGCCGAGAAGATGATCCTGATGAAGCGCTACTCCTACCCGGAAGACGTGGTCGGCACGGCCTCCTTCCTGGCCAGCCCCGAATCGGACTACATGACCGGCCAGCTGCTGATGATCGACGGCGGCATGATTCTGCAGTGATGCCACCGGGAAGCACGCCGATGGCTCAGTAGAATCCCCTGTCCCGCATCACTCGATCGGCCCTGTCCTGCGCCAAGGACAGGGCCTTCTTGATGGAGCGCCGCCCGTCCAGCACCTCGAAGATCTCGTGTCCGGCGATGCTGATCAGGTCGGTGATGCCCGGCACGGGAGGCCTCGGCCAGGCCTGCAGGATGTCCTGCCTCGCCATGTCATCCACGATCTCGATCAGCGGCGACAGCGCCGAGACCTCCGGGTCGCGGCTGACGCTGAAGCGCGGCGTCACCAGGCTGCCGTTCAGGATATAGAGCTTGGACATGTTGGCCGAGGTCAGGTGGCGCAGGGCCGTCCAGACGCCCTCGATACGCTCCTCGGAGAGGTTGGCGGGAATGGCCAGGGCATAGCCCCCGATCGGGGTGATGGCGCGGCCATGGTTGCCGATCGGGTGGGGCAGGTAGCCCGTCTTGCCCCAGGCCGGTGACTGGCGATCGAACTCGATCAGCGGCGCCAGCAACGTGTAGCAGTAGGCCATGCAGGATTCGCCGGTGGCATACGACTGGGCGCGCTCGTACCACGCCATGTTGAGGATATTGGGGGGCGAGTACTTGAGGATATCCAGCATGTACTCGCAGGCCCGGTAGGCGGCATCCGACAGGAACATCGGCCGCAGCTCCTCTCCGGAGGCCTGCTGGAAATCGTAGCCCTTCTCGTCGCGGCGAAGGTTGACGATCGGCTGGCCGAACTTGGCCATCAGGAAGCTGAAGGTATGGCCCAGCGGCGTGCCGCGCGCGGCATTCCAGGCAATGCCATAGCGCCCCCTGGAGGGATCGTGCAGCCGCCTGGCCGCCTTGATCAGCGCCTCGGTCGTCGTCGGCGGCTCGAGCTGAGCCTCCTCGAGGATGTCCTTCCGGTAGCAGAGCAGTTCCGGGGTGGTCTGCAGGGGAATGCCGTATTGTTGGCCGGCGTATCGCGTGCTCTGCACGGCGACAGGATGGAAGTCGGAGAGGTCGAAGGCATCGCGCCGGATGAAGCGGTCGAGCGGCATCAGGATGCCCTTCGAGGCCAGCTCGCCGAACCAGGGCAGGTCGCAGGCCACCAGGTCGTAGCGGGACTTCGCCCGGCCGGCATTGGTGAGGATCGCCTCCAGCAGGTCATCGATGGACCGGGCGGAGTTGTGAATCTCCAGGCCGAAGATGGATTCCAGCTGCTGCTTGAGATTGTGCATCGCCATGAAGGTGGGATCGGCGTGGATGAGCCCACGCAGCCCGCCCTTCAGTTCAAGCCGCGCCGAGAGCACCGCCGGCGGTGAGATCACGCGATCCGTCGCGGCCGCATCGAGGAAGATCCCGCGCCCGGTCTCCGACTCGGGGTCCACGCCGAACAGGGGGCCCAGCAGGCCCTTGATCCGGTGTGCATAGGCCTCCCACTCCTCGATCATCATCGGCGAGGGGTGCAGCGAGACCGACTTGCCCGATTTGGTCCTGGGCCGTGACAGGATCAGCCCGCGCTTGATGATGCTCTCTATCCCGCGCTTGGCGGTGCCATAGGAGAGCCCGGAGGCCGCCGCCAGCGAGGTGGGCGTCGTCAGCCGGCCGGCCAGGTGGTTGCGCATGAGGTGGAGCATCATGCGCACCTCCCGATAGCCGTGGCTCAGCGACAGGGCATGCTCGGTCTCCTCCTCGAATTTCTCGATGAAGTCGATGAAGCGCGAGAGCTCCGTGTTGGAGAGCTTGGGCCTCGGCGTCCGGGAGAGCCGGTCATAGGGTCCCTCGGGATGGCTCTCGTCGGGGAGGTCGCTCATGGTCGCCTCATGGCAGGAAAAGGGGGGTGCACCAAGATAGCGCCGCCCCCCGCCCGGCCGCAAACGCGACTACCCCCAGCCGTCGACGATCAGCCGAATGCCCAGCAGGATCAGCAGCCCCAGGATGATCCGGAAGAAGAGCTCCCCGCTCAGGCGCTTCTGAATGACCAGCCCCAGGCGAACCCCCAGCCAGGCCACCGGGATCAGCAGCAGCGCGATGGTGAGGTTCTCGACGTTCAGCAGACCCAGCATGCCGTAGGGCACCAGCTTGACCAGGTTGGTGGCGGCCAGGAAGACCACCGCTGTCGCCAGGAACTGCTCCCGGGTAAGCCGGCGCTGCAGCAGGTAGAAGTTGAGCGGCGGCCCCCCGGCATGGGCGATGAAGCTGGTGAAGCCGGCGACACCGCCACTCAGCGCGCCTGCCCAGGTGGGCAGCAGCCTGCCGCGAAAGGGCTTGAGCAGTCCCCACAGGCCGAAGAGGATCGAGAACACCCCCAGCAGCACCTTCAGCAGCGCCTCGTCGAAGCGGCCATAGGTCAGGTAGCCGACCGCCACCCCCAGCACCGCCGGAGGAAACATCAGCCACAGCACGGGCCCCACTCGGTGCCGCCACCAGGCCTTGAGGCTGAACACATCCATCACGATCAGCAGCGGCAGCATCACGGCCACGGCGAAGGTCGGGCTGGCCTTCAGCGAGATCAGCGGCACCGCCACCACCCCGACGCCGCCGGCGAAGCCCGATTTGGAGATGCCGGTAATCAGCACGGCGACGATGATCAACACGATGAACTGCCAGTCGTACAGCATGCGGGCCTCTGCTCTCTGACCAGATAGAAAAAGGGGCCGTGGCGAACACGGCCCAATCGGAGCATGGCATTGTCGCCCACGAAGGGCATGCCTCACGGCACCGGGAGTCGCCTCCCGGAAGCGCCTTTACAGCACGTCGCAGATCTCCTCGAAGGCGAAGCGCTCCTGGCGCGGGAAGAGCGCCTCGGCATCCCCGTAGCCCAGGTTGCAGAGGAAGTTGCTCTTCACCTTGCCGTCGGGGAAGAAGGCCTCATCGACGGCGGCATTGTTGAAGCCGGACATCGGCCCGGCATCCAGGCCCAGCGCACGCGCCGCGAGGATGAAGTAGCCGCCCTGGATGGAGCTGTTGCGAAAGGCGGTGGCGTGGATGAAGTCCGGCTTGCCCTCGAACAGCGACTTGGCGTCCTTGTTGTGGGAGAACATGCGCGGCAGGTGCTCGTGGAACTCGGTGTCGAAGCCCAGCACGGCCACCACCGGTGCCTTCATGGTCTTCTCCTGGTTGCCGGGCAGCAGCGCGGGCTTGAGACGCTCCTTGGCTTCCTGGCTCTTGAGGAAGAGGATACGGGTTGGCTGGCAGTTCATGGAGGTCGGGCCGAAATGCATCAGGCGGTAGAGCTCCTGCAGGGTCTCGTCGCTGACGTCACGGTCCTGCCAGACGTTGTGGGTACGCGCCTCGGTGAACAGGGTCTTGATCGCGGTGTTGTCGATAGCCGTCATGTCGCTTTCCTCTTGCTGAATGGTGTTGGCTTCAGGGGGTCGTCTTGCAGTGGGACTAGCGGCTCGCCTTGAGGCCGAAGTCATATGTCAGATGGCGGAAGGGAACGTCCATCGACCGTCCATCCGGTGCCTTTCCCGGCGGCAGCAGCTGGTACTCCCGGACCAGGGAATCCTTGACGCCGAAAACGGCGTCGGAATCGAGATAGGGGTCGTGCTCGGCGAAGACCTGGGTCACCAGGGTGCCAAAGCCCTCGGCCATCAGCATGAAGTGCACATGGGCGGGGCGATAAGGGTGGCGCCCGGTGATTTCCAGCATCTTGCCGACCGGGCCGTCGGTGGGAATCGGATAGGGCGAGGGGGTCACCGTCCAGAAGGCATAGCGCCCCTGGTCATCGGTGGTGAACCTGGCCCGCAGCGAGGCGCCCTCGAGCTCCTTCTGGACGTCGTAGAAGCCTTCGCTGTCCGATTGCCAGACGTCGACGACGACATTGGCCAGGGGCTCGCCGCGCTCGTCGTGCACCCGCCCCTCCACGAAGAAGGGCTCCCCCTCGACGTTCCAGTCGATCGAATCGCCCCGGGCGGCCTGGGGCGGGTCGGCCACATAGAAGGGGCCCAGCACCGTGCTCTCGGAGACCATGGGGTCCGAGCTGTGGTGATTGATGGCATCGACCAGCATGGTGACGCCCAGAGTGTCGGAGAGCAGGATGAACTCCTGGCGCTTGTCGTCGCACATCTGGCCGGTGCGGGTCAGGAAGTCGATGGCCTGGGTCCACTCCTGCTCGCTGGGCTCCACCTCGCGGATGAAGGCGTGCAGGTGGGTGACCAGGCTGTCGAGCACCTGCTTCAGGCGCTCGTCACTGCAGCCGGCAAACTGCTCGATCACGGCATCGGTGATGTTCACGGCGTTCAGGTTTCGCATCTCATCATCCCCTGGCGCCAGCGGCGCTCTCGATGGCCGGCAGCCCGGAAAGGCGCTCGGTATGGTGGATCGTGGCGATGTAGTCGTCCTCGCCGTGGCCCGTGCCGATCAGCGAGCTGTAGGCCTCGCGCATCTGGGCGGCAAGCGGCACGGCGACACCGTCGGCGTGGGCACAGCCGAGGATCAGGTCCAGGTCCTTGGCCATCTGAGCTGCCGAGAAGGTGGAGGTGAAGTCGCGATCCTTCAGCGGCTGGGTCTTGTACTTGACCATCGGCGAGCCGACGGCGCTGTCGGCCATCAGGTCCAGCATCGCCTCCCAGTCGATGTTGCCCTTGCGGGCCATCGCCAGGGCCTCGCCCATCATGCCGGCGCTCACCGCGATCATCAGGTTGATGGCAAGCTTGGCGTAGCGCGCCTGCTCCTCCTCACCGAGCCAGTACTGGGCCTTGGTGAAGGCGGCCATCACCGGCTTGGCCTCCTCCAGCGCCTCGAGCGGGCCTGAGACCATGGCCGACAGGGTGCCGGACTCGGCGGCGACGGGATTCCCCGACACCGGGCTGCGCAGGTAGGCGATGCCCCGCACTTCGGCGGCCTCGGCCACCCGGGCGGAGGCCTCGATGCTCACCGTGCTGGTCTCGATCAGCACGCTGCCCGGGGCCATCGCCTCGATCAGCCCGTCAGGCCCCAGGTGCAGGCCCAGCAGCGCCCGGTCATCGGGAATCGAGACGAACACCAGCCGGCACCCCTCGACGGCGGCGGAAAGGGACGGGTGAGCGGTGATGCCGGCCTGCTCGGCCAGGGCCATGCGCTCGGCGCTGAGGTCGAACCCCTGGACAGGGGTCCCCGCCGCCGCGATCCGCGCAGCCATGGGCAGGCCCAGCTTGCCGAGGCCGATCCAGGCGACCTTGTTGGTGGCTGTCATTGTGTTGTCCCCCCTTGTTGCCGTGACTGAAGCTCGGCGTAGATGCGGTGACCGGAGGCTGCCAGGTGGCGGACCCCCTCCTCGATGTCCACCAGCAGCCTGCCGTGGCGCTTGTGGAACTCCCCCGCCACCATGACGCTGTCGACGTTGGCGAGGCTCGCCTGCATGACCACGGTGGAGACCGGGTCGCTGACCGGCTGCATGTTCAGCAGGCTCGTATCCAGCAGCACGAGGTCGGCCTGCTTGCCCGGCGTCAGGCTGCCGATGCGTGCCTCGAGGCCCAGGGCACGGGCGCCGTCGAGGGTGATCCACCGAAGCGCCTCGCGGGTGCGGATGGTGGAGGTCTCGGGAATGGCGCCCTGCTCGCGCCGCGAGGCGTCGTTGTCCAGCGAGCGCTGCATGCCCAGCGCCATGCGGGCGACCGTGAACATGTCACCGGAGATCACCGACTCCAGGTCCACCCCCAGGGAGACCACGCCGCCGTGACGGCGAACGTAGCCGGTGATCGGGAAGCCGTGCCCCTGGGTCATCTCGTTCTCCGGGGCGATGGCGAAGGTCACGCCCTTGTCGCAGAAGCGCGCCAGCTGGGCGTCACTGAGGCTCTGCCCATGCACGATGTTGATATCCGGCCCGAGAAGCCCCCGCTCCTCGATCACGCCCCAGCCGCCGGGGCTGACGGCCTCGCCGCCGCCCTGGTGCATGGAGGCCACCAGGCCGAACTCCTTGGCCAGTGCGAAGTCCTGCAGGCTGACCTCGAGGGTGGAGTAGTGCGGCCCGAGGATGGCCATCCCCAGGGTGACGCGCCCCTCGGGATCGGAGAGCTCGCCCTGGAGCAGCCGCTCGACCTCGCTGCGGGGATGGGGGACCTCGCTGAAGTGGGGCTGGCCCGGCTTGGGGTCCGGCTTGGGCGAGCCGTGGAAGAACAGCGCCCGGATGCCGGATTCCTTGAGCCCGCGCACCGCCGCATCTGTGTGCTCGGGGGTGGGGTTGTTGTGGCACCAGTCCCCCAGAGTGGTGGTGCCACAGTTGAGCTGGTTGAGCGCCCCCATGCGGGTGGCGATATGGATATCGTCAGGCGTGAAGAGCGTCGCCAGGCCGCGATGCACATGGCCGAAGTACTCGAGCAGCGTCCAGTTGGCGGCCACCCCGCGCAGGGCGGTCTGCCAGGTGTGCATATGCGCGTTGACAAGCCCGGGGATCAGGATGCCGCCCCGGCAGTCGATGACCTCGGCCCCCTCGGCGGGCAGGTCATGGCCCACGGCCAGGATCCGGTCGTCCTCCACCAGCACCTGGCCATCGCGCAGGTCGCCGAGCTCAGGATCCATGGTGATCACGGTGGCATTGAAAAATAGCGTCTTCATGACTGGGCTCCCTCCTCGCTGACCGGTCGACGACCGACCAGGGCATGGCTCAGCAGGCGATGGATGCCCTCGGCCTCGACCTCGCGGGGATTCCAGTAGGGGTTGCGGGTGGCGATCTCGGTGGCGCGATCGACGTCGCCGGGCTTGAGGCCGATATCCTCCAGTGCCGTGGGCGCGCCGACCGCCCGGGCCAGGTCGAAGAGGCCGGCGGCGGGATCCTCGCAGCCCAGGGCCCGGGCGATGCGCGACATCGCCTCGGGGGCCGCCGGGGCGTTGTAGGCCACCGCATGGGGCAGCACGATGGTGTGGGTCTCGGCGTGGGGCAGGTCGAAGGAGCCTCCCAGGGTGTGGCAGAGCTTGTGGTGCAGCGACATGCCCACCGAGCCCAGGCAGGTACCGCACAGCCAGGCGCCATACAGGGCATCGGCGCGCGCCTCGGCGTTGCCCGGGTCGGCGGCGATCACCGGCAGGCTCCTGGCCAGCGCCGCGATGCCCTCCTCGGCCATCAGCGAGATCACCGGGTTGCGGTCCCGGGCGTAGAGCGCCTCCACCGCATGGGCAATCGCATTGATGCCGCTGGTGCCGGACATGCCCACGGGCAGCGAGAGGGTCAGATCGACGTCGTAGATCACCGTCTCGGGCAGCACCTCCAGGGTGCGCTGGGTGGTCTTGAGGCCGTCGCGGGTCTCGCCGAGGATCGGCGTCATCTCGGAGCCGGCGTAGGTGGTGGGGATGGCCACCTGGGGCAGCCCGGTGCGCAGCGCGATGGCCTTGCCCAGGCCGATGGTGGAGCCGCCGCCGATGGCCACGGTGCAGTCGACCCCCAGCTCCTCGACCACCCGCATGGCGCGCTCGGTCACCTCGACCGGGGTGTGCATGGCGGCCTCGGTGAAGAGCCCGGCGCCGCGCTCGCCGAGCTGCTCCAGCACCGCGCGGGCCTGTTCCTGCTGCTGGGGAGTGGCCAGCACCAGGGCCCGGCGGCTGCCGAGCCGCTCGATTTCCTCGGCGAGGCGCGACAGGGTCCCCTGGCCGAATACCACCCGAGATGGCAGGCCATCATAGACAAAGGGTTGCATGGATCTTTCCTCAGACGTTGAAGGTGCATGTCGGCGCCCCAGCGGGCGCCGCGGCGGCGAATCCGCCTAGGCGGTCGTCGCCGCCGCGGCTGAAGCGCCCATTCCGGTGATTGCCTGCACCAGCGCGTCCTCGCTGACGCTGTCGCCGTCGAACTCGGCGGTGACCCGGCCGTCGTACATGGCGATGATGCGGTTGCTCAGGCCGAGCACCTCCGGCATCTCCGAAGAGATCACCAGTACCGCGTAGCCCGACTTGGCGAGCTCCTTGACCAGGGCATGAATCTCCGCCTTGGAGCCCACATCGATCCCGCGGGTCGGCTCGTCCAGGATCAGCAGCTTGGGGTGGGTGTGCAGCCACTTGCCGATGACGATCTTCTGCTGGTTGCCGCCGCTCAGGTTGCCCACCTTCTGGCGCCAGCTGGGCGTCTTGATCTTCATCGCCTGGTGGTACTTGTCGTAGACGGCCCGCTCATCGGCACGCTTCATGAACCCCAGCGTGGAGACCGACTCGAGCCCGGCCAGGGTCATGTTGTCGCGGCAGTTCATGCCCAGGATCAGCCCCTGGTCCTTGCGATCCTCCGGCACCAGAGCGATGCCCGCGGCCACGGCGTCGTGGGAGGTAGTGAAGCTCACCGGCTGGCCATCCAGCAGGATCTCGCCGGCCGAGGGGGAGCGCAGGCCGAAGATGGTCTCGGCGACCTCCGAGCGCCCCGCGCCGACCAGGCCGTACATGCCGACGATCTCGCCCTTGCGGACGTTGAAGCTGACGTCCGAGAACAGCCGCTTCACCGACAGGTTGCGCAGCTCGAGCATGTTCTCGCCGAACTCGCTCGGCTTGCTGGCGTGGTCGAGCTCCAGGCTGCGGCCGATCATCATCCGCGTGACCTCGTCCTCGTTGGTCTCGCAGGTATTCACCGTGCCGGTGTATTCGCCGTCGCGCAGCACCGAGATGCGGTGGGACAGGTGGAAGATCTCGTCCATGCGGTGCGAGATATAGACGATCCCCACGCCCTGCTCGCAGAGCGACTGGATCACGTCGTAGAGCACCGGCTTCTCGTGATCGGTGAGGGAGGCGGTGGGCTCGTCGAACACCACCACCCGCGGGGTGAAGACCAGCGCCCGGCCGATCTCGACCATCTGCTTCTTGGCGATCGACAGCGAGCCCACCAGGTCATCGTGCTGGAAGCTGCACTTGAGGGTCTCGAGGATCCGGTTGGTGTCCTCGCGCAGCTTGCGCCAGTCGACCCGATTACCCCACTTCTTCGGCAGGCTGCCGAGGAAGATGTTCTCGGCCACGGTCATCCCCGGCACCAGCGACTGCTCCTGGTGGATCAGCACGACCCCGGCACGCTTGGCATGCTTGGGATTCTCGAAGGCCATCTCCTCGCCACCGAGGATGATCCTGCCCTCGTTGGCCTGGTGCTTGCCGGCCAGCACCTTCATCAGGGTCGACTTCCCGGCGCCGTTCTCGCCGAGCAGGGCATGGACCTCGCCGGGGCGAACGTCGAAGTCGACCTGGTTGAGGGCCACCACGCCGGGAAAGCGCTTGGTGATGCCTTCGAGCTTGAGGACCGGGTCGGCGTCGATCGGCTGACGCTGGCCAGTCGTGGCGTGGACGGGTGTCATATCCGCACCTCCTTGGTCGAGGGCACGTTGAGCTTCTTGTCGATGATCAGCACGGTGATCAGGATCAGGCCGAGCACGACCAGCACGTAGAAGGCCGGCACCTGCATCAGGTTCATGCCGTTGCGCAGGATGCCGATGGCCAGGACGCCGCCGAGGGTGCCGACGATGCTGCCGTAGCCGCCGGTGAGCTTGGTGCCACCGAGCACCACCGCGGTGATGGTCCACAGCTCGTAGTCACGCCCGAGGTTCGGGGTGGCCGCGCCCATCTGGCTGGCCAGCAGCACCCCGGCCAGTGCCGCGAAGAAGCCGACGATGATGAAGTTGATCATCATGTGGCGGCCGAGCCGGATGCCGGCATCGATGGAGGCCTCCGGGTTGCCGCCCACGGCGAAGGTGTTGCGCCCGTGGCCGGTGCGGGTCAGCACCAGGTGCATCACCAGGGTGCAGAGCAGGAAGATGATCGCCAGGACCGGGATAGGCCCGATGGTGCTGGCGCCGAAGTCGGCGAAGGCGAAGTTCATCGAATAGAAGGACTGCTCGCCGGTATAGAGGAAGATCAGCCCGCGGATCCCGAGCATGGCGCCCAGGGTGACGATGAAGGCATTGACCCCGGTCTTCCACACCACCAGGCCGTTGATCGCGCCGAGCAGCATCCCGGACGCCAGCGCCGCGATGATGGCAATGGTCAACCCATAGTCCTGAAGCCCCACCGCCAGCGAGGCGGCTAGCCCGAGTATCGCCCCCACCGAGAGGTCGATATTGCCGTTGATCATCACGTAGGTCATGCCCAGGGCGATCAGGCCGATGGTCGAGGTCTGGACCAGGATATTGGTGATGTTGCTCAGCGACAGGAAGTACTCCGACATGAAGCTGAAGAAGATGAAGATGGCGATGACGAAGACCCAGATCGGTTGGATGATCGTCCTGCCGCGGAAGAAGCCTTTTATTGAAATCATGTGTCATGCCTCCGCGTCATGAATGGGTCGTCAACAGGCGCTTGCGCTTGTTGGCGAGGTCCAGCCAGACGGCCAGGATGATGATGACCCAGGTCACGATCCACTGGGTGTAGTAGGGGTAGCCCATCAGCAGCAGGCCGTTCTGGATGAAGCCGAGGATCAGCACGCCGATCACCGTCTTCCAGATGCTGCCGGCGCCGCCGAGCAGGCTGGTGCCGCCGAGGATGATGCCGGCCAGCACCAGCAGCTCGTAGCCCTGCCCCACATTGTTCTGGGAGCCCATGACCCGGGAGCCGAGCACCAGGGCCGCACAGGCCACGCAGAAGGCCGAGATCAGGTAGGTGCTGAAGACGCACCAGTTCCTGCGAATGCCGGAGTAGACAGAAGCCATGGGGTTGCCCCCGACGGCAAAGATGCGCCGCCCGTAGCCGGTATAGGACATGACGATCTGCATCAGCAGGGCCAGCAGGCCGAAGAGCAGCACCGGTACCGCGATACCCAGCACATAGCCGCGGCCGAAGAAGGGGAACCAGGTGCCGTCCTGGTTGGCGATATCGACGTTCTGGCCACCGCTGTAGATCAGCACCAGTCCCTGGATGACGGAGAGCATGGCCAGCGTCACGATCAGGGAATTAAGCCGCATGAGGCCGATCAAAAAGCCGTTCACGGCGCCGAGAAGAAGGGTGAAGGCGAACATCACCAGGATCGCGTTCATGGGACCGATCTTGTCGTGAAGGTCGACCACCAGCACAGTGGCGAACGACAGCATCGAGCCCACGGAAAGGTCCAGGTTTCCGCCGATGATGACCACCGTCACCCCGACGGCGATGATGCCGATGATCGACGCCTGCCGCACGACGGTCATGATGTTCGACTGAGAGAGAAACTGCTCGGAAAACAGCGAGAAGACGAACATGCTCAGAAGAAAGAACACCAGGATGCCCTGAGCGGAGAGAAAACTGAGGATCCCCGCGCGACTGATTCTTCCATTGAGGAGCTGTTGCTTGGTTTGTTCTGCAGAAGCCATGGTAATCACCTGTCTGGATATGACCGTGCGCAGCTAGTGCCCGCGCAGGCCCGTTCTGTGGCCCGGGACCTGGCGCCTTGGCGCCACGTCCCGGGCAGCACGCCGTGCCGTCAGAAGACCGGACGGTCGAACTCTTCCAGGTTCTCAGCGGTGATCTTCGGGGTCTCGAAGAAGTTGAGCTTGGGCACTTCCTCGCCGGCCAGCACATCCAGGGCGGTCTGCAGCGCCGCCTCGGCATCATCCACCGGGGACTGGTAGATGGAGCCGTAGTACTCTCCGCGCGCGATGGCGTCATAGCCCACGGCGAAGTTGGTGGCACCGATGAAGACGATATCGCCAGCGCGGCCGGCGTCCTTGGCGGCATTCAGGGCGCCTACGCCCATGTTGTCGTCACCGGAATAGACGCCGTCGATGCGGTCGTACTTGGTCAGGAAATCCTCCATGACGCGCTGCGCCCGCTCTCGGTTCCAGTTGCCCGGCTGGGTTTCCATCAGCTCGACATCGGGGCAGAGCTCGGCGAGACGCTCCTCGAAACCGGCCGCACGCTCGATGGCGGTGGTATAGCCCGGCTGACCGGAGATCTGCACGATCTGCCCTTCCCCTTCCAGGGCCTCGCACATCATCTCGGCCGCATAGGCGCCCTGCTCGACGTTATCGGGGCCGGAGAATGCCGCGATGAAATCCATGCCGGCATCGGCAATCCTGGAGTTGGTCACGACGACCGGGATGCCGGCATTGTTGGCCTGGCGAATCGCCGGAATCACCGCCTGACCATCCGTGGGCCAGATGATGATGGCATCCATGCGCTGCTGGACGAGGTCCTGCATCTGGCCGATCTGACGGGCCACATCGCCACCGGCATCCAGCACCACGATATCGACGCTGCCATTGGCCTCCGCGGCTGCCACGAAGGCTCTCTCATAGGTCGTCTGGTAGCTGTCGACGCCAACGTTGTTCTGGGTAATACCGATCCGGTAGGTGGTATCGGCGTGGGCGATGCCCGAGGAAAGGAGGAGCACACTGGTCGCTAGCGCTGTCTTGTAGAACATGTTGTCACCCGTTGTTGTAATAGGCTGTTGTAATGGCAATCTGGCGTTGCGTGGCTGAGCGGGCCTGCTGCCCGTCAGGGTGAATGCAGCTTATGGGCTGGCAAGAGCTCGCGGCAACGGCGCTTGGGGGGTGAAATATCCAATCTGGTTATTTTCCCCATGGCGGCCCGAGGGTGACGCAACACGAGAAAAGCCCCGGCCGTCGAGACGGCCGGGGCAGGCATTGGCGAGGGGCCAGCGGGCAGGTGGGCAGGCACCTCACCTGCCGAGGGTCAGGGCGTCGGCGGCTCCAGCAGCCGCTGCCAGGCCTCGATCACCACCCGGCGGTGGTCCTGGAAGGCGTCGCTGCGTCCCCGGGCGGGCTCGCG
>ERZ869909.2144-NODE-2144-length-13937-cov-4.234127_pt1 | contig 13937 bp, 14 predicted proteins | sample MGYA00520892_ERZ869909 | MGnify/ENA primary metagenome ERZ869909 (study PRJEB32215, sample SAMEA104723947) | bioreactor metagenome | biome: bioreactor; feature: anaerobic bioreactor; material: water | place: China | collected 2015-03-12 ... | reverse complement strand
AGCCTTGAGGGGGTGGCGGACCAAGCGGTCCGCCACCCCCGTTTTCCGGGTTAGAATCCCTCCTTAGATGATCAAGTTCCAAGACGTCGAGGTCACGTACAAGACGGGCCTCAAGGCCCTGAAGGGCGTGTCGCTTGAGATCCCCCGCGGCCAGTTCGTCGTTATCGTCGGCCTCTCCGGCGCCGGCAAGTCCACGCTGATCCGTACCGTCAACAACCTCGTGCCCCCGTCGGCCGGCGAGGTGATCGTGGGCGACCGCTCGGTGACGCGCGCACGCGCGGCCGAACTCCGCCGGATCCGCTCGGACATCGGCATGATCTTCCAGACCTTCAACCTTGTCAAGCGCAGCACCGTGCTGCGCAATGTGCTGGCCGGTCGGCTGAGTGACGCCAACCCGCTCGCCAGCCTGGCCGGAGTCTTCTCCCGCTCCGACATCGCCCTGGCGCACGACTGCCTGGCGCGCGTCGGCATCCCCGAGAAGGCCTACGTGCGTGCGGACGCCCTCTCGGGCGGACAGCAGCAGCGCGTCGGCATCGCCCGCGCCCTGGCGCAGCGGCCCGAGGTCATGCTGGCCGACGAGCCCGTCGCCAGCCTGGACCCGCCCACGTCGCACTCCGTGATGCAGGACCTGAAGCGCGTCAGCCGCGAGGACGGCATCACCACCCTCGTCAACCTGCACTTCATCGACATGGCGAGGGAGTACGCCGACCGCATCGTCGGCATGCGTGACGGCCTCATCGTGTTCGATGGCACGCCCGAGGAAGCAAGCGACGAGGCGTTCGAGAACATCTACGGCCGCTCGATCGATATTGAGAAGGACCTTCGTGGGGCTGCCTAAGGCCCCCGTCCTCAAGGCGGTCCAGTCCTGGGCAACTGTCGCGGTCGTGCTGGCGCTCCTCTGGGTGTCGGCGGTGCAGACCGACTTCAACTTCGAAGCGCTGACCACCGGCACCGCCGACTTCTTCCGCTTCTTCACGAGGCTGGCACCCGACTGGCGGGCGCTGCCCGAGCAGTGGCAGCCACTGATCGAGACGATCAGCATCGCCTGGCTCGGCACCGTCTTCGGATCCATCCTGGCGTTCCCGCTCATCTTCCTCGCCAGCTTCAACACGACTTTCAACACTCCGGTGCTCTGGGTCACCAGGAGCCTGCTCACCCTCCTGCGCAGCATCCCTGACCTGCTCTTCGCCGCCATCCTTGCGCCCGTGCTTGTCATCGGACCACTGCCCGGCGTCGCCGCGCTGACCCTCTTCACGCTGGCGATCATCGCCAAGTTCGGGAGCGAGACGGTCGAGGCCATCGATCCCGGGCCGCTCGAGGCCCTGCGGGCCGCCGGGGCCACCAGGACGCAGGTGATCGTGTACGCGGTCATCCCGCAGGTGGCGGCCACCATGACGAGCTACGTGCTCTACGTCTTCGAGATCAACGTGCGGTCCTCGACCGTACTCGGCCTGGTCGGCGGCGGCGGCATCGGCATGCTGCTCAACACTTACCTGGCGTTCTTCGACTACGGCGCGATCGGCGTGCTCATCATCGTCACCTTCGCCGTGGTGATCCTGATCGACCAGGTGTCCAACTTCGTGCGGACGAGGCTCCTCTGATGGCGCAGCCGGCTCCCGTTTCAACCGTTCCGCCCAGGCCGCCGCGCGTCCGCAGGATGCTCGTGCTGCAGTACCTGCTCGTCATCGGCCTGATCGCGATCACGATCATCGCCTGGTTCAGCATGGACCTGCCCACCTTCCAGCGGGTGGTCCGCGGCTTCCAGACGAGCCTGATGCGCGTCATCAACGGTCTGCTCAACCCCGACTGGGAGATCCTCCCGCTCGCCTGGCGCAGCATGCTCGAGACGCTCTTCATGGCCATCCTGGGCACCTTCCTCGGAGCGGTGCTCGCGTTTCCGCTTTCCTTCTTCGGAGCCCGCAACCTGCTGGGAAGCAACGCGGCGTCCCTGCCCGGCAAGACGGTGCTGGTGGGTATCCGCACGTTCCCGGAGATACTGCTCGCGCTCATCTTCGTGGCCGCGGCCGGGCCCGGTCCGACTGCGGGAATCATGGCGATGGGAATCCACAGCATCGGCTTCCTGGGCAAGGTGTTCGCCGACGTGATCGAGGGCATCGACCCAGGCCCCAGCGAGGCCATCCGCGCCTCCGGCGGGAACCAGGTCCAGGTGTTCCTCTTCGCGGTCGTGCCTCAGGTGATACCCGAGGTCATGTCGCTCGTGCTGTACCGCTTCGAGATCAACCTCCGCAACGCAGCCGTGCTTGGCATGGTCGGCGCGGGCGGCATCGGCCTGCCGCTGATCCAGCGCATCCAGTACCGCCTGTGGGACGAGGTCGCCACGCTGCTGTTCATGATGGTCGCCTTCGTCATCGTGGTCGACGCCATCAGCTCGTTCCTGCGGCGCCGCCTGGTCTAGGGGCCGTCCCCGGGTTTCTTTTCCTTTGCCGGCGGGCGCCCGAATCCGGGCGCCCGCCCTGCTAGACTCCTTGAATGAGCATCAAGCCAGACTGGTGGATCCGCGAGCAGGCCGTCAACCACGAGATGATCTCTCCGTTCACGGACGGACTCGTCCGGGAAGGCGTGATTTCGTACGGCCTCTCCAGCTTCGGCTACGATCTGCGGGCCGCCCCCGAGTGGCGCATCTTCGTGAACGCGTTCAACACGGTCGTCGACCCGAAGAACTTCGACACGAGGTCGCTGGTCGAGGTCAATGAAGAAACCTGCATCATCCCGCCCAACTCCTTCGCGCTCACGCGCTCGGTCGAGTACCTGAAGATCCCGGACGACACGATGGTGATCGCCCTGGGAAAGTCGTCCTATGCCCGCTGCTTCAGTGCCGACACCCGAGTTGCGTTGATAGACGGAACTGCACCGACGCTCGAGGAGATGGCCGTCCGTCACGCCCAAGGTGAACACTTCTGGGGGTATTCGATCGGCGAGAACGGCAAGCTGATCGCCGCTCTCCTGGACGCACCACGGTTCATCGGCAGGGACTCCCTGCTGGAGATAACACTTGATGACGGCTCGATCATCCACGCGACACCTGACCATGATTTCATGCGCCGCGACGGCAGCTGGACCGCCGCGGGGGACCTGCAGCCCACGGATTCACTCATGCCGCTTTACCGCGATGTCTTCCGTGGCTATGAGATGACCTACCAGCCGCTTACCGGCTACTATCAGCCTACACACCGCATGGCTGATGACCGGAACCGCTTTCCCGAAGTCATCGCACAGCACCGCGGGATTGTCCGCAATCACAAGGTGGCTGGCATCCGTGAATTGAAGGGGGATCACGACGTGTACTGCCTCACGGTTCCGGAAGCCGGCAACTTCGCACTCGACGCCGGTGTCTTCGTTTCGAACTGCGGCATCGTCGCGAACGTGACGCCGCTGGAGCCGGGATGGGAGGGCCACGTGACTCTGGAGCTGTCGAACACGACCCCGCTGCCGGCAAAGGTGTACGCGAACGAGGGCATCGTCCAGCTGCTGTTCTTCCAGGGGGACCGTCCCGAGACCACCTACGGGGACCGCAAGGGCAAGTACCAGGGTCAGACCGGCGTGACGCTGCCCAAGGTCTGAATCACGGCTCCATCTCGACCAGCGGGATCCTGACAGTGAACTCGGTCAGCCCCGGCCGGCTGGTCAGGCTGATGCTGCCACCATGCTGCTCGGCGATCTGGCGTGCGATGGCGAGCCCGAGTCCGGCACCGCCGCCTGCTCCCTTGAAGAACTTATCGAAGATCCGCTCGCGTGCCTCCGGCGGGATGCCCGGGCCGCTGTCGCGCACGACCATCAGCGCCTGAGCGCCGTCCTGGCTCAGTTCCAGTTCGACTTCCGCCTCCCCGGCCGAGCGCACGGCGTTGGCAACGAGGTTGCGGATCAGCTGCCGCAGCCGGCCGGGATCGCCGAGCAGGTAGAGGCCCTCTGCCCCGCACGCCCGCACTCCGGGGAACTCCCTGGCGATGTTCTCCAGCACTTCCCCGCGTGCGTCGACCAGGTGGGGAACCAGTTCCCTGACGTGCTCGCCGCGGGTCAGCTGGAGCAGGTCCTCCACCAGCCGGGACATGTTGCTGGCGATGCGCCGCGCGTCGGACAGCTCGTCGGCCACCTGCGGATCGGCACGGCGGACGGCACGGTCGAGGAAGCCCTGCAGGCTGGTCAGTGGCGTGCGCAGCTCGTGGCTGGTCTCGAGCAGGAACTGCCGCTGCACGCTGAGCGCCGCGCCGAGTCGGCCAACCAGCTGGTTGACGACGCGACTGAGCAGCCCAAGCTCATCGTCAGGACCCCGGTAGCTGATCGTCTCCAGCCGGTCCGGTCCGATCCGCGCGGCCTGCCGGGCCAGGTTGCGAAGCGGGGCGAGCGCGCTGCGGGCGATGGCATAGCCGACGAAGGCGCCGACCAGTACGACCACGACGCCGATCCCGGTCAGTATGCGCGCCACCTGGCTCAGGGCACTCGCGATGTACTCCGTGCCGGAGCTGACCACGGCGATACCCACGCCGAAGGGAGCGAGCGCGGCCAGGACTGTGTCGCCGTCCAGGACTCCCTGCCAGTCCCGGCTGCCGCCGGAGGCGGACTGCACGATGGAGGCCGGCAGCGCGGCGATCTGGGGTGATGACGAGGCGAGCAGGCGACCTGAGAGGTCGTACAGGCTCACCACCACGCCGCCGGTGGGGCCGCTCAGCTGTTCGTTTGCGCTTCCGGGCTGACCGCCGCCGTAGAGCGCGGCCACGCGCGAGGCGTCCTCGCGCAGGCTGACGCGCAGGTCGGTCAGCAGGCTCGCACGGACCGCGAAATAGCTGGTGGTGACGGTGGCGAGGCCCAGCAGTGCGATCGCGCTGCCGACAAGCAGCACCAGGCGCCACCGGAGCGGCAGCCCGCGGCGCTTCAACTCAACCCTTGACGGCGTAGCCGATGCCGCGCACGGTACGGATCACGCCGAAGCCGCCCGCCTCGCGCAGCTTGCTGCGGATGTTGGCGATGTGCACGTCGACCACGTTCGACGACGGGGGCAGTTCCTCGCCCCAGACGTTGGACTCGATCTCCTGGCGCCCGTACACCCGGCCGGGCTGCACGCAGAGGAACGCGAGCAGGTCGAACTCACGGGGTGACAGCTTCACCTCTTCCTCGAGCCAGTAGATCTGGCGCCTCACCGGATCCAGCGTGAGGTTGCCCACCTTGCGCGCGGCCTGGCCGTTGCGCTTGCGCAGCTGCACGCGCACGCGGGCCACCAGTTCCTCGGAGTGAAACGGCTTGGCCAGGTAGTCGTCCGCGCCGGAGTTGAGCATCTCCACCTTGGTGGTCAGGTCGTCCGCGGCGGTCAGGATCACGATGGGCGTGTCCCCCGTCTGGCGGATGCGCCGCGCGATCTCGGCGCCGCTCAGGTCGGGCAGGCCAAGGTCAAGGATGACCAGGTCGGGGTTGCCTTCCCTGACTGCTGCGAGTCCGCGCATGCCGGTCGCATGGGTCTCCACCTCAAAGCCGGCCTCCTCGAGCTCGAGGCTGAGCAGGCGACAGATGTCGGCATCATCCTCAACGACCACTATCCGCTGGCGTTTCTCCAGCGGGCCGTTACCGGAACCGGTCACGGGAGCCTCACGGGGTGGGCACCACCAGGGAGAGGTTCCTGTTGCTGGCCAGCCAGTCGGAAAGTGAGACCTCGCCGTTCGGGCCGTCGACCAGCAGGAACAGGTCGAGCCCGTCCCAGCCCACGCGCACCCGCAGCGACTGCGGTGCGAAGTTGCTGGCGGCCTGTGCTGCCGGAGCGGCCGGCGCCGGCGCCTCGGCACTGCGCTCGGCCGAGCTGGTCGCGTCCATGGTGACCGAGTCCTGCGCTGGGTAGATGACCAGCTGCAAGAACTCCCCGGGCGGCAGCGAGCGGTCGAACACGAGCCGACCGCCCTCCACGACGCCGGTGGCGTAGATGGTGCGCAAGTCCTCCGCCACCACCATCACGGTGCTGCCGGCGGGCAGGGCCGGTATCGCACCGAGTCCCTGGCCGAGCATGAAGTAAATCCCAAGACTCACGGGCCCACCGACTCGCAGGCTGGTTCTGGCATGTATGCCACTGACATGGAATTATCGTAGCAGGCGATTCATGCACGCAACAATCGGTTTGCCTTAAACAGTCTTCATGCGCGTCGCCTCAGCCGTGCACCGGAGTGAACGAACCGACACCATCCGCAACCTCGTTCTGGTATTGAGTTAGTATGCAATCCTGTGCCGTGCACGGTTCCAGTAACTATTCAGGTGCCCCTGTGACCAGGGCGCTGCGGGCGTCTCTCCGCGTGCTCCTTGTCGTACTGGCAGCACTCCCGTTCCTTGCAGTGGCCCAGGGTTTCGATGCCGAGCGCTTCCTGCAGCAGTGCTTGCGGCTGGAAGAAGGCGGCGACTACGTCTCGGCCCGCGAATCCTGCCTGGGCGCGTTGCAGGTCGATCCCAACGACCCCGCCACCCTGCTTGCGCTGGCACGCATCGAGTTCCGGCTGGGCGAGACCGCTTCGGCAGAGAACCGCCTCCTGCTCCTGCGCGCCCGCGCCGACAGCGCCGAACCTTCGATCCTGCTGGCCGAGATCACCCTCGAGCGCGGCCAGCTCGACATGGCGGAGGCCAACCTCGCCTCGGCCAGCCTTCAGCTCCAGTCGCATCCCGATCCCGCACTGCAGGCGCGGCACTCCTACCTCACCGGGCGGCTTGCCGAGCAACGGGGCCAGCTTCGCGATGCCCTGGCCGCGTACCGGCAGGCCAGTGCGTCGACGCCGACGCAAAGCCTGTACTACGAGGCCGCAGCCGGGGTGCTGCTCAAGATGGGCACGCCCGACGCCGCCGCCGAGGAGCTGCTGGGCTACCGCAGCACGACCGGTGACCGCGGTGGTGCCAATCTGCATTCGCTGCTGGGCCGAGCCCATTGGGCGGCGGGGCGCCTCGAGGCCGCCGCGCCCGAGCTGGAGATGGCCTTCACGCTGCGGGCAGGCAGGGACGCCGAGGCACAGGCCGAGGACCTGCGCAGCCTGGCCGCGATCTACTACGGACGTGGCGACGCTGCCAGCGGCGGGCTCGCGCTGCGCGACGCGGTCCAGCAGGGCAACCTGCTCAGGCTGCTGGCCGGTAACTCGCTTCTGTGGCTCCTCCTCCTGATACTGCTGGCCGCCGGGCACCTGCTTGCCGAAAGCAGGGCGAGCCCGACCCGCTCGCTGGAGTCGACCGAGGGCCCCAGGCCGTGGAGCGTCGCCCAGGTTTACGGCGTGGGACTGACCGGGCTGCTGCTTGGTCTGGTCGCGGTGATCGCGTACAGCATCCTGGTGCTGGAAAACTATGCCGCGGTCTTCACGCCCCTGCAGTCTGCCGATGTGCACGCGGTGTTCATCATCGTCTTCACCCTCATCTCCGTCCTCGGTGCCTTGCTGATCACCTCACGCAACGGCTGGGACGCACCGGCGAAGCTGCTTGGTGGCAGCCGGCACCTGGTGACCGGTTTCGGCCTTGGCGTGCTCCTGCTGATCGGTATCATCGTGTGGATGCAGTTCGTTCCCGCCGGGATCCTCAAGGCGCCCTGGAGCTTCAGCTTCACCCGGCTCACCCCACTCGTGATGGTGGCCCTCGTGGTGTTGCCCTTCGCCGAGCTCTACTTCCGCGCGTTCGTGGTTCCGCCTTTCGAGCAGCGTTACGGCAGCGGCATGGCACTCTTCCTGAGCGCTGCCCTGTTCGCCCTGGTGCTCGGAACCCCCGTGCTGCTCCTGCTGATCATCGGCGCCGTCCTCGGTCTGGCCTTCCGGTCGACCGGCAGCGGCCTGCTCACCCTGACTGCGCAGCTGACCGTAGCAGCCGGACTGCTCGTCCTGAACGCAGCGATTCCCTGGGTCGGCGCCCTCTTCGGTTGATTTGCCCGTAATCCCAGTCTTCAAGCCGCTCGGACCTACCTCCCACGACGTCGTTGCGTCCGCCAGGCGCCAGCTGCGGACGCGCAAGGTCGGCCACGCGGGTACGCTTGATCCGCTGGCGTCCGGCGTGCTCGTCCTGCTCACGGAGGAACACACCCGCCTGTCGAAGTTCCTGACCGGCAGCGAGAAGTCGTATCTGGCCTGGGTGAGCTTCGGTGCAACGACGGAGACGCTTGACCTGGAGGGCCCGCTCGTGCCCGCAGCACCCGTCGACCCCGACCCGGCGAGCCTGGCCGACCGGCTCGAAGCGGCTCTGCCCGCGTTCCTGAGCCTGAGCGAGCAGGCACCACCCGGTTACTCGGCGGTCAAGCGTGACGGCGTGAAGAGTTACGAGGCTGCACGGCGCGGTGAAGTGCCCGACCTGCCGCCGCGCCCTGCCGGCTACAGCCGCATCGTCCTCCTGGGAACAGCGGAGCGCGCCGCGGACCTGCCCGCCTCGTTCAGTCCTGATCATTCAGGCGCATGGCGGCCCGACCCGCACGTGCTGGCGTTCGAACGGCCACCGGACCTGGCCGAACTGCCGAGCGCGCTGTTCTTCCTTACCGTCCAGGCCGGCACGTACGTGCGGGCTTTCGCCCGTGACCTCGGTGCAGCCCTGGGCACCGGCGCTCACCTCAGCGGCCTGGTGCGCACGCAGGCCGGCCGTATCGGACTGGCGCAGACAGTCGAAGCGGACGCCCTCGAGGGCGCGCTCGGCACGGATCCGGTGGCCGCCCTGGGGTTGCAGGTGATCCGGCTGGAGGGTCCGCTGGCCGAGCGGGTGAGGCAGGGCCAGCGGCTGCATCCTGACTTCGAGGGCATGGCAGTCCTGACGGATCCCGACGGGCAGATCGCGGCAGTCGCAGAGGCGGTCGGGGGCCGCATGAAGCTGCACTCGGTCTGGCCCCGGTAATCCCGGAACTGGCGTAGTATCGTGTTATGAGAATCGGAGTACCAAAGGAAGTAAAGGCGCATGAGTACCGGGTCGCCGCCACCCCCATGTCGGTTCGCGGAATGCTGGCTGTCGGCCATGAGGTGTTCGTCGAGACACAGGCGGGAGCCGGCAGCGGCTTCCCGGACGAGGCCTACACCGCGGCTGGTGCCACCGTCGTGCAATCAGCTGCGGAGGCCTGGGCTCAGCAGATGGTGCTGAAGGTCAAGGAACCCGTGCGCGAGGAGTACGGGTTCCTGCGTGAGGACCTGGTCCTGTTCACGTACCTTCACCTGGCTGCCGACGAGGCGCTGACGCGTGCGCTGCTTGATGCCGGCACTACCGCCATCGCTTACGAGACCGTACAGCCGGACACGGGCGGGCTCCCCCTGCTGATGCCGATGAGCGAGGTTGCCGGCCGCATGGCGGTGCAGGTGGGTGCGCATCACCTGAGCCGCTTCCTGGGCGGTCGGGGCCTGCTGCTGGGCGGAGTCCCGGGCGTGCCGCAGGGCGAGGTCATCATCCTGGGCGGGGGTACCGTTGGAACCAACGCGGCAAAGATCGCGCTGGGCCTGGGAGCGCGGGTCACCATCCTGGACGTTAACCACGTGCGCCTGCAGTACATCGATGACGTGTTCGGCGGGCGCGTCCAGACGCTGATGAGCAACCTTGGCAATATCGAGGAGGCCACCCGTCGGGCTGACCTGCTCGTCGGTTCCGTGCTGATCCCCGGGGCGCGCGCGCCACGGCTGGTCACCCGCGAGATGGTGTCGGGCATGCGGCCCGGCAGTGTCATCGTCGACGTGGCGGTCGATCAGGGCGGCTGCATCGAGACCATCCGCCCGACCACCCATGACGATCCGACCTACGTGATCGACGGCGTGGTGCACTACGGCGTCTCCAACATGCCCGGCGCGATGCCGAACACGGCCACGATCGCCCTGTCGAACCAGACCCTGCCCTACACCCTGAAGCTGGCGGACGACACGCGCGGCGCCCTGCTCCAGGACCGCGCGCTGCAGCGCGGCCTGAACACGTTCGCCGGAAAGATCACTTACGCCGGTGTCGGGCTGGCGTTCAACCTGCCTGTCACCACGGCAGAGTCCGCCCTGACTGCCTAACGCAGCCTGGCCAGCGCCTTGCGGATCAGGCCCTCGGGCGGTTCCGCAGGGTTCGCGGCCGTGAGCTCGGCCACAACGGGCCGAACCTGCGATTCCCGGAAGCCAAGGGCGAGGAGCGCTTCGATGGCGTCCTCGCCGGCGCCGGGCTTCAGCCGTGCGGTGCGCTGGCCGGAGGTGTCCACCAGCAGGTGTTCGGGCACGCGGCTCTTGAGCTCAAGGATCAGGCGCTCGGCGGTGCGCTTGCCGACGCCCGGCGCGCTGGTCAGCAGGCCGGCGTCGCCGTCGGCGAGGGCGCCCGCCAGCAGGTTGCCGGGCAGCGCCGAGAGGATCGCGAGCGCGAGCCGCGGTCCGACGCCGGACACCGTGATCAGGAGCGAGAAGAGTTCGTGCTGGTCCGCGCTTCCGAAGCCGTAGAGCGCGAGCAGGTCCTCGCGGACCACCAGGTGCGTGTGCAGCCGCACTGTCTCGCCGGCTGCCAGCGCGCCCAGCACGCCTGAAGGTGCGGACACCTCGAGCCCGACCGGTCCGGTCCGCAGCACCACGCTGCTCTGGCGCACCTCGACGACCTCGCCCTCGACGAACGCGATCACGCCCTGCCCTCCTCGAAGAGGGGGGCGAACACCGCATCGAAACCGATCTCCGACAGGCTGGCGCAGCCGGTCAGGCGCATCGCGTACTGAAGCTCGGCCGCCAGGGTGTTGACTGGCCGCTCGCCCGTGTGGATGACCAGGTCGGCTCCGACCGCGAGCAGGCGGAAGACGTCGATGCCGTCGCGCACCGTGCCGGCGGCGAACACGCCCATCGTGCCGGCGACGGCGTCGAGGATCTCGGGCAGGACCTCGATCACGGCCGGACCGCCGATGTGCCGGCCGGGCAGGCTGTCGACCACCACGGCCTCGAGCCCTGCCTCGAGCGCGACATCGGCGTCGTCGGCGCCCCCGACCCCGTAGAGCCAGAAGGGCACACCGGCCGCCGCGCGCAGCTCGGAAAGCTCCTCGCGGCTGCGCGGGCGCCACGGCTGGTTCCCGTAGGGTGGAGACAGCGCAAGCACGCTCTGATCGAGCGCCACCGCTGCGACCCCCGCGCCGGCGAGTGAGCGTACGTGCCTGATCAGCACGCCCATGCTGTCGATGCGCAGCAGCGCGACGCACTGCGGCGCGTCATACAGGTGCGGGTATTCCAGCAGCAGGTCCGACGGCACCATCAGCGGCGCCACGACCGGCTTCCCGGGCGGGTCGGCTGCCACCCCCAGAATCGGGGCTTCGAGCGTGAGTCCCGCCACCTCGGCCTGTGTGTCAGTGTTCTCTATGCCGCGCAGCAGGCGGGGCACAAGGCGCCTCGCATCCAGGGCGGCTTCGTCCCTGTCCGTCATCAGACCGACTATACGCCGGTACGACATGAATCCGGCTCTCGCCCGTTAGAATCAGCTCCGTGATCAGCGTGAATGGCCTGACAAAGAGATTCGGCAAGGTGACCGCCGCGGACGACATCTCGTTCGAGGTGGCTGCCGGCGAGGTTTTCGGCCTGCTTGGGCCGAACGGCGCCGGCAAGACAACGACACTTCGCATCCTCGCGACGCTCATCGAGCCGACCGCGGGGACCGCCAGTGTTGCGGGGCTGGACATCCGGCGGGAGTCCGCCGCGGTGCGGCGCAGCATCGGGGTAGTCAACGGCGGCATGGGACTGTATGACCGGCTCACGGGGCGCGAGATCCTGCACTACTTCGGCCGCCTGTATGACCTGAGCCGCGAGCGAATCGACGCCCGGATCGTCGAACTGGACAAGCTCCTGGACCTGGGCGAGACCCTGTCGCGAAAGGCGGGCGGTTTCTCGACGGGCATGAAGCAGAAGATCGTGATCGCGCGCGCCGTGCTGCACGACCCGCCGGTGATCTTCTTCGACGAGGCCACCAGCGGCCTGGACGTCGTGGCCCGGCGCGCCGTCATCGACTTCGTGCGCAACTACCCGAGCGAGGAGAGGGCCGTGATCTATTCGACGCACGTGATGAGCGAGGTCGAGGAGCTGTGCGACCGCATCGCGATCATCGACGATGGAGCGCTGATCGCCGAAGGCACCGCCGCGAGCCTCGCTGAGCGCACCGGGGCGGACAACCTGGAGGGGGCGTTCTTCCGCCTCGTCCGAAGCGGAGCGGCTGCCTGATGCGCTTGCCTACAGTCTGGCACCTCACGAAGAAGGAGATCCTCTCCACGTTCCGCGACCGCAGGGCACTCATCTCCAACGTCGTGATCCCGCTTCTGCTGATGCCCGTGGTGATGCTCGGCCTGCCCCGCGTGCTGGGCGGCATCTTCGAGAGCGAGGCGGTCAGCCTCACCCCCGTCGCCGTCGAGGGCGCCGAGTTCCTGCCCGAGGCGATGACCGGCCTGCTTGAACTGAGCCTGATCGAACTCCGGCCGGTGGACAACGTCGAGTCCGCCGTGCGTGACGGTGACGTGAGCACGGGACTGGTCGTGCCGGAGGGCTTCGACGCGCAGCTCGAGTCCGGGGAGGCCCCCAGCCTGACGATCCACACCCTGGCCGGCAACATGCAGAGCGAGCTCGCCACCGGCAAGCTGAACGCTGCCATCGGCATGTACCGGCAGCAGCTGGTCACGGGCGCGATCACCGCCGCCGGCCTTGACGCGAGCGTGCTTGAACCCCTCCGTATCGTGACGATGGACGCGTCCACCGAACAGCAGAGGTCCAGCGGCATGTTCGGCTGGATGATTCCCTTCTTCATCGCCATGTGGGCGCTGATGGGCGGCCAGATGACCGCGATCGACGCCACCGCGGGCGAGAAGGAACGCGGCACGATGGAGTCACTCCTGGTCAGCCCGGTCAGCCGCTTCGAGGTGGTGATCGGCAAGTGGCTGGCCACGATGCTGTTCGGCCTGATGGCGTCGATCGCCGCGATCAGCGGCTACCTGATCGGCGGCGCCATCATGGACCGGGTCTCGGCAACGGCTGAGGAGTCCGCGGCGGACTCGTTCAGCATGGTCATGGGCGGCAGCCTGACCATCAGTCCCCAGGTGCTCATCGAGCTGTTCCTGTCCGCGGTGCTGCTGACCGCCTTCATCTCCGCGCTGCTCATCGCGATTTCGATGTTCGCCCGGTCGTTCAAGGAGGCCCAGAGCTACATCGGTCCGCTGTCCATCGTGCTGGTGATTCCTGCGGTCGCGATGCAGTTCCGTGACTTCTTCGACCTTGGTGTCGTCCAGTACCTGATCCCGATCCTGAACGCGATAATCGTCATGTACGACACCGTGAGGGGCGACAGCAACCTGGCGGGACTAGCGGTCACGTGGATATCGCTCGCGGTCTTCACCGTGGTGCTGCTGCTGTTCGCCTACAGGAACTTCAAGCGTGAGGACGTCATCTTCCGGACCTAGAGCCGTCCGAAGACGAGCGCCAGGTCGTGCAGGACGGGCGCCGCCCAGCCCGCGAGCTGCCTGGACGAGAACCTGTAACTCCAGTTGCCCCCGGCCCTGCCGGGGGTGTTCATTCTTGCGTCCGATCCCTGGCCCAGCACGTCCTGCAGCGGCACGATCGCAAGGTCGGCAACGGACCCGTACGCGGCCCGTACCAGCGCCCACGCGGCCTCTGCATCGCCCACGCCGAGGTAGCGGCGGACCAGGTCCCGCTCCGCGTCAGTCGTCGAGCGGTACCAGCCGGGCGTGGTGTCGTTGTCGTGCGTCCCCGTGTAAACCACGCAGCCGGGCACGTGGTTGTGCGGCAGGTACGGGTCGCGTGGGTCGCCTGAGAAGGCGAACTGCAGTATCCGCATGCCGGGCAGGCCAAACGCGTCGCGCAGCGCCTCGACCTCGGGCGTGATGATGCCGAGGTCCTCGGCTATGACAGGGAGCCGGTCGCCGAGCGCATCCTGCAGAGCGGTGAAAAGCGCCTGCCCCGGACCGGGCAGCCACTCGCCGTGCACCGCGGTCTCCTCCGTGGCCGGGATGCTCCAGT
>ERZ869909.2143-NODE-2143-length-13942-cov-5.217815_pt1 | contig 13942 bp, 11 predicted proteins | sample MGYA00520892_ERZ869909 | MGnify/ENA primary metagenome ERZ869909 (study PRJEB32215, sample SAMEA104723947) | bioreactor metagenome | biome: bioreactor; feature: anaerobic bioreactor; material: water | place: China | collected 2015-03-12 ... | reverse complement strand
TTTCCACACCGGGCAACAGCCCCTTTTCCCTGACCGGACAACCGTCCGCATGCGGCACCGCCCGCGAAGTCGGCACCTTTGCCCATCGCCTGCCCGCCGACAAGTTGCTGGCCAACCCGGAGCACCGGGCCTTTGCCGAAAACATCTGGAAGCTGCCACCGGGCACCCTGCGCGCAGAGACCGGGCTGGACGCCGTGGCCCAGAGCCGCGCCCTGAAAGACGGCAAACTCCGGGTCTACTGGACCCAGGTCAACAACAACATGCAGGCCGGGCCGAATGTCAGCCAGGAGATCCTGCCCGGCTGGCGCCATCCGGACAGCTTCATCATCGTCTCGGACATCTATCCGACGCTGTCAGCCCAGGCGGCTGACCTGGTGCTGCCCGCCGCCAGTTGGGTGGAAAAGGAGGGCGCCTTCGGCAACTCGGAACGACGTACCCAGTTCTGGCATCAACTGGTATCACCGCCTGGCGAAGCCTGCTCGGACCTGTGGCAGATCATTGCGTTATCACAACGGCTCAAGGTGTCCGATGCCTGGCCTGCGGACCTGCTGGACCAGGCACCCGAGCTGCGGGACAAGACGTTGTTCGACCTGCTGTTCGCCAACGGTCAGGTGGACCGGTTCCCGCCGGATGAGGATCATCCCAACCAGGAAAGCGAGGCGCTCGGCTTCTATCTGCAAAAGGGCCTGTTCGAGGAGTACGCCCGCTTCGGGCGCGGTCTGGCCCATGACCTGGCCCCGTTCGAGGTGTACCACGCCACACGCGGCGGTTTGCGCTGGCCCGTGGTCAACGGCGAGGAAACCCGCTGGCGCTATCACCGGGATCACGACCCCTACGTGGCGCAATTGAGCGATGACGATGGCGGTGACTTTGCCTTTTACGGGCACCGGGATCATCGGGCCATTATCTTTGCGTTGCCTTACGAGCCCGCTCCGGAACTGCCGGATGAGGAGTATCCGTTCTGGCTCAACACCGGGCGGGTGCTGGAACACTGGCACAGCGGCAGCATGACCCAGCGTGTCGCCGCCTTGCACCGGGCAGTGCCGCAAGCGCTGTGCTACATGCATCCCGACGATGCTCACTCACTGGCACTGCGCCGTGGCAGCGAAGTGGAAATCCGTTCGCGCCGTGGCCATATGCGCGCCCGCGTCGAAACCCAGGGCCGCAACCGGCCGCCGCGCGGCATGGTGTTTGTGCCCTTCTTCGATGTGCATCGCCTGATCAATGCCTGCACCCTGGACGCCACGGATCCGATTTCGCGGCAAACGGATTTCAAGAAATGTGCCGTGCGCATTGTGCCGCTCAGGGGGACAGCATGATGACCCTGAAGCCGCTTGCCTGCGCCCTGTTGATGACCCTGACCACCATGATGGCCCATGCGGAGGACCCCGCCAGGCACCTCGATCAGCCGGGGCCGACCCCGATGATGGGACCGGAGGAAGACCGTGACCACTCACGCCTGCCTGCCGACAATCCGCTCGGCGCGCCAACCATTCCGCATCGCATCACGGGACATCAGATGGATCGCCAGTTCAATCGCTGCCTGAGCTGCCACGGTCGCGAGGCGCCTCCGCAGCTCGGCGCCCGGCCAATGCCCGACTCCCATTATCAGGACCGCGACGGCGAATCACGCCGCCAGGGCGCGGCCAATCGTCTGCCCTGCACCGCCTGCCATGTGCCACAAATGCGCGGCAGCGGCGCCCCCCTGGGACATCCCGCCACCGGCCCGCAGGAGCCCTGACATGCAAACAACGAACCGACGCCCTGTTGGCATGGAGGTCACATGCGCCGCTGGCTGAGTCGCTACTGGCATATCTTCCGCAGCCCGAGCCTGCACTTTTCGCTGGGTTTTCTGGTGCTGGGCGGCTTCATCTCGGGCATCATTTTCTGGGGCGGTTTCAACACGGCCATGGAATACACCAATACCGAGTCGTTCTGTATCAGCTGCCATGAAATGCAGGACAACGTCTACGCCGAACTCAAGTACACGGTGCACTATCACAATCGCTCCGGGGTGCGCGCCACCTGCTCGGATTGCCATGTTCCGCACGAGTGGACCAACAAGATGGGCCGCAAGATGGAAGCCTCGAAGGAAGTCTGGGGCAAGATATTCGGCACCATCAACACGCCGGAGAAATTTGCTGACAAGCGTCTGGAGATGGCAGAGCGTGAATGGCGGCGGCTGAAAGCCAACGACTCACTGGAGTGCCGCAACTGTCATGAATTCGAATACATGGATTTCAGTCGCCAGACCCCCGTGGCGCAGCGCATGCACGAAAAGGCCTTCAGCGGCGATATCGAAGCCACCTGCATCGACTGCCACAAAGGCATCGCCCACCGTTTGCCGGATATGAGCGGTGTCCCCCTGTGGCCCAACGGGGAGCCTTGAGTCACGACCGGCCCAGCGGGTCCTGCCGGTAAAACAACGCCAGTTGCTCATAAACGTCCGGCCATTGCGCGGCCAGGTGCCCGGGGGCGTCGAAGAAGCATTCTGACAGCACGGCGAAAAACTCCCCGGCATCCTCAAGTCCGTAGGGATCGAGCGGCAGCGGCTCACCGGCGGCCTCGGCCCGCGCAAGGTCATCCCAGGCGGCCTGCATCACATCATGCCAGCGCTGCGGGTCCATGCCGCGATGCAGGGGCGGCGCGCCGTTGGCGCCGCCGGGGCCGAGCATGTCGAGCTTGTGAGCCATTTCATGAATGACCACGTTGTATCCCGCATGGTCGGGATCATCACTGGCCAGCACGTCTTCCCAGGACAGGATCACCGGCCCCTGCATCCACGCCTCGCCGGTGAGGGGTTCATCGCTCTCGTGCACCACCCCGGCGTCGTCCTGCCAGCTGTGGGCGGGGATAAACGCCGCTTCGTAGAGCACCACCGCGTTCCAGTCGCGATACCAGTGCAGCCCCAGACCCAGCACTGGCACCACTGCCAGCGCCGCCACCCGCAGACGCATGGCCTCTGTGACCGCAAAGCCAGCCCCGCCCAGAATGTGCTTGCGCACCATGAAACGCAGCGCCAGCGCACCGATCCGCTCACGTTCGGCATCACTGTAACACTGCAGCCACGCCATCTGCGGTGCCTGTGCCTGCCAGAGCGCCTGGAGCCCACGGCGCTCGATGCGGCGCTGGTCATGCCACGCCCGAATACGTCCGATCATGCTGCCTCACCCGTTGCTGACGGCATCTTGCCCCGGCGGTCTGCTACACTCGATGCTCCAGTATAGTTGCTAATCATACGGGAGAGACTGCATGGCATTGACGCCCTCCACGATGGCCGAGCTGGGCCGCCCGCTGCCCGCCTTCAGCCTGCCTGATGCGCGCGGCACCCACTTCGATTCCGCTGATCTGGCTGATGCACCGGTACTGGTGGCTTTCATCTGCAACCACTGCCCCTACGTCAAACACATTGCCACGGTCTTTTCTGCGCTGGCGCGGGAGCTGACCGAGCAGGGGCTGGCGGTAGTGGCCATCAACAGCAACGACTGGACCCGGCACCCGGATGACGCACCGGACAAGATGCGCGCGGAGATTCTGGCGCGCGACTATGTGTTTCCTTACCTGGCGGATGAGAGCCAGGAGGTGGCCCGGGCTTTCGAGGCCGCCTGCACGCCGGACTTCTTTCTCTACGACAAGAGCCACCGTCTGGTCTGGCGCGGCCAGTTCGATGACAGCCGCCCGGGCAACGAGATTCCCGTGACCGGCAAGGACCTGCGTGATGCGGCCCGCGCGGTGCTCGCTGGCCGCACACCAGACGGCGAGCAGCACCCGTCCATCGGCTGCAATATCAAGTGGCGCGCCTGAGCCGGGCTAAAACCTGAATCGTGCAAAAACGCTGAATCGTGCAAAAACGATGGAACCCGCGCCTTGCCGTGCCACTCACAGGGGCATGCTGAAACTGTAACGCGTTATTATTACGCTCCCTCCCCATCCTCTTTTCGGAGACAGGCATGAAGAAGCAAGCGGGTATCGCCACACTGGTGCTGCTGTGCGGTGGCATCGGCGCATATCTGCTCAGCCCGGCCGGCCGGGAAGAGGCCCCCGCCGGCGCACGGCCGCAAACACCGGTCAACGTGGCGGAGCCCCGCATCGACCGGGTGCGTGACCGTGTCAACGCAGTGGCCACCACCGCCGCCCGGGATGCCATTGATGTTACCAGCGAAGTGGACGGCCGCGTGCTGCGCCTGCATTTCAGAGAGGGACAACGCGTTGAGGCCAATCAGTTGCTGGTAGAGCTGGACGACCGCCAGGCCCGCGCCGATCTGCGCGCCGCTGAAGCCCAGCTTCGTGACGCCAGGGCCAAGTTCGACCGCGCCAGCCGTCTGCCCAGCCAGAGTATCTCCCGCGCGGATGTCGAGGAACTGCAGGCCGCCATGGAGGTTGCCGAAGCGCGGGTGCTGTCCGCGCGCACCGTCCTGGAAAATCACACCATCCAGGCCCCCTTCGAGGGCGCGCTGGGCTTGCGCCATATCAGCCAGGGCGCCTTCGTGCGTGCCGGTGACCGCATCACCACGCTGGACAGCATTTCACCCATCGAGGTCGTGTTCTCGGTACCCGAGCGCTATCTGGCAGAGCTGGAAGCTGGCCAGCGCGTCAATGCACGCAGCGATGCCTTTCCCGACCAGGCCTTCGACGGCGAAGTCACCGAACTGGGCACGCGGGTCGATCCGGTCAGCCGCACCCTGCAGGTCAAGGCCGCGCTGGACAATAAGGACGGTCGCCTGCGTCCGGGGCAGTTCATGTCCGTGGCGCTGACTTTCCGTGAACGTGATGCCCTGCTGATTCCTGAAGAAGCGGTGCTGAGCCAGGGCTCCGAACAGTACGTGTTCGTAGTGGTTGAGGACAACGAGGTGGAACGCCGCAACCTGCGGCTGGGTCAGCGACTGGTCGGCGAGGCCGAGGTCATCGAAGGCCTGGCGGAGGGAGAGCGTGTGGTCATTACCGGCCAGACCCGTCTGAGCACGGGTGACCGGGTCACCGTGCTCGATGATCCCGATGCGCGCGTGTCGGTGCGCGCCAGCCCGCAGGGCAACGACCGATGATCCTGTCCGATACGTCAATCAAACGGCCCGTCTTCGCCACGGTACTGAGCCTGCTGATTGTGGTGTTCGGCATCGCCGCCGCGCTGCAACTGCCGATTCGCGAATACCCGGACATTGATCCGCCCGAAGTGTCCATCGCCACCAGCTATCAGGGGGCGGCACCCGAGGTCATCGATTCGCAGATCACCCAGCTCATCGAGGGCGCCATCAGCGCCGTGGACGGCATTCGCTCGATGGAATCGCGCAGCCGTATCGGCTCCAGCCGCACCACCGTGGAGTTCGACCCCGACCGCGATGTGGACAATGCGGCCAACGACATCCGTGATGCCATTGCCAACATTCTCGACCGCCTGCCCGACGAAGCCGATCCCCCGGTTGTGGCCAAGGCCAATGCCGACGCGCGCCCGATGATGTGGGTGACGATGGCCAGCGACCGCATGAGCCCGGACCAGCTGACCGACTACGCCGAGCGCAATCTGGTAGACCGCCTGTCAGTGCTCTCGGGTGTTGCTGAAATCATGATTGGCGGCCAGCGCCGGTTTGCCATGCGCATCTGGCTGGACCCCGACCGCATGGCCAGCCGCCAGGTCACCGTGACCGACATCGAGAACGCGCTGCGCGCCAACAATATCGAACTGCCCGCCGGGCGTGTGGAGTCCACCAGCCGCGAACTGGCGGTGCGCGCCGATAACCGGCTGCAGGACCCGGATGACTTTGCCCGCATCACCATTCGCCGGGAAGGCGGCTATCCCATTCGCATTGGAGATGTCGCCCGCGTCGAGCGCGGCGTCGAAGACGATCGCAGTCGACTGTCCACCAACGGCCAGCAGGCCATCGGCCTGGGCATCATTCGTCAGTCGCAGTCCAATGTGGTGGCCATTTCCGATCTGGTCCAGGCAGAACTGGATGTCATCCGTGAAAATCTCCCCGCCGGGATTTCGCTGGCGGTGAACTACGACGAATCCATTTTTATTCGCGCCTCGATCCGGGAGGTGCTGATCACGCTCGCCATCGCCATGTCGCTCGTGATTCTGGTGATCTTCGTCTTCCTGCGTTCGGTACGCGCCACGTTGATCCCTGCTGTCACGATTCCGGTATCCGTGATCGGCGCCTTTATCGCGCTGGGCATGTTCGATTTTTCGATCAACGTGCTGACGCTGCTGGCACTGATTCTCGCCATCGGGCTGGTGGTTGATGATGCCATCGTGATGCTGGAAAACATCCAGCGACGCATCGACGAAGGTGAACCCCCGCTGGTAGCCGCTTACCGGGGGGCCCGACAGGTGGCCTTTGCGGTGGTGGCCACCACGCTGACGCTGGTGGCGGTATTCGTGCCGCTGTCTTTCATGGGCGGCAATATCGGGCGCCTGTTCACCGAATTCGGTTTCACGCTGGCCGCCGCCGTGATTGTATCGAGTTTTGTCGCCCTGACGCTGGCACCGATGCTCTGCTCCAAGTGGTTGCACCCGGCCAAGGACGACGAAGGCAAGCACTCCGCCTTGTGGGAATGGACCGAACGCGGCTTCGAGAAACTCAACAGCGGCTACCGCACCCTGCTCCTGAAAGCACTCGGTGCGCCGCTGATCGTGCTGGCCGTGGGTCTGAGTGGCATCTTCATGGCCGTGGCGATTTTCCCGCAGCTGCCGCAGGAACTGGCCCCGATTGAAGATCGTGGTGTCTTCATTGTGCCCAGCCGCGCCCCGGAAGGCTCAAGCATCGATTACACCGACCACCACACCCGCAAGCTGCAAGGCATCCTGCAACCGCTGGTGGAAAATGGTGAAGCGGAACGCGTGCTGTCGATTGTCGGTTTTCGCGGCGAGGTGGAGCGCGGCTTCACCATTGTACGGCTGAAACCCTGGGGCGAACGCGAGCGCACCCAGCAACAGATTGTCGGCGAGATCATGCCAAAGCTGCCGCAGGTGCCCGGCTTGCGCTCCTTTGCGGTCAACCCTCCCGGCCTGGGCCAGAGTGGTTTCAATGAAGCGCTGCAATTCGTGATTGGCGGGCCGGACTATGAATCCGTCGAAGAATGGGCGCGCATCATGCTGGCGCGCGCTGAAGCCAATCCGAACCTGCTACGCCCCGACATCAATTACGAGGTGACCCAGCCCCAGCTGGGCGTCGACATGCATCGCGACCGTGCCGCCGACCTGTCGATCAATGCCAGCGATATCGGCAACACCTTGCAGTCCCTGGTCGCCTCGCGTGTGGTCACTCGCTACCAGGATCGTGGCCGCGAATACGATGTTGTCGTGCAGGCGGAGGAAGGCATGCGGGCCACACCGGACAATCTGGAAAACTACTTCCTGCGCACCGGCGCCAACGATCTGGTGCCGCTGAGCGCCGTGGCCGCGTTGCGCGAGTTCGGGGCCGCACCGGAACTGCGCCGCGTGGACCGCCTGCCCGCTATCACACTGAGTGCCACACTGGGGGATGGCTACGACATGGGCGCGGCCCTGGCCTATCTGAATGCGGAAGCCCGCGAGCATTTGCCCAGCGATGCGCGCATCAGCTACCGGGGTGTAAGCCGGGAATTCGTCGAGACATCGTCGGCCATCTATATCACCTTCGGCCTGGCCTTCCTGATCGTGTTCCTGGTGCTGGCGGCCCAGTTCGAGAGCTGGATTCATCCGATGATCATCATGCTGTCGGTGCCACTGGCCATCACCGGCGCCTTGCTGGCGCTGTTCTTTTCCGGCATCTCACTGAATATCTACAGTCAGATCGGGATGATCATGTTGCTGGGGCTGATGGCCAAGAACGGCATCCTGGTGGTGGAATTCGCCAACCAGATGCGCGATCAGGGCATGGCCGTGCGCGAGGCCATCATCGAAGGCGCCACCCTGCGCTTCCGCCCGGTACTGATGACCACCATTTCCACCATCTTCGGTGCCATCCCGCTGGTGCTGGCCACCGGCGCAGGTGCCGAAAGTCGCGCGGCCATCGGCACCGTGATCCTCGGTGGTCTGTTGTTCGCCACCGTACTGACCCTGTTCATCATCCCGGTGCTGTACAACCTGCTGGCGCGCTTCGCCGGATCGGTCAACAAGGTCAGTCTGCAACTGGAAGCGCAGACGGCACACCACGAAGCCAGGGCGGGCGGCCTGGGGGCCACGGCGGAGCGTAAGGAACGCGGCTGACCCTCGCAGACCCAGCTCTCATACCTGGGTCGGATGCAGTCATGACGCGGGATTGCTATAATCCCGCGCCATCTGCAACTGCATCGGACCCGAGCCCCATGGATTTTGCGAAAGTAGCCCCCGGCAAGGACATTCCCAACGACATCAACGTGGTCATCGAGATCCCGGCCAATGCGTCCCCGATCAAGTACGAGATCGACAAGGACAGCAATGCCATTCTGGTGGACCGTTTCATGGCCACTCCGATGTTCTACCCGGCCAACTACGGCTATATCCCCAACACCCTGTCCGAAGATGGCGACCCGCTGGACGTGCTGGTGGTTACCCCGTACCCGGTGGTGCCTGGTGCCGTGATCCGTTGCCGCCCGGTGGGCGTACTCAATATGAGCGATGAGTCCGGTCAGGACGCCAAGCTGATTGCGGTACCCCACGACAAGCTGACCACGCTGTACAAGGATGTGCAGGAGTACACCGACCTGCCGAACCTGCTGATCCAGCAGATCGAGCACTTCTTCGAGAACTACAAGGATCTGGAAGCGGGCAAGTGGGTGAAGGTCGATGGCTGGGACGGCGCCGAGGCCGCCCGCAAGGAAATCATCAAGTCCGTCGACGCCTATCAGAACGACCAGTAAGCCTGACCACCGGCCCGGGACATGCCCGGGCCGGTGCGTATCGGCCCGCGGCGGTGCCGCGCTATTCCCCCTGCTCCTGCACCTCAATCCGATACAGACTTGCCCTGAGCTCCTGCAGGGACATGTTGGCCCCCGCAATATGGTTGGCCATTACCAGCGAGTGGTTGGCGAACAGGCCGAAACCACGACCGTTGAGGATCATCGGGCTGCGCACCGGGGCCTGGGTGTACTCCAGCTGATGAATGACCCGACGCAGGTGAACACGACCGTCGGCGGTCAGTTGCCGGCCAAAATCCTGCTCGGCACCGCGCAGCAGGTGCAGCAGCGCCCAGGCACTGCCGCGCGCCTGATAGAACACATCATCCACCTGAAAACGCGGCGTACGCGACAGCGGCACGGACTCGTCATCCAGCAGCCCCGCATCCGGCAACGGACGGCCAACACTGCCGGACAGCTGGCGACTCAGTGTCGTCAGGCGGTCATGCACCTCCGCCAGCCAGAAATCGAGCGCTGCCGGGTCCAGATGGAAGCTGGCCGGCTCCTTCGCCTGCTCCGCTTCGCGTAACCGCGACTGGTAACGCTCCAGAGCCAGGATGCCGCGACGGTACTCGCGCTCGGACGACGGAAATGCCCAGCTCTTGTGGTCAAACGCCAGCTGTGGTGCCGCCTTGCCCAGGTCCCGGTCTTCAGAGACACGGCCCGTGAGGCGTGGACGCCCGAGCTCCTTTTGCAACGCCCGGCTCAGGTCGCGCGCCTGGGTCAGCACACCAAACTCCCAGTTCGGCATGTTATCCAGCCACAACCGGTGCGGCAGGATATCGTTGCTCAGATAGCCCCCGGGCTTGTCCAGCAGGGTGTTCATCACGTCAATCAGGGCCTGGGTCGTGGCCTCCCCCGGCACCGGCTGTGGCGACACCACCAGGTCGGGCAGGTCCGGTTCACGGCTCCAGTGCCAGCCCATCAGGATATTCAGTGACAACAACCCGCCCAGCACAGCGGGCAACCACACACGACCCTGGTCGCGCGCCTGGTGCAGCAAGCCTTGCAAACGGTCCGGCATCTCGAATCCTTGTCAGTCTGTCCCCGGGGCTTTCCCCGACTGGCTTTCCCCGACTATAGAGGAAGGCTCCGACCGGACCCACCCCCGCGACATATCACCGCAGGGCAACCCGACGTCGACTCTGGTATCCTGAGCGCGCCACGCGAGGCGCCGGGCGTTCTGCCATGAACGTCCTGACCTGAACTTTTTCGCCGAGGAGCATTCCAAAGACCGCCATGGCCCGACTTCAAACCACCCTCGTCACAGTGCTGCTGATCGCCCTGACCCTGCCTGCACAGGCATTGCTGGGGCGTTCCGATAGCGGCAGCAGCCTGCTGGGCAGCAGCAGCCAGCAGGAATTGCCGCGTCCGGAAGAAGCCATCCTGATCCGCGCCGAAGCGGACCTGCCCGAGCAGGCCATCAGCCTGACCTTCCGCATGATCCCGGATGTGTTCCTGTACGAGCATGGCTTCGGCTTTCGCCTGCGCGACAACCACGGCAACCTGATCAGTGACTTTGCCGAGTTCGAATTGCCAGCGGGCCAGCCCAAGGACGACGAGCTGTTCGGCCCGGTCAAGGTCTACTACGACACCCTGACCCTGTCATTGCCGCTGGAATCCGTCCCCCTGACCCCCACCGTGCTGGAAGTGGACTACCAGGGTTGCATCGAGGACGTGCTCTGCTACCCGCCGCTGACCCGTGAATTGCCATTGACCTTCGTCAGCGCGGAAGACCTCTCTTTCGCGGCCCCGGCCGACGCCCCGGAAGACAGCGGCGAGCGCGGCGGCTTCTTCGGCACGCTGGGCTCCGAAGACGCCAACGCCTTCTCGCGCTGGATGGGCGAGCAGAATCTGGCCATGGTGGTCACGCTGTTCTTTGCCGGAGGCCTGCTACTGGCCTTCACCCCGTGCGTGTTTCCCATGGTGCCGATCCTGTCCGGCATCATTGCCGGGCAAAGCCACCCCACCGCACGGCGTGGCTTCATGCTCAGCAGTGCCTACGTACTGGGCATGGCGGTGCCCTACACCATCGCCGGTTTGCTGGTGGCCGTGTTCGGCGCCCGGCTCAACCTCCAGTATCTGCTGCAACAACCCGCAGCCATCATCACCTCGGCCAGCATCTTTGTGATTCTGGCGCTAGGCATGTTCGGGATGTTTACCCTGCAATTGCCGGAAAAACTGCGCAGCCGCCTGGCCAACGCCGGCACCCACCGTCGGCAGGGCTCTCTCAGTGGTGTCGCCCTGCTGGGGCTGATCTCGGGGCTGGTGGTCTCACCCTGTGTCACGCCGATTCTGGCCGGGGCCCTGCTGTATGTCGCAGGCAGCGGCGACGCCGCCACTGGCGCCCTGTCGCTGTTTGCGCTGGCACTGGGCATGGGCGTACCGCTGATCATCTTCGGCACCGGCGGCAGCCATCTGCTGCCCCGCGCAGGCACCTGGATGGAAGGCATCAAGCATTTCTTCGGGGTCGTCATGCTCGGCGTGGCCATCTGGCTGCTGGACCGCATCATTGCCGACAGCATCACGCTGGCGCTGTATGGCCTGCTGCTGGCCGTGTACGGGGTTCAGCTCGGCGCCCTGCAATCCACGCTGGACAGCAGCCGCCTGAAGCGCGGCATCGCCATGGTGCTGGCCTTGTACGGCGCCATCATGGTGATCGGCGCAGCCGCCGGAGGTACTGATCCCTGGCAGCCGCTGGCCATTGAGGAACGCCAGGCCGCCAGCAGCGCACGCAATGGTGACGCGGGGGCCGTGCAGCGCCCGACCGAGGGTGTTTACGACTTTATCGATGTGACCGGCCGCGAGCCGCTGCAAGCGTTACTGGCCGAGGCCCGCGACAGCGGCCAGCCGGTGCTGGTGGACTTCTTTGCCGAATGGTGCGTGGCCTGCAAGGTGCTTGAGGAAACCACCCTCAGCGACACCGAAGTGCTCCGGGCGATGCAGGACCGTGACCTGATGCTGGTCCGTGCCGATGTCACCCGTATCACCCGGGATAACCAGGCGATCATGGCAGACTACGGCATTTTTGGCCTGCCCAGCCTGATTTTCATCGACCCGCAGGGTGATGAGGTGCCGGATAGCCGGGTCCTCGGTGAAATGAGCCCGCAGCGCTTCCTGAATCACCTGAAAACGCGGGTATTTCCGTCGATATGACCGGTAAATGGCAATGACCAGCCGGTCAGAGATGTAAGTAAAGGTGTAAACCCCTTTCCTGCCCCGATTTTTCCCCCTAGTATTGGGCAGGCTTGAGCCTGAACTGCATTGGCCGCCCGATTTGGGCGGTTTTTGCCATCCAGTTCACAACTTTTCACTGCTTTTCGCTGACAGGTTTGTTCCACAGGAGATCTGCGTGGCTTCCATTCTGGTACTGCATGGCCCCAACCTGAACCTGCTGGGCACACGGGAACCCGAGACCTACGGCCACACCACCCTGGATGAGATCAACCTGCGCTTGCAGGCACTGGCCCAGGACAACGGTCATCACCTGCAGTGGCTGCAAAGCAATGCCGAGTATGAACTGGTGGAGCGCATCCACAGCGCCCGCGCCGAAGGCATCGACTTCATCATCATCAATCCCGCCGCCTTCACGCACACCAGCGTGGCACTGCGGGATGCCCTGCTGGGTGTGAACATTCCGTTCATCGAAGTGCATCTGTCCAACACGCACCGGCGCGAAGCCTTCCGCCAGCATTCCTATTTTTCTGACATTGCCCTTGGCGTGATTCTGGGGCTGGGCGCAGACGGTTACCGCCTGGCACTGGAAGCGGCGATGGCGCACCTGAATCCTGATCCGACTGAGAAGAAGTAAGGGACATCATTTATGGATATTCGCAAGGTCAAGAAGCTGATCGAGCTGCTCGAAGAATCCGGAATCGACGAACTGGAGATTCATGAGGGCGAAGAATCAGTGCGCATCAGCCGCAACAGCCGCAATGCTGCACCGGCACCACAGATGTACGCCGCCCCGGCGCCCGCACCGGCACCCGCGCCCGCCGCCGCCCCGCAGCCCAGCGCGGGCAGCAAGGAGAAAAACGGCGACGACACACTGCCCCCGGGGCATATCGTGCGCTCACCCATGGTCGGCACTTTCTATCGCGCTCCGTCTCCCGGCGCGGCCAACTTCACGGAAGTCGGCCAGCAGGTCAAGGCGGGCGATGTCCTGTGCATTATCGAAGCCATGAAGATGATGAACCAGATCGAGGCCGACAAATCCGGCACCATCGAAGCTGTGCTGGTGGAAAACGGTGAGCCCGTCGAATACGACCAGCCGATGTTCGTCATTGGCTAGGGTTTGCCCAGGAGATCCTGACACCATGCTACGAAAAGTTGTTATCGCCAATCGGGGCGAGATTGCATTGCGCATCGTGCGCGCCTGCAAGGAACTTGGCATTCGCACGGTGGCCGTTTATTCCAAGGCCGACCGCGAGTTGATGCACGTGCGTCTGGCCGACGAGTCAGTGTGCATTGGCCCGGCCCCGTCCAGCGAATCCTATCTGAACATCCCGGCCATCATCAGCGCTGCGGAAGTCACCGACGCCGACGCCATTCACCCGGGTTACGGCTTTCTGGCCGAGAACGCCGACTTTGCTGAGTGTGTCGAGCGCTCCGGCTTTATTTTTGTCGGCCCGAAAGCCGAGACCATTCGCCTCATGGGCAACAAGGTGTCGGCGATCAATGCCATGAAGGCCGCAGGCGTGCCCACTGTGCCGGGCTCCAATGGCCCGGTGGGCGAAAACGATGATGAGGCCCTGCGCCTGGCCGAGCAGATCGGCTTCCCGGTCATCATCAAGGCGGCAGCGGGCGGTGGCGGGCGCGGCATGCGCGTGGTGGAAAAATCCGCCGCCCTGCTGAATGCCATTACCCTGACCCGCTCCGAAGCGAAGAACGCATTCGGCGACGATACCGTCTACATGGAAAAGTTTCTCCAGGAACCACGCCATGTGGAAATTCAGGTGCTGGCCGACGGCCAGGGCCATGCCATCCACCTGGGGGATCGCGACTGCTCCCTGCAGCGCCGCCACCAGAAAGTGGTGGAAGAAGCACCTGCACCGGGTATTCCCGATGACATTCGCAACGAAGTGGCCGA
>ERZ869909.2142-NODE-2142-length-13945-cov-4.233920_pt1 | contig 13945 bp, 15 predicted proteins | sample MGYA00520892_ERZ869909 | MGnify/ENA primary metagenome ERZ869909 (study PRJEB32215, sample SAMEA104723947) | bioreactor metagenome | biome: bioreactor; feature: anaerobic bioreactor; material: water | place: China | collected 2015-03-12 ... | reverse complement strand
CCTGATACCAGCCGTTTCGGTTCGTATCTCCGCACGATGCCTGCCGGCCCAGGCCGGCAGGCATCGGCCCCAGGACAGAGAGCTCCAATGATCACACGAGGTGAGCTTCTTGGATAACGTCACTCAGTTTCTCAATTACATCGACGGCAAATGGCTGCCTTGCGGCTCGGGATCGACCTTCGAGAACCGCAACCCGGCAGACCAGGACGACCTGCTCGGCCAGTTCCAGGCCTCTTCCGCGGAAGATGCCCAGCAGGCCATCGCGGCTGCCGAGAAGGCGTTCCCCGCATGGCGGGATACACCCATTTCAAAGCGCGCGAAGATCCTCAACCAGGCGGCGGATTATCTGGTCGAGAATATCGAGCAGTTCGCTCAGGAGCTGACCCGCGAAGAGGGCAAGCTGCTCGCCAACAGCCGCGACGAGATCGCCCGCTCGGCCCAGACCCTTCGCTTCTACGCCGTCGAGGGCCAGACCATCACCGGCGAGACCTTTGCCCAGGACGACGCCAAGATGATGGTCTACACCCAGCGCGAGCCGCTGGGTGTGGCAACCATCATCACGCCCTGGAACTTCCCGATCTCGATTCCGGCAAGGAAAATCGCACCGGCCCTGATCACCGGCAACACCGTGGTGTTCAAGCCCTCGTCGGATGCGCCGCTGATCGCCTATCGCCTGGCGGAAGCGCTGCACCATGCCGGCGTGCCCGAAGGTGCCTTCAACTTCATCACCGGCAGTGCATCGGCCATCGGTGCGGAGATCACGGCTGCGCCAGCGGTGCGTGCGATCTCCTTCACCGGTTCCACCGCAGCCGGCGAGAAGATCCATCGCAGCGCCCCGATGGCGACTCGCACCCAGATGGAGCTCGGCGGCAAGAACCCGCTGATCGTGCTCGACGATGCCGATATCGATACCGCCGTCGACCTCACCATCAAGGGCGGCTTCTCGCTCACGGGCCAGGCCTGCACCGGCACCAGCCGCGTGCTGATCGCCTCTTCGGTAAAGGCCGCCTATCTGGAGCGGCTGGTGGAGCGCGTCAAGGAGCTGCAGATCGGCAACGGCCTGGACAAGGCCACACAGATTGGCCCGCTGGCCACCCGTCAGCAGCTCGATACCGTGCTCGGCTATATCGAAACCGGCAAGCGCGAGGCCACCCATGTCCACGGCGGCGAGCGCTTGAGCGGCGGTGACTACGACAAGGGTTTCTACGTATCGCCGGCGATCTTCAGCGATGTGACCCAACAGATGCGCATCGCCCAGGAAGAGATCTTCGGGCCCGTGGTCGCAGTTATCGACATCGACGGCTACGACGATGCCATTGCCAAGGCCAACGACACGCCCTATGGGCTGGCGGCCGCCCTGGTGACCCGCAATATCGACTATATCCAGCGCTTCCCGCACGACATCCAGGCTGGCACCGTCAAGGTCAATCGCACTACCACGGGCAACCTGGTCAATGCACCCTTCGGCGGCTTGAAGCAGTCGAGCACCTCGACCTTCCGCGAGTCCGGCCGTGCAGGCCTCGACTTCTTTACCCAGACAAAGACGGTCTACGTGGGTCGTTGATTCCGGCATTTTTACTGATCAGGTGAATTCATGAAGAAGGTATTTCGTCTCGAACTCGAAGAAGCCAAGTTGATGGTCGAAGCGGCCAAGCGGAAGTCGGAGGAGATCAACGTCCTCGAGACCATCTGCATCGTCGACGACGGTGGCTATCCGCTGGCGCTGGAGCGCATGAACGGCGCCCGCATCACCGGCCCGCAGATCGCCTGGAACAAGGCCTTCACGGCGGCCGGCCACAAGCGCTCCACGCACCTGTTCAATACCGCCCCCAACGGCCCCGCCCTGCCCGGTAACGAGGCATTCGGCATCCAGTGGAGCTTCGAGGGCAAGTTTGCCGTCTTCGTCGGTGGCTTTCCGATCGTCGTCGATGGCGAAGTGGTCGGCGGCGTGGGCCTCAGCGGCGGCAACGGCGAGCAGGACACCAAGGCCGGCCTTGCTGCCCTCCAGGCCCTGCAGGAGCACCTGAGCGGTGCCGGTCACGAGGTGATCGTGGAAGCCGATATCAAGAAGTAACCCCGACTCCGCCGGCAGGGTCCAGTGTTCCTGCCGGCGCAGGACAACGACAAGCCCGCGCCGACATCCCACAACGACAAGACCATGCCAATGCCATGGGTGTGCGCCAGGAGGCTGCTATGACATATCGAATCACCCTTGCCGATACCGCTGAGACTTTCGACGTCCAACCTGGCGAGCCGCTGCTCGATGCGGCCGAGCGAGCGGGCTTCCCCCTCGTGCACGACTGTCGTTTCGGCGGTTGTGGCGCCTGCCGGATCAAGCTGCTGGAGGGCCAGGTCGCCTACGAGGAGATGCCCATGGGCCTCTCCGAGGAAGAAGAGCAGCAAGGCTACGCCCTGGCCTGTCAGGCGGTCGCCCAGAGTGACCTGACCATCAGCGCCGACGTGTTCCCGGCGGGCTATATTCCGCCCGACTATCACGAAGCGACGATCGTCAGCCTGGAGCAGCTCAGCCACGATGTGACACATCTGGTGCTGAGCATTCCCTCCGCCAGCGAGGTGCGCTTCCTGCCGGGTCAATATCTCAACATCATGCTGGACGACGGTACGCCGCGTAGCTTCTCCATGGCTTCACCGCCGCGCAGCGAGCTCTTCGATTTCCATATCCGACGGGTGCCGGGCGGCTATTTCACCGAGCGTCTCAACACCCACTACCGGCCCGGCGACACCCTTGACGTCGAACTGCCCCTCGGAGCCTTCAGGCACGACGCGGAAAGCACCAACCGTCTGCTGATGGTCGCCGGCGGAACCGGCCTGGCACCGGTCAAGAGCATCATCGAGTCGCTGAAGGATGAACCCCACGCGCCGCACATCACGCTCTACTGGGGCGTACGCCGCGCCGAGGACCTCTATCTCGACGAGCTGCTGCAAAACTGGGCCAGGACGCTGCCCAACTTCCGCTATATTCCGGTGCTTTCGGAAGCCGACCCGGAGTGGGGTGGACGGCGCGGCTATGTCCATGAGGCCGTGTGTCAGGATCACCCCGACCTCAGCGAATTCGATGCCTACCTTTGCGGCCCCCCGCCGATGATCGCCGCCGCGAAGTCCAGCTTCGCCGAGCGAGGGCTGAGCGTGGAGAGGATCTTCTCCGACAGTTTCAACTTTACCCATGAACTCAACGACAGCGTGGCATGACGCCCCACCGGCCATTGAGAGGTTGCCACCATGCTAGATATCACCTTCATCACCAACGACAACAAGACCATCTCCGCCCCGGAAGACTCCAACCTGCTGCGTGTATCGCTGCGCGAGAAAGGGGGCATCCCCTTCAAGTGCGGCGGCGGGCTCTGTGGCACCTGCAAGTGCCTCATCGAGGAGGGCATCGAAAATACCGATGCCGTGAAGAAGAAGGAGGAGAAGCTGCTCACCGCCGAAGAGATCAGCCAGGGCTATCGCATGGCCTGCCAGACCTTTCTTAACGGTAGCGTCAAGGTCTCCTGGGATGAGAGCAAGCCGGCCAAGCCCATCACGGCAGGCCAGATAAAGCCCAAGACGGAAGCCTGAAGGCGTCGCTCCCACCCGGCCTGCCAAGCCCGGCTGCCGCCACGGCACCGGGAGCAGCGGCTGGTCCAGCACAGAGTTGTGAGGTCGTATGATACGCGTTGGACTCATCGGATATGGCACGGCGGGCAGGGATGTCGCCGATGCCATTTTGGCCGGCAAAGCCGGCGACAGCACCCTGACCACTATCCTGGTCCGGGACGTAGCCAAGCTGGCGGACACCACCATTGCAGGATGCGAGATCAGCGACAGCGAGGAACGGTTCTTCTCTCGCCGGCACGACGTCGTCGTCGAGACGGCGGGCCACGAAGCGGTCAGGCGCTATGCCCAGAAGGCCCTGGAGCATGACAGCGACTTCATGGTCGTCTCTGTGGGCGCCTTCTGTGATCAGGGTTTGCTGGACCGCGTAACGGCGTCCGCCCGCGAACACAACCGACGCGTGATCGTACCCTCCGCCGCCATTGCCGGGCTCGATCGCATTGGCGCCGCCGCCCAAGGGCCGCTGGAGCGCGTCACACTCACCACCCGCAAGCCGGTCAAGGCGTGGCGCGGCACCTTCGCCGAGGAGGTGGTGGATCTCGACACGGTCACGCAGCCTACGGTGATCTTCGAGGGCAACGCTCGCGAATCGTCGCGCGTATTCCCCGAGAGCGTCAATGTTTCGGCGGCCCTGAGCCTGGCAGGCGTAGGCTTCGAGACCACCGAGGTTCGTGTGCTGGTCGACCCCACTATCGACAAGAACATTCATGAGGTCTCGGCCAAGGGGCTATTCGGCGAGGTGCGGATCGAGGTTCAGAACACCCCCTCCCCCAATAATCCGAAGACGGGTTATATCGTGGCGATGAGCATCTCACGAGCGTTGAAGAATCTGTCCTCTCCGCTCGTCATCGGATAGTGACGACGGCTACGGGCACGGCACGTCTGCGAGGCCAATGCCGAGTAGCGGAAATCATCTCTAATCCCTCATACACAAGGAGTTCGGGAGATGGGCAAAGCCTATTGGGTCTCTTGCTATCGTGAAATAACAGATGCGGAAAAGTATGCCAGCTACATAAAGCTGGCAATCCCTGCTATTGCCGCTGGCGGCGGCATCTTCCTGGCCAGGGATGTGGCGGCTTATGCTTATGAGGAGGGCCAACCGGACCGCACCATCATTATCGAGTTTCCCGATCTGGAGAGCGCCCGCGCGACGCACGATGGAAAGGCTTACGGCGCAGCACTAGAAGCACTCGGTGACGGTGCGGTCAGAGATATTCGGCTTGTCGCAGGCGTCTGAAGAGGGAGTGTGGAGGGGAAGAGTCTGCCGGCTCCCTGGATGAAACCAACCGACAAGAAACGAGAACCCGGGCGCTAATGGCGCCCGGGTTCATTTGTGAAAACCCCTGCACGCCCCTCAGGCCTGAGAATGGTTCATATAGGCCTTGCGTGATTTTTCCAGATGAATGCGGGTGAAGCTTTCCGCCAGATCCGGCTCGCCATTGCGAATGGCGTCCAGGATATCCTGGTGCTCCCGCAGCGCCTCCCTGGTTCGCCCCGGCAGGCTGCTGCTGAGGTTGGAGAACGCTCGCACGTAATCCTTGAGGTCGACCAGCATCTCGTGAAGTTTGGGATTTCCAGAGGCCCGCCCGATCAGCTCGTTGTACTTGATATTGAGCTCGATGACATCCTCCTCATCGGCCCCGTTGCCCAGCACGCTTGCCATCTCGCCCAGTAGCTGGTCGATCTCCTTGATGATGACCTCGTTCACCTTCTCGGCGGCGAGACGCACCGCCAGGGACTCGAGCGAGGCCAGGATCATGAAGACCTCCAGGATCTCGGCCTGGGTGATCTCGTTGACTACCACCCCCTTGCGCGGCACCGTACGCACGAACCGCTGCGTCTCGAGTCGAAACAGCGCCTCGCGAATGGGGGTACGGCTTATGTTCAGCTTCTCGGCCAGCACCCGCTCGACCAGGCGGTCACCTGCCTTGTACTCCCCGCGCAGTATCGCGTCCTTGAGGTGGGCATACACCTTGTCTCTGATCGGAGAGAGGTCTTCCTGAGTCCAGGTCTCTGCCATGGGACTTACCTTCGAGTGGCCGACATACAAGAAAATAGATGTAACTATAATACCACAGCAGGCCTTTACTGGCATACGAAGCACCGTGAGGGTGCAGCCCGGTCTTCCTGACTGAATCGACGCACCATATGGGAGCCTGTCGGATTTGAACGGATCTCGCAGTAGATCAGTATTATGTACGACAGGCTCCTATAATGCAGAAAGCCCCATGGGGAGAACCCACGGGGCTGCATTGCACATGCGGTCAGCCGAAACTACGAGACCATCGTGGCAACCTTTTCGAGGCGCGTATCGATGGTGCCGAAAGTGACCAACTGCTTCAGTTCCTGTCGAGCTTCTTCCACGGTCTCGAACTTCTCGAAGAACTTAATCGGTACGCTATTGGTCTGCCCATTATCGCCACACTCGACGATGCTGACCCGACTGCCATCGGCACCGACTTCGGCAATGGTGAAGTCGGCCTTCTTCTTGCCGTAGAAATAGTACGCATAGGACTCGACCGGAGCGATGCCGCTGTCCGGCCTGGCATCGTACTCGTCGGATTTACTTGTCAGAATGATGTACATGACAGTGCCCTCGTTCATCGTTGTAAAGGCGTGCTTCTGGACGTTTTGATCAGTATCGAAAGGCGGTCTCAGGCGAGTTGCGCCGTCGGTGGCGCCGTCTCGACCGGCTCGGCCAACAGCTCCCTGACCGCCGCCGTCAACCCTTCCAGCGCCTCCTCGACGATCGCCTGGCCGATCTCGTAGCTGGCCTGGGTGGCATCCCCGATGCAGCCGTTACGGGTCATCTCCTCGTAGGGGTAAAAGCCCTGGATGGGATTGCCCGGGCGCAGCCCCTCCCAGCGACCACCGGAGACGATATCCCCCTTTTCCAGTCTCTCGGGGCGGACCAGATGAGGCGCCAGGTAATACGCCTCCGAGACCTCGCGCTCGCAGCTGTGCCCATAGAGCGTCGAGTGGATATGCTCCTTCATAGCCCGCTTGGCCGCTGCAGTGGTCTTGGCGTAGTAACACGCCACGCCGAGCTCCTGGGTGAAGCTACTGCAGGCAATGCTCAAGGTAGACTGATTGCCGCCATGTCCATTCAGGAACAGGACACGGGTGATGCCGTGGTGTTTCAGCGAGCCGACCATGTCGCGCAATAGTGCCAGCAGGGTCTCCGGTCGCAGGCTGATGGTCCCCGGGAAGTTCATGTGATGCGGTGACACTCCCATATTGACGGTAGGCGTCACAACGACATCGGGATGCAGCGCCTTGGCAAGTCGCTTGGCCATCTCGGTGGCCAGCACCGCATCACAGCTTTCATTCATGTGTGGCCCGTGCTGCTCATGGGCGCCTACCGGAATGATGGCCATGCTGGCGGTCTTAAGGGCTTTCTCGACCTCGGGCCAAGTCATTTCGGTCAGTACGAAACCGTTCATCCGGTTCTCCTTTTAGGCCTTGCAGCTGTTGGCAACCATCTCTTCGCAGCGCCTCGCGGCAAGGCAACCGTTGGCGTCGGGAGGCTGCATCAGCATAATGGCACATGGTATACCGTATGCCCGAAACTAGCGCAATTACTGCCTCATTGTAAAGACCTGGGTTTGCGCGATGTCGCCAACTGCCACCCAGCCACGGCCATGAATGCCAACAAGCTTCGCCCTAAATCGTCATCAAGCCCGGGGGCAATTGACCACGCTCTCGATGCTGTCTGGAAAACCAGCGACCTGGACTGCTTTTTGACGGTATCTAGCAGCTGCGCTGCGCCACCTGGCTGGAGAGCGTGATGTGTTCCTCGATCAATATGCGAGCCCCTTTTGCATCACGAGCCAGCGCCAGTGCCACGAGTTCGCCGTGCTGGGCATCGAGCCGCTGCCTGAGTTCCGGGGCGCTTGGCGCGACTCGGCGATAGCGGTCGAACTGATCATGCAGCTGGCTGATGAAACGCAGCAGCCAGATCGAACCGCAGGGCGCCACCAGGGCATTATGGAACCGCGTGTGCAGCTGCTCCCATTCACGCAGTGGCGTCGAGGCTCCGGCACGGGTCAGGCGATGATTGGCCGCCAGCAGCTGGGATTCCCACTCCTCGTCACCATTGGCGATGGCACGCTCGATCGCCATTCCCTCCATCTGCCGGCGCATTTCCGTAATGTCGTCGAGCTCAACCCGGGTCAGCTCAAGCACCCGGAAGCCGCGCTGATTTTCCTGACGCAGCAGGCCATAGGCCGCCAGCCTGTTTAGGGCCTCGCGCAGCGGGCTCAACCCGACCTGGTAGGTCTCCTTCAGCGAACTGATCGACAGCCGCTCGCCGGCCCGGAATCGTCCACTGAGGAGATCCTGGCGGATGACCTCGAATATTCGGCTCGATGCCGTAGCACTCGGCTGTTTTGCATTCTGTGTCATGGCGTGCATCCAAAGATTCTTTGGGATTTGGTATACCGGAGTCTTGACGACCCTCTCGTGTGCATCATATTCTAGGCTAAATAATCGATTATTGCCAGCAAAAAACATAACAGGATATTTGTATCATAATGATTTTAATACCTTTATCCCATATCAGCCTCGCAAGGACGACCACGCCATGAGCGAGCCAATACAGGGAAGAATATTTTTCTCCTTCCTCCGAATCGGCCTGCTGGGGTTTGGTGGAGGCCCTTCGATGATCCCTTTGGTACACCAGGAAGTGGTCAAGCGGCACGGCTGGCTGGAAGACGAGGAGTTCGCCGACATCCTGGCCATCGCCAACACCCTGCCCGGCCCCATTGCCACCAAGATGCCGGGCTACATCGGCTATCGCATTGGCGGCGTGGCTGGCTGCGCCAATGCCGTGCTCGCGGTGATCCTGCCGATGATCGTGGTCATGATTCTCATGCTGGGGCTGTTCAGCCGCTACCGTGACGTGAGCTGGATCCACGGCATGGGACAAGGCGTGGTACCTGTCGTCATGGTGATGATGGCCCAGCTCGCCTGGGACTTTCTGCACAAGTCTCGCCTGGCTCTCGGCTGGACCGTAAGCCTGGTCATGGCAGCCATCGCCGGCGGGCTGATCTACTGGCTCGGCATCCATCCCGGCTGGGTCATCGGTGCCATCCTCGTTACAGCGCTGCTTCAGCCGGCGCCGAAGGCGAAGCCAGCAGAAGGGGGCGCGCCATGATCCATGCCGAACTCTTCCTGGCCTTCTTTATCCCCAACATCATCGGCTATGGCGGTGGCCCAGCCATCATCCCGCTGATAGAAGCTGAAGTCGTCGGTCGTTACGGCTGGATGAGTGGGCAAGAGTTTGCCGAGATCCTGGCGTTGGGCAATGCCCTCCCCAGCCCCATCGCCACCAAGATGGCTGGATACGTGGGCTATGAGGTCGCCGGCATCGGCGGCGCCTTGGTGGCGGTCTTTGCCACGGTCGTTCCCTCGCTGCTGCTGATGCTGGGTGCGCTAGGCCTGCTTTACCGCCACCGCGACTCGCCGCGCGTGAAACGCATGAGCCAGTGGGTCCGCCCCGTGATCGCCATGATGATGGCGTGGCTGGTGGTCAGTTTCTTCATGGAAGGTGTCAATGGGGCCGGCTTGGTCCACACGCTGCTGATCGGCGCGACGGCGGCCATCGCCCTGCTTCGTTTCAGAACACATCCCGCATTCGTCGTGTTGGGCGCTCTGCTCTATGGCGCCGTCATGCTGGGCTAACCCTCAGGCAGCCTCGCAACAGGCTGACCATTGACCAGACTGGAGAATACCCATGCAGCCAATGCCCCGTTGAATCACATGCTGGAAGGCGCGTCGGTGCCCTCGCCTGACCTTGGCGTAACGGCACTGCAACAAGGCAGCGATCGATAAGAATAACGCTGCCCCAAACCTGACAAACACAATCCAAGGTGCAATATGGAACAACTTGAACAGGTACAACTAACCGCGTCGCACTGGGTGTTCCTGCTGGTCATCCTGGCGATCTTCGTCTCCATCGGCTTTCGCAAAGGGGTCATCATCCCCTCTATCATCGGCATCTTCATGCTCGGCCTGCTCGCCGAGCCACAGCATGAAGGCCCTCTCAACCAGGTCATCTTTGCAGTGCAGGTGGTCTTCAGGGCCCTGTTGAATGCCGGTACCGAACTGTTCGATATCATGCTGGTCATCGCCCTCATGGTGGCAATGCTGAAATCGCTACAGAGTCAGGGTGCCGATCGGCTCATGGTCGCCCCCATGAAGAAGTTGATGGTGGGCCCCTGGACAGCCTTCTTCGTACTCGGCGTAACAATGTACATCGCGGCCGCCTTCTTCTGGCCCACTCCCGCCGTCGCACTGGTGGGTACCGTCCTGATCCCGGTCGCCATGCAGGTCGGCCTGCCTGCCATCGGCGCGGCCATGGCCGTCAACCTCTTCGGCCACGGCATGGCCCTGTCGGCGGACCCCATCATTCAGGGGGCCAGCCGCCTTACCGCCGGTGCGGCCGGCATCGACACCGCTACTCTGGTGCCCTACACGCTGCTTTTCTCCATGACGGTCGGCATCGTGGCCATCACCATTGCCTGCTTCTACCTGCGCCGCGACATGCGTTCGGGCGTGCTGCAGGCCCCCCAGTCCGATGAGGTATTTTCACCCAAGTCGGTGGGCGCTGCCGCGGTAGAGACGCAAACCGTTGATGAAGAGCCCGAGACCGGCCCCTATGCCCGCCTCTTTGCCGTGGCGGTGCCGGTGATCCTGATCGGCATTGCCGGACTGATGATCTATCGCGCGCTGTTCCTGCCCGACCAGGCGATTCGCGGCGGTGGAGCGACGGCACTGCTGGGCGGCACGGCCACCGTCCTGCTGGTGCTCTCCTCTTTTGCCGCACATGGCCATAATGCCCTCGACGGCATCAGCTCCTATACCCGTGAAGGCTTCTTCTTCGCCATCAAGATCTTCGCGCCCATCATTCCCATTGCCGGCTTCTTCTTCCTTGGCCACCCAAGCCACGCTGCCGAGGTGATCGGCACCGGTTCTGCAGGCTACCTGTTCGATATCGGCCATAACATCGGCCACTATATCGACGGCAACGTAATCCTGCTGGCCTTCGGCATGGCCTTCATCGGACTACTGTCAGGCATGGACGGCTCTGGCTTCTCCGGCCTGCCGCTGGTCGGTTCACTGTCGGCAGCGCTGGGCAGCGGCGCCGGGGTCAATGTCACCGTGTTGGCGGCACTGGGCCAGGTCGCCGCGATCTTCGCCGGCGGTGGCACGCTGGCCGCCTGGGCATTTGGCGTCGCCGCCGATGCCGGTATCGCAGGAGTCAGCCCCGCGGCACTGGTTCGCCGAAACTTCATACCGGTCATCTCGGGTGTCGTCGTGGCATCGGTCCTGGCCGTGATACTGATGATATAGATGGCAGCCTACCCGAGTGGGCCGCGATCCCGGCGTCGGGAGGCGCCGGGATCTTGTTCCGGATATCGTTTTGCAGCAGCACACGGGGGGTTGACGGCTTGCCCCAATTGGGACATGGTATACCAAATGCCATAGAGTTGATGCATTCAGCCGGGATGGCGACAGAACGCAATCGGATGCAGCGAAACAGAGCGACGTTAGGTGATCCCTATGCCCCTGATCAAGATCCACAAGAACGGCGAAGTGCATGAAGGCGAGGTGCAGCCCAAGACCAACCTGGTCGTGCGTGCCGGTATTCGTCAGTTTCCCTACCCCCACCTCAGTTACGGCTGCGGCATGGGAAAATGTGCCAAGTGCATGTGCAAGGTGCTCAAGGGCGGGGAATCTCTTGCCGAGCCCAACTGGAAGGAGAAGAAGATGCTGGGCTCGCGCCTCGAGCAGGGCTATCGGCTCGCCTGCCAGCTCTGGGTCGAAGAGGATCTGGAACTGGCCCAGGAGGCTACCGCCGCTCCAACCACCCCGAAGATGCCCGGCACCGCTACCAACTCATAGAGACCGTTCAGGGGTTGCCACTCCAAAGCTGCGGCAGGCATTCCCTCAACCGAAAAGCCCATCAGTAAAAAAGCCCATCAGGCGAATGATGCACTGATGGGCTTTTTCCTGTCGGCAAGAGGCCCTGGAGCCTGTCGGATTTGACCGATCGTCGCGAGAAGACGCAGCGTCAAGTCCGACAGGCTCCTAGCCCAGGTACTTGATCATCACCCCCGCCGCCACCGCCGAGCCGATGACCCCGGCCACGTTGGGCCCCATGGCATGCATCAGCAGGAAGTTGTGCGGATTGGACTCCAGGCCGACCTTGTTGGCCACCCGAGCCGCCATGGGTACCGCGGAGACGCCGGCGGCGCCAATCAAGGGGTTGATCGGCATCTTGCTCATCACGTTCATCAGCTTGGCCATGAGCACCCCCGCCGCGGTGCCGATGGCAAATGCCACCATGCCCAGCGCCATGATGCCCAGGGTCTCGACCGCGAGGAAGCTCTCCGCCATCAGTCGGGAGCCCACCGCCAGCCCCAGCACGATGGTGACGATATTGATCAGCGCATTCTGGGCCGTATCGGTCAGCCGCTCTACCACGCCACATTCGCGCATCAGGTTGCCGAAGCAGAACATGCCCAGCAGCGGTGCCGCATCGGGCAGGAAGAGCGCCACCAGCATCAACAGCAGGAGCGGGAAGACGATCTTCTCCAGCTTGGAGACCGGCCGCAGCTGGGTCATGGCGATCGCGCGCTCACGCTTGGAAGTCAACAGTTTCATGATCGGCGGCTGGATCAGCGGCACCAGTGCCATGTAGGCATAGGCCGCCACGGCGATAGCGCCCAGCAGTTCCGGGGCCAGCACGCTGGCAACATAGATCGAGGTGGGTCCATCGGCACCGCCGATGATGCCGATGGCGGCCGCCTGGTTGAGCGAGAAGTCCATCCAGCCCAGCGTGGTCATCCCGACCGCCCCGAACAGGGTGGCGAAGATGCCGAACTGGGCCGCAGCACCCAGGAACAGCGTGCGCGGGTTGGCCAGAAGCGGGCCGAAGTCGGTCATCGCGCCCACGCCCATGAAGATCAGCAGCGGCGCAATCCCCGACGCCACGGCCACCGCGTAGAAGGTGTAGAGCAGGCCGTCGCCATAGCCCACGTTCATGGCCACGTCCCGCGCGGCGCGGATTTGATCCGGCGAGGTGCCGTTGTCAACGACCGCCTTCAGCGTCGCCCGCCACGCCTCTTCGCCGGCCAGTGGGTCGAGCGTCGCCCCCATCGCCGAGGCGATCTGATGCAGCACCGCTGGCCTGGCCACGTCGATGGCCTGGTCCAGCGCCGAGATGGCCAGCCCCGCCTCGGGAATGTTGGCGAGAATCCCGCCGAAACCGATCGGCACCAGCAGCAGCGGCTCGAACTTCTTGTGGATCGCCAGGTAGAGCAGCACCAGGCCCACCGCGATCATGACCGCCTGGCCAGGCGTCAGATTGTAGAGGCCCGAGCCCTCCCACAGGGTCAGTAGCTTGTCCATGTGGTATTGCCCTTACAGCACGATCAACGCATCGCCGACGGATACGCTGTCGCCTTCGCTGACCTTGACCTCGGAGACGGTGCCGGCACTGCTTGCCCGCACCTCGGTTTCCATCTTCATGGCCTCGAGGATAATGACGACATCACCCTCCTTGACCGCATCGCCCGGCTTGACGTTGACCTTGAAGATATTGCCCGCCAGGGGCGCGGCGATGGTCTCTCCGCTGGGCTCGGCCGGCGCCGCCGGGGCCGCGCCGCCCTGCTCAGCCACCTCGCCGATCTCGCCGCCCTCGGCCACTTCGACCACGTAGGCCTTGCCGTTGATCTTGACGGTGTAGGTCTCGGGGCCGGAAGGAGCAGCGCCCTGGGTGGCCGGCACTTGGGCGCCACCCTTCTGGGTAGCCGCCGGCAGGTTGGCCGCGCCCTGGGCTTCCGGTGCCTGCGGTACCGGCTCGAAAGCGTCGGGATTGTCGCGGTTCTTGAGGAACTTGAGCCCGATCTGCGGGAACAGCGCGTAGGTCAGGACGTCATCGATCTCGCGCTCCCCTTCGGCGAGGCGGATGCCTTCCGAGCCGGCCTTCTCCTTGAGCTCGGCGGCAAGGCGCACCATTTCGGACTCGAGCAGGTCGGCGGGGCGGCAGGTGATCGGTTCGCCCCCCTCCAGCACGCGCTGCTGCAGCTCCTTGTTCAGGGGGGCGGGGGCCGCGCCATACTCGCCCTTGAGCAGCGCCTGGACCTCCTTGGAGATCGACTTGTAGCGTTCGCCCATCATGACGTTCATTACCGCCTGGGTACCGACGATCTGTGACGTCGGAGTCACCAGCGGAATGAAGCCCAGGTCCTCTCGGACACGCGGAATCTCGGCCAGCACGTCGTCGAGCTTGTCACCGGCCCCCTGCTCCTTGAGCTGGCCTTCA
>ERZ869909.2141-NODE-2141-length-13954-cov-6.332853_pt1 | contig 13954 bp, 13 predicted proteins | sample MGYA00520892_ERZ869909 | MGnify/ENA primary metagenome ERZ869909 (study PRJEB32215, sample SAMEA104723947) | bioreactor metagenome | biome: bioreactor; feature: anaerobic bioreactor; material: water | place: China | collected 2015-03-12 ... | reverse complement strand
CTCATACATTCCCCATGGAGACAGATCGTGGGGCATCGCGCTCGATTTGGGCGCATCGTCCGCCGGCGCTTCGGCGAGGTCCATCTCCTCACCGGTATCGATGGCCAGGATTTCGTCGGCCGGTGGCGGGGGCGCCGTCATCGTGTTGCTGCCATCGGCGCCGCTCTCGGAAGAGGCCGGCGCGGCAGAGGGCGCAGCGTCCGCCGGCGCGGCGCCGGGCGTCGTCGTGGCGGCAGGCGTGTCGGAGCCCGGCACCGGAGCCGTGGCGGGTACGGTCGGGCCTGCTGGCGATGTGGCCGACGGGCTGGCCGCGGGGCTCTCGACGCTTGGAGCGGGCGCCTCAAACGGCGATGTGGGAGCCGCTGTCGGCGCGGTGTCTTGAGAAAATGCGGGCTGCCCGATGGCGCTTAGGCTCCAAAGCACGGCTCCGAGCAGCATGGCGGTGCGAATTGAGGGGCCGCCGGCCCATGCGCCGCGTGCTGCCAACTCGTCTTGCATGTCTTCAGCCCTCTCATGCATCGATGTCATGGCGACCCCGCCGTTGGTTGCTCGCGGTGGAGAGCCATTGGTCGCCGAGGCGAACCGTATCCCAATTGTCGGGGCGCGCTCACCCTTTTGCGGCACGCAGAATGGAGGCGAAATACGCCATGATCTTGCCGCCGGTCGCCCGTTGCACTCCGTTTATTCCCTACTTCTATCCTCAACAAATGGTCTCGGCAAGGAGCGCTCGCGAGCTTGCATCACGCAGCGACAAAGCCACGCGGGGCCTAGCCGTGGCGGCCTCGTCCCTTCCCTGATCGTCGGCCCGCCGCCCGGACGGGTGTGGCGTCCTTATCCTGTCCTGATGCGTAGCTGCAACGCGTCGGCTTCCCGGAGGGATGGCATTTTCTATCTTGAACAACCCGGTCATGTATTGCTTTGTCGCCGACAACGGTTAGCAGCAGATCCAGGGCGGGCGTGAGGCGTGCTCCCAAGGGGTGATTATGCGGTCGGATCGCGTGGCGCACACACGGATCATCATCAATCGGGACATTGCGCGTACGGTGGCGGAGGAGCCGCAGTACGACGTGCTTTATGTGCGGTTTTGGGATGCGGGGCAGGCCGGTGAGCGGGAGCTGACGGCGGAGGAGCTGCGGCTTCGGGCCGTGCAGGGGGACGCAGAGGCGCAGATCGGCTGGGCGCACAAGCTGCTCGACGGGAGCGACGTGCCGCGCGATCTCGCGGCAGCCTATCGCTGGTTTCGGATCGCGGCGGGAAGCGGCCACGCGGATGCGTTCAACATGATGGGCCGCTGCTACGAGCTTGGCTGGAGCGTCGAGCCGGACGCCCGCGAGGCGGCCGAATGGTATCGAAAGGCATCGGATAAGGGCCATGCGTGGGGCGCGTTCAACCTGGGCTGTCTCCTGGCGCAGGGACGCGGCGTGCCGGCGGACCCGGCTGCGGCCCTGACGCAACTGGTCCGGGCCGCGCGCGGCGGCAATGCCAAGGCCATGAACATGATCGGCCGTTATCGCGAGCAGATGCGCCAAGGGCCGCGAGGTATCCGCTCGGCCGGGCTTTGGTATCGGTGGGCGGCGGAACGCGGGTGTTTTCGCGGCCAGTTCCATCATGGGCGCTCGCTTGCGGAGGCAGGTCGGGCCGATGAGGGCCGGACGTGGATCGAGCGGGCGCTCGCCGGGGCGCCCGAGGATTACCGCAGGGAAGCGCTGGAGGTGCTCAAGACGCATCCGCTTTCCGCCCTTCGCGACCTCGCGCTTTCGATGGCGGGGGTGGATCGCACCGCCGATCGTTGAGCGTCGGCTGTTTTTCAGTCGGCCTTACGAATTGTTCCATCTTTTCAAAGCATGAGCGGCTGTGCAGCGTTCGGATAACCGGCGCTGCTGTTCAGCCCTGCACAAGCTTCACGCAGGATTGGCGTCCTATAACGCCCTCTGAGCTAATGCCACGACGTCATTCCGATCGAGATCAGATGAGCCGGAAACAGCGGCGGCTTACGCAGGCGACTTCCCGGGTTCAAAGCGTGGCGGGCCACGATACGCTTCAGCGCGATTTCCGCGAGGCCGTGCAATATTTGCGCGACGGCAAGCTCGAGCAATCGGCGGACGCGCATCGTCGCATTCTGGCCCGCTTGCCCGACCACGCGCCGAGCCTGCTCAATCTCGGTCTCATCGCCTTCAAGACCAAGGCTCAGAACGAAGCCGTCGATTACATCCGGCGCAGCCTCGAAATCGATCCCGACTCCCGCGAGGGCTGGCTGAACCTTGCCATCGTGCTCGGCGAGGCGCGCCGTCTCGATGAGGCGATCGCGGCGTGTCGCCAGTCCCTGGCGCTGGGTCCCGACGACGCCAAGGTGCACGTGGTGCTGGGCAGCCTCCTCAACGCGGCGAAGAATACGGCCGATGCCGTTGCGGCATTCGAGACGGCGCTCAAGCTCAAACCCGATCAGCCGTCCGTCCTCGTGAGGATGGGCAAGCTTCTGTTGCAGTCCGGCCGGACGGCGGAGGCCATGACGCTTTGCCAGCGTGCGCGGGAGCTTGCGCCGGACCTTGCAGAGGTGCGCGATTTCGAGCACCAGCTCGTGGCCGAGGCGGGCGATCTCGTCAGCGCCGAGGTGCTGGTCGCCGAGCAGACACAAGATCCGGTGGAGCGTGCGCGCCTCTATGACGATCTCGGCGCCGCCTTGCGCAAGCAGAGGCGGTTCGGGGAAGCCGTCACGTTTCAGCAGCGTGCGGTGGACTGCGATCCGGGCCGAGCTGAGCTTCATTTCAATCTTGCCGCCGCACTCGACGGGGCGGGGCGGCAGCGCGACGCGATCACCGCTTACCAGCGTGCGCTCGCCATCGAGCCCGAACGCGCCGACGGTTACGTCAAAGTCGGCATTCTCCTGCGCAGGATGCACCTGAGAGAGGGAGCGGTGACGGCGTTTCGCGAGGCGGCGCGTCTCGATCCGAAACTCGTCGATGCCCATTACAATCTTGCCGTCACGCTCAAGCTGATGAACCGCGCCGAGGATGCGCGTGAGGCGTTCGATCACGCCGTCGATTGCGCCCCCCAGTCGATGGTGATCCGCTTCGAGCGCATTCATCTCAAGCGCGTTGCGTGCGACTGGGCGGGTCTCGAAGACGAAGAAGCACACTGTATCGCGACACGGCGGAAGCGGCAGGCTGCCGTGGCCCCGTTCCTCTTGCTGCCGTTGGAGACGTCGAGATCCGATCAGCTTGCGGCGGGCAAGGCCTTTACGGACGTTCTCGGCATCCCCAAGACGCGAAGGTTCGCCAGCTACCCGAATTGCTCGAAGCCGGGCGAGCGCATTCGCGTCGGCTATCTCTCTGCGGATTTCTGCAGTCACGCGACAACCATCCTGATCGCCGAGGTGCTGGAGAAGGCCGATCGCAGCCGTTTCGAGCTCGTCGGCTACTGCTTCAGCCAGGACGACCAGAGCGCGATGCGTGAGCGCGTCAAGGCTGCGTTCGACCGCTTCGTCGAAATTCGCACCTTGAGCGACGAGGAGGCGGCGCAGCGGATCCACGAGGATGGGATCGATATTCTCGTCGATCTCAAGGGCTATACCCAGGATGGCCGCTCGGCCATTCTTGCGTACAAGCCGGCCCCCATTCAGGTGAACTACCTCGGGTATCCGGGGTCGATGGGCTGCGATTTCATCGACTACATCGTGGGCGATCCGGTCGTCACGCCGATGGCGCATCAGGCGGACTATTCCGAGCGGATCGTGCAGCTTCCCCATTGCTACCAGCCGAACGACCGGCAGCGGGAGATCGCGGAGACGTCTCTTGCTCGTGCGGATCACGGGCTTCCGCAGGATGCGTTCGTGTTCTGCTCGTTCAACAACAACTACAAGATCACGCCCGAAATTTTCAGTGTCTGGATGCGCCTTCTCGATCGCGTCCCGGGCTCGGTGCTTTGGACGCTCATCAAGAATCCGGTGTGCCGCGACAATCTCAGGCGCGAAGCCGAGGCGCGAGGTGTCGATCCCGCCCGGATCGTGTTCGCCGATCCGCTGCCGAATGCGGACCATTTGGCGCGCCACCGGTTTGCCGATCTCTTTCTCGATACGGCGCCGTGCAACGCGCACACGACCGCGAGCGATGCCCTGTGGGCAGGGTTGCCGGTTCTCACCTACCTCGGCGAGACGTTCGCGGGCCGTGTGGCCGCGAGCCTGCTCGCCGCGATGGGCCTCGACGAGCTCATCGCCAAGGACGTGGACGACTACGAGCGGATTGCGCTCGCGCTTGCCACCGACAAGGGCCGCCTCGACGCGATCCGGCGCAGTATCGGTGCGGCGCGGGATAGGAGCCCGCTGTTCGATTCAACGCGTTACGCGAAAAACCTGGGACAGGCTTACGAAACGATGGTGGACATCATGCGAAACGGAGAAGCGCCGCGCGCGTTCACGGTGACGGAGGACCTGCCGACGATTTCCTCGCTTATGCGGTCCTCGGCGCGTGTGCTCGACGCTCATGTGGCCTATGAGGCGTGTCCGGTCTGCGATGGTCACGATATCCCCTACCAGATCGAGGCCAAGGTCTCCGATCATCCGCTCTACAAGGCCGAGCTGCCGCCGACGGTGAAGTGGCGCGCGTGCGAGGATTGCGGACATTTCTTCACGGAGGGGTATTTCACCCCGGAAGCGCGGGAGACGCTCGTTTTCTCGATCCTGCCTGAACAGGAGGTGGGACACGAAGCCGGGCGGCGGCGCAAGGTCTCGGCTCGTATCGTGGAGCGGGTGGCGCGCCATGTGCCGGCCGGGGAATGGCTCGACATCGGGACCGGAAACGGCTCGCTGCTCTTTACGGCCGCGGAATGGGGCTACGATCTTCTCGGCATGGACCGGCGGATCGATACCGTCGAGCGTCTGCTCAAGCTCGGCTACAAGGCGTTCTGGAACGATATCGAGTCGATTGAGGACGTGGAGGCCGTCGATCGTTTCAGCGTCGTCAGTCTTGCCGGCGGCCTTCCGCGCGCACCCTTTCCGAAGCGAGTCTTGGCCGCCATTCACCGGTTGATGCGCAAGGACGGCGTGCTTTTCATTTCCGCGCCGAATATGGATACGATCGAGTGGCGCATTCTCGATGCGCTCGGGACGAACCCTTATTGGGGTGCGCTCGAGCATCATCACAACTTTACGCGCGGCCGTGTCGTGAACATGCTCGAAGCGCAGGGCTTCAGGATCGCCGAGTACGCTGTCGGCGAAGATGCGCCGAGCACGATGGAAATCATCGCGATCAAGGATTGAGGGTGGCCATCGCCCGGCAGGACGTGCGCTGGAAGATAGCGTACGTGCGCGGGCATCGTCCGCTGATGAACGCCCTGGTGGCCACGATTGCCGCCTGAGGGGACGATCGCGTCGATGTTAACGAATGTGCCTGTCTATAAGCGACGGCTTGTGAAGACGCCTCCCGCTTTGCGCCAAATTCCGTGAGGTGGCTTGCGTAGCGGGCGGGGCAATAGCACATTCGGCATCAGGCCGCTTGGGCCGAGGACGGACTGAGAAAGCACTTCGAGATGGCGGAACGTGTCGTGCTCGTTACGGGGTCGCTGGCGGAGTCGCGCGTCAAGCGCGTCGCCGACCAAGTGGCGGGCGAAAAGCTGGAGCCGATCGTCGCCAACGTCGGGGTCAAGGTGGCCGCGCTGATGACGACGGAGATCGTCGAGCGGCGGCTCAAGCTGCCGGACGCGGCCGACCGCGTCGTGATGCCCGGGCGTTTCCGCGGCGACCTCGAGCGGCTCTCCGATTTTTTCGGCACGCGCTTCGAGCGCGGGCCCGACGAGGTCGCGGATCTCCCGGAGTATCTCGGCCACGCGCGGGGCAAGGTCGATCTCTCGCGGCACAACTGCACGATCTTTGCCGAGATCGTCGATGCGACGCTCATGACGCCGGACGAGATCGTGGTGCGGTCGCGCAAGCTGCGGGCCGACGGCGCGGACGTGATCGACCTCGGCTGCCTTCCCGATAGTCCGTTTCCGCATCTCGAAGATGCCATTGCCGCGCTGCATGCGGACGGCGCGAAGGTGAGCGTCGATTCCTTCAATTCGGAAGAGTTGCTGCGCGCCACGAAGGCCGGTGCCGACTACCTGCTCAGCCTTTCGGAGAAGAACATCGGCATTGCGGACGAGGGGCCTGCGGTTCCGGTTCTCATCTCGGCCGGCGCGGCGGACGCTGCGAGCCTCGACCGCGCGATCGACATCATGATCGCCAAGGGCAAGCCGTTCTACGCCGATCCCATTCTCGACCCGATCCATTACGGCTTTGCGGCGTCGGTCGCGCGCTACGTGGATCTCCGGACGCGCCGGCCGGACGTGCCGATCCTGATGGGCATCGGCAATCTCACGGAGCTGACGGACGCCGATACGACCGGCATCAATGCCGTGCTGATGGGACTCTGCTCGGAGCTCAACATCACGGCCGTGCTCGCCGTGCAGGTGAGCCCGCATTGCCGGACGGCGATCCGCGAGTTCGACCGCGCGCGGCGCGAATATTTCGCGGCGAAGGAGGCGGATGCGCTGCCGCAGGGCTTTGGCGGCGGCCTCATGGCGCTGCGCGACAGGCGGTCGTTCGCGACCACGCCCGACGAAATCGAGACGCTCGCCGCCGAGATCAAGGATCAGAACTACCGCATCGAGGTGGCCGAGGACGGCATCCACATCTACAACCGCAACGGCCATCACGTCTCCGGTGATCCGTTCCAGCTCTTTCCTCATCTCGATACGCGCCAGGATGCGGGCCACGCGTTCTATCTCGGCGTCGAGACGGCGCGCGCGGAGATCGCCTGGCGGCTCGGCAAACGCTACGCGCAGGACGAGCCGCTGTCGTTCGCCATTGTGGGCGAAACGCGCGGCTCGGCGGAGGATGCACATCTCATGAAGTTCAAGGAGGCGGGCACGACCTTCACGAAGGACAAGAAGAAGGCCGAGCCGCGCGAAGCGTGACGCCGCCTTGGCTGAGGCCGGACTTTCGCGGCTCAAAGCGTGCCGGTCGCGAGCAACGCCGAGCTTGCCAGCTCTCGGGTTTTCCCTGACATTCCCCGGACAATCCGCGAAGGGAACTGAAATCCATGGCAGCCGAGGGTCTGGCGCAAACGATCGGTCCGGTGGTCGTGCTGCTCGGCGCGGCTGTGGCCGCCGTTCCCCTGTTCCGGCGGATGGGGCTGGGTTCGGTGCTCGGCTATTTCGTCGCCGGCATGCTGGTGGGGCCGTCGTTTCTCGGGCTCTTCACCGATCCCGGCTCGATCCTGCATTTTGCCGAGCTCGGCGTCGTTATGTTTCTGTTCGTGATCGGGCTCGAATTGCGTCCGCAGAAACTGTGGGCCATGCGCGGGCAGATTTTCGGCCTCGGCCTCGTGCAGGTCGGCGGCTGTATCGCGCTGCTGACTGCGGCGGCGGCCTATCTTTTCGCCCTCCCTCCGGCTGTGGCTTTCGTCGCCGGTGCCGGCTTCGTGATGTCGTCCACCGCGGTCATCATGTCGATCCTTGCCGAACGAGGCGAGATCGCCAGCGCGAACGGTCAGAAATCTGTGGCGATCCTTCTGTTCGAAGACTTGATGATCGTGCCGTTGCTCGCGATGGTGGCCTTCCTGTCCCCGGCTGCACAGAGCGATGCCGGACAGGAAGCCATTGCCATCGCGCTTGGCGCATTGGCGCTCCTCATCGTTGCGGGACGCTATCTTCTCGATCCGTTTTTCGCGCTTCTCGCCCGCTCCGGCGCGCGGGAGGTGCTGAGTGCGGGCACGCTGCTCGTTGTGCTCGGCTCCGCGCTGCTGATGGAGGTTTCCGGGCTTTCGATGGCCATGGGCGCCTTCATTGCAGGGGTCATGCTGTCGGGGTCGAGCTATCGTCATCAGATCGAGAGCGACATCGAGCCGTTCCGCGGGCTTTTGATGGGGCTTTTCTTTCTTGCCGTCGGCATGTCGCTCGATCTCGGTGTGGTGGCGGCGGACTGGGCGCTCGTGCTGGCGCTGCTCGGGACGTTCATGGCCGTCAAGGCGATTGGCGTCTATGCCGTGGCGCGGCTCTTCGGCTCATCCAATATGGCGGCGCTGCACCGAACCTCCGTCTTCGTTCAAGGCGGCGAGTTTGCCTTCGTGCTTTATCTCGCGGCGACGAGCGGGGAGCTTTTCACCGATCATCAAAACGCGCTCTTCTCGACCGTCGTCATTCTCTCTATGGCGCTGACACCGCTGATCCTGATCTCGACCGATCGTTTCTTGCGCGAGACGCCGTCGCTCGACGGCATGGAAGCGCCTCGCGACCTTAAGGGGCAGGTGCTGATCATCGGGTTCGGCCGTTTCGGGCAGCTCACGTCGCAGCTCCTGCTTTCCAAAGGTGTCGAGGTCTCGATCATCGAAAACGACCCGGACATGATCCGGGCGGCGGAACGCTTCGGCTTCAAGATCTTTTTCGGTGACGGAACGCGGCTCGATATCCTGCATCACTCGGGTGCGGAAGACGCCGAGGTCATCATGGTTTGCGTGGATGATCCGAAGGCGGCCAACCAGATCGTGGAGCTGGTGAAGCATGAATTCCCGATGGCGCGGCTGCTGGTGCGCGCATTCGACCGCGAGCACGCGATCGACCTGATCCGGTCGGGCGTGGATTTCCAAATCCGCGAGACGCTCGAGTCGGCGTTCCTGATGGGTGCTGAAAGCCTGCGGGCGCTGGGTTGTGACGAGGACAGCATCGCGGAAGCGGTCGCCGATATTCGCCAGCGGGACGCGGAACGCCTCACGATGCAGGTTCAGGGCGATTTCATGTCGGGACGCGACCGGCTGCACACGAAGCCGGTGCCGGAGCCGCTGACCAATACCCGGCGGTCGGCTGAGAAAGAGAAGACGGGCGCGGCGACGACGCCTGAAGACGCGGGACCCTGAGCCAGCCCTTTACGGTTTCACGAGGGCTCAATCGCGCGTCTTGAAAGTTAGGTGACTTCCTCCGAGGCGGGGAGCGGCGACAACTCGCTTTCCTTTCCTTGGCGGCCGTTCTCGGCGTCGGCATTCGGTAGCGGTGGCTTCTTACCCGTGAGGTTGGGCCAGAGGTCGGCATATTTGCGATTGACCTCGAGCCAGTGCGCGGTGGCCTGTGGCTCGGTGTCGGCGAAAATCGCATCGGCCGGACATTCGGGGACGCAGACACCACAGTCGATGCATTCGTCCGGGTGAATGACGAGCATGTTCTCGCCTTCGTAGAAGCAGTCCACCGGGCAGACTTCCACGCAGTCGGTGTATTTGCACTTGATGCAGTTTTCTGTGACGACGAAGGTCATTGTGCCTCGTTTTTATCATCCTGTGTTAGAGCGGTGGCGGTCCTATTCTGATGCCGAACTCTCATCGTGCCATATGTTCCAGCGAGAACAAGTGCTGAGTGTCGGCGAGCGGCGCGTGGCATTGCCTGCAGGCATTGAGATCCTTTTCGAGCCGCTTGCCGTCGGGGCTGAAAATCGCGAAATCCCAATCGCCATTGCGCAGGTTCTCGGGAAAGGCCGCACCCCAGCCCTCTTCCTTCTGCATCACGGCAACGGCCGCCAGCTTGTCCCGGATGCGCAGACCCAGGCTGCTTTTCTGAACGTTGCCGTCGTTGTCCTTCTTGGCAGCATAGATCTCGCCCACGAGGACGGAGCCGTTGGGAAGCTCCTTCCCTGCCGCGGCCGCCTCGAGGGCGATGTCGTTGGCGAACAGATGGATGATCTGATCCTCGTTCTGGACGCGGTCAAGATTGAGGTAGTTCGTGAACGTGCTTTTGTAGTCCGACGGAAATGAAATGCGCGCGTCATCCGCCACGGCCGCGCCGGTCATCAGAGCCAGCGCCAAAATCCATCCTGCTTTCGCCATCGTGGCGTTCTCCTTGGGCGTCGCTGTTTGCCGATCAGCGCGTTCTTAAATCCAGAATGTCTGGATATCGGTGGGGATTAAGATATACTAATAATGCATCTTTAATCGACGGCCGTCCATAGAACCAGCCGTTCCTTGAGCATCAATTAGTTGTGAGAGGCGTGCCGAGGTCTTCGACTGTCGCGGAACGGAAGGAATCCGGGCCGTACCTGCCTCTGAAACGCGCGCATTGCGCAAGGAAGGCACCAAGCGGAGCCGAGGCATTGGCTTCGTGAGGACGCTGCGGAACGCCGTGTGCTTGAGACGCGAGAGCCCTGGGCCCAACGTCTCCGCGATTGCCCTGCGCATTTTTTTGGCTACCAGATCCTGACCGCAAAAAAGTGGATCAGCAGAAATCCCGATATGAGAATTGCGAGAAAGATCGCGGTTTGCACGGGATCGTCATTGCCGTTTTCCCGTTCATCCTTCGGGTCGTTTGTCATGAGATGCTCCGGTACGTTTTGAGGCCGCGAGGTGAAGGCTTGCCTGCCTTTGCGGGGATATGGTTGCCCATCCAGTGCCCGAGCGCGAAGGCGATGTAGAAGAGCGCAAGATTGGCGATGAGATGCGCGATCACGCGCTCGGTGGAATCGGCCCAGGACAAGGCAGCGACCAAGGGGCCGCTTGTCGTAAAGAGCGCGGCGGGTGCGACCCAGTGGGACTGCACGAAGCCGAACCAGAAGAGAAGGATTGCAAGGAGGAGGGCCACGGTCGCGATAATCATGACGTTAGCTCCCTGTTCAGCAGCCGGAGTGAAAAAGGCGGTTCTTGCCAGCGTCAATCGGGATCGGCATTTTTAGTGCCAACGTCTCCGCTCGGCACAAAGGTTCTGGCTTTGATGTCTTTCTCCGGCGTAATGACTGACACGCTTCGTCGGATGGGGAACGGCCAAGCGGATGTCCATGTGGCCCATTGGGGCCCGTCCATGAGCTGGCTTCATTCACCATCCCGGCTTCCTCAATATACATCGTGATACGATATATTCAAGGTTGAACCCATGGCCAAGGCCGCACGCGCGAAATTTCCGAAGCAGAGCTATGTTGCGCTTGCGGAATTCAGGTATGCGTTGAGGCGCTTTTTTGCGTTCAGCGAGCAGGCTGCGGAGGAAGCGGGCCTGAGCCCTCAGCAGTATCAGGCCTTGCTCGCGATCAAGGGTGCGTCGGACGGATCAGAGCTTGGCATTCAGGATATCGCCGCGCGTCTGATGATCCGTCATCACAGCGCGGTCGAGCTTGTGAATCGACTCGAGAAAAACGGTTTTGTCGTGCGTGTAAAGAGCAAGGTCGATGCGCGGCGGGTGCAGGTGCGGACAACTGCAAAGACCGAGCGGATCATGGACGGCCTTGCGGCGGCTCACCTCCGGGAGCTGAGGGGGATCCGTCCCGTGCTCGATCAATTGCTCGACCAGTTCGAGCCGCCTTCGGAAATTGCCGATTGAGTGGGACGATGCGCGCGGGATTAGTCCGGCCGGCGGCAATTGCCGAGGACAGATGGCCGGTCGCATTTTCTCACAAGCTTCCGCGCGAGATCTCAAGGGCAAAGTGCGCGCCTTCTCTCGCTCACTGAAACGGCGTCAGCCGGAGCAGGCATCCACGGCATCGAGCGCCCGGGCCGAATAGACCAGCGCGGCTCCGGCATTCATAGCGATCGCGACGCCAAGCGCTTCCGCGATTTCCTCCTTTGTCGCGCCGTTCTCCACCGCCTTTTGGGAGTGCACCGAGATGCAACCATCACATCTGGTGGTCACGGCGACGGCCAGAGAGATCAATTGGCGGGTCTTCTCATCCAGATGTCCGGTCTTTGCGCCGGCGCCACTGGCCATGAGATACCCTCCGACGGAATCGGGGGAGAGCTTTCCGAGGTCTCCAATGCGGCCGAGAAGCATCTTGCGAAAGCTATTCCAATCCATCAACGACATGATATTTTCCTTCTGCTCTCTTAGTGCGTGCCGGCAACTTTGGTAGAGCTGGCGACAAACGTGGTCTCGTCGGTATCGATCGACGTCACGTCCAGCGTGCTATCCTCCGAGTTCTCGTAGGTGAATCGGAAGTTGGGATTGGCGGAGAGGGAGAAACTCGTCTCTGCCTTGAACACCAGATCGCTTCCACGCATTACCGTCACCTCGCGAATAAAGCGCGCGGGAACGTAGCCCCGGGATTCCGGATCCATCTGCAATCCATTGTTGTTCGGGTGCCTGATCATGATCTGCGCTTCGCGCAAGGCTGCGGTCCTCATTGCGGGCTCAAAGCTTCTGACCAGTGTCTTGCCGAGGTCATCGTTCGCTTTGTCCGCATCCTTGGGTGCAGGCGCCGCGCACCCTCCGGCTGCCCTCACGAACGCCTTGGTCATATGCAGGCTGCCATCGGCCGTTTCGGCGATCGCGCGCACGTAACTGAACGTTTCGATCCGCACGCGCGTGGTAAAGCGGCGCTCGCCGCCCCCTTGCCCCGCGGCGGGCCCAAACGTCAGTGCGAGCGCGACGGGGCCCGGGTTCTTGTCGATGATCAGCCACATGCCTTTCAACGGGCCTTCGACGGATGGAGGAACGCGGATGGTGATCGGCACAACCGCAGCGTCCTCGGCCCTTTCCGGGGCATCCAGAATGACGATTCCGTCGTTCTCCTCGACCGGTCGCGACCCGAACACCTCTTCGTGAAGCCATGGCCAGTTGTCATCGTCGGCCAGCGCCGTGGCGTTCACCGGGGTAAGCAACCCTGCCGCCATCGCAATGGCGAGTACCAATCGCCTCGTTGAGTGCCTGTGCGTTTCCATTGTTGTGCTCTCCGTTTTTCTTATTCCCGTTCCGGATCCGCGCTAGCCGCCCTCACGTCGGGCGCGCGATACCGATCGAGTGGGCCGCGTACCATCCTTCCAGTAGATAGGTACGGTCGGCAAAAAAATTACACGGCGATCCCCTTCAGCGCCTGCCGATAGGTGGGCTTGACGACCGATGGATCCTTGAGTGCCCAGGCCACCACGCTTGCGCCCTGCAGACTGCTCAGAAGCAGCAAGGCGCCTGTCTTAGCGGGTTGACCAGCGCCGATCTCTCCGGCTGCCATACCCTTAGCCAGGACCCTTTCAAGCCAAGCGAGATGAAGCTCGAAGAACGCCTTGACGCGGTGTTGCATCGAGGCGGGGAGATAGGCCGCATCCCCAGCAAGTGCGCCGCACAACGGCATTCGTCCATCGCGCAGGCCGGTCGCGAAGTAGTCGCCGTATGCCAGGAGTTTCCGCTTCGTATCGATCGAGCGCGCTGCGAGAGCATCCAACTCGGCGACAAATCGCTCGAGATAGCTGTCGATGACGGCCGTTCCCAAGGCTTCCTTGGTCGGAAAATGGTGGTGGATACTGGCCTTACGGATCCCGACGCGCTCGGAAAGATCCGCATAGCTGAACGCGGCGTAACCGACCGTCCGGATCAGATCCTCGGCTTCGCAAAGTAAAAGAGATTTGGTGTCGCTGTGCGCCATGGGGCATGATCTACCTACTACATGGTAGATTGTCAATGCCGCAATGAACGGGCTCGGCTTCCCGTCAATTGCAGTCGTTAGCTGCGGGATAGGTTTACCGTCTTGCCACACCGCCACTCTTAAGCGGAGATGACTTGCTCGAAGCAGGCGCTCGCAATGCATCGACCACCAGCGAGAACGCGGGGGAAGGCTGCCGGCGGCTCGGGTAATACAGGTAGTAGCCGGGGAAAGGAGGACACCAGTCCTCCAGCACCCGCACCAGTCGGCCTTCCTCGATGTGCGGTGCGAACTCCTCCTCGGGCAGGTGCGCGATGCCCAGCCCCGCCAGTGCGGAATCGACCATGCTGGGCGACGTGTTGAAGATGAGCTGCCCATTCACCCGCACGTTCACCTGCTTGCCACGACGCTCGAAGTCCCAGACGTAGAGCCCTCCTGCGGACTGCATGCGCTGATTGATGCAGGTGTGCTTGAGCAGGTCACGCGGGGTTTTAGGGATGGGATGTGTCTCGAAGTAGGCCGGTGAGGCCGCTGTCAATCGGCACCCAACTTTGACCCCTCATCGGCGTGCAATGCTGACCCCTCTGCAGCATGAACTTCTTCGCC
>ERZ869909.2140-NODE-2140-length-13955-cov-4.912019_pt1 | contig 13955 bp, 8 predicted proteins | sample MGYA00520892_ERZ869909 | MGnify/ENA primary metagenome ERZ869909 (study PRJEB32215, sample SAMEA104723947) | bioreactor metagenome | biome: bioreactor; feature: anaerobic bioreactor; material: water | place: China | collected 2015-03-12 ... | reverse complement strand
CCACCCTCACACCCCCAGGATACGCGTGACAGACGTACGGACGCGACGGCGTCACACGTCCACCGCGAGCGCCTCGCGGTAGCGCTCCATCGCGTTGTCCCAGTCCTTGAGCTTGTCCTTCTGCAGGTCACCGAGCTCCTTCAGGATCTCCGCCTTCCGGCGGTTGTCCACGGTCACCTTGAGCTCGACGTTGTACAGCTTGGCGACCGTACCCCAGTGCTCGGTGTGTCGGTAGATGGCGCGTGCCGCCTCGAGCGGCTCGGTGAACGTCGGGTCTTCCTTGAACGCCTTCTGGTAGAACGGGATCGCGCGCTCGCGGTCGAACAGACGGTCCTCGTACGTGTGGCCCGCGCCGTGGAGCAGACGTGCGCGCGTCGCCTTGTCGTCGCACGCGCTGTAGGCGTCGATCATGGCGCCGACCGCAGCCTTCCAGTTCGTGTCCGGTTCGTACGCGGCCAGGAAGGCCTCGACCAGCCCCTCACCGGCGAGCCCTGCTCCGACGGCCTCGTTGAGCAGCGCAGCGCCCGACTCGTCCTCGAGCTCGTATCGCTGGACGTGGGAAGCACGGACCAGCATGCGCACCCGCACGGAGAGGTCCGCCTGCGCGCGCGCGCGCTCAGGGACGACCTCGACCAGTTGGGACCACGCCTGCTCTTCCGTCAGCGCACGCTCAAGCGCGACGAGCGCCTGCGCATCCTGAGGGTTGGCGTCGAGTGCTGCCAGAGCTTCCTGCGTCGCGTTCGACATGCTCACCATTCTCCGTTCTCGCATCACAACGGCCAGGTCGTGCCCGGTCCGTCCGGTCGTTCAACAGTTTCGCGCCGCCACGTCGGACGGCGCGCCCCCCAAGGCACCAACAACTCAGCGCTGCGGCGCCCGCAGCTCGCTCAGCAGCTCACCGATCGCCGCACAGCGGCCCCCATCACGCTGGGGGTTGCATCCCGCCGCCGCGCGCTGGAGCGCGTTCAACGCGCGCTCCCGGTCGGCCGTGTCGCCGGAGCGCTCGTGCCGACGAAGGTACGACAGACCCAGCGTCATCATCGTGCCGGGCTGCTGCTCGCCCAGCTCAACGGCGCGCTCCAGCTCGCGGATCGCGCCGTGGTAGTCCTGCGCATCGAAGGCGATGCGGCCCATGTCCGCCCGCACGCTCCCGTCGTCCGGGTTGTACTGCGCGGCCACGTTGAGCACCGCGAGCCCGGTCTCGCGCTCGCCGAACATCACGTAGATGTTCGCCAGCCTCGAGTAGGCCAGCGCCATCTCCGGGTCCGCCTGGATCGCCCGCGAGAACGCCTCGATCGCGCCCATGTAGTCGCCCGTGGCCTCGTACATCACGCCGAGGCGGTAATGGGCACCGGCGTGCTGGGGATCCCGGCTCGCAGCAGAACGGAACGCCTCGATCGCCTGGATGCGCTGCTCGGTCTGCTGATACGCCACGCCAAGCTGGTACGCAGCCTCGGCGTCGCGCGGGCTGAGCTCCGACGCCCGCTGCAGGTTCTCCACCGACCGCGACGCCGCGTTCAGGTGCTGCAGCCGCACGACGCCCAGCAGGTAGTGAGCCTGCGCGTGCGTCGGCTTCGTCGCGATCGCCTGCTCGAACCGCGTCACGCCCTCCGAGTACCGTCCCGCCTGCACCAGGGCGAGACCCTCGGCGACCTGACGGTCCGCCTGAGCGCCCGCGAAATCACATCCGGAAAGAAGGCTCACGAGGAGCCATCCCACAATCAGACCGGGCGTCGCCCTGCTCATTCGGTTGACCTCCCAACCCGGTTCCCAACACGGTGAACGGCAGCCACTCACCAGCGAAAGCAGTCTATCCGCCACCACCATGGATCGGCAAGGCGGTTGAAGGCAAGCGTCCCGAAGCTACGCGCAAGCTGGCCTGATACCGCCGGATTTCACGTCGTCGACGGCTGCGTCCATCCGGCACGCCGCGACTCCGGAGACGCGCCGTTTCATGCCGCCCAACGCAACGCGCCGGCCCACCCTCCCAGGGGAGCCGGCGCATGGCACAGCAGCCGCGCCACGAGCGAGAGCCCGGTAGCTCCGCCGGACGCTATCCCGCCGTGAAGTTGAACGGGTACGTGACCCGCACGATCCCGCCGCCCCGTGGCTCGGGGAAGCGCCAGCGCGAGACGCGCGCGGTGATGCACTGCTCGACCGCCGAGCTGTTCATCGTCGTGCTCGCGATGTTCGAGCGCGCGACCGACCCTGACGGGTCGATGACGAACGCCACCTCGATGCGGCCGGCGAGGTTCGGATCGCGCTGCAGCTCGCGCTCGTAGCAGGCGACGATCTCACGGCGGTGCTGGTTGATCACGCGCTGGATCGCCTCGCGGTCCAGCTGACCGAGCACCTCCGGGTTTCCAGGACGCACGGCGACCTGCCGCTGCTCGCGGTCGGAGACCGACGCCAGGCGACGGCCGGCTTCACCACCTGCAGAGCCACGCAGCGCGATTGGCCCGCCGCCGTAGCCCATCCCGCCAGCGACCGCGGCGCCGGTCGACAGACCGCCGCCGTAGGCGGCGAGGCCGCCCATGCCGTAGGACGCGCCGATCGCGCCGTCGTTCACGCCGCCGATCGAGACCATGTCCGCGTACGCCGACGCGTCACTGCCGAACGGGTTGCTGGGGCCGAACTGGTTGAGCGCCGCGAGGGCGCCGGTGTTGAGCGCCTGCTCACGGGCCTCGGACCGCGCGAGCTCGGACACCTCGGACGAGCCCTCGGTCGAGCCGAGCTCCATCCGCGCCTGGTTGTCGTCCGCCGACTCGTCGCCGGCCCGACCCGCTTCACCGGCCGTCACCGCGCCCTCGTCGGTCTCCTCGTTCTCATCCTGGTCGAGCCAGTCCGGAACCTCGGGCTCCTGCTCGACGACCTCCTGGGTGATCAGCTGAACCCAGCGGTCGTTGCGACCGAACGAATCGGAGGAGTAGCTGCCCACGTCGGTCGGGTACCAGAAGATGAGCCCGAGCAGCGCGAGGTGGAGCAGGAAGGACGCCGCGATCGCGATGTAGAACCCGTACTGGCGGCGCGGAGGCGGCAGCACGACCTTGGGCCGCGTCGAGCGGTGCAGGTAGATGGCGATCTTGCCGAAGACCACCCTGGCGCGCACGTCCTGGTCCAGCTTGACCTGGGCGACACCGCCGCTGATCTTCGCGGCCCCACGCTCGATCGCCTCGTCGAGGGTCATGCGATCCGGGCCCACGTACAGCTCACCGGCGGTACCGGGCTTGAAGCACAGCACCGGCTGTCCGCTCGAGCAGTCGACGAGCTTGAAGACCTCGCCGAGCGACGCATCCTCGATCGCGAACGACACCTGCTTCGTGTCGCTGCCGATCGTGAAGTCCTGGGGCGGCTGGTAGATCTCGTCGCGGAGGACGTAGTCCCGCGCGAGGACGGCGATCTCGAGCGAGCCGTCGGTGCTCGCCGGTCGCGCGAGGTAGCGCCGGGAGTAGACGACGGTGTCGGGGATGCGCTCGACCTTTGCGGCGCGCGCGCCGCGCGTGCGGCCGCCGGCCTGCGGGACGAGCATCTTGTAGACGATCTCGACGCCGCCGACCGCGATGCGGTCGCCGTTGTTGAGCGCCTGCTTGTTGACGCGCTGGCCGTTGACGAGCGTCCCACGCCCCGACCCGAGGTCCATGATCACCGCGCCGCCCTGCTCCGTCGGCTCGACGAGCGCGTGCACGCGGCTGACGCCGGGATCGTCGATGAACAGCCCGGACCGCGGGTGGCTGCCGATCTTGACCTGTCCGAGCTCGAGCTGAACTTCGCTCAGCTTCTGCCCGTCGCGCCAGACCTCGAAATGGAACATTCTACCTTGCGTCATCGCCTCACCTGATATCGTCGCGGTCCCCGGTCGCGTGGCCGACGGGACGTGCTCACATGTCTTCGACAGACCGCGCCATCTCGGTCATGAAGTCCGTGCGGATGTTGATCAGCGTGGACTGCTTGCCGCGACGGATGCCGAGCATCGACATGTCGGCGGGGCTCAGCAGGCTGCCCGTCAGGTCATCGCCGTCGAAGTCCATGACGGTCTCACTCTCGTATACGGCCGCCGGCGCGCCGCCGCCGCCGGTCACTTCTGCCTGCTGAGCGACCGCGGCTCCGCTGACGCCGAGGGTTGCGGCCACGATGCTCGAGATGATCCATTGCTTCATGATGTCCTCCGTGCCGGGCTACCTGGTACCTGACACCGCCACTGGCGGCGGGTTCCCGCGAACAGCGAAAAAAGGTGGGGGCGCTCGATGCTGCTCAGAAGTCCTCGCGGAGCAGCTCGATCAGATCGGTCAGGTTGCGCACGCGGTTCGCGACGTCACGCGCCAGGGCCGTGCTCGGGTCGCGGTTGGCCGCCTCGTACTGCTGGAAGTACTCGACCGCGCGCTCGTAGTTGCGGTGGCCTTCCTGGTAGAGCACGCCCAGGTTGTAGAGCGCGCGCAGGTCGCCGGGCCGGCTGGCGAGGATGGCCTCGTACTCACGCTGCGCACCGGCGAGATCGTCGAGGCCCCGCAGCGAGACGCCGTAGGACAGGCGCGCCTCGAGGCGCTGCTCGTCGGTCAGCTGCGCCGAGTGGGCCAGCGCGGCCTCGAACGCGGTGCGAGACGTCGCGTAGTCGCGGAAGCTCAGCGCCATGGCGCCGATGTTCATCTGCGCCTCGACGTACTCGGCGTCCTGTTGGACAGCGGCGGTGAACTGCCGGTACGCCTCGACGACGTTGCCCTCCTCGAGGGCGATCAGACCGAACCGGTTGCGCAGCGCCGGCGAGTCGATCTGCTGCTGCAGGGCGTTGACGACGACGAGCTTCGCCAGCTGCAGGCGGCCGGTCTCGAAGTAGAGCCGCGCGAGGTCAGCGTACGCCTGCGGGTTCCGCGGCTCACCGGCGAGCGCGAAGCGCAGCGCGTCGATCGCGACCTGCGCCTCGTCCACGGTCAGGCGGCCGTCTTCCATACCCCGCTGCAGCGCAAGGTACGCCATGTTCATGTTGCAGCCGGGCTCGATCGGGCGGCGCTCGAGGCACTGGGCGAACGTCGCCTCCGCGCCGCGCAGGTCTCCCTGGCTCAGCTGCACGTAGCCGATGTTCGCCAGCCCACGCGCGTACGTCTCGTCGAGGCTGCCTGCCTCGCGCCACTTCGCGATCGCGCCGTCGACGTCACCCTGGTCGTACAGCAGCACGCCCTGGTTGAACGTCGCGTCAGGGTCACCGGGGTTCAGGCGCAGGATGTCGTCGAGCACGCCGCGAATCCGCCGGTAGTCGCGCCGCTCGCCGGAGGCGGAGCGGTAGAGCTCGGCGGCCTGGGCACGCAGGGCATCGAGCTGCTGCTCACGCTGGGCGGCGAGCTCTTCCTCGGTGAGCTGACGCTCCGGGGTCGCCTCACGGTCGCGGCCACGACGACCGCGCTCCTCGACGACCTCGACGCCGTCGATGATCGTCACGGTGGTCTGCTTGCCCCCGCAGGCCGACTGCAGGCCGAGGGTCCCGAGCACACCCGCCACCAGCGCGAGGCGCCGGATCGTAGGATAGGAGGTTCCAGTCTTCATGTTCACCCTCAGTTGCCGTCTGCGCTGCGCGGGGTGGTCGAATCGGCCGGAGCGTCGGCTGCGCCGAGACCGGAGTCGGACGGGCGCTGCTCCCGGACGCCGACGAACGGGCTGGCGTAGGCGCGCGGGTTGTCGAACCCGGGCTCCGTACGGACCTCCGAGCCGGACGCGTACGCCGGATCGAGCTCCTGCAGCTGCCGCGCCGCGAGGCGCGAGTACTCGTTGAACCAGCCGGTCTCCCGGGCGATCTCCAGCGCGCGCAGGTAGCGCACGGCGGCGGCCTCCTTCTGTTGGGCGGCGCGGTTCTCGATCTCGGTCCGGTACTCCTCCTCGACCAGCGGCGGCAGGCCGGGAGGCACCGGCGCGTCGATCAGCTGGAGGAAGAAGTTGTGGTACAGCTGACCCAGGCGGGTCAGCGCTGCGATCTGCCAGCCCGGCCGTGTCGATCCGAAGACGATCCGGTCGTACAGCTGGGCCGCCTCGGCGCCGATCTGCAGCTTGGTGGTCACGGCTTCGCGGATCTGCGCTTCCGTCCGGCGGTTCAGGTTGACTGCCTCGTAGCGAGCCCAGACCTGTTCGGCGAGCATGAACTGGGCGCGGGCAGCGGCGTCCTGCGCGTCGGTGCTCAGGGCCGCGCGCTCCTCGGGCGTCAGGCTGTCGACGAACTCGACCGCCGCCGCGTAGTAGCGGTCGGCGCGCTCGGGGCGGCGGGCGCCGGTCCACACGTCCGCGATGCGCAGGTAGGCTTCGACGCCGCGGCTGGGCAGCGTACGTCCGTAGGACCGAATGTACCGCTCCCAGTTGGCAACGGAGTCAGACGCGGCGCGCTGCCGCTCGGTGATCAGCCCCATCTGGTAGTTCGCCTCGGCGACCACCTCGGGACCGCCGCGCTCGGCGTCACGCTCGGCGACACGCACGAAGCTCCGGAGCGTGTCCTGAGCCTGCCGCCACTGCTCGAGGCCGATGCGGAAGTTCGACGCGTTGATCAACGCGTCGAACACGTAGTCCCCGTTCGGGGCCACCCGTACGTACTGCTCGTAGTAGTCCGCCGCCACGGAGTAGATCGCCAGGCGGTGGAACGTCTGGCCCAGCTGGTACAGCGTGTTCGGCACCAGCTCGCTGTTCGGGCGGACCTGGACCAGCTGGTCGAACAGCGCGACCGAGTACTCGATGTTGTCGATCTCGCGGAACGAGATGGCCGAGTTGAAGATCGCGCGGTCGACGAGCTCCGACTCGAAGTTGTTGTTCACGAAGTCGAAGAAACAGTACGCCGCGCCCTGGTGGTTGCTGGCCTCCTGCATGTCGCGGCACTCCTTGAACGAGACCTGCTCGCCCAGGCGCGTCAGCGCCGCGCCCAGCTCGCCCCGGTTGAGCGGCGAGCTCTGGAACTGCTCGATGTAGCGGCGCATCGCGCCCCAGTCCCGCTGCAGCGCGTAGCAATCGAGCAGCAGCATGACCGACTCCTCGGCGCGCTCCCGGTCGATCGTCGCCTTCGTCGTCGCCAGCTCCTGGAAGCGGCGCGCCGCCTCCTCGAGGTGGTCGTAGGAGTAGTACATGTAGGCGATGACGTACTCGATCTCGACCGCGGTCTCAGGCGTGGTGCCTGCGGCAAGGTAGCGGTCACACGCCGCCATCATGTTCTGGTACTCCTGCGGGATCGGGCGCGCCTCGGGCACCGGCGGCAGCTGCCCCTCTTCCTGCATCGCCTGGCCCTCGGAGCCCTGCAGCGCGGACGTGATGTCGACCATCTTCGTGTACGCGAGGCACGCCGCGTAGACGGCCTCCTCGTCGAACTCGCCGTCACCGGGGCTGAACGACAGCGCGCGCTCGTACGCCTCAGCCGCCTGCTGCCAGTCCTCGTTCCGGTAGAGGAGCTCGGCGTAGTAGAACCACATCGTGTACGCCTCTTCCCCCTCGGGGAAGTTGGCGATGTAGTCCTGGTACAGGTTGAAGGCGAGCGCGTAGAGCTGCTCGTTGCGCGTCACCTGCGCGTCCCGGTGGTAGCTGGTGGCGGTCAGGCGGACCAGCTGCTCGATGGCGCTGCCGGTCCGGGCGATCAGCTCCGGGGTCGCGTCCGAGAGGCTCTGCGAGACGTTGTACAGCTGAACGAGGCGCCGGATCTCGCGGGTGGCCTCGATCTGCGACGAGCTCGGGATCGTGTTGCGCACGATCTCGGTCTGGTAGTCGACGATCCGGAAGCTCTCGGGGTTCAGCTCGATGAGCTGGCGGAACACCGTGTTCGAGTCCTGGTACATCGCCTTGTCCGCGTAGATGCGGGCGAGGCGGTCGCAGAGCGACGCGTAGCTGTCCGGCGCGATGCGGCGGAAGAACTCGATCGCCACGTCACCGCCGTAGACGTCCGAGTAGAACAGCGGGATGTCACGCAGGTACTGCTGCGTCGACGGCGAGTCCGGCGCGCCGGCCGGCTGCTGGGCCCGCGAGGCCTCGACGGCCTGGTACAGCGTGTCGAGCGCTTCCTGGAAGCGGCGGCGGTTGTTCGCCAGGTTGTAGAGCGCCCACGCCTTCTTGTAGAGCGCGCGCGCGTACACCACCGAGCCGGGGCTCTGGATCACGATGTCGTAGTACCGGATCGCCGCCGGGAGGTCGCCCTCGGCGAACATCAGGTCCCCGAGCATGTACATCGCCTGCGGGATGAACACGGAGCGCGGGTAGTTGGTCACCAGCTCCTCGAAGACCTGCTGGGCCGCCGCGTACTGTTCGGCCTGCAGGAGGCTCGCGCCAAGCCGGAACAGCACCTGGTCGATGTCCGCGAACGTCGTCCGGTGGTTCGTGTACAGCTCGGCGTACAGGTTCCGGGCGTCCGCGGCCGTCCGCGCGGACTGCGCCAGGTCGTCCTGCGCGGCCCGCTCGTACGCCGCAGCGCGCGACGGGTTGGCGTCACGCACGGCGAACGCCTCATCGCGGCGCTGGTAGGCCCGCTGCTCATAGTAGGCCGAGCGCTCGAAGTAGAGCTCGGCCAGGCGGAACATGCGCTCCGGGCGGCGGTGATCGTCCTGCGGGGTCGCCGCGACGAGCTGCCGCAGCTCACGGATCGCGGTCTCGGTCCGCTCGATCTCCTGGATGTTGATGGACTCCATCATCCACGAGAAGTCGGAGTCGGGCGCCGTCCGGGCCTGGTCGAGCACACTCTCGCGGGCGGCGACGCCGTCGCCGGAGTAGCCGCGGACCTGCCGCAGCTCACGTTCGGTGTTCGCCTGTGCCGTCGAAACGGCCAACGGGCCCGCCAGAAGGCCGAGCCCGACAATCGCGGCGATGGAACGCCGTTTCAGCCACTGCTTCATGCTAGGAACCCTCGTTCTCGCGAAGGGACGGACCGTACGGGGACACGGTGACCTCACTCGTCGGCAGAGCACCGCGAGCGGATGTTGTACGAATAGTAGCCGAGCTCGTCGCGCCAGTACTCACCATCGAAGGTCCAGTACATCTGCTCGCGGTGCACCCGCGGCGCCTCCGAGCCGGCGGACGCCGTCGACGCCAGCTCCTGGGCAACCGCCGACGACAGCGCGCCGGCCTCGGCCAGGTTCGTCTCGACGAGGATCGCCGTCATGTCGCCCTCGAACTGGCGGAGATCGCTCAGGATCGTGTTCAGACGCTCCAGCGCGCGCTCACCGGCCTCACCCTTCTTCAGGGTCCGGATCTCGATCAGCTGCGTGTTCAGGTACGAGCCCAGCGGCGAGGTCGCCCAGTTGCGCTGGGCCGTCTCGACGTACTGCACCTCACGGTCCAGCTGCTCGATGAAGCTGATGGCCTGCATCAGCCCGCGGTCGCTGAGCGTCGCGTCGACGATCTGCTGGAGCCGCGCGTCGAACGTCCGCGAGCGATCCTGACGCACGCTCGCGTCCTGAAGGAACTCGTACGCGTCCAGGCCGTCGATGAAGCCGAACAGCGTCAGCTCAAGCTCCTCACGCAGCGGCACGTACACGTAGTTGAACTCGTCCAGCGTCTCCCGAACCCGGTCGAACTGGCAGTTGTAGAAGAAGATCACCGCCTGGAGGACCGGGGCCTCCGGGTAGTACTCGTCGTTGAAGAACGGCGAGTTCAGGCTGTGCAGGTTGCCCAGCGCCCGGTTGTACTGGTCCAGCTGCAGGTACGCCCAGCTCGACTCGAACAGCGAGTCCAGCCAGTACTGGTGGCCCTGGCGGATCGTCGAGTACTGGCGCACCGCGCGGTCGTACTCACCGGTCGAGTAGAACAGACGGCCCAGCGTCAGATCCACCAGCGCCGGCAGGTTCCCCAGCCGCTCCAGCTGCTCGCCACGCGCCCCTGCCGCCATCGCCTGCAGCTGCTCAAGCAGCGCGACAGCCGGCGCCGCGTCGTAGTTCCGGATGTGCGACAGCGCCCCGAGGTACAACGCCCGCGGGTGCAACGGCGAGGTCGGGCCCACCTGCTCCATGTACAGGATCGCCCGCTCGAGATCGTTCGTCCGGTGGAAGTGCTCCCCCAGCATGTACGCCATCTCGTCCCGGAACTCCTCCGGCAGACGATCCGGGAACACGTCCTCGAAGCGCGCCACCCGGCCGAGCATCTCCTCGTCGCCGGGCAGCTGCCGAGCCATCACCACCATCCACGGGGCAGACTCCACGAAGTGCGGGTGCGACTCGCCCTCGTCGATGATCTCCTCGAAGAACAGCAGCGCCGCCTGCAGCAGATCCATCCGAGCCAGCGTACGACCCAGCTCGAACTGAGCGCGCTGGTGAAGACCGGAACCCCAGTCCTCGGACTCGTACACGCCGTAGAAGATCAGGCTCGCCTCGGCGAAATCCCCGCGCTCGAACGCAGCAAGACCAAGCTCGATCTCCGACGACGTCGCCGCAGGCGGCGCCTCGTCGAACCCGAACCCACCGGCCTCCCCATCCCCGAACAGCTCGGCATCACCGAACTCATCGGAGCCCGCGTCCTGCGCGTGCGCAGCGCTGCTCAGGGTCAGCGAGAGGAAGAGCATCCCGAGTGTACCGACGTTCCGTTTCATCCTCTGTCCACCTGATCGCTTACGTCCAAGCAGTCGGCGCAAGACCCGCGCTGGTGGCCGATCCACTGTCGCCTTCCTCACCGGTCCCGCCTCACCGCCACAGAGCGGCCTGCAGCGCATACGCCGAAACGCACCGCGCCAGCCTACGCGGCCTGCCTCCGACGTGTCAACTCGGCTGCGATTCCAACGCAGCGCCAGACACCTGCGCCACAACGACGATTCGGGCTCACGCCCCCCTCAGGCTGACCCGTACCGACGCCCCGCGACCTGCCCGGACGTCGCACGCGCCCGAACGCCCAGCACCCGTGGCACCACACCGCGCATCCCAGAGCACGCAGCCCCCTCTACCCGCAGCCCCCTCTACCCGCAGCCTCAGCCAGGCGCTCCTCGTGATCCGGGCCCGCCTCCAGCACGTACCCCCTCGCGCCACACGCGACGCCCGACCACCCTCCACCACCGCACGGCGACCACCTACCATGACCGCACAACGACTCATCGTCGCCGCCCGCGTCCGCGCAGTCCCCGTCCGCGCAGTCCCTGTCGGCGCCGCCCTCCCGCTCGCCGCCCTGCTCGCCATCACGCTCGTGCTCGCCCCGCTACCTCACGACGTCGCCCACGCCTCGCCGTGGACCGTCCCGCAAGGCGCCGTCGCCGTCACACTGGGCACCGAGTTCGTCACCGCGACCGACGAATGGCTGCCTGACGGCACGTTCCAGGAGTACCCCCTCGACGGGCGCTTCACCGGCTACCGCCTCCGGCTCACCACCCGCATCGGGCTCACCGACAGGACCGAGCTGTCCCTGTCCACCGCCTACATGCAGAACAACTTCAACGTCGACGGCTTCTACCTGGGCGCGCCACCCGAGGAGCTCGCGGACCTCGACCAGCTCCGCGACGGCTTCATCAACCTGCAGAACGACGCTACCGGCATCGGCGACGTCTTCATGCACCTCCGCAGCCGACTCGCCACCCAACGCCGCTGGCTCCTGACCTCCGAGATCGAGCTCCGCGTTCCCACACGCTACGGCCGACCGACCGGCACCTTCATCAACGACGATCCCAGCCAGGGCGTCGGCAACCAGGTCGCGCTCGGGGAGGGGCGCGTCGCCGCTGGCGCCGCGCTGCTCCTGGGGCTCGTCCCCACCTCCGGCCTCTACATCACGCAGACCGTCGGGTTCCGCTACCGCTTCGAGGGCCCACCGCCCCAGCTCCACGGCGCCTTCAAGATTGGCGGCCGCGTCGCTCCCATGCTCGTCCCCTGGTTCACGGTCGACGGCGTCTGGAGCCTGGGCACGGGCGACTCCGTGGGCCTGTCGTTCATCACAAGCGACCCGTCCCAGCCGGCCAACCGCTTCGACCCGTCAACGCTCACGACCATCGAACGGACCCTCGACGAGGCGTGGCTGCGTCTGGGCGTCGGCACCACCATCCCGCTCGGCACCCAGTCCATCGACTTCGGCTACTACTACGTCGCGCTCGGGCGCAGCACGGCCCGCTCCCACACCGTCAGCGCCAGCGTCATCATCCTGATCGGTGGGCCATGACCGACCAGCGCACCAGCCTCATCGTACGCCTCGAGCGCCTCGGTGAACCCGTCGGCGACGCCGTCGTGCGCATCGACGGCCTCGACGGCTCCTGGCGCACCAGCGACGCCGGAGAGTTCTCCGTGCAGCTCTCGACCGGATCCTGGCGCGGCGAGACCCTCATCGACGGGCGCGTCCTCCCGTTCGTCGTCGTCCAGGCACCCGGCACGCGGCGCTGGCGCGTCAACCTCGACGACGAGATCCCGCCCCTCGACGACCCGGCCTCGGTCGCCGCGATGCCCTCCGAAGACTACGAGCCCCTCCGGCTGCTCGGCCAGGGCGGCGTCGGGCGGGTCTACCTCTGCCGAGACCGCACCCTGGGGCGCCTCGTCGCCATCAAGGTGCTCCACGACCACGTCGCGACGTCCGAGCGCGAGCGCGACTCCTTCCTCCACGAAGCCCGCGCGCTCGCCACGCTGGAGAACGACCACCTCGTCCGCATCCACCACACCGGGACGCACGCCGGGCGCCTCTACCTCGTCATGCAGTACATCGAGGGCCCGGACCTCGACCAGCTCGTCCAGGACAGCGGCCCCCTGCCCGCCGACGCCGTCGTCGCCGCAGGCCGCCAGCTCGCAGACGCCCTGCAGGCGATGCACGAGCAGGGCTACATCCACCGCGACGTCAAGCCGTCGAACGCCATGGTCGACCGCACCGGGCGCGTGCGCCTGCTCGACTTCGGGCTCGTGCGTCCGCTCGTCGACTTCACGGACCCACGCAGCGTGGTGATCGGCACGCCTGCCTACATGTCCCCCGAGCAGTTCCGCGCCCAGCCGATGGGCCCGGCGACCGACGTCTACGCGCTCGGCACCACCCTGTTCCACCTCGCCGCGGGCCACCCGCCCAACCACACGATCCACAACATCGTCGAGCTGGCGATGACACCGGTCCCGTCCCTCACGACGGTGTGCCCCGACGCGCCCCCCGATCTGGTGGACCTGGTCGACGCCATGGTCGCCCGCGAGCCGGATGAGCGCCCGACGGCCCACGAGGTGATGGAGCGCCTCGACGCGATGAGCCTGACGCTGGCTCCGTCCGATGCCGGCGTCTGGATGCCGCGCCTCCGCGGCACCTCACGCAGCTCGATCGCCGTGCAGCACCTGCAGCGTACGGCCGGACACACGCTGGCAGCTGGGCGCCCGGCGCTGGCGACGGTCTCCGCCGCGTCCACGGGTTCACTGGCACCGGCCAGCCGGACCAGCACGCGCCCCACCCGGCAGCACAACGGTGCTGACTCGGGCCCGGGCACCGCGTCGATGCCCGCGACAGGTGAGACGACCCGTCCAACCCCCCGCGCCGCTGATCGCCGCCTGATGCCGGCCATCATCACCGGCATCGCCCTCCTCTGCCTGGTCGCGATCGCCGTGCTCGTCGTCGCGTCCCGCAGCCTGCGCACCCCGCCACCGGCGACCGCCGCCGCGGAGCTCGCACCCGGCGACCCCGCGCTCTCACCCGGCACGACGCAAGACCCGCCGTCCGCCCCTGATCAGCCCCCAACGGACGAGGACGCTCGCGTCCGCGCCGTTACGGACGCAGGCCGCCTCGCGACGAGCCTGTCCGCCCGATCCGCCGCGGTCGCCGTCGCGACGCGGGACACGACCCGTGACCAGGATCAGGACCAGGCTGCGCGGGACCGCCGCGCGCAGGACCGGGTCGCTGCGTCGGAGGCCCCCACTCGCCGCAGTGGCGCAACCAGTGGCGCAACCAGTAGCGCCACCAGCAGCGCCACCAGCGCTGACGGCCCCGGCACCTCCGCCGGTACAACCAGCGCGTCCCCCGGCTCCACCCCACGCGTCGATGACCCGGCCCCGAGGACCACCACCGGCGACACCAGCCGCTCGGGGGAC
>ERZ869909.2139-NODE-2139-length-13965-cov-3.252376_pt1 | contig 13965 bp, 16 predicted proteins | sample MGYA00520892_ERZ869909 | MGnify/ENA primary metagenome ERZ869909 (study PRJEB32215, sample SAMEA104723947) | bioreactor metagenome | biome: bioreactor; feature: anaerobic bioreactor; material: water | place: China | collected 2015-03-12 ... | reverse complement strand
TTTCTGTTTTCAAATATAAGTATTCTTCTTTTAGCAAACCAAAGGATGAATCAATATCTGGAAAAGATTAAACAGTGGGAGCAGATGGATGAGGTTATTTTTCGTTATCTTCAAACGATGGATAAATCCATTGCAAATCATCAGTTTGCATACAAAGGAGTCATCATACATATTCAGTATCACCATGATCACTACTTTGAAGTTTTTACGGATCAAGATGCTAGGGTTATGTATCAGGTTTATTTCGATGAGTTTGGAAAGATGATTCAAGTTGAGGTCAAAAGTTGAAAGCCTACGTTCAATAGAATATAATAGATACAGAAAGTTGGTGAACTTATGGATCGGATTACCCAAATTCAAAAGAAGCTAAGTGAGATGCAAGTTGATGGATTACTTCTGACTTCTTTTTCAAACATGTATTATGTATCCTCATTTACAGGAACAACCGCAACAGTACTTGTAAGCAAAAAAGACGTGTATATTCTGACTGACTTCAGATATCAGATTCAGGTCGCGAAGCAAAGTACACATTGCAACTTTAAGCTGGTGGATGACGATCATCCAATTGCCTATTGGATTGAAGCTCTTTGCATTCAAGATGATATAGCAAGATTAGGTGTCGAAGAAGATCATCTTACCATTGGACTGTACAATCAGTATCAGAATGTTTTATCTGATGTCACTTTAGTACCTGTGGATGTATCGAAACTTCGCACACAAAAAGATGCGACTGAGGTTGAGTTTATCCAAAAGGCAATTGATATCGTCGATGAAACGATTACTGAAATCTATGACATCATTGCACCGGGGATGAGTGAAAAAGAAGTGGAATGGAAGCTTCTGGAAAAGATCCGCAGTAAAGGTGGCGATGGGTTTTCATTCAGTGCCATTGTGGCAAGTGGGCATCGAGGAAGTATGCCTCATGGTGTTGCTAGTGATAAACTAATTGAGGAAAGTGATATGGTTACTATTGACTTTGGCGCCAAGTATAAAGGGTATTGCTCAGACTTAACACGCACTTTTGCCATGAGTTCTAAGGTAGACCCTAAACTTGTGGAGTTGTATCATATCGTGTTAAAAGCCAATGAAGAGGCGATCAAAGCATGTGGACCTTATGTTCCATGTGTTGAAGTAGATAAGGTTGCACGCGATATCATATCAGAGGCTGGTTATGGGGCTTATTTCGCCCATGGTACCGGGCATGGGCTTGGAATTGATATTCATGAGTATCCTCGTTTAAATCAGTTGAGTCAGGCTGTACTGCTTCCAGGGATGGTTGTAACGGTTGAACCAGGGATTTATATCGAGGGATTAGGAGGCATTCGTATCGAAGATGATATTCTAATTACAGAAGATGGGTATATTCGATTGACAAAATCGCCTAAAACATTAAAATATATACGGTAGGAGGTATACCAATGATTTTAGTTAACGATTTTCGCCCAGGCATCACATTTCAACATGAGGGCAATATTTATGTGGTTGTGGAAGCATCACATAACAAAACAGCGATGCGTCAGATGATTATCAAAGCCAAAGTAAAAAACTTGCGCACTGGCTCAACTGTTGAACTATCATATACAGGTGGCGACAAGGTAGAACCAGCGCATATTGACAAAAAGGAAATGCAATATCTGTATGATGCAGGTGATGCGCTTGTCTTTATGGACACTTCAACGTATGATCAGATTGAAGTAAACAAAGATATGCTTACCTGGGAACTTAATTTCTTGAAACCAAATGAAAACGTGAATATTACCATGTTTGAAGGTGAGTTGCTTGGAGTTATTCTACCAGATAAGGTAGCACTTCAAATTGTGGAATGTGAACCAGCAGTTAAAGGGGATACAGCCACAAGTGCATCAAAGTTGGCAAAACTTGAAACTGGATTGGAAGTTAAGGTTCCATTATTTATCGAGCAAGATGAAATGGTCCTTGTTTCAACTTCGGATGGAAAGTATTCATCAAGAGCTTAGTGAGTTGAGCAACTTCGGTTGCTTTTTTCATGCGCAAAATTTCACATAATACTTTACAAAACTAGAAAAATAGTGTATATTATGGTCGTAATACTTCAGGGCAGGGTGAAATTCCCGACCGGCGGTAAACCCCGCGAGTTCGAAAGAACATGAACTGGTGCAATTCCAGTGGCGACAGTAGAGTCTGGATGGAAGAAGGTACGCTATTTTTAGCTATTTTTCGCCCGGGTATGAAGTCCGGTTTTTTTTATGAAGGAGGTAATAAACATGAAAAGATCCACATTTTACTACGCTTTGGTTGGTGTCATGTCTGCGGTTGCATTTGCCCTTTACTATTTGGAAATGCCTGTAGCCTTTTTGTTCCCAGCTGCTCCCTATCTAAAAATTGACTTCAGTGACGTTCCCGCGATATTTACAGGTGTCATTGCAGGTCCAATTGCTGGTGTTTTAGTCCAGTTGTTAAAGAATATTATGCATGTCTCTATTACGAAAGAGCCAGCTCTTTCAGGGGAAATTGCTAACTTTGCGGCGGGTGTCGCTTTGATGTTACCTGCTGTTTATGCATTTAGAAAAGATTTCAAAAAATACGGTGTGATTGGTTTGATTGCCGGTACTTTGAGTGCTACCTTGGTCATGGTTTTGGTTAATTTATTTATTACAATGCCGCTGTATGGAATTCCACAGGAAGTTCGATGGAACCTGATTGTCACGGTATTTACACCATTTAACTTACTTCGAGGTGCGATTCTTTCAGTGGTTGTCTTACTGCTGTATCCATCCATGAAATCATTAATTAAACGATACGAGAACAAACTTTAGTCACATACTGAAACTTTGCGGATTCATTTCTAAGAAAAGTTTCAGTTTTTTTATCCAATCTATTGAAAAAAACTCAAAATACACTATGATGAGAGAAACAAAGGGAAAAAGTCAATCAGTTAAAAATGGAGGTGGATGAATTTGAACTATTACTCAGATGAACATGTAGTCATACGAAGTATGGTCAAAGAGGATGTACAGCGGTTTTATGATGCTTTTAGTTTGCAAGGGTATCATAAGCCGACAGAAATCTTTGAACATTACCTTCTTCAGCAACGCAAACAGCAGTGTCTGGTTTTTGTGGCTGAGGTTGATCGTCAACTGGCAGGTTATGTTACGTTGTGGCCAAAAGCGAAACAGGGGCCTTTTGCTTCGCTGCAACTGCCAGAAGTTGTGGATCTCAATGTTCTGGAAAAATTCCGAAAACAGGGAATCGGCCAAAAACTGATGGATGAAGTTGAAAAACAGGCCAAACGATTCAGTTCGACAATCACTCTGGGGGTTGGTTTACATCTGGGATATGGTAATGCGCAAAAGATGTATATACAACGGGGATATCAGTTTGATGGAACCGGTGTTTGGTATCAGGGAAAGCAATTGGAACCCTATGAAGTCTGTCGAAATGATGATGATTTGCTTCTCTATTTGATTAAGCATTTGTGAGCTTTACGGTTTTGCTTACAATTAAGTGTGAAATTTGGTATAATGTGTATAAGCGAGTAGCCAATTTGCGTACATCAGCTAAATTGGCTTTTTTAATTGGAGGTAGTTATGTTTGAAATTAATGATATTGTTATGTACAAATTTGTCGTCTGCAAAATAAAGGAATCATTCACACGTTCTGAAACGAAGGAAAAGTACTTCTCATTAAGACCCATATTTGATCCTTCGTCGGAAATACTTATTCCGATGTCAAATTTATCAAGTAATATGAGAAACCTGATTACACCTGAAAAAGCGAATGAGCTTTTTGACATGTTTGAATCCCTGGAAATCATTGATAAACCAACGAAATTCATTGAATCCGAGTATCGCAAGGCAATTGTGTCAACTCAGCCTGAGGATTTACTTAAGGTCATAAAAACAACCAAATGCAGAATTCAGGAAAAATCAAATCTACATTTACGTAGAAACGAAAAAGATGCTCAATATTTGTCTCGATGTGAGGAATATCTTTATCCTGAAATTGCGGTTAGTCTTGGAATTACTATTGACGAAGTCAGCGAGCGTTTTAACCTGTTGATGGATCGATGGTATTCTACAAACCAACAACCCAATAGTTAACTGACAAAACGGATTAGCACATACTCAAATGGTAGTCGATGTGATATAATTGAACCGATTAGAAGGAGGAAATCACATGTCTGAATACTCTCGTGTTAAAAAATTTGCAAAGTTACGTCAATCACTACAAGAAGAAAATGAATCAATGGTTGTATCGGAAGCGCTGGCTCCTTTTGCGCGTCGATTACATCAGGTGGATGATGACTATAAACATGCCTCCACACTAAAAGAGGCACACTCTCCATTGCATGCGCGAAACCTAGCGTATGGTGAGGTGGATAATGAAGTTAAAGATGATGAGGTAATCTCAACTTTTAATAATGATGATTTGGATTCATTTATTGATGAGGTCAAACGATACAATGTCAAAAAAGGATATCGTAAGGCTGTAGATACACGAAGTCATATTCTGCATGAATTTGCTCCTGAGATAAAACAATCATCTTTTCAGCAGGAAGAGGAAGAAACGGATGCAGTACAAGATATAACACAACAGATTCAATTATATACCGATGAAGAGAACCATAGTGTAGATCAAAATAAAGAGGATCACCCTTTAGCCGTGGCTCCTATTGATTGGTTGGAGAAAACACAGCAACTGTCCAATGCACTTGAAGAATATGAATCTGATTTAAATGAAATGAATGAGACGGTGACCAATACCAATCGTCTGTTAAACTTTGTGATTGGCCTTTTAATTCTGGCATTATTGTCATTTATGGGGGTCATTCTTTGGGTATTGTTAGGTAGAGGGATGATATAAAGATGAGAATAAACATAGCTATTGATGGACCCAGCGCTTCGGGTAAAAGTACCATTGCTAAACTACTTGCCAAGCGATTAGGGTATACTCATATAGATACGGGAGCGATGTATCGCTCCGTTGCCTATTGGGCAAAAAAGCACAAGATTGAAATGAATGAAGAATCATTGGCCCGTATGCTTGAAACCATGCACATCGTGTTAACACCTTCAGGTGACGTTTTTGTCAATGATGAAGATGTGACACGAGCCATTCGAAGCAATGAGATGTCTCTTGGTGCTTCGCAAGTTTCTGTTTTTCCTGAAGTTCGGAAACGCTTGGTCGAAATGCAGCGTGAGATGGCTAAAGATAAAGGGTTTATTATGGATGGCCGAGATATCGGTACCGTGGTATTACCCGAGGCTGAAGTAAAGATCTTTCAGACGGCATCCGCCGACTCAAGAGCTCTTCGCCGATATAATGAGAATATATCTAAAGGGATTTTAAGTGACTTCGATACACTGAAAAAGGAAATCGAAGATCGTGATTATCAGGATACTCACCGTAAGGCATCACCGCTGCTTAAAGCAGCAGATGCCGTTGAAATCGATACCTCAGATATGGGGATTGATGATGTAGTAAATGCGGTCATAGAGTATATTGAAGAAAGGATGAAAAACCATGATTGATGGAATTGTAGCAATCGTAGGACGGCCTAATGTCGGAAAATCAACATTATTTAACCGATTAATTGGAGAACGCACATCGATTGTTGAAGATACCCCAGGGGTTACCCGAGATCGAATATATGGAATCTCTGATTGGTTAACCAAAAAACTTCGTGTCATCGATACAGGTGGCATCCAGTTAGAAGACCAGCCTTTTCAAAAAGAAATTAAAATGCAGGTAGAAATTGCGATCGAAGAAGCAGATGTCATTATCTTTGTAACTAATGGACGTGAAGGTTTGACCAGTGATGATCGTTTCATTGCTAGAATGCTTCACAAATCCAAGAAGCCGATTCTTGTGGCCGTAAATAAGATTGATGACGTGTCTTTTCAGGATGCCATGTATGAGTTCTATGCTTTAGGATTTGATGATTGTATTGTGGTTAGTTCAGCCCATGGTATTGGAGTCGGTGACTTGCTTGATCAGGTTGTATTTAATCTTGGAAAACGCACAGTACCTAGTTATGAGGGCATGTTGAAATTTAGTGTCATCGGACGTCCGAATGTTGGAAAATCCTCGTTGGTCAATGCCATATTAAATCAGGAGCGTGTCATTGTATCTGACATTGAAGGTACAACACGTGATGCTATCGATACACCGTTTGTGGTGGATGAGCAACATTATGTAGTTATTGATACTGCAGGTATACGCAAGCGCGGTAAGGTCTATGAGAATATCGAAAAGTATTCGGTCTTACGTGCTATGAGCGCGATCGAACGCAGTGATGTCGTTTTATTTGTCATTGATGGTGAAGTAGGTATTCGTGAGCAGGATAAACATGTGGCGGGTTATGCACATGAAGCAGGCAAGCCCATTGTAATCGTGTATAACAAATGGGATGCGGTCGAAAAGGATGATCGAACGATTAATGTCATTACGGACATTATCCGTAAAGAGTTTTTATTCCTATCGTATGCGCCAATCGTGTTTGTCTCAGCCCTAACAAAACAACGGGTTCACACATTGATTCCTAAGATTGAGGAAGTGTATACCAATAGTACACGTCGTATTCAGACAAGTATACTGAATGAAGTCATTATGGATGCTCAGGCGATCACGCCGGCCCCAACCCATAATGGAAAAAGATTGAAAATATATTATGCATCTCAGGTTTCGGTGGCTCCACCTACGTTTATTCTTTTTGTCAACGATCCTGAATTAATGCACTTTTCCTACCGTCGATATATTGAAAATCGACTTCGAGAAGCTTTTGACTTTGCCGGAACACCAATACATATTATGGCAAGAGAAAAAGAATAAGGAGGCTCTTTATGAACATTGGAATTATTGGTAGTGGCAGCTGGGGAACAGCTTTAGCCAATGTATTGGCTGACAATCGTCATCAACCGTTAATTTATGGAAAAGATCTCGATGAAGTGGTGGATATTTCACGCTATCATCAGAATGAGAAATTTTTCCCGAATGTCCGATTGAATGATCAGATTATGGCTACTGGAGATATGAAGCGAATGGCTGATTGTGACATGATTGTACTTGCAGTTCCGACGGCAGCCGTTGAAAGTGTCTGCTTGCAACTAAATGAAATATTAAAAAAACCAACGATTATTGTAAATGTTGCGAAAGGGTTTCATCCTGTGAGTCATAAACGACTTTCAGAAGTCATCACTGAAACGGTTAGTTCAGAGTTATTGAAGGATGTTGTTTCACTGATTGGACCATCTCATGCAGAAGAAGTTGTTGTACGTCTGATGACCTCAATTAACGCTGTTTGTGAGAATGAAGCATCTGCCAAAGTAGTTCAGGAAACTTTTTCAAACAATTATTTCAGAGTCTACACAACTACCGATGTCATCGGAGCTGAGGTAGGCGTTGGGATTAAGAACATTATTGCGATTGCCAGTGGAATTTTGAGTGGACTAGGATTGGGTGATAATGCTCGCGCTGCTTTGATGACACGTGGTTTAGCTGAAATGAGCCGCTATGGAGTGGCAATGGGAGGGAAGTCTGAAACGTATTTGGGATTAACCGGAGTCGGTGATTTAATTGTTACCTGTACTTCCGTTCATTCAAGAAACTATCAGGCTGGATTGATTATCGGCAAAGCGAATAGTGCCAAACCATTTTGGGATAATAACACGAAAACGGTTGAAGGTGTCAAGGCTGCGAAAGTCATTTATGAAGAGTCAGTGAGGTTAAATATCTCAATGCCAATCACAGAGCAGGTATACAAAATCCTTTATGAAGAAGCCAAGCCAAGTGAAGCAGCCGTAAACTTAATGCAACGTGAATTAAAATCAGAGTTTCAAGAGGAAAATATTTGAAAACACACCTTGTCGGTGATATGATACTAGTGATGAATGGAGGAAATTTAATGAGTGAATCAGTGAACAAAAAAGCATTGGCAGAAAAAGTAGCCGAACGTTTGGATATTACAAAAAAATCAGCAAATGAAATCGTCGATGTAGTTTTTGAAGAGATAACCAAAGTCTTGGTTGAAGGTGGCAAAGTCGACGTAAGTGGATTTGGTCGTTTCAGCGTGAAAGAACGTGAGTCTCGCCAGGGATATAATCCGCAGACAAAAGAAACCATTACAGTTCCATCAAGTAAAGCGCCTGCTTTCCGTCCGTCGAAAGCATTGAAGGAAGTTGTAAAATAACGAAGAAGCGCAAGCTTCTTTTTTAGAAAAAAGGAGGAATTATTATGCCATTTCTATATGGAGCAACCTTACCGGAAATTCTCTTAATTGTTTTAGCATCCGTCATCGTGATGTTTGCTCAATCACGTGTTCAAGGTGCTTATCAAAAGTTTAGCCGTATGGCCGCCAACACGCGATATACAGGAGCTGATGTGGCTCGTATGATTTTACGTCGTCAGGGTATTGATAATGTGGAAGTTGTGATGGGTCAGGGTGTTCTAAGTGACCATTACAATCCGAAAACAAAAGTGGTCTCGTTATCACCGGCCATTTTCAATACCAATTCAATCGCTGCTGTTTCGGTTGCTGCACATGAAGTCGGTCACGCCATTCAACATGCTCATGGCTATGCTTTTTTAGCTGTGCGCAACACTTTACTTCCATTAACTGTTGTTGCAGGAAATCTTGCCTGGGGTGTTATTCTTTTGGGCCTATTTATCTCACCACAGATTATGTGGATCGGGATTGCTATGTTAGGTGTTGTGGCAGTGTTTCAGACTGTAACTTTGCCCATTGAGTTTAATGCATCCAAACGAGCGCTGAATCTTTTGGTCGACGAAGGAATTCTAAGTTATGATGAGCAGAGCTATGCCAAGCAAATGCTTTCTGCAGCAGCACTTACATATGTTGCGGCATTACTTGCCACTTTGTTCCAAATTCTGCGATTGGTTTTGATGAACAATCGCCGTCGCTAAGATGCTTGAAGAAGCCAAACAATTATGTAAACAGTTGGAAGATCATGGATATGCAGCCTACCTTGTAGGAGGTTGTGTCCGTGATTTTTTACTTGGCCTACCTTTAAAAGATATTGATATTGCCACAGACGCCCATAGCGACGATGTGGCCACGATTTTCGAAGAGTATCATCCAAATAGCTTCGCTCGAAAATATGGTGTAATCGAGCTTAAAAAGCCGTTAAAATGTCAAATTACCACATTTCGCACCGAAGGAAATTACCTGGATTACCGTCGACCTTCCACCATCCAGTTTGTTAGGGATGTTAAGTTGGATTCCAAACGACGTGATTTTACTATCAATGCGCTCTATATGGATAAAGAGGGCAAGATTTTAGATTTTTTTGATGGAGTCAAACATCTGGATCAAAGAAAACTTGTCTGCATTGGTGATCCTATGATTAAAATCAAAGAAGATGCACTACGAATTTTGCGAGCCATTCGATTTGCCATCGTATATAATCTGACCATCGATCCAGCATTGGATAAAGCAATGTTGACTTATCGTAAAAACCTCGACTTTTTGTCCATTGAAGTCATTGCGATGGAAGTACACAAACTATTAAAACTGCCACTGACATCAGATAAGGCACATCGACTTATGCAACTTTCACATCATTATCACTGTGAACATCTGTATCTTAAATAGGAATTGATCACTTTGACTCATATAAGAGTTGAGGTGATTTTTAATGATATTGCATACCGGAGAATCAATACCCACAACCACATTTAACGTGCACCCATGTGTTGTGGACGAGGTGTATGTTTCTGGACTTCAGGAAGGGGAGTATCTATATTCCCAATATCCATTTTATATTCTAAAAGAGAACGGACTGTTTTATGGGATTAACGAAACTTTTAGTGAACTATACTATATGAACCAGGATCATAAACTGATAGATACGATCCATTTAACTTTTAACTCCTTGTGTGAAGTTGAAAGTAGTGTGTTTCCAGTCCATCTATCAGTTCCACCATCCGCGATTGAGCCAATCGCGATGCTATCCGTAGTTCTCTTTGTAACAGTTTCACTCTTTGTCAAAAGGCGTTTTCATGGTTAAAAACAGTATGAAAACATTACTAATCATTCTATTTTTCTTCTTTTGTCTTGAACCTGTTAAGGCCACATTGCATGTCACGAAAGAAAAAGCTCCTTACGAAATTACAAAGATGACATTTGATCAGCACCATGTAACCCTTGAGGGTTGGGCTGTTGTGATGACAGATCAACACTTTATGGATGAGTCGACACATCGATATATCATCGAACTTACAAGTGTGTACCAGACAATGCTTTATCAGACAAGCCTTTTGCCTGTATCGAAAACAACCCTGCTTGAATATCGAGGAAAGGACTATTGTGCAAATAATGTATATGACAAAGAGCAATATGAATGTAATTATTTCTATGAACATGTTGGTTTTAAAGCAATGATTCCTTTAGAGGATATTCAGCTCGACCAAGTGTACATCGTATCCATAATCATTGAGACAAAGAATACACATCGAAAATACAGATTGCCTATGTATGTACCACAGAATCAGCCTATCATCCATCAGGTGGGTGATATCCGCTATCAGGCGACTTCCTCTCTGAAAGATACCCAGCTCAAGGTCACGTTTTCGACAGTTGTGGCTCGCAGTGGACCCTCAACCTTATTTCCAGTTGCAACAGCAGGGGATAGCTGCTCATCCACCTACGGGAATCGACTTTATTACAAGCAGTTTACGGTGTTTAAAAAGCCTTTAGATCAGTTTTTTGATGGAACAACCACTCATTACAAACTTTCAGGAAAACCTGAAATTTGTATCAACTCACGAAGAACTGTGGTGGAAGGGGACGCTGTAAATCCAATATGGATTGCCTCTGTCTTTGTGGACTACTCAGGTACACCCTTAACGTTGCAAGCAAAACTGATCAATACAGCACCATGGCTGGATATCATTCATCCAACATTTACACTCAAAGAAGACATTAAATTATTGGATTATGTATCAGCTTATGATTTGGAAGAAGGAAATATAAGTGATAGAATTCACATGCTAAATCAACCGGATTTCAATCAAAGTGGCATTTATCCTGTGTATCTTGAAGTTATGGATGTCTATGGAGAAAAAGCTTCTGGAACTATGTTTGTGACCATTCTTGATTCTATCAATCTTCCGCCAAATATCCATACTGTACCGCCAACCATCATGCAGTATAGCGTTTATAACTATAAAAATTATGTGTTTGCATATGATACTGAAGATGGTGACATCAGTCATCTGGTTATTGCTCTAAATGAAGTGACAACAGAAAAGCCCGGTGTATTTGAGCAATGTTTTACAGTGATGGATAGTCATGGTTCGACAAGTCATGGCTGTATGGACGTAACGATTGTGCCATATCATTCAACGAACACAAATCATCATCGATTCATATCGATTTATGTACTTGATACACTGAAAAATCCATGGAAGAGTTATATCCATGATCTGATAAATCAATTAACATCAAAAGCGCCTTTAGTTCAAAAGCGCTTCAAATAGAACTTCGCATAATGTATATTATGTAATATTTACTAGATAATAATAAAATGGGTACCATAATTAACGGTACCCTGTTTTCTGTTATTTTAGATAGGATAGAACGGATGTTCCATATGGTGGATGTTTGACGTTAAAGTTATCTGTAATCGTAGCAGCAATATCCGCAAATGTTCGACTCATCGGCAACAAGCCACTGCCGGTAAATTTCTTGCTGTAATAGATTTGAAAAACCATCTCACGGGTATGATCCGTTCCCTGATGAACAGGATCATTTCCATGATCTGCGGTAAGAACAAGCAAATCATCTTCCTGCATCTTATCAACAAGTACTTTGAGCTGACGATCAAAGAGTTCGAGTTCCTCTGCATAACCCTGTGGATTGCGGCGATGACCCCAAAGTGCATCAAAATCAACCAGATTGACATACATCAAACCGGTAAAGTCCTTATCCATCAAATCGATAGTGATATTCATTCCATCTTCATTGCTTTTGGACTTGTAATACTCACTGATTCCTTCACCATCAAAGATGTCGACGATTTTTCCTACACTAATGACATCAAGACCTTCTTCTTTAAGATTATCCAACGCTGTTTTTCCATATGGCTTTAATGCGTAGTCATGTCGATTGGAGGTTCGTTTAAACTTACCCTTCCCCTCTCCAATAAATGGACGGGCGATGACACGTCCGACACGCCACTGTGGCTCCATCGTTAGTTTTCGTGCAATCTCACAGACACGATATAATTCATCAAGACCAAATGTTTCTTCATGAGCTGCTATCTGCAAAACTGAATCCGCGGATGTGTAGACAATCATATCATTGGTTTTCATATGATGTTCACCAAATTCATCGAGGATCTCTGTGCCCGAAGCTGACTTGTTAGCTACAATGTTGTAACCTGTTTCTTTTTTAAGCAGTTCAATCAGCTCATCTGGAAATCCCGTATCGGTAAAGGTCTGAAATGGTTTGTCAATATAAAGACCCATCATTTCCCAGTGTCCAGTCATCGTATCTTTTCCAACACTCGCCTCTTCCATCTTCCCATAATATCCAAGTGGACTTGCACTTGGTTCAATTCCTCTGACTGGATGTAAGTTCCCCATACCAAGGGTTTGAATGGTAGGCATGTTTAATCCATCAACCGCCTCAGCAATATGACCGAGTGTATCTGATTTTTCATCTCCATAATCTGCCGCATCAGATGCAGCACCAACGCCTACAGAATCAAGGACAATCGTGATTATCCGTTTAAATGGTTTCATTTGTTTTTCTCCTTTTTCAATCGGGCACCCGGATGGAACTTATCCACTGCCTGATGAAGCCGATCTGAATCAATATGTGTATAAATTTGTGTGGTTGAAATATCCTTATGACCCAGCATCTGTTGCACATAGCGTAAATCTGCTCCACCTTCAAGTAAGGTTGTGGCTAGCGTATGACGAAGTGCGTGCGGGTTAATCGAAGGATCAATACCACATTCCTTCGATTTATATTTTAGCATAGTATAGATATATTGACGAGTTACTTGATTACCTTTCGAATTGATAAAAACATACGAAGTAGCTTTTCTACGCCACTTGGGACGAACGGTTTCCATATATTGTGATAAAGCTTCAAAAGCCCAGTCAGCACCGGGTATAATGCGCTCAGTATCTCCTTTACCAAGTATTCTAAACAGACGTTCATCCATATAACATTGATGAATCTCTAATCCGCAGCATTCACTGACTCGTAATCCTGAGGCAAACAGAACACTGACAATCGCTTTATGAAACAGGTCTTTGTCGGTATCCTTAAATGAATCTAGCAAAATCTGAACATCGGATAGATGAAACGTCTTTGGAAGTGGTTGTTTTCTTCGATGAATATCAAGTAAAACAGTTGGATCATTGATATCATACTGCAAAGCTAAAAACTCATGAAAACCATGCACACTGCTGAGCATCCGATTAATGGATGATGGCTTTTTAATCCCGTAAAGACTTAGGAAAAAGTCCTCAATCCTTTCAAGCGTAATTTGTTCAACCAATGTATTGTCTGTTAAAAACTGTGCATATTGCTTTAAATCCGAGGTGTATCCGGAGACGGTATGCTCAGATTTTCCCATGGATACACGAAGGTACATTCGGTACTGTTTGATCGCTTCAGATAGTTTCATAATTGCACCTCAAACAAGGACAACTGCTGAACCCTGTGCTGCTGCCTCACAAATGAGGAGCAGCCAACTCCTAAAAGTTTGACACTTAAATTAAAGAAATGTTCATCAAAAAGCATGAGGACGGTCTGATAAAATTCATCCGCATCATCGCTTGGCCATTCCAGGCGCTTTGAACGGTTGTATGTCTGAAAATTCTCATCCTTGACAATGCACTGCACTGATGTGGCCAATACATCCTCCTCTTTAAGTCGATTGGCCAGTTCGACGGAAAGCCCAAAAAGCACGGAGCAGATTTCATCATAATCTTCAGTGGCATTGGATAGCGTCG
>ERZ869909.2138-NODE-2138-length-13974-cov-3.972944_pt1 | contig 13974 bp, 10 predicted proteins | sample MGYA00520892_ERZ869909 | MGnify/ENA primary metagenome ERZ869909 (study PRJEB32215, sample SAMEA104723947) | bioreactor metagenome | biome: bioreactor; feature: anaerobic bioreactor; material: water | place: China | collected 2015-03-12 ... | reverse complement strand
CGAGGCCGGTGGCAGGTCGCAGTACCAGTCGTAGAAGCTCATGCACACGCCGCCGATCAGCGACAGGTAGCGGCTACCGGCCGCGTAGGAAACCATCGACATGGCCGGGATTGGCGAGAAGCCGATGACGCGGTCTGGGCCGTACTGCTTGACGGTGTAAACGTTGGCTGCAGCGATGATCTCGTTGACTTCTTCCCAGCTGGAGCGGATGAAGCCCCCCATGCCGCGCTTGCTCTTGTAGGACTCGGCCTTGGCCTTGTCCTCGACGATGCTGGCCCAGGCGTCCACCGGGCTCATGTTACGCCGCGCGTCACGCCACAGCTTGAGCAGCGGCTTGCGCACCTTGGGGTACTTCAGGCGGTTGGCGCTGTAGATGTACCAGCTGTAGCTGGCACCACGCGGGCAGCCGCGCGGCTCATGGTTGGGCAGGTCGTTGCGGGTACGCGGGTAGTCGGTCTGCTGGGTTTCCCAGGTGATCAGGCCGTTCTTCACGTAGATCTTCCAGGAGCACGACCCGGTGCAGTTCACCCCGTGGGTGGAGCGCACGATCTTGTCGTACTGCCAGCGCGAGCGGTAGACGTTCTCCCAGTCGCGGGATTCGATGCGGGTTTCGCCATGACCGTTGGCGAATTCTCCTTGCTTGCGATTGAAAAAACGCAGCTGGTCGAGCAGGTGGCTCATCTTTCTCTCCTTTGCCAACGCCAACGAGGGCGTCTGCGTTACACATCAGGCATGGCCGATACGCGAGCGGCGCCGGCCTTGATTGGCTACTTGGTGACGGTGGCCTGTTCGGCGAGTGCCAGGTCGACGGACGACACGAAGTACTCTTCGGCGAAGGCGCTTTCGGGCTCCTTGAGCCAGAAAAAGCAGATGACGAAACTGAGCAATGCCCCGGCGGCGATGATCAGGAAGAACTGCGAGGGCGTGACGAAGGTGTAGAGGGTCAGGTAGAACACCGCACCGACGTTGCCGTAGGCGCCGGCCATGCCCGAGATCTGCCCGGTAATACGGCGCTTGATCGAGGGAATGATGCCGAAGGTGGCGCCCTCCGCGCCCTGTACGAACACCGAGCAGAAAATGGTGATCACCACGGCAATGAACAATGGCCAGCTGGAACCCATCAGCCCCATCAGCAGAAAGCCCAGGGCGATACCGAGCATGTAGGCCAGCATCACGAACCGGCGGTTGCCGAAGCGGTCGGAGACCAGGCCGCCGATGGGCCGCGCCAGCAGATTCACGAAGGCAAAGGATGCGGCGATGATGCCAGCCGTCGTGGGCGTCAGTCCCCAGGTCAGTTCGAAGAACATAGGCAGCATCGACACGACCGCCAGTTCCGCCCCGAAGTTGGCGAAATAGGTGGAGTTCAGTGCCGCGACGGAATTGAACGGGTACTTGTCGTCCTCCGGTACCCCCTTGCGCAGAATCGGCACGTTGACCCGCAGGATCTGCGAGATCTGGTAGAGCACCACCAGCACAATGACGCCGTGACACGTCCAGGCCCAGCCGGCGCCCAGGTAGCCCATGTTCTCAATACGCCAAACCAGCACAGAGAGAATGCCGACCATGGGAATGGTCCAGATGATCAGCTTGACCATATCGCCCCAGCTGCTGACTTCCATGGCCGCGACCTTGCGAGGCTTGTGCTGCACGGTGCCGGCTGGGCCATCGGTAATGGCGAACCAGTAGAACACCCCGTAGGCTGCCATCAACAAGGCCGTCGTTGCGATCGCGTAGCGCCAGCCATCGTCTCCACCGAATGCATGCAGGGCGATGGCCGGCAAGCTCATGGCGGCTGCAGCCGAACCGAAATTGCCCCAGCCGGCATAGAAGCCTTCGGCAAATCCGATATCCCTGGGCTTGAACCACATGGCAGTCATGTGGATGCCGACCACGAAGCTGGCGCCGATCGAGCTCAGTACCAGTCGCGAGATCAGCAGTTGCACCCGCGTGTCGCCCATGGCGAAGGTGATTGCCGGTACCGCCATCGTGACCATCAGCACGGAAAACACCCGGCGCGGGCCCCATTTGTCCAGCGCCATGCCCACCAGAATCCGCGCGGGAATGGTCAGCGCCACGTTGGCGATGGCAAACAGGCGCAGATCATCGCGGGTCAGCCAGTTCGCGCTCTTGAGCATGCTGGTAGCAAGCGGCGCCATGTTGAACCAGACGAAGAAGCAGATATAAAAGGCGATCCAGGTGAGATGCAGCGCTCTTATTTCGGGCTGGCGGTACTTGAACAGGTCCGAGACTTTCATTTCGTGGTCTCCCGTGCCGAAACGGGACAGGCCTGAACAAGTACCGGACAGGGTGCGCGCCTGACCAGAAAGGAACTGACACTGCCAAAGGTCATGTAATTAAATTCATCGACCAGTGCGTCTATCGAGTGCGCGATAAATCCCTCACCCGGCTCTTCACAGTGCCTGGAGACAACCAGCAGGTCGGGTTTCAGACTATTGACCGCCTTGAGGATGACTTTCCTCGCGTCACCCTGACCGATAACAACTTCAACATTCAGGCCACGATATCCAACTTCCTCTGCCGCCCCTTTTATCCTTGCGGAAAACTCGTTCTTGGCGTTGATATAGTTGGCTTCGCTGGAACTGCTGGTATCCAGACTTTCTTCCGCAACGCCAATCAGGATGATCATTGGTTCAAGTCGGGAAAACATTTCCAGGGTGCGTTCAAGCGCATGGCGCGCATGGGGCGAATCGTCATAGGCAATCATGATGTTCATGGCGTAACACTCCGCGTCGCTGAACTGACTGAATGATTCAGGGGTTTTTCACGTAGGCATTGGGGCGCAGGTAGAACCACCAGTTGAGGACCAGGCACAGCGCACAGAAACCGGCGAAGCCGTACATCGCGACCTCCGGTGTTCCGGCCTTGATCTGGCCGCCAATGACCATCGGTGCAACAAAGGATCCGTACGCCGCCACGGCCGAGGTCCATCCCAGGACTGGACCGGCCTGCTCGCGGTCGTAGATCACGCCGATGGTGCGGAAGGTGGAGCCGTTACCGATCCCCGAAGCGGCGAACAGCACCAGGAAGAGGATGATGAAGGCGAAGAACATCGTCTCCGGTTCGCTCGAGCCATAGGCCTGCTGAAGCACGTAACCCAGCGCGACCGAGGCGGCGATCATGACCACCGAAACCACTTGGGTGACGATTGACCCGCCAAGCTTGTCGGCGATCCAGCCGCCAAAGGGCCGTGTCAGGGCGCCGATGAAGGGACCTATCCAGGCATAGGTCAGGGCGCTGGGCGCGTTGGGATTGACTACACGCGTGATGCTGCCGTCTGCGGCGGCCTCGTTCATGTAGCCGAAGATCACCGTAATCGACAGCGGCAGCGCCATGGAAAAGCCGATGAAGGAGCCGAATGTCAGGATGTAGAGCACACTCATGGACCAGGTGTGCTTGTCACGGAAGATGTCGAACTGGCGTTTGATGCTTGGCTTGATGCTGCCCGGAATCATCCGCAGCAGACCCAGGGTGCTGAGCATGATCAGCGCGATGGCCAGCCACATGTTCAACACACCGAGGCCGAAGGGTCGCGGCAGATAGAGATAAAGGCCCACCACAGAGGTCAGGAAGCCCACCGCGTAGAGTCCGATGATCTTGCCGAATGCACTGAGCGTATGGCCCGGATTGGGTGAAATTGGCAGCAGGTTGTTCATGCCGAACCAGCCGATAAAGGCCAGCGGAACCAGCGCCAGCATCCATACCCATCCCGCGTTCTGGATCCAGGTGTCCGAACCTGCCGGTATCCGCCCAATCAGTGTCCCGCTGTCCTTGACCAGCACCATCGGATCGCCAGCCAGCACGCCAAACAGCCCCGCCGTCATGACCAGCGGGATCACGATCTGCATGGTCGTCACGCCAAAATTGCCCAGCCCCGCGTTCAGCCCCAGCGCCAGTCCCTGCTGATGCTTGGGAAAGAAACCACTGATATTGCTCATCGAACAGGCGAAGTTGCCGCCGCCAATGCCTGACAGCAAGGCCAACAATTGAAAGACCCACAGCGGCGTGGTGACGTCCTGCAGGGCAATACCGGCCCCCACTGCGGGTATCATCAGCAAGGCTGTAGTCAGGACGATGGTGTTGCGTCCGCCGGCGATACGAATCATGAACGACGCCGGGATGCGCAACGTCGCCCCGGCCAGGCCGGAAATGGCCGTAAGGGTGAACAACTGTGCCGGCTCGAACGGAAATCCAAGGTTAAGCATCTGGACGGTGATGATCCCCCACATCAGCCATATGGCGAATCCCAGCAGCAGACTTGGAATGGATATCCAGAGGTTACGGGTCGCAATCCGTTTGCCGGTTGACTGCCAGAATCCGGCAACTTCCACATCCCATTTAGCAATATTCGTCATGACCGCTCCGCTCCATTGAGTGCAATCTGGAGCGGAGGCTACGAGCAGTAACTACGCTGAAACTTGATTACCGTCATTAATAGCGGACCGGGGGTCTTCACAAATACCCGCCCTACCTCTTTAGATATACCTAATATGCGCCTTAATAACTTTCGCCTATTCAATCATCTAGCGATTAAGCCAATACCGTTTTTATACTCGAAGCGTCAATTTAACGCGTGCGAGGTATATCGATTAATATAGGCAGGGTGATGAACTACGCGTAACGTGACACGACTTTGTCAGGCGAGACTCAGCCGTGAGCACGTTCGATATCACGCAATCCCCCTTGCGACACTCGATTATTCAGCACACGACCCTGGCCTTTATTCTGGTCATCGGGGTAACCCTGGCGAGCATGCTCGGCGGCATGTATCTGGCGGATTCCATACAGGGTGATGCCGAGGCACTGAACAAGGCCGGCAGCCTGCGCATGCAGTCCTACCGGCTGGCCCTGCTGGCGCTGGAAGATGAAAGCAGCCTCCTGCACCAACACGTGGAGGAGTTCGAGCACACGCTGCAGACCTACGCGCTGCAGCGGGCCATCGGCCACAACCCCAACAGCCCGCTGCACATGCTCTACAGCAGAGCGATCACGCGCTGGAACGACGCCATGCTGCCGCTGTTGACGAACTACCCGCCACAGAAGCGGGCATTCCGTGCCGAGGTGCCGAAATTTGTGGCTGAACTCGACAGCTTCGTCAAAGCCCTGCAAAACAAGTCGGAAGACAAGCTTGCCGTCATCCGTGGGCTGCAAATAGGCACGCTACTGTTCACCGTACTGATGGCATTTGTGGTGCTGCTGGGGGTGTACAGCAATCTGATCACACCGCTTCGCGAGCTGACGCGACTGGCCCGGCAGATCGGTCGTGGCGACTTTCGCAGCAAGGCCTATTACGACGCCCGTAACGAACTGGGGCTGCTGGCCAGCGCCTTCAACCAGATGAGTGATGAGCTGGCCGATCTCTATGACCATCTGGAGCGCAAGGTCGATGAAAAAACCGCCCAACTGCAACGCAGCAACAACTCGCTCGAACTGCTGTTCAACAGCGCCCGCAGCCTGTATCGCTCTTCAGCCGATCCCGTACCACAACTCGCGAGCCTGCTGCTTCCCGTACAGCGCTCGCTGAGCTCAGGCCCTGTATCGCTGTGCCTGCATCACACCGAGGAGAAAAACTGCTTCCGCGCCCATACCGCCATCTCCTCGGAACGGCATCCCCCAGAGTACTGCCGCCTGCCCGATTGCGCGCAATGCCCGGTTCATGCCGGCAATGGCAAGCTGGCAGGCGGCACCGAACTGATCAGCTTTGCCCTGCGCTCAGGCACGCGCGAGTTGGGAGCGCTGCGGATCGAGCAACCCCAGGGCGTGGCGCTGGAGGCCTGGCAGGAGCAGTTGCTCGGCGCGGTGGCTGAACTGTTTGCCGCCTCTCTGGGCCTGAGCCAACTCGCCCAGCATCAGGCGCGCCTGGCGCTGATGGAGGAACGCGCGGTCATCGCCCGCGAGCTTCATGACTCGCTGGCCCAGGCGCTTTCCTATCAGAAGCTGCAACTGAGCCGCTACAAGAAGCAGATCGCCAATGGCCACCCGCAGGCGGAACTGGACGCGACCCTGGGCGCTATTTCGGACGGCCTCAACGCGGCCTACCGGCAACTGCGCGAACTGCTCACGACCTTTCGCATCAAGCTTGATGTCCCTGGCCTGGCAGCTGCGGTACGGGCCACGGTGCTCGAGTTCAGCAGCCACTCGGGGGTCAGCATCGGCCTTCACTACGCCCTTGAGCATTGCCCGTTGACACCCAACGAGGAACTCCATTGCCTGCAGGTCATTCGCGAGGCACTGAGCAACGTGATCAAGCACGCCCAGGCTCGTCAGTGCGACCTGCGACTGTACCAGGACACACAGGGGCTGGTGCACATCGGCGTGGATGACGACGGTATCGGCATCGAAGTTAACGACAGCCCCAGCGGCCATTACGGCCTGAGTATCCTTGCTGAGCGCGCCGGCAGCCTGCATGGTCACCTGCGCATCGGCAAGCGCAGCGAAGGCGGCACGTGTGTCCACCTGAGCTTCCTCCCGGCCTATCGCCGCACGCCCCTGCAACCGGAGACCGACATCCCGTGAACAACCAAGACAAGATTCGCATCCTGCTGGTCGACGATCATCCGATGATGCGCAGCGGCATGCGCGCCCTGCTCTCCATGGAAGACGATCTGTTGCCCGCCGCTGAAGCCGGCAACGGTGCCGAGGCGGTTCGGCTGGCCAGCGAACTGGACCTGGACCTGATCCTGCTCGACATGAACATGCCCGGCATGGACGGGCTGGAAACCATCCGTCAGATGCGCGCTGGCGGAATCGAAACACGCATCGTCATCTTCAGCGTGTCTGACGACCATACCAATGTGCTGGCGGCGCTTCGCGAAGGGGCGGACGGCTACCTGCTCAAGGACATCGAGCCGGAGGACCTGATCAGCCAGATTCGCCAGGCCGCTCAGGGCCGGCTGACCTTGAGCCCGGAGTTAAACCAGGTTCTGGCTCAAGCCATTCGCGAACGCCCCAAGCCCGGCCATGCGCATCCGTCGGCGGGCCTGACCAAGCGCGAGAAGGATGTACTGCGACTTATCGCCCGAGGCCAGACCAACAAGATGATCGCGCGCAAGCTGGCCATCAGCGAAGGCACGGTCAAGGTGCACGTGAAAAACCTGCTGCACAAGCTCGGCCTGCGCTCGCGTGTCGAGGCCGCCGTCTGGTCGCTGGAGCATGATCAGGCCCGGGCCTGAATGGCATTCGCGATGCAATTTTAACGTTCCGTGGCACAGCGGGCTCGGCCTGAAAACGCACCGGGCTTGTCTGCGGTCAAGGTCAGAATGCTGTAGAAACCCCATTCCAGACAGGTTTTAAAGCACCTTGACGGCAATCAAGGGCAAAGATCGTAAGCAGCCTATCTTTCGCCCCGTAGCCAACAAGGAGCACCACGATGAGCAGCCTTCACCCCTCCCGTCTAGCCCTCGCCCTGCTCGCCGCAGGCCTGGCCGTCAGCACTGCAACAAGCGCCGAAGAAGCGTTCAGCAGCCTGTTCACTGACGCAAAACCAATCTTTGATCTGCGTTACCGCTACGAACATGTCGATCAGGACAACGCCCTCAACCACGCCAATTCACAAACCCTGCGCACGCGCATCGGCGTGCAGACCGGCACCTGGTACGGCCTGTCGGCACTGATCGAAGCGGACAATGTCAGTCGCTTGGGCACATCCGCCTACAACAACACCCGCAACGGTCAGACTGACTACTCGGCAGTGCCCGATCCGGACGGCAGCGAGATCAATCAGGCGTTGCTGCGCTATGACCACAGCCTGGGCGGCGCAATGGTCGGTCGCCAGCGGATCAACCTGGACAACCAGCGTTTCGTCGGTGGTGTCGGCTGGCGGCAGAACGAGCAGACCTATGACGGCATTCTCGGCCAGCTCAACCCCGTCGACGGGCTGACCCTTACCTACGCCTATATCGACAACATCAACAGCATCTTCGGCCCTGAGGACAACCGCTTCGACAACCGCACGAACCCGGCCAACATCGAAGGCCACAGCCACCTGATCAACGCGCGCTACCAGGCCATGCCGGAGCTGACGGTAACCGCCTACAGCTACCTGCTGGGACTCGACAATCTCGCCAGTACCGCGACGGCAGATTACGGCTCGCTTTCGAGCAAGACCACCGGCGTACGCCTGAACGGCACTGCTCAGGGCATCAGCTACACCCTTGAATACGCGCGGCAGAAGGACTACGCCGACAATCCGCTGGAACTGAGCAGCGAGTACTACCTGGCCGAGCTGGGTTATACCCTCCAGGGCGTGGCGCTCAAGGCCGGGATGGAGGTTCTGGGTGGCGACAGTGGCCCCGGCAACCGTGCATTCCAGACGCCCCTGGCGACCAAGCATGCATTTCAGGGCTGGGCCGATACGTTCCTGCTGACCCCGGTCGACGGCGTACAGGATGTCTACATCGGCGGGAGTCTGCCGCTGTTTGGCGGCACCCTGCAGGCCTGGTACCACGACTTCCGTGCCGAGCGCGGCAGTCAGCAATACGGCGAGGAACTGGATATTTCCTACAGCCGCGCCATCGCGCTGGTGAAGGGTCTGGTCGCCACCGTCAAGTATGCCGGCTATGACGCGGACGACTTCTCGGTCGATACCGAGAAGGTCTGGGCACAGCTTCAGTACAGCTACTGAAATGCGATGAGCGGCTTGCGCGATTTCGCAGGCCGCCTCGCCCTCGTGGATTTGCATTGCATCAGACGCCCGTCAGGATGCAATGCCTTCGAAAGGATGTTCAGATGATTCGGTATCTGCTGAGCCTGTCGCTCACCCTTGGGCTGCTTGGCTTTACATCGGCAGGCCTCGCTGCAATCAGCGACGCCGAAGCCGTGAATCGTGCGGGCATGCAACGCATGCTGAGCCAGCGCATCGCCAAAAACTACCTGATGCTGGGCACCGAAACCCGAGCGGAAGTTGCGATCGTCCAGTTCGACCAGAGCATCGCCGACCTGGAGTCCAACAGTCAGCTTCTGGAAGACTACGCACCCACCGCTACGATAGGTACCGCCCTGACCCGGGCCAACGAAACCTGGCACCGTTACCGTGAGGTGGTGTTGACCCCACCCAGCAAGGAGCGGGCGGTCGAGGTGCTGCAACTCAGTGAGCAGGCCCTCGAGCAGAACGAGAAGCTTGTGAGGCTGATCGAACAGTACACCGGCAGTCAGACCGCGAACCTGGTCAATCGCAGCGGCCGTCAGCGCATGCTCAGTCAGCGCATTGCCAAGCTGTACCTGGCCATGGCCTGGCACCTGCCCAGCCCACAGCTACAAGGCGCGTTCAACACCGCAGTAAAGGAGTTCGACGAAGGGCTCATGTACCTGCGTCAGGCGCCGCAGAACACGCCTGAGATCAACCGTCGCCTTGATCAGGTTGCAACACAGTGGCGCTTTGCCCAGGCCGGTTTCAACCTGGCAAGCCACTCGCAATTCGTACCCACGGTCATTGTTAGCACCACCGAAACGCTGCTTGTGAAGATGGACGAACTGACCCGTCTGTATGAAGCGCTAGCCGACGCGCACTGAAAAGGACGCAAGGCCGTTATCACTCCGGCCCTGATCGGTTTGCACGTGCTCGAGCCTCCATCGCTGAGGCGCACACTCGTGGTGGCGCGCACCGGGCCTGAACCTTTCAACCCGGAAAAAGCGCGTCTCCCGGCTTCACCGGGCCGCGCTGTCGTGTATCGAGCCGGCAGGCCATCTCGACCCTGCGGGCGTCCATCGTGCCCTCCCTCCGGTCGGCTGACGCCTGCGCACTCCGTTTGCCGTTCGTGCCTGAGAGTGGGTGTGGGGCGGTCTTGCTGTTTCCCTTCACCTTGTCACGGCGTGCTCGCCGTCAAGGGCTTCACCCGCGTGGCGTGTTTGCGGCGGTCGCCGGCTGCGCCCCCTGACTGCTTGCGCTGCGCCGTGCCGGACCGGTTCCGGGCAATTCCGCCCGAGCTACCGGAGCACCGACATGTCGATTTCCTCTTGCGCGATGGTCTCTTCTCTTCTGGTTCAGGACAAGGCAGGACGCTACGTGCCGGCCACGGCCGATCAGATCCTGACGGCAGCCCGCCAGGTGATAGATCTCAAGATCCAGCGAGGTGCAGCGTTCACCGCGCCTGACGTCGTCAAGGACTACCTGGGCGCCAAGCTGGCAGGCTTCGAGCACGAAGTGTTCGCAGTGCTGTTTCTCGACAACCGGCATCGTCTGATTGATTACAACGAGATGTTCCGAGGGACCATCGACAGCGCCTCGGTGTACCCGAGGGAAGTCGTGAAGGAAGCCCTGAGGCTCAACGCAGCAGCGGTGATCTTCTCGCACAACCATCCAAGCGGACATCCGGAGCCGAGCCAGGCGGACAAGACGCTGACCCGAAAGCTCAAGGACGCGCTGGAGCTGATTGACGTGCGCACACTCGATCACATCATCGTGGCGGGCCAGGAGCAGGTGTCGTTTGCCGAGCTCGGGCTGTTATAGGCCAGAGGGGGGCTTCGGCCCCCTTTTCTTTTTTTGCGCGCCCACCAGAACGACAAGCGATGTCACAGCCGTCTGATCGAGCGCGAAGCTGAGGGCGGCAATCTGCTCCCCGTTGCGCTGGTGGTGTGTCGGCATGCCGCTACAGCGTCATATCGAGCACGATGCGGCCCTCAATCTCACCCTTGTGCATGCGCGCGAAGATCGCATTGATGTTTTCCAGGCGATCCGTGGCGACAGTGGCGCCAACTTTGCCTTGCGCTGCGAACTCAAGTGACTCCTGCAGATCCAGCCGGGTGCCAACGATCGAACCACGCACGGTGATGCCATTGAGCACCATGCCGAAGATGTCCAGCGGGAAGTCCCCTGGCGGCAGCCCAACCAACGACATCGTGCCGCCACGACGCAGCATGCCGGCGGCCTGGGCGAAGGCTTTCGGTGACACCGCAGTGACCAGCGCACCGTGTGCACCGCCGATTTCTTTCTTGATGAAGGCAGCCGGGTCTGTAGTGAGCGCATTGACCGTGAGGGTCGCCCCGAGGCGTTCGGCCAGGCGCAGCTTGCTGTCGTCGATATCGACGGCGGCGACGTTCAGGCCCATGGCCTTGGCATACTGCACCGCCATGTGGCCGAGCCCACCGATGCCGGAGATCACCACCCAGTCGCCTGGCTTGGTGTCGGTGACCTTCAGACCCTTGTAGACGGTCACGCCGGCGCACAGCACCGGTGCGATCTCAACGAAACCGATGTTCTGGGGCAGCAGACCGACATAGTTGGCATCGGCCACCACGTACTGGGCGAAGCTGCCGTTGACCGAATAGCCGGTGTTCTGCTGCGTTTCGCACAGTGTTTCCCAGCCGCCGAGACAATGCACACAGTGGCCGCAGGCCGAATACAGCCACGGTACGCCGATACGGTCGCCTTCGCGTACATGCGTGACGCCCGCGCCCACCGCCACCACGTGGCCGACGCCCTCGTGGCCAGGGATGAAGGGCGGCTCAGGTTTTACCGGCCAATCGCCCTCGGCGGCGTGCAGGTCGGTATGGCAGACCCCACAGGCTTCGACCTTCATCAGCACCTGCCCAGGCCCCGGTCGTGGCACCGCGACCTCCTCGATCACCAGCGGTTGTCCGAAGGCACGTACCACGGCGGCTTTCATGGTTGTATCCATTGTCTGCTCCGTTTCGAGTGGGAAAACCTCAGCCTGCGCCTGCAAGGCAACAGACTGATTGACCCGGGTCAACGTCACCAGGCCGACCCGATGAACGGTGCCATGGTCCATGCGTTGCCGGACGAGCAGACGCCGCTTGCAGAGACGTCCAACCCGTCTGAATGAAAGCGTGCCGGCAGCACGTCCTGTCATTTACGGCGAGGCGGTGAGGGTTGGACCGCCCTCGCCTGGGCTATGCCCCGCCGCACCGACCATCAACCATATTGCGCCAGCCACCCGCTCACCGAGTCTTCCAGGCAATCAGCCGGAGCGCGTATGCCGGCTTGCAAGAGACACAACCGAACATTGGCTCGCAGCGGAGGGTCTATACCCTGCATTAATAAAAACTAAGGAACCAACATGCTGAAACGCTCACTTCTCCTGCCCGGGCTTTGCGCCGCGCTGATTGGCAGCGCCTATGCGCAAGAAAAACCTACCGTTCAGTTCGTTGCAACCGGCGGCACGATTGCCATGAAAATTGATCCGGTCAAAAAGGCACCCGTACCCGCAATCACCGGTGATGACTTGCTGGCCACCGTGCCTGAAGTGGCAGATCTCGCGAAGATTGAAGTCAAGAACCTGTCGAATGTACCGTCTGATTACATGGATCCACCGCGTTGGATCGAGCTGTCCAAAACAGTCAACACTGCACTGCAGCGTCCTGAAGTGTCGGGTGTGATTGTGTCGCACGGCACCGATACGCTGGAGGAAACTGCATTCTGGCTTGACCTGACCGTTCAATCGGACAAACCTGTCGTCGTCATTGGTGCACAGCGTAATGCCTCCTCCTCCGACTTTGACGGCCCCCGCAATCTCCTCAACGCCGTGCGTATCGCGGTTGATGAACAGGCGAGGGGCAAAGGCACCGTGCTGGCCATGAATAACCAGATCAACGCCGCGCGGCATGTCACGAAAACCCACACGGCGAACGTGGAAACCTTTCAGTCCGGCGATTACGGTTTTCTGGGAGAGGTCTATCCGGACCGCGTCATTTTTGCCAGGGAGCCACTGCGACGCCAGCACATCGAAATCAGCACTGATACCATGCCAAACGTCGAAATAATGGCCATGTATGGGGGCGCCGATGGCAGCCTGCTTCGCAGCGCCGTAGACCAGGGCGCCAAAGGAATCGTGGTGCAGGCGCTGGGCATGGGAAACATGAATCAGCCAATGTTCGAGGCCGTCAAATACGCGCTGGAGAAGCAGATACCGGTAGTGATCTCGACGCGCGTGTATAACGGTCGAGTCATGGCCAACTACGGCTTTGAAGGGGGTGGTAAAACAACTGCCGATGCAGGCGCCGTCATGGCAGGCAATCTGAGTCCGCAAAAAGCGCGCATCCTGCTGATGCTGCTGTTGCAAAGCGGAAAATCGGGGCAAGAAGATCTACAGGCCGCATTCGACGCGATGTAAATCTCTTGGACTCGCCACTGCCCCCAAGTGAGCGCCAGCAGATCGTCGGAAACGATATCGGGGACGCTGCTGGCGCGATCCCGTTGCGGTGCGTCATCGAAGCCTTGGTGAACTGCGCTACTACCTGGGTACCCGCGATGAATTGCCGGTGCCGCCGAGTGATCTTCGCCGGCGATAACGGCCAATGCTTCTCTTGCAGACAGACTGAACCCGCGTAGCCCCTGCCCGGCGCTGTATGAGACACGGCTCTCCGACGGTGGAAGACCCGCTTGCTAACCTCGGTCATTTAAATAATTTATCGATTACGGGTAAGCCACTTAAAAACACCGATTGATCCTATTACTGGCAACACGCCTGTTAGGGGGTGTAGCTGAATACCTAAAAGTTTCGTAACCCACATAATTAGCATTGCAAAAAGGAAAATAGAAAACAATGCAACTACCAAAGCGGCAAGGCCATGCCACGCAATGCCGGACGAAGCGGGAGCCAGCCCAACCCAGTCCTCCGACAAGCAAAACGGGCAGCAGCTACGAACAGGACGCCCACGGCCTACCCACCATCCCCATCCACCATACAGGCCTCGAGTGAATATTGTGCGGGGCACCATCATTTTTCCGCAGCACTGACACTTAACAAGATCATGGCTGACCATAACATCTTCTCGCCTCTATCAACATTTCTCACCACCATGACCGCGCCATGCACTAATGACCCGAGTTCAACAGATGACTTCACTCTAATTCGCGGTCATTTACAAGCTATTATAAATGCCTGCTCTTGGCCGAAACCTAACTGTCACGAGCGACGGCTTCCGGCCCAGAGTGTGTAAAAACGCCCCCAGTAAACCCTTGCTATGATTTCCAAGAGTCTCATCGCAAGGGATGCCCAT